>Ga0207646_10000133_pt1 | contig 101402 bp, 90 predicted proteins | sample KBSK5502metaG_FD_184343 | JGI IMG/M metagenome (GOLD analysis project Ga0207646, IMG submission 184343) | Corn, switchgrass and miscanthus rhizosphere microbial communities from Kellogg Biological Station, Michigan, USA - KBS K5-50-2 metaG... | ecosystem: Host-associated > Plants > Roots >... | reverse complement strand
ACGGACATGGCTACCCCTTAAAGAATTGCTGCAGTTTTTAGGTGCAGTAACTACTTTGCGGGAAATCACTGGTGGTTCCCCAGAGGCGTGCAGCCCGTCTTGGGCAGGGTTTTCGCCCCCTGCCGTTTGCCCGGTAAATGGGTGCGAGCGGGGCCGTTGCGCCCGGGGTAATAAGGCCCGGCGAAAAGGCCACCCGGCCCTATCACCGGGGGCCGGAAGACCAGGGCCGGAAGACCAGGGCCGAAAGTCCCTGCCGCCGCCGAGAGGATCCGGGGCCGTGCCGTGATTCCCTGGTAACAGCGGCCTTCCAGGACGCTGACGTCGTCGGCGGCCCGGGTGCCACGGCGGGGAGCGGCGGGCGGGTGCGGCGGTCGGCGCCCACCATCGTGCTGCGCTGGCGCGCCCCGAGGACCCACACCGACCTCGGTGCCGGGCGCCCGGTCTTCAACGGGCGCGGGTTACCTGATCGTGAATGCGGCCAGGCCCTCCGGCGGTTCTGGCTGCACCGCGACGCCCGAGACCACAGCAAGGCGCGGGCCGCGTCGCGCCCAGTCCAGCAGGCGCTGCACGTCCCCGGCGGCACCCTCGAAGACCGCCTCGACCCGCCCGTCGTCGAGGTTGCGCACCCACCCCGCGACGTTGCGCTGCCAGGCCATCCGCTGGCAGGCCACGCGGAAGTTGACGCCCTGGACCTGGCCGGAGATCAGCACCCGATAGCGGACCACGTGCCGACGTTATGCCGTCACCGCCCGGTGCGCGGCGGCGTTCCGGCCGGCGCCCACCGGCCTCATGCCAGCGCCGCGCCGCACCGGCCTCATGCCAGCGCCGTGCCGCACCGGCCTCATGCCAGCGCCGTGCCGCACCGGCCTCATGCCAGCGCTGTGCCGCACCGGCCTCATGCCAGCGCCGTGCCGCACCGGCCTCATGCCAGCGCCGTGCCGCACCGGCCTCATGCCAGCGCCGTGCCGCACCGGCCTCCCGCCGGTGCCGTCCGCTCCCGGCTCATGCCGGCGGCGTTCATCGCCTGCCTCGCCGCCGCCGGTTTCGTGCCACGGCTCCACCGCCGGGGCCATGCCGCCCCCAGCGTGCGGGCCGGTGCGGTTCCTGTCAGGGTGGTCAGGTGACCGATTTCATCAGCCAGGACCTGACCGGTGCCCGGTTCGAGGACGTCCACCTAACCGGCGCCTGCTTCCGCGACGTTGACCTCACCGGGGCCCGCTTCCGATTGGTGGACCTGACCGGGGCCCAGATCCGTGGCGCGGCCCTCGTGAACGTGGACATCAGCGGCCTGATCAGCAATCTGCGGGTCAACGGGGTCGATGTCGTGCCACTGGTCGAGGCGGAACTCAACCGCCGCTACCCGGACCGGGCCAAGATGACCCCGGCGGACGCCGACGGGTTCCGCGAAGCCTGGGACACCCTGGAGAGGCTGTGGCAGGGGACCGTCCAGCGGGCCCGCGAGATGCCGCCGGACCTGCTGCACGAGCGGGTCGACGGCGAATGGTCCTTCATCGAGACCCTCCGCCACCTCGTCTTCGCCACCGATGCCTGGGTGCGGCGCGCCATGCTGGGGGAGCCGTCGCCCTGGGACCCGCTGGACCTTCCCCACGACGAGATGCCCAGCGAGCCCGGCGTCCCGCGCGACCGCGCCGCCCGGCCCTCGCTGGACCAGGTGCTCGGGCTGCGCGCGGACCGCGTGGCCACCGTGCGCCAGGTGCTCGCGGGCCTCACCGACGAGCGACTGGCCGGCCGGACCGAGCCGGTCACCGAGCCCGGTTACCCCGAACCGGAGAGCTTTACGGTGCGCCGCTGCCTGTTGGCCGTCCTCAGCGAGGAGTGGGCGCACCGGCTCTACGCGGAACGGGACTTCGACCTGCTGCAGGCCACGCCGCCCTGAGCCCCGGCCGGGCGGCCTGGCCAGGCTTGGCGCGGGGTGACCCGGCCGCCGCCCTCAGCCGAGGCGCGCGCGGACGGCCTGCAGGAGTTCCTGGGCGGCGAAGGGCTTTTGGATGAGCGGGGCGTCGGCGTTGAGCGCGCCGCGTGGCCCGAGCACGTCCTGGCTGTACCCCGACATGAACAACACGGGGACCTCGGGATTCATCTGGCCGATGCGCTGCGCCAGTTCCGGGCCGGAGACCTGCGGCATCACCAGGTCGGTCAGCAGCACGTCGAAGTGGTGATCGGCCGCGATCGCGAGCGCTTCGGCTCCTGATGCCGCCTCAAGCACCAGGTAACCGTGCTGCCGCAGGATGCGCGCGGTGATCTGGCGGACGCCGGGCTCGTCCTCGACGACGAGCACCGTCTCGCCCAGTCCCCTGAGGGCGTCGGCGCCGGCCGGATCGGTGGCCGCGGTGGGCTGTCGCTCGGCGGGCGGGAAGAAGGCGCGGAACGTCGTGCCTATGCCCGGCTCGGAGTAGACGCTCAGGCTGCCACCCGACCCGGCGACGATGCCGTGCACGGTGGCCAGGCCGAGCCCGGTGCCCTTGTCCCGGGGCTTGGTGGTGAAGAACGGCTCGAAGATCCGGGAGACGATCTCGGGCGGCATGCCAACGCCGGTGTCGCTGACCGACAGCTCCACGTAGTGCCCGGGGCTGATCTGGGGATGCAGGCGCGCGTAGTCCTCATCGAGCATGGTGGTGCCCAGCCTGATGGTCAGCGTGCCCCCGCCCGGCATCGCGTCGCGGGCATTGACCGCGAGGTTGATCAGCACCTGTTCCATCTGGCCCCGGTCGGCGCGGATGGCGGGCAGGCCCTCCGCTGTGCGCACGACCAGGGTGACGTCCTCGCCGATGGTGCGGGCCAGCAGGCCGTGGATGTCCGTCACGATGGCACCCAGGTCCAGGACCTCGATGTTGGCCTTGTCCCGGCGCCCGAAGATCAGCAGCTGCCTGGTGAGGCGGGTGGCCCGCTCGGCGGCGGTCTGGATCTGCTCCACGTCGGCCCGCACCGACTCGTTTCCGGTGGTCGCCTCGGCCACGAAGCTGGCGCAGGCGAGGATGACCGCGAGCAGGTTGTTGAAGTCGTGCGCCACACCGCCGGCCAGCTGGCCGAGGCTCTCCAGGCGCTGCGCCTGGTGCAGCCGGATCTCCAGCCGGTCACGCTCCGCCTGGGCGCGCAGCCGCTCCTTGATGGCCTGGTCCTGCAGGGCGCGCTTGTGCGCATCCTCGAGTTCCCTGGTGCGCTGCTCCACGGTCGCTTCGAGGGAGGAGTTGAGTTCCTGCAGGCGGGCGACCAGGCGGCGGTTCTCGCGGCGGAGCCGGGTGCGGTCGATCGCGGCCCGGACGCTGCGGATCAGGTCCTCGGGCGGCACCGGCTTGGTCAGGTAGTCGTCGACCACACCGACGGCCGCGATGGCGTTGTCCGCGGAGACGTACCCGGTGAGCAGGATTACCGCGAGATCGGGATCGGCGGTCTTCAGGCTGGCGGCGAGGTCGATCCCGGTCGTGTCGGGGAGCCGCTGATCGACCACGGCAAGGTCCGGGCGCTCCGGCCCACGCGGCGCGAGCGCGGAGGCCCCGGAGGCGAAGCCCTTGGCGGAGATGCCGGCGACCGCGAGGATGTCGACGATGGTCTGCCGCATGTCGGGGTCGTCGTCGACGACGTAGACGCAGGCCGCGGCCACCATCGCGCTGGGTGGGGCGGGGGCCGTCATTGGCGTGCCCGGGAGGCGTCCGCTACCAGGCCCAGCATCCTGCCCGTCTCGAAGGGCTTGTGCAGGACGGCGAAGGCGTGCGCCTTGACCGCGGCGCGCAGCCGGTCCTCCTGGGTGTAGGCGGTCATCAAGATGACCTGTGGCGGTGGCCGGCCGATCTCCTGCAGCACCGATACCCCGTCCCGCCCGGGCATCCGCACGTCCATCATCACCACGTCGAACGCGGTCTCCCGGACCGCGTTGAACGCGGTCTCCCCGTCCGGCGCCGACGACACCTGGTAGCCGTGGTGCTCGAGGATCGCGACGAGGGTGTCGCGCATGCCCGGCTCGTCATCCACCACCAATACCGCGGCCCCGTTCGCCGAGCTCATCGCGGCACGCCCGCCAGCGCCGCCGCGGTGGGCAGGGTGACGGTGAAGGAGCTTCCCGCCGAAGGTTCGCTTCGCACCGCGATGGTGCCGTGGTGCGCTTCGACGATCCGCTTCGTCACGGCCAGGCCCAGCCCGATCCCGCGCGCCTTCTTGGTGAAGAACGGGGTGAAGATCGCCTCACGCGTCTCCTCGTCCATGCCGGAACCGGTGTCGGTGACGGTGATCTCGACCGAATCCGCGGCCGCGGCCGCCGATATCGTGAGCGTGCCGCCGCCGGGCATCGCGTCGTAGCCGTTGGTGATGAGGTTGAGCAGCACCTGGCGGATCTGGTCATGGTCCGCGTCGATGGTGAGTTCCGCCTCGCCGTCCTGCACGACCTGCACGCTCTTCGGCGCCGGGGCCACCGACAGCACCTCGGTCACCAGCTCGGCCACCCGCACGGGGGCCAGGATCGGCTGCCGCCCTGCCGAGTAGTCAAGCAGGTCGGAGACGATCAGGGTGGCCGCCGAGATCTCCCGCTTGGCGGTCGCGACGTGGCGCCGGATCGGCCCGTCGGGGTCGTTGCCGGCCGAGGCCTCCATCAGGTAGAGCACGTTCATCACCACGCCGAGCGGGTTGCGCAGCTCGTGCCCCACGGTCGAGGCCAGCTGGCCCACGGCGGCGAGCCGCTCCTGGCGGATCAGCTGCGCCTGCGCCTGCTCGAGGTCGGCGATCGCCGTGCGCAGCGACGCGGTGCGCTCCTCCACCAGGGCGGCGGCGTAGTCACGCCGCCGGCCCAGCGTCTCCACGACCGCGGTGACCAGCGCCGCGGCGAGCATGCCGATCACCAGAATGATCAGGGGCATCGCCTCGGCGAGCGCGCCGACGATCGGCTGCACGCTGGCCGCCACGATGAGCCAGGTGTCGGCGCCCACCCGGAACGGGTACTGGGCCCCCGTCAGCGGCAGCTGACTGGTCGTCGCGATCAGCAAGGTGGCCGGGCTGGGCCGGGCCGACGCGTAGACGGCGACCGCCAGGTTGCCGAACGGTGAGGAAGCGGGCACCCGGATCGTGGCCTCGGGGCGGAGCCTCGTCTCCTCCCAGACGACCGTCCCCGTCCCCGCGGCGCCGCCGAGGCCGAAGACCAGCCACCGGGCGGAGCCCTCCCGGAGCAGGCCGGTGACCATCCCGCGGGTGGCCAGGGCGCGGTGCGCCAGCCGCTCCTGGGCGGCGGAGAGCGCCGCGCCAACGGCCGGGCCGCTGCCCGCCGTCGCGATCACCCTGGCCGACGGCCCGCGCTGGGCGGTCACCAGCCAGGCCTCGGTGGCCGACGTGGTGACGGAGCGGGCCGCCTCGGCGAACAACCGGGCCTGGCCCTGGCCGGACCGGGCCAGCGCGCCGAGCAACTGCAACGATGCCTGGCTGCCAGAAACCGCGCTGCTGAGCACGGTGGCGGCCTCGCCGGTGCGCTCGCGCAGGATCAGCCGTTCCTGGTTCCTGATGACCTGGCCGGAGAGGACCGAGGCGACCACGGCGACCCCAGCCAGCACCAGGAAGGTCACTGCGGAGACAGCCCGGAGCGGGCGCCTCGCCCTCGAGCCGGCGGCCTGGCCGTCGGCGGTCGATCCGGGCATCGCATCCCCCCGAGCCCTTGTCACAATCTGTATATAAACGAATACTCAACGTTACAACACGCGATCGTCAAGGGCCCAGCCCCGGCCTGCCCGGACCGGGCGGGTGGTCACGGTGGCCCGGGACACTGCCCTGCCGCCCTGGCGGATCCAGGGCTCAGGGCAGGGCCTAGCCGATGCCGGGGCGGCTGCCTGCGCCTACGCCGGGCTACGGCACGGGCTGCGGGAAGGCGACCGGGCTGCGGTTCTGGTTCTGGTCCACGGCGCGCACGCCGAACTGGACGTTGTCCTTGGAGATGTTCAGCGTGACCGAGGTGACGTTGCCGACGGGGATCGCCGACGTCCAGTCCGGGTCCGTGGTCTCCCGCATCACCACCTCGTACCCGATCAGGTTGGATTCGGTGTTGGCGCTCCAGGTGAGCGTGGTGAGGTTGGTGCCGGCGAAGCTGACCGGCGGCGTGAAGTGGATCTGCGCGTTCTTGGGCGTGCCGGGCGAGGAGGCCAGCGCCCAGAGCGCGGCCGCGTTCACCCCGGTCACCCGGGCGACGTAGGCGAAGTCCACGTACTGGATCAGGTCGCCGAGCTGGACGCCGTTGACCACCTGGGTGTTCTGGTGCTCGTGGTTGAAGTTCTCCCTGGGCTCGGTGAACCTGGCCGCGGCGTAACCCTGGCCCTGGAACGACACGTGGTCGCTCGCGCGCAGGTACCGGTCGCGCCGCCAGATCAGCCGGATGTTCATGCCGGTCAGGGAGAACGGGGCCACCTCGGCGACGAACCGGCCGAGCTGACGGGATTTCCCGTCGTTCTCACCGCCGACCGCCTGCATGAGCGCGACATCGTTCGGGCTCGCGTTGGTCGGGATGCCCTCGAGGAACAGCCGGACGGTGAACGGGTCGGGCCGGGTGCCGTCGTGGGCGTCGCCGGTGCCGATGATGTCGTTGCTGAACATGCCCTGGACGTCCTTGCCCACCGCGGCCATCTGCTGCGCCATGAAGGTCGAGCCGAACAGGCCCTCCTCCTCGCCGGACACGGCGGCGAACACGATGGTGCCGGGGAACTGGTGCGTGGCGAACAGCCGGGCGAGTTCCAGCATGCAGGCGACGCCGGAACCGTCGTCGTCGGCGCCGGGAGCATCGCTGGTGAAGTCGAGCACGTCGGTCACCCGGGAGTCCAGGTGCCCGGTGACCACGTAGAAGCGCTGCGGGTTCGCGGTCCCCCGCAGCGTCGCGATCGTGTTGGTGATGCTGGTCGGCACCGGGATCCGGCCCGGGACCGCCGTCTGGATGAACGTCTGCTGCTGCACGGTCATGTTGCCGTTGGAGGTGGCGGCGATGTTCTGCATCTGCTGGAACACCCATGCGTAGGCCGCGCCGATGCCGCGCGCCGGGTCGGTCTGGCTGGAGGCGGTGTGCCTGGTGCCGAACGAGACCAGCGTCTCGATGGTGGCCTGGATGCGGTTGGGGTCGATCTGGCTCAGCAGCGCCAGCAAGGCCGGGTCGGGCCGCCGCGGCTGGGGCAGCGAGCCGGTGCCGCCTGGCGCGGCGCTGGCCGCGGTGGCCTGCGAGACCAGGGGCACGGCAGCGGCGGCGACGGCGGAGGCGGACAGGAACAGGCGGCGGCTCGGGCCTTTTGAGCCCGAAATGTCAGTGTTCTCCATGCCCCCGAATCAAGAACGGATCAAGCCGACTGTCAAGGGAAAGCCGGCATTATCCTCAGGGGCCGCGCACCCGGTCTCGCCGCGGCTGCGTGGCGCCGGTCCCGGTCGCCGGGGCCGAGTTTGCGGGTGCTCCGTCTGCGGTCCCGGCGTGGCCCGTGGCCGCCGCCTGGCGGACACTGGGGTCATGCCCGACCCTGATCGCTCCGCCTGCCCCGATCCGGCTCCCGTGCTCGAGGCCGTGGCCAGGGACCCGCGGCTGCGGGTGTTCCTCGGCAACGGCAGGATCGAGGCCCCGCCGGCCAGGCACTCGCGGCGGCGCCTGCTGCTCGATCAGATCGCCCAGGCGTTCGAGCCTGGCGTGCGCTATTCGGAGCGGCAGGTCAGCCAGTTCCTGGGCAGCCTGCACTCCGACCACGCCACGCTGCGCCGGTGCCTCGTCGATGAGGAATTCCTGACCAGGTCCGACGGGCAGTACTGGCGCAGTGGCGGCACGGTGCTTCCGGCGTAGCGGGTCAACCGGAAAGGGGTGTGGGATGACGAGCGAGCCCGGCGGCCAGTTCCAGCCAACGGCTGCCAGCGTCCGGGAGGCGGCCCGTCACGCCGAGGTCGCCTGGCGGTCGATGGGGCAGCCGAACTCGGTCGCCCGTGAGTTCGATTTCTGGAACGACAGGTACGAAGGGCGCCGCCTTTTCTCGGAGCTTCTCGGTACCTTCTTCCTGGTCCTTGTTGCCGTCGGCGCTGGCATGGTCAATGCCCGTTTCGGCGGCGGCGCGGTCTCCGCGGGCGCGCGCGTGGTCGCGCCGGGGCTCATGGTGGCGGCCGTCATCCTGTTCATGGGCACGGTTTCTGGTGCGCACCTCAACCCGGCGGTGAGCGTCGCCTTCGCGCTGCGCGGCGACTTCCCGTGGAAGCGCGTGCCCGCCTACGTCGTCGCGCAGTTCCTGGGCGGGGTACTCGCCACGCTGCTGCTCTGGGCGCTGATCGGACGGCAGGGCAGCGCCGGGCTCACCCTGCCCGGCCACGGGATCTCGGCCACCACCGCGATGCTGTGGGAACTGGTACTGACCACGGGGCTGGTGAGCGTGATCCTGGGCACGGCGTCGGGTGCCCAGCAGATCGGCCCGCTCGCCGCCATCGGCGTGGGCAGTTACATAGCGCTCGCCGGGTTGTGGGGCGCGCCGGTCAGCGGGGCGGCGATGAACCCCGCGCGGTCGCTCGGGCCCGCCCTCGTGCTCGGCGACTGGGCCGCGTGGTGGGCGTATCTGGCTGGCCCGCTGGCCGGCGCGGTGGTTGCCGCGGGCATCGCCTACATCCTGCGCGGCCGGGGCGGCGGGCTCACCGGTGTCCAGGCGGCGCAGGGCACGCTCGGCACGCGCTGGCGGCCCGGCCCGATCCAGCGCCCCTGACCCCGCCCCCGCGCCCCCGGTGAATGCCGCCGCGGTGCAGGATTTGCATGCAATACGAGGGCCCGGGGTGCCCTGGTCCCCCGGCCCGGCGGGTGCCGGGCCGGCGGCGCGCGATCGGCGCGTGCGCGGTCAGCGGATCCGGAGCGGCAGCGCGCGGGGCCCGCGGATCTGCCCCGCCGACCAGGTCACCGCCGACGGGTCCGCGAGGGTGAACCCCGCGATCCGGCCCAGCCAGACCTCCAGGGCAACCCGGAGTTCCATCCGAGCCAGGTGCGAGCCCACGCAGCGGTGGATGCCCAGCCCGAACGCGGCGTGCCTGTTGACCGCGCGGTCGATGATGACCTCACCGGCCCGGTCGAACTGCGCCGGGTCCCGGTTGGCCGCGGGGAACGACACCAGGACCCAGTCGAGTTATGTCTTGCCTCCGTCGCCTTGACGATATATCGTGACCGTATCGCGAGTGATTCGCCAGGGAGGGTGACATGCCCGCAGCACAGGCCACGGCCGAAGAGTTCGGTCCCCGGCCCTGTTATTCCTTCCACCGGGCCGGCGCGCTGCTCAGCGAGGTCCGCGACGCCCTCAAGCAGATGTCGGGGCACGGCCACGGCTCCCGCGGCGGGCCGTGGGACCGGGGCCGTGGGCGGCCGAAGGGCCCGTGGCAGGCCACGCGGGAGTGGCAGGGCGGGCCCGGTGGGCCCTGGGGCGGCTGGTGGCCGGGGCCACCCGGCCCGCCCCGCGGGGCCAAGGCCGGCCGCGGCGACGTCCGCGCCGCGATCCTGGCCCTGCTGCGCGAGGGCCCGCGCAACGGGTACCAGATCATGTCCGAGATCGAGGAACGCAGCGGGGGCGTGTGGCGGCCCAGCCCGGGGGCGGTCTACCCCGCCCTGTCCCAGCTGGCCGACGAGGGCCTGATCGAGGCCGAGGAATCCAGCGGTCGGCGCGCGTTCCGGCTGACCGATGAGGGACGCCGGTACGTCGAAGACCACCCGGAGGCGGCCCGCGCGGCCTGGGAGTCGATGACGCCGGAGCAAGGGGAAGTGCCGGGCCTGTTCGTCCAGGCCGCCCGGCTGGGCGGCGCCATCGTGCAGGTGGCCCGCGAAGGCACGCCGGAGCAGATCCACGAGGCCGAGGCCCTGCTGGAAGAGGCCCGGCGCACGATGTACCAGATCCTGGCCGGCCAGGCCGACGGTGAAGAGTAAGGCAGGGATGAGTCATGGATGACCGGATGCGCGTCTCCGACGCCGACCGGGAGGCGGTCACCGCGCGGCTGCGCGATCATTTCGCCGAGGGGCGGCTGACCACCGCCGAACTGGACGAGCGGGTCTCCGCGGCGCTGAGCGCGAAAACCTTCGGCGAGCTGCGCTCGCTCACCGCCGACCTGCCCGGGCCTGTACCGGTGCCACCGCGTACCGCGGCTCAGCCGCATGGGGGCGGCCACTGGGGTGACCCGCGCTGGGGTGACACGCGCCGGGGCGGCCCGCGCTGGGGCGGCCCGCCGTGGGGGCGCCGCCGCCCGCCGGTACTGCTGTTCCTGGTGCTCGCCCTGCTGCTGACGGTGGCCACGGGCGGCGGCTGGGTGCTGTTCGGGCTCTTCCGGCTGATCCTGGTGTTCTGGCTGGTGACCATCCTGGCCCGGATCGTCGTCGGCCTCGTGTACCGGAACAGGCGCCGCTACCGGTAGGCCGGCCCGGCCGGTTCGGGGAATGCCGGCGCGGCACCGATGAAATCGCGGCCGCTGCGCCGTCTGACAATCAGGAACGACGTCCACGGGGAGCGCTCGCCGGTCCCCCGCGAGCCAGGGTGAGGAGCCATGGGACACCAGCCGCGGCCATACGCGGAACACCGTCAGGAGCCCGGCTCCGAGGAGCGCACCATGGCCCCCGCGGACCCGCCCGCGAGCGGTGACGCCGGCGCGGCCGGTATGAGCTGGCTGTGGGGGCTGGTGGAGCTGCGTCTCGGCCGGGCGGAGCCGGACGCCTCGGCCTGACCGCATCGCGCCCGTCAGCGACACCGAACCCCGCGCGAGGGGAGCAGGCCGGCCACGTTACGCCGGGTGTTCCAGCCGGACGGCCAATGCAGGCCATAACCGAGGCCTCCCGCGGATTGCGCCGCCGCCATTCACCGGCGCTTTCCCTGGCCGGACCGCGCTTCAAAGCCGGCCCGCCCGTGGGCCCGGCACCCGGGTTCGCCGAAGATCCGGGCCGGCCTACACGATCGCGTCGCCCTCCACGGGCTCCGTCCCGCCACGCCCCGGGCTTGGCCAGGCAGTTTCGGGCTGAATTTGCCGGGCCGTGACCGCCCGGTGACCGACATATAGGAGATTTCCGACATACCTCGCGCCCGCCCGGGTGTGCGGTTCGCCACAGTAATCGGTGGTTTAGAACCTGAAAAATAGGGTCGACGTAGTGCCTCACCAGCCTCTTCTGTCACATCAGTCACACCGGTAACGGCTTGAAGCCAATTGAACACCCTTTTCGCCGTTGCCGCACGTGCGCCGGTTTGCACAAGGCGTTTATTCTCTCCTGGATGGCTAGCTGTGGACGACCCCAGAGGAAAGAGAGTCCCGTGATGTTTCGTGTTAACCCCGCGCCGCGGGGTCAGGAGGTGGCGTTCGCGAACATCATCCGCTAGCTGAAAACGGTCCCGGCCAGGTGTTGCAGCACGCGGCCGGGACCTTGTGTGTCGGACCAACCTTAGGAGGAAACCCCGACATGTTCAGTATTCCAGCTGCCGGACTGGCGAAGACCCTGATAGGGGTCACAGTTTCGCTGCATGCGGCACCGGCGCACCAGCTGCCGGGTCACTACACGGTCCGGCCGGGCGACACGCTCTCGACCATCGCCCGTCAGGAGTACGGCAGCCGGGCCGACTGGCCCGCCCTGTGGTGGACCAACCGTCATTCGATCTCCAACCCCGACGCGATCGTCGTGGGCCAGAAGCTGCGCCTGAGCACCTGGCACCCGCGCAAGGCTTGGCTGGAGCGGGCCGCGATGGCCGCGGCCGGCGCGGCCCCCGCACCGGCGGCAACAACGTTGGGGCCATCCAGCTTGCCGGTGGCCACCAGCTACCCCGCAATGTCCGGCGGCGTGAACTGGGGCGCGATCGCGGCCTGTGAGTCCGGCGGCAACTGGAGCACCAACACCGGCAACGGTTTCTACGGTGGCCTCCAGTTCTCCGAGGGGACCTGGCTCGCCTACGGCGGCGGCCAGTACGCCCAGACCGCGGCTGGGGCCTCCCAGTCGCAGCAGATCGCGGTGGCACAGCGAGTGCTCGCGGGCCAGGGCATCGGTGCCTGGCCGGTCTGCGGCGCCAACGGATAACCCCCTGAACGCCGCCCGTCTGCCCCTGCGATCCCCAGCCAGGGGCGGGCGGGCGGCGCCGCCTGCGGGGCCGGCCGGCCGGCACCACGCAAGCCGAGCGCGGCAGGTGCCGGCGTGGCAGTATGCCGGTGTGAACTCGGGCGAACCGGAAGCAGCACGTGGTGGCTGAGGACAGGGCGGACGGCTGGCTCACATCCCCGCCCCCGGCGGAAGCAGTGGCCGAGATCGACACCTCGGTGGCCCACCCGGCCCGCGTCTACGACTACTGGCTGGGGGGCAAGGACAACTTCGCCGCGGACCGGGACGCGGGCGACCGGGTGCTCGCCGTCACGCCCGGCTGCGGGAGAGGGTCCAGGCGAACCGGGCGTTCCTGGTGCGGGCGGTGCGCTACCTGGCCACCGAGGCGGGGATCCGGCAGTTCCTCGACATCGGCACCGGCATCCCGTCGGCGAACAACACCCACGAGGTGGCGCAGCAGGCCGCGCCGGACTCACGCATCGCCTACGTGGACAACGATCCCATCGTGCTCAGCCACGCGAGGGCGCTGCTCGCCGGCGGCCCAGCCGGGTCCATCCAGTACATCGACGGCGATGTGCGGGACGTCGCCTCGATCGTCGCCGCGGCGGGCCGCACGCTGGATTTCACCCGCCCCACCGCGCTCCTGCTGCTGGGCATCCTGCACCTGATCCAGGACGCCGAGGCGCCCTACGACATCGTGGCCCGGCTGATGGACGCGCTGCCGCCCGGGAGCTACCTGGCCATCTCCCACCCGGCCAGCGACATTCACCCCGGCCAGGCCGAAGCCCAGCGGCGCTACAACGAGCGCGTGTCCACCCCGCAGACGCTGCGGACGCGGGCCGAGGTTTCCCGGTTCTTCGCGGGGCTGGACCTGGTGCCACCGGGCGTCGTCTACGTGCATACCTGGCGGCCCGGTCCCGGCGGCATCGTCCCTCCCGACGGCGTGTCCGCCTACGGCGGCATCGCTCACAAGCCGTAGCCCACCTGGCCGGGCCCGTCAGCCGGCGCTCGGCGGGGCCTCAGCCGGCGCTCGGCGGGGCCTCAGCCGGCGCGGGCGGGCTCGACGGTGAGCCGGACCAGGCGCTGGTCGTGCGCGAGGCCGCGCAGCGTAGTGGTGAACGGCTCGGCCGCGACGCCGCGGTACTCCCCGAGCAGCGACTCGCCGGCCTGGTCCAGCACGTCGCGCAGGACCACGACGTCGGCGCCGCGGCTCTGGTCGGCCACCCGCGCCGCCAGGTTGACGGTCCGGCCGAAGTAGTCGAGCCGGTCGTTGGCGGTCATCGCGATCGCCGGGCCGTGATGGACACCGACCTTGAGCGACAGCGGCGGGTCGATCGACTGTTCCCGGCACCAGTCGGTGATGTGCGCCTGCAGCGCGATCGCGGTGCGGAGCGCGTCATCGAGCCTGTGGAAGGCGCACATCACCCCGTCGCCCATCGTCTTGACGACGCTGCCGCCGCCTTGGCCGACCGCCTGCCTGATGAAGTCGAAGTGCCGGTTGACCCGGCTGTAGGCGGGCGCGTCCCCGATCCCCTCGTAGAGCTGTGTGGAGCCCTTGAGGTCGCTGAACAGGAACGCGATGTGGCTGACCGCCAGTTGCTGCTCCGGTGCCAGCACCTCGGAGCTGAACAGCTCGCGGAACTCCTGCATCGTGGTGACCTGTGCCGCGCTGGTGGCCCCGGTTGTCCAGGCGAGGTCCTCTATGGTGGCCAGGATCGCGCCGCCGGTCTGGTTGCGCAGCACCAGGTGCGCGCCGCCGGGCACGGTCAGGCCGTCGTCTGTCGTCAAACTGTGCGGGCCCGCCCACCGGCCGCCGGAATACGTGATCGTGAGGTCACGGGCCCGGGTCCCGGCGGGGCCCGGGGTGAGGAGCAGGCGGTGCGCCGACCGGACCGTGCGCAGCTGCAGCGGCCCGGCCAGGGCGAGGTCAAGCCTGCGTTCCTCGTGTTCCCTCAGGTATTGCTGGGCGACCGCGTGGGGCATGCGCAGCGGCCCGCCGATGCACTACACCTGGCTGCTCGCGCCGCGGATGGCGGGGTGGACCGAGAACCGCAGCTCGACCCGCTGGTCGAAATCCCCGTCGTAACTGATGCCGCAGGTGTCGCAGTGGAACTGCACGGGTAGCTGCGCCAAGGAGCCGGTCTCGGCCTTTGGGCACCCGGCAGTTCGGGCACATGAGCTGCCAGCGCAGCTCGAACAGCCCGGCCGAGGTCGCGTGCAGAAACAGCCGGAGCACGTCGTCACGGTCGGCGTGCCACAGGCCCGCCAGCGCGAACGGCCGTATCCCGGTGAGCTGGTCGCTGCTACCTGATGTGGTGGAACGACACGATCTACCTCCTCGACCTCGGGATGGTCGGTGAGGTGGACGCCCGGCTGCGCGAGTCGCTGCTCCTGCTGCTGCTGGCGTTCTGGCAGGAAGACACCGCATTCCTTGCCGAGGCGATGCTCGGCCTGGCCGAGGGGCGGCCGCCGCCCGGCTTCGACGAGGCGGCGTTCCAGGCCGAGCTGGCCGGGCTGCTGGCCACCTACCGGCACCTGTCCCTCAAAGAGCTGCGGCTTGGCGCGGCGGCGCCGCGGGCCACCCCGGGCTATCCTCAACGCGTTCATGGCGCTGGCCGTCATCGTGCTGGAACGGCGCATCCGCAAGACGCTCCGCTCCGGCGGTGGCCCGGCCCGCCCGCCCGGGTAGCTCCCGCGGCGCCGAGCGCGGGAGGAACGCGTGCCCTATTCGGCCCTGTCCCATCTGGAGTGCGCGCGGTGCGGCACCGCCCGGGACGCCGGCGGCGTGCGCGGCGTGTGCGAGTGCGGCTCGCCGCTGCTGGCCCGGTACGACCTGGCCCTGGCCGCGGCCCACGTGGACCGCGCGGAGATCGCCGGCCGCCCGGCCGACCTGTGGCGCTACCACGAGCTGCTGCCGGTTTCCGGGCCGGGCCACGTGGTGACCCTCGGCGAGGGCATGACGCCGCTGCTGGCGATGCCGCGCCTGGGCGGCGCGCTGGGGGTTCCGCGGCTGCTGATGAAGGACGAGAGCCTCATCCCCACCGGAACCTTCAAGGCCAGGGGGGCCAGCGTGGGCGTGTCCCGGGCCGCCGAGCTCGGCGTCACCGGGGTCGCCATGGCAACCAACGGCAACGCCGGGGCCGCCTGGGCGGCCTACGCCGCCCGGGCGGGGATGGGCAGCCTGATTGTCATGGCCGCCGACGCGCCCGCGGTCAACCGCGCCGAGTGCCGGGCCGCCGGCGCCGAGCTGCGGATCGCCGGCGGGGGCATCGCGGCGGCGGCCCGGCTGGCCGCCGCGGAGGTACCAGGCCGCGCCGGGTACCAGGACGTGTCCACGCTCAAGGAGCCCTACCGCATCGAGGGCAAGAAGACCATGGGCCTGGAGATCGCCGAGCAACTCGGCTGGCGGCTGCCCGACGTCATCGTCTGCCCCACCGGTGGCGGGGTTGGCATCATCGGCATCCACAAGGCGCTGACCGAGTTGCGCGAGCTCGGCTGGACCCGGGAGCAGCGGCTGCCGCGCCTGGTAGCGGTCCAGGCCAGCGGCTGCGCCCCGATCGTCAAGGCGTTCGCCAGCGGGGCGAACCACAGCGAGCCGTGGCCGGACCCACGGACGGTCGCCTTCGGGCTCACCGTGCCCAAGGCCCTCGGTGACTTCCTCGTGCTCCGCGCGCTGCATCAGACCGGCGGGACCGCCGTCGCCGTGGACGACGAGGCGCTGCTCGCCGACCAGCGGCTGGCCGCCCGGCTGGAGGGCAGCCTCATCTGCCCGGAGGGCGCGGCCTGCATCACCGCGGTCCGGCTGCTCCGCCGGTCCGGCTGGCTTTCCCAGGCCGACCAGGTGGTCCTGCTCAACACCGGCACGGGGCTCAAGTACCCACACACCATGGCGCCCGATGAGCCCGCGCCCGCGCCGTGACGCCCGCGCGCCGTGACGGCCGTGCCGTGCCGGCGGTGCCGTGCCGGCGGTGCCGTGCCGGCGGTGCCGTGCCGGCGGTGCCGTGCCGGCGGTGCCGTGACGCCCGCCGTGCCGTGACGCCCGCCGTGCCGTGACGCCCGCCGTGCCGTGACGCCCGCCGTGCCGTGCCGGCGGTGCCGTGACGGCGGTGCCGTGACGCTGTGCCGTGACGCCCGCCGTGCCGTGCCGGCGGTGCCGTGCCGGCGGTGCCGTGCCGGCGGTGCCGTGACGCTGTGCCGTGACGCTGTGCCGTGACGCCCGCCGTGCCGTGACGCCCGTGCCGTGACGGCCGTGCCGTGACGGCCGTGCCGTGACGGCCGTGCCGTGAGCGGGCGGCCCGGCGGAGGATGCCTGAGCACGCGTGACCCAGCACCCGGGCGGCGCCGTGGCCCGGCGCCGCCCGGCATGCCGGCCTTCGGGTTAGTACATCCAGGGGTGGCTGACGGCGACCTTGCCGTGGGAGTGGACGTTGCTGCCGTGTCCCATCGATGCCACCGCGACCGCGGCGAGGGTGCCCAAGGCGAGGGTCAGGACGAGAATCCCGCGTAACACCCGGGCGCGGACCGACCTCGGGGATCTGCGGTGCGCCGATAACCTGCGGTGCGCGCCGCCCACCGGGCCGCTAGAGGGAGTGCCGTGCCATAACGAAATACGAGTCTCCATGGGAGAGGGTCCCCTCTTGAGATAGACATCGGGTCCTCTAAGACGGAGAAGCTACTCCCGAAGCGGCTTCGGGATACGGCGTTCGGGCCAATCCGGGCAACTTTTTCCGCACCTGCCCGTGCAAGTTGCTCGGGCCGGGCGGTGCTGCCACTCAGATAACATCAGCCCAGGCAGCACCGCCTTTCGCGTTCGCACTCATAGCCTGCACCAGTCACAAGCGTCGCACTGCTATTGCCGGCGCGGGCATTTTATTGCCGTCGGCATGCTTTCCTTGAAACGGTCTGTGCAAATTGCGCTGCACCCGCGCTGACCAGGGAAGGAACATTTCTTTGTTCCGTTACTTGCGCTGCTGGCGGGGGGTGTGAGAAGACCATAGTGGGTATTAAAGACGGCGGAATGGTTCCGTGGATCCCATTCGACCAGCCGTGCGGTTGCCCGCGGGCGGTGGTGGAAGACAAGGCGATCAATGGAATTTCGGGTTCTCGGGCCGATCGAGCTCTGGTCGGCCGGCCGGCCGCAGGAGCTGGGGCCGGCCAGGGAGCGCTTCGTCCTTGCCATCCTGCTGCTGACGCCCCGGACGATAGTCCCGGCGGAGACGCTCATCGACCGGTTGTGGGACACCCGGCCGCCGGCCAAGGCCCGGGAGAACCTCTCCGCCTACCTCGCCCGGCTCCGGGCATCGCTGCGGCAGGCCGTGGGCGGCGACGTCCAGGTCGCCGGGCGCGCCCACGGCTATCTCCTCGACGTCGACCCGGAAGCGGTGGACCTGCACCAGTTCCGCCGGCTGCGCCGGCGCGCGGACAAGCTGGCCGCCGGCGGGGACTACGACCAGGCGGCCACCCTCCTGCGGGAGGCGGACGGGCTGTGGCGCGGGCCGGCCCTGGCGGGCATCGACGGCGACTGGGTGTCGCGAATGCGCGGCAGCCTCGACGAGGAGCGCCGGGCGGCCATCCTGGAGCGCGTCGAGTGTGAGCTGGCCCTCGGCCGTCACGCCGACCTGGTCGGCGAACTGCACCACCTGCTCGCCCAGTACCCGCTGGACGAGACCTTCATCGCCCACCACATGACCGCTCTGTACCGCTGCGGCAGGCCCGGCGACGCCCTCAGCCTTTACCGTGAGACGCGCAGCCGTCTGGTCGAGGAGCAGGGCACCGAGCCCGGGCCGGTGCTGTCCGAACTGCATCAGCGCATCCTCCGGCGCGATCCCGAGCTTGCCGGGCGGGCGGCGCGCCCGGCAACGGCCCAGGCGGCCCGCCCGCCACCGGCCCGGGCGGCGCGCCCGGACACCCTCCCGCCGGAGACGGCGGAGTTCGTGGGGCGCGACGAGGAGCTCAGCCTGCTGGTCGGGGAGCCCGGCGACGCTTCCAGGGTCAGCGTGATCGTGGGCATGCCCGGCGTGGGCAAGACCGCGCTGGCGGTGCGCGCCGCACGCATGCTGTCCGGGCAGTACCCGGACGGCGTGTTCTACCTCAACCTGCATAGTCACGACCCGGCAAGCCCCTCGCTCGACGCCGGGGAAGCGCTGCGCCTGCTGCTCCAGATGCTCACCGTGCCGGCCACGCAGATACCGGAGTCGCCCGGCGAGCGCGCCGCGCTCTGGCGGGCCCAGCTCAGCCGGCGCCGCGCCGTGGTCATCCTGGACGACGCCACCGGCCTGGACCAGGTCGGCCCGCTGCTGCCGGTCGGCGGCCGGTCGCTGATCCTGATCACCAGCCGGTACCGGATGCCCGGCCTCGCCGATGCCCGCGCGCTGACCCTGGACGTGCTGCCCGTCGACGACGCGATCGCGCTGTTCCAGCGGATCGCCGGGGGAGGCCGGGCGCACGACGGCGCCGAGGTGGCCGAGGTGGTGGAACTGTGCGGGCGGCTGCCGCTGGCCATCCGGCTCACCGCGGGCCGGCTGGCCCGGGATTACCCGCAGGAGCTTGGCGACCTGGTGGTGGAACTGTCCCGGCCGCCCGCCCGGGTGGCCGGCGCCGACGTGGCCGTGCTGGACTGGGTGCCCGCCTTCGAGTTGTCCTACAGGGCGCTGAGCGCGGGTCACCAGGAGTTCTTCCGCCGGCTGGGGCTGAGCCCGGCCACGCAGATCAGCCTGCACGCCGCGGCCGCCCTCGGCGGGGTCACGCTCGTCGAGGCGCGGGAGGCCGCCGGCGCCCTGCTCGACCATCACCTGCTGTCCCCCGCGCCGAGCGGCCAGTTCGTGTTCCACGACCTCATCCGCGGGTACGCGGCCATGTGCGCCGAGCGCGACGACCCGCCGCCGGTGCGCCGGCGGGCGGCCGGCAGGCTCCTCGACTACTACCTGCACACCGCCGACCGCGCGGACCGGGCACTGTACCCGTTCCGCCGGCGGATGCCCGTCTGCATCACCCGTGCGCCGGCCATGGTCCCCGCCCTGGCCACACAGGAAGAGGCGGCGGCCTGGCTCGAGGCGGAGTGGCGCAACGTCCTGCAGGCCGCGCAGTACGCCGCCCGGCACGAGTGGAAGCGCAAGTGCGCGGACCTCATCCACGCGCTGGCCGGCTTCGTGCAGATCAGGGCGCACTGGGACGAGGCGATCGCGGCCCACACCCTGGCCCTGCAGGCGTCCCGCGACATCGCCGATCCGGGCCGGATCGCGCGGGCGGCGCTGGAACTCAGCGAGGTGAGCCAGGAGACCGGCCGGCACGAGGCGATGCTTCCGCTGGTGGAGGACGCCGCGGCGATCTACCGCTCCGAGGCGGACCGGCGCGGTGAGGCGCATGCACTCGACCAGATCGGCCTGGCCCACTTGCGCACCGGCCGCTGCCGCGAGGCGCTCGCCTACTTCCAGGAGGCGCGGATCGGCTACCTCGCCGTCGCGGACCGGCACGGCGTGGCCGACGCCCTGAGCCACTCGGCGATCTCCTGCTGGCAGCTGGGCCGTCATCAGGACGCGACCGGCAACCTGCGTGAGGCGCTTGCGCTCTACCGCGCGGCCGGCGACCGGCGCGGTGAAGCGAAAACCCTCAACAACCTCGGCCGGATGCAGTTGCTGTCCGGCTATCACCGGGACGCGCTCGACGCCTACCAGAGTTCGCTGCGGATATTCGCCGAGATAGGCGGGGCGCAGAACGAGGCGATCCTGTATCACAACATCGGCGGGGTCTACGACTACAAGGGCAGCTATGAGGAGGGCCTGGCCGCCTACCAGCGGGCCCTGGCCATCTACCGCGACATCGGGGACCTCCCCAACGAGGCCGATGTGCTCAACGACATCGGCGCCATTTACCGCAAGGCGGAGTGCTACGACGACGCGCTGCTCCACCACGAGCGGGCCAGGCTCATCGCCGAGGAGATCGGGAACGCTTCCCAGCAGGTCATCGCGCTTCGCGGGATCGCCGACGTGAGCCGTTCCTCCGGCCGCTACGCCGAAGCGCTCGACCAGTACCACGCCGTGCTCAAGCTGGCCGTCCAGATCGGGGACCCCTACGAGGAGGCCAAGATCCTGGAAGGTATCGCGGAAACGACGCTGAGCACCCGGCGCCCCGATGCCGCCCGGATTCTCTTCCGCCAGGCCCTGGACATCTTCGAGCGCCTCGGGGTGCCCGAGGCGGAGTCGGCCCGAATACGCATGGAGACCATGGATCCCGCCGTGGGGCGCCTTACCCCGTAACCCGCTCCCGCGTTCTTACCCCGTAACCCCTCCGCCGTTCCGCCGGCCAGCGGGCAAACCCGCTGGCCGGCTGGTCTTGCGGCCGCGTCCGCGCCGCTGACCTGCGGTGCAAGGTCCGCATCAAGATCAGTGCAACCCGCACACCGCACGCTTTAGCCGTGAAGAGCACGCCGGCGGCCGAGCCGCTCACAAAGCGGCTCCGGCCCCTCTACCTGACCGGATTCATCCACAGCTTCGTCTTGTGGTATTCGATCGAGAAGCTCTTCATGCAGTCGGTGGGCCTGAACGACTACCTGATCACGATCGCCACGCTCGTCTACATCGTGGTCATGATGGTCGCCAACATCCCGCTCGGCCTGCTCGCCGACCGGTGGAGCCGCAAGGGCGTGCTCTACCTGGCCACCTGCGCGCTGATCGGCAGCTCCGTGGTGTGCGGCTTCAGCCACGGTCTGGCGATGTACGCCGCCGGGATATCGGTCTGGGGCCTTTTCTACGCCGCGTACGCGGGGACCTACGACTCGGCGGTCTACGACGTGGTGCTCGAGGAAACCGGCTCGGCCGAGGCCTTCGAGCACTGCTACGGCCGGGTGCAGATGTTCGAGGCCACGGCGTTCATCAGCAGCGCGCTGCTGTCCGCCGTGGTCGCGCGTTTCGCCAGCCTGCGGGTCGAATACTTCCTGACCGTTCCCTTCACCTGTTGCGCGTTCCTCACGCTGCTCCGGTTCCGCGAGCCCAGCCTGCACCGCACGGTGCCGAGGCCGCACCTGCGGGCTCACCTGGGCCGGGTAGTGCGCGGCGCGACCGGTGGCAACGTCGGCTGGATCGTGGTGGCCCTGGTGGCGAACTGCGTGGTCATGCGCCTGCTCATCGAGTTCTACCAGCTCTGGTACCTCGGCCTGGCGCTGCCCGTGCTCTGGTACGGGCCCAGCTGCGCGCTGATGTACTCCGGCGCCTGGGGCGGCGGCGCGCTCGCCAACCGGCTGCGCGGCCGGGGCACGGTGCTGCTGGCCGGGCTCGCCACGCTGGTGATCGCCTGCGGGTTGTTCGTCCGGGACCCGCGCGTGGTGGTCGGCGCTCAGGTCGCCACGATCTTCGGGGTCACCGTCCTCAACATCGCGCTGACCCGGTACCTGCACGACGCGATACCGTCCACCGTCCGTGCCGGGGCGTCGTCGGTGGTCAGCACCATCGGGTACGGCGTCTTCGTGCCGACCGCCCTGGCCTTCGGGATCCTCAGCCGCAGGCACGGCATCTTCGACGCCGCCATACTCGTCGTCGCGCCGCTGGCGGTGGTGTGCGTGTCGGCCGCCCGGGCGCGGCGCGGCAGCGCCCAGCTGGCCCCGCAGATCGTCGCGGAGCCGCACCAGGTGGGCCGGGCCTGGGGCCCGCGTGCCCGGTCCGCGGAACCGCTGCGCGAGCGGGCCCGGGACGGGGCTGCGGGCGGCATGCCGTGCGCCCCGTACTGGTGGCCGGCCGACCGGGCCGGTCAGCCCGCGGCGGGGCCGAACGTGAACCGGGTCGGCGAGCCGGCGAAGTCGCTGACGTCCAGGGCGAACACCCAGTCCGGCCGCAGCGCGTAGACGCTGTTCAGCGCGGGGTCCACCATCTCCGGGCCGTAGTCGGTCCGGTACTTGGCGTTCTCCGCCGCCAGCATGGCCGCCAGCGCCTCCGGGCTGGTGACCCGCTCGGCCCGGCCGTGCACGACCACCGGTTCGTTCGGGTCGCCGGTGGACACGGTGCACCGGGCGTCGGCGGCCAGGTTGCGGGCCTTGCGGGAACCGTTCGCGCTGGAGAACCACAGCCGGCCGCCGTCCCACACCGCCCAGACCGGCATCAGGTGCGGCGCGCCCTGCGGGGTCACCGTGGCCAGCCAGTAGTCGTGCGACCGGGTCAGCCGCGCCACCGCCCAGGACCACGGCAGCAGCCCGCTCCCCTCGGCCGCGGGGAGCGTCCCGTAGCCGGGCATGTACGGCCTCGCGGCCCTCGGCTCCTGCACCTTCCGAAGCTAGTGCACCTGCCTGTGGATACCGTGGTGTATCCCGGTCTCCTCGCTGGTGGGGCGAGCGACTTCCCGCCTGCTGGTTGCGGGGCGGGCGGGCCGGTGCCGGCCAGGCGACCCGCGGGCACCGCGGTGATGGGCGCGTCCCGCCACCCGGCGGCACAGGTTCCCCGGCCCGCTCGCCGGCCTCAGGAGCCGGTCACGTGGGTGCGCCCCGTGGACCCGCCCGTGGGCCCGCCTCGCGAGGCTCGCCGGCCCGGCGCTGACCACTATTTGTATCTGATCGCGTACGGAGCGCTCTGGTTAGCGAGACGGGCCAGCGCTCTGCTGCCCGCAACAAGGATTCGGGGGAAATCTGCCATGTCGTTCACCCTTCGGGGCGTGCTGAGCGCGTCCGCCTGCGAGGACTGCCCCATTTCGCTGGAGGGCGCGGCGGTGCGCGTCTACGCCACGCTGCCGGACCAGGGCGTGACGGCCCGCGCGGCCGCGGACCCGCGCCACACGTTCCGCATCTTCCACCACGGCGCGGGCGACCAGGCCGCGGCGGAGGCGGCGCACGGGCCGCTGCTCGGCGAGGCGGTCATCGCGGCCGACGGCAGCTACGCGGCCGAACTGGCCGGCTCCTACGCCGGCGACGCCGTGGACATCGACCTGTACTGCGGCACGCTGAGCGGGCGCGTGCCGCCGCGCCCGGGGCAGGTGGCGCTGACCACGCTGCAACCGGCCTGGCGGCACACCGGCACCACGGACCCCGAGGCGGGCGATGAGGTCGCGGCGTTCGACTACGCGCTGCCACCCAGACTGACCTGCGCGATGCTGGGCCGGCTGGGCATGTGGGTCATCTGCGGCCGGGTGACCGTCTGCAGCACAGGCGAGGCGGTCGGCGGGGCCACCGTCTACGCCTTCGACCGCGACTGGCTGCAGGACGACCCGCTCGGCTCCGCGGTCACCGGCCCCGGTGGCAAGTTCCAGATCTGGTACACGGTGGCCGAGTTCTCAAAGACGCCGTTCTCCCCGCTGATCAACATCGAACTGGTGCCCGGGCCCGACCTCTACTTCCGCATCGAGGGCCCCGGCGGGGTGGTCCTGCTCAACGAGCCGCCCAGCACCGGGCGCACGCCCGGCCGGCAGAACGTCGGCCCGTGCTTCTGCGCCGACCTGTGCGTTCCGCAGGCACCGCCGCAGACCGAGCCCATCCCGGACTTCCGTTACATCGGCGCGCTCGACTACGTGGTGGACGTGGACAGCGGCCCGGCCGGCTCGGGCCGGACCGTCGCCGGCAACCGGGCCTTCTACAGCGGGCTGCGCCTCAGCGGCCCGATCGGCACCACCTTGGGCGGCCAGCCGCTGGAGTACCGGTTCGAGGTGCGTGCCCTGCCCGCCGGGCCCTGGTCCCCGGTGCTGCCGAACCAGATCCTGCCCACGATGATCGGCACGTCGGAGCGGCTGGTGGGCGGGAACCTGGAGGTCAGCGCCGTGGTGGTGAACGGGACCGCGTCACCCACCGAGATCGCCGTCACCCCGGCCGCCGACGGGTGGATCCGCATGCCGTCCGAGGGTGACCTGTCCACCGGCCTGTTCACCCCGAACCTCAACATGATCGCCCTGGACACCGGGACCGTCGCCGCGTGGGCGCCGATCGGCGTGGGCGGGATCATGGCCGGCACCAGCCTGCCGCCCGCGGACCTGGCCGCGGACCGGCTGTTCGGCATCAGGCTCCGGGTCCGGCAGGCCGGGCAGCCGCTGACCGAGGCGGCCGGCGGTGAATGCCAGACGCTGGCCATCGACAACACGCTCTACGACCTCGTCAACAAGGGCGGCAGCTGGGCGCCGCAGCAGCTCAGCGGTCAGCTGGACGTGGCCAGCGTCAACGTCCAGGAGCTGATCGGCAGTGGCTGCGGCGGGGTCACCAGCTCGCTCACCGTCCTGGTCACCGCGGCGCACCCGAACCTGGGCGCCGTCGGCCTGAGCATGACCGGTGGGGGCTCGACCTGGGGGTTCACCCTGCCGCCCGGGACGCCGGGGCAGATCGCGGGCGCGGCGACGAACAACTTCTCCGTGTCGGCGCTGCCCTCCTGCGCCTACATCGTCACGCTGGAGACGCAGGTGCTGCTCACCACCGGCGACACCGACCCGCTGCCGGTGTACGACCAGCTCGCGTTCTGCAAGCGCTAACGGCCCGCGAGCGCCCTGCGCGGTGATCTACCCTGCTCCGCATGCGTGTTCCGCCCGGCGCACGGGTCTACCTGACGACGGCCATCAGCCTGGCCGGGGTTGCCCTGGCGACGTTGTCCGCCATGCAGGCGGGCGCCGCCAGGGTGGATCGCGGCTGGTGGGCGCTGGGCGCCGTGGCTGCCAGCGTCACCGCCGCCGGCGTGCCCGCCTACGAGCAGATCCGCAAGGAGCGGCTGAGGGCCCGCGCGCAGCGGGCGGCGGTGGACGCGGCTGTTGCGATGCGGGTGACGATGAACGACGCGCTGGACCCGATCGTGCGCCAGCTTGGCCGGATCGCCACCGCGAGCAAGCACGAACGGGCGGCGCTGGCCGAGGCGACGATCCCGATGGCGCTGGATTCGGCGGCCCACCTGGCCGGCTCCGGGCGGGTGCGGGCCTGCCTGTTCCGGTTCGCGCCGGGCACGCCAACGATGCTGGTCCCGTCCGAATACGCCGGCCGGGTGGACGACCCGCTGGAGCCGATCACCGAGGGCACGGCCGAAGGCGACCTGGTCTTCGGCATGATCCGGCACAACCAGCACCTGTTCTGCCCCGACCTGGCCACCAGCGCGCCGCCGGGCTGGCGCGTCACGGCCCCGCAGACCTACCAGTCCTTCGCCGCGGTCCCGGTCGCGGCCGGGCATAACGCGTTCGGCATGCTGATGGTCGATGCTTTAGAGCCCGACGGGATCAGGAGGGCGGACGTGCCGCTCATCCGGCTGCTCGGCGGGCTGCTCGCGGTCGCGCTAGCCTGAAGGAGGACGCGGTGCGGGCATGAGATGTAAACCGGCCGGCCATTGTGCCCACCCGGGCGCGGGCCGACACTGAGACCGTGGGGAAGGCAGCCGACGTGGCGGTGCACATCACCATCGAGGACCACGACGACCGTCCGGAACGGATGATCCGGGACCCGGCGCGGTACTTCGCCGATGCCCGCCAGCGGGCCGAGCGGGAAGTCCTGAGCCAGGCGGACTGGCTGCTCGACGGCGACCGGCCCCGCAAGCCCCGGTAGCCCGCGCCGCAGATCCGGGCCACGGGGTAACACCAGGGCTCGCCCGCAAGAATGTGATGGTTGCGCCAGCGATCACGATCAGGGCGTGCCGCGCCAGTCAGTTCAGGATGAGCCGGGACGGGCGGGCCGGCGTGTGCCAGAGCCGGTTGGTCGCGATGACCCCTTCGGTTTCGGTGATCATGTCACCGCCGGTGCCGAGGTTTATGTTGAACTTCGGGAACGCCGAGGAGGCGATCTCGACGCGCAGCCGGTGCCCGGCGGCCAGCCGCACGCACGTGTCCCACATCCGGATCTCCACCTCGTAGGTTTCGCCGGGGGTGACCGGCCGCTCGGCGTCGAACCCGCCGCGGTAGCGCAGCCGGACCATGCCGTCGCACAGCCGCTGGGCGAACCCGCCCGGGTGCACGTCGAGCAGTTTGGCCGTCACGTCGGTGTCGGCGGCCGAGGTGTCCACGTGCGCAATGACCTTGACCGGCCCGATCACCTCGAGCGGTTCCGCCAGCGGGTCGCTGGTGAACACCAGCACGTCGCCGCGGCTTTCGACGCCGTGGTAGTCGTCCGGGCCGCCGATCTGCGTGCTGCTTTGCTCGGTGATGAACGGGACGGGCCGGTCCGGGTCGTGTGTCCACTCGTCCGGTGGCTCCTCGGCGGTCACTTCGGCGGCGAGCAGCCGCCCGTCGCCGAACCGGCTGTTCGCGTGCCCGCCGCTGGACAGGTGGAAGACGGTGGACGGTGCCCCGGCCGGCGGCCAGGCTTGCTCGTCGCGCCATTCGTTGGCACCCATGACGAAGATCCGCACCGGCGCCTGCGCCGGCTCGGGCTTGGTGCCCTTCACGTGCTCGTCCAGGAAGGCCAGGGTGTAGGTGTCGAGGTCGATCAGCGCGCCCGGGCCGAAGTCCACCTCGCCGAGCTTGCGCGTGGTGTTGACCTGGTGCCCCCACGGGCCCATCAGTAGCCGCTGGCCGGACCGGCCCGCGGCGACCATGGCCGCGAAGTTGGCCGGGGTGCCGACCTGCTCGTCGTCGTACCAGCCGGAGACGTGCAGCACGGGCACGTCGATCTCGCCGATTCGGTGCTGGTAGCGGACCGGCTCCCACCACCGGTCCAGGGTTCGGTGCCGCAGTTCCTCGCGCCACTGCGGCGCGGCGAACCCGGCAGCCTCGTCCATCGTCAGCATCGGGCGGTGCCGGTAAACCGCCATCCAGTCGACATCCTCGGTGTACTGCGGCATCCGTGCGTCGGTCAGCCGGTACCAGTTGATGTGCATCGGCGTGGGCAGCCCGGTCGGCCACTCCACGAACGGGTCGCTCGGGGTCACCAGGCAGACCATCGCGCGCAGCGCGGGCGGCCGCTCCAGCGCGGTCAGCCATTGGATCCGGGCGCCGTAGCTGCCGCCCAGCGTGGCGACATCGCCGGTGCACCAGTCCTGCGCCGCCGCCCAGGCGATGACCTCGGCTCCGTCCGGGCCGTCGTGCCGGTACGGCTCGAAGACGCCGTCGGAGTCGCCGCGGCCCCGCACGTCGACGTGCATGCATGCGTAACCGGTCTTGGCGAGCCCGGCGCCGCACTCCGACTGCCGCTGGCCGGCCTTGCCGTACGGGGTGCGGACCGCCACCACCGGCGCGGGCAGCGCCCCGGGCAGCGCCAGGTCGGCCGACAGCGTGACGCCATCGCGCAGCGGGATCCGGATGTTGAACCTGCGGTCTACTCCAGCCTCGGCCACGACAGGCGATGCTACCCGGCAGCCGTGATCCGGTCCGGCTTCTTGCTCGCCGCCCGGAACCGCCCGGCGCGCCAGGGCTAGCTGAGCGCGTTGTCGGTCGAGATGATCACGGCATCGGCCGGCCAGTATGCCAGCGACTCGGGGGCCTGTTCGCAGAGGATCCCGGCGGTGCCGTCGTGCGCGGCCAGCACGTCGCTCAGGCTGTCGAGCAGTTCCCGCACCCAGTCCCTGGCACCGTGGCCGAAGTCCACGGTGACGTCCTGGTCGATGACGAACGGGTCGACGCCGGACAGGCCGGGGAAATGGCACCCCATCGGGACCCACTCCCCGGACGGCTCCGTCGCGGCGTGGCCGTTGCCGGTCCAGACCAGCAGCGACTCGCCGGGCGCCTCGGCCAGCACGCGGCACAGGTTCTGCGCCTGCTCCCGCTCCCGCCAGTTGGTGAACTCCATGGTGAGGAACTCGGCAGGGTCATGATCTGGCCGGGCCTCGATGACGGCGTCGTAGGCCCACAGCGTCCAGCCGAGGTCAAGCGCCGTTGTCATCAGCGCGCGCATGTCCGGCTGGGCCAGGTATCCCATCTCCTCGGGAGGGATGTCGCGCAGCGGCCCCGGGCTGGCATCGGGCCGCCACGGCAGCGCCTCCATGGCCAGCCGCCGCACCCCGGCCTCATGGGCCGCCTGGACCATCCGGGCGCCCACCACCCGGGTCCGGGCGCAGCGCCGCAGCCCGTCGTGCGCCTCGTTGGCCATGACCACCGGCGCGTGCGCGAACCCCCACCGGGTCAATTCCTCGACCGAGCACCAGCCGTCCATCGCCCCGCCTCCGCGGATCGGGCATCCCCAGGCTCCCCCGTGGCGTGCCCGTTGTCACCACATTTGCCCCGGCAATTCCCGCAGGCCGGCCCGCCTCCGGGCGCGCCGGCCGCGCGCCTCGGCGGAGCCGGCGAGTTAGGGATCTACTGTGCTGGGAAGTGGCCAGTGCGGGGTGCCGGGGTGCACGTGCCCGGCCGGGAGGTGGACGACGTGGAGTTCAAGGTGGTGCTGTTCCTGCCGCGCGATGCCGCCAGCGTGCCGATCAGCCGGCAGGTTCTCGACAGGTGCCTGGAGACCCTCGGCGTGACCGCCGACACCCGGACCGACATCGCCCTCGCCCTCAGCGAGGCGTGCGCCAACGTGGTGCTGCACGCGGGAGCGGGCGAAGAGTACGAGGTCATGGCCCGGGCCGACGGCGGCCGGTGCGTGATCGAGGTGGTGAACAGCGGTGATGGCGCCGTCACGGTCGCGCCGCCGAGCGAACCGGTGCCGCTCACCGCGGAGCACGGCCGCGGCCTGAAGATCATCGACGCGGTCACCGACAACATGCGGCTGACCGGCAACGGCCGCTCCGGCACGACGGTGCATTTCGAGAAGGCGCTGGACTGGGTGCCCGGGGCGCCGGGGGAGCAGTTGTCGCACGGCGGCGCGTGAGGGCGTACGGCAACAGGCGGGCCGGCCCGGTAGCTTCGGGGAGGCTCAGCCGCCGGCCCGCGCCGCCGGGGTGAAAGCGCCGCCGAGCACGGCCTCGACCAGGCGCTCGACGTAGTGCCGGTCGGTGGTCGCATCGGTGACCAGTACCCGGTAATAGAGGGGCCCGCACAACTGGTCGATCAGGAGGGCGTGGTCAAGGCCTGGCCTGAGCCCCTCGTGTTCGCTCGCGTGCCGGAGCCGGTCCAGGGCCATGGCGTGCAGCCGGATATGGAAGGCGCGAATCGCGAGACCGAGGTCCGGGTGGCGGGCCCCTGCGGCGAGGAGTTCGGTCACCACGGCGCCTGACGTGCTGCCGGAACTGCTCGTTACGCGGAACAGGTACATTCTGGAAACGAGGGCGACGGCGAACTCGGTCAGGTCATGGCGCAGATCACCGGTATTGGGCACCGGCACCGGCGGCAGCGACCGGGCGGCGAGCGCGCTGACCAGGTGGTCCTTGGTGGGCCACCTGCGGTACAGCGTGGTCTTGGCCACGGCGGCCCGCTCGGCAACCTCGTCCACGTTCAGCGCCGCGTACCCGTCGGCCAGCAGCAACTCCCAGGTCGCGGCCATGACCCGGTCGTCCACGCTCGCGTCACGTGGCCGGCCGCGATGGACCACCGCGCACTCGTCCGTCACGTGCCCCTCCTCATCGCGCTATCTAGGCAGCGTCAACGAAGCACCAGGTTTGCACAACAACCCCTGCGCATTTTTTCATGCGAAACTGGCACCCGCGCCCGGGACGAGTCCGGGCGCGGGCGCGTTGGCCGAGCGGGCGGGGCCGCTCGCCGGGCCGCAGCCACCCTCATCACGGAGGTGGCACGGGCCCGGGCTGCTGCGGTTCCTCGCCGAAGAACCAAATGAACGACATCCGGGCCAGCGGGAACGCGATCATCCAGAGCGCGTACGCGACGTACGGAGCGAACGTGGCGACCGGGACCGACAGCGCGAACAGCACCGGCCCTGGCGAACACGCCGTCGGACAGCGCCAGGATCCGGCCGATGCCCTCGCCCGCCGTTCATCGTCCTCTCGCCGCGGCATCCGCCACACCCGATCCGGCAAATTCCTCGAACGGGATCCCCCCAAGCGGGTTGCACAAGACTCGGCCATCCGGCCAGCGTCGGCGAGGCCGGTGGTCTGACCGTAGTAGACGGCCCGGGCTGCACCGAGGGGCGCGTTCAGGCGATGAGGTCGCGGCGGCGGAACACCGCCAGCCCCGCGGCCGCCGCGGCCACGCCGATCGCGATCATGACGACCGCCGCGGTGGCGCGGAACGGCTCCGCGGGCACCAGGCCGATGTGCGCGAACGGCGTCAGCCCGACCAGCCAGGACGGCGCGCCGAGCAGCGCGCCGACCGCCTGCCACAGGAACGTCAGCACGAGGAACCCGTAGCCGATCGCGGCGCTGGCCCGCGGCACGGCCGCGTAGGCGAGCGCGGCGACGCCGAGGTACAGCATCGCCGCGGGCAGGCAGTTCGCGCCGGCCTCCAGCATCTGCCCCACGGAGACGCTGGTCCCGCCCGCCGCGACCCCGGCCCAGGTGAGCAGCCCGGCCAGCAACGCGATGACCGCGGCGGCGGCGGCGGCGAGCACCAGCCGACCGGTGAGCCAGCCGGTGCGGCCGACCGGTAGCGCCAGCAGCGTCTCCAGCTGCTGGCCGGCCTCCTCGCGCCGGGCGGCCCCGATCTGAGCGCAGCAGAACAGGCTGACGCCCAGCACGTAGATGAGGAAGACGAACGACAGGTACCCGGCCGGCGTGGTGATGGTGCCGGTGCCGAGCTTGGCGATCTGCCGGGACACACCCGCGGGGATGCCGGACGAGGACACGCTGCTGGAAACCACGCCGAGGATGAACGCGAACACCGCGACGCTGACCGCCCACGCGACCAGGGTGTCACGCTGGCCGCGCAGCGCCTGGGCGGCCGGGGACGACAGCAGCCGCAGGCCCGACCCGCCGCGCCGTTCCGGGAGCAGGCCGCTGCCCAGGTCGCGGGCAGCGCCGAGGCGCGCCGCGGTCACCAGCAGCAGCGCGCTTGCCGCTGCGGGCAGCAGCAGCACCGCGGGCCGCGGCCCGGCGAACGGGCGCATCTCCTCGGCCCAGCCGAGCGGCGTCAGCCAGCGCAGCCCGCCGGCCCCGGCCACCGTGTCCGCCACCACCCTCAGCAGCAGGAACACCCCGACCGCACCGCCCGCCATTTCCAGTGCGATACGACGCGTCGCGGCAAGCTGGCTCGCCAGTGCGCCGATTCCGGCGATCACGGGAATGACCGACGCGGTGGCCAGGGCAAGGTAGGCCGAACCGCCCAGGGCAAGCCCGGCGAACGCGAACCCGGCGAACTCCGCGGCCCACAGGATGAGCGTGGCCGCCCCGATCGCGGCCATCGCGGACAGGTACACCGTGCGGCGGCTGACGATCCCGGCCAGCATCAGTTCCGCCCGGCCCGCCTCCTCCTCGCCGCGCAGCGCCCGCACCGCCGCCAGCAGGCCGAACACCGCGGCCGCGATGGCCAGTACCCCGCCAACCCGCCACGCCGTGTAGCCGCTGACCGTGGCCACGTCGTGTGGTTCGCCGTAGAGCAGGCGCAGCCCGGGGTTCGTGGCGAAGCCGCGGGCGAACGCCTCCCGGCTGGGTGCCGTGGTGTACACACGCCGGTAGCCGATCGGCTGGATGAACGAATAGACGGCAAACAGGTAGGTGAACACGACCGTCAGCACCCGGCCGTCCCGGAACGCGCGCGCCACGAGGGCACTGCCCGGCCCGCCACCGGGGCGGGTCTCGCGGCGTGCCCGCGGCCGGGCCGGCGCTTGGCTAACGGCTGGCATGGCCGTCGTAGTGGTGCAGGAAGATCTCCTCAAGCGAGGGCTCGCGGCTGACCAGCGCCGTGACCGGGTGGCCGGCGAGGGCCGCGACGACCGGCCCGACGCTGCCGGTGACCTCGAACCGCAGCGCGTTCGGGCCGGCCTGCTGCACCTGGACCCCGGGCAGCGGCGGCAGTTGCGGGGCCGGGCCCTCGAACGTCACGTCCATGGTCTGCGCGCTCAGGTGCCGCAGTTCGGCCAGCGTCCCCTGGTCGACCAGCCTGCCTTCCTTGAGGATGCCGACCCGGTCGCAGACGGCCTCGACCTCGCTGAGGATGTGCGACGAAAGGAAGACCGCCTGCCCGCGCGCCTTCGCCTCGGCCACGCACTCGCGGAACACCATCTCCATCAACGGGTCGAGCCCGCTGGTGGGCTCGTCGAGCACCAGCAGGTCGGCCCGCGTGGCCAGCGCGGCGATGAGCTGCACCTTCTGCCGGTTGCCCTTGGACAGCGCCCGCACCTTCTTGCCGGTGTCCAGGTCGAACCGCCGCACGAGCTCGCCGGCGTAGGCCTGGTCGATGCCACCGTGCAGGCGGGCGAGGAACTCCAGCGTCTGGGCGCCGGTCATGGCCGGCCACAGGAACGGTTCCCCGGCGACGTAGGCCACCCGCCGGTGGGCGGTCACCGGGTCGCGCCACGCGTCGACGCCGAACAGTTCGGCACGGCCGCTCGTGGGCCGGTGGATGCCGAGCAGGCACCGGATCGTGGTTGTCTTCCCGGCCCCGTTCGGGCCTAGATAGCCGTACACCTCGCCGGGCTCGATGGACGCATCGAGCGAATCGAGGGCCAGCGTCCCGCCGTAGCGCTTGGTCAGGCCCTCGGCCCGGATCGCCTTCAGCAGCACTTATTGCCTCCCTCGCGGGACGTCGTGCCGGGGGCGTGCGGCTGCCGCGCGCCGCTCTGAAGGCCGACGACGGTTGTCATCTGGTTGGGCTTTCGGTTACGGGCTGCTGTCCCTGGAGGTGCGCCACCACCGCCCGTGCCTGTTCGGCCAGTTCCGGGCTGAGCAGCGGCTGCGAGTAAAACTCGATCAGCGCGGCGGTCAGCCGCAGGTGGCCTTCGGCCGTGAAGATGTCGGCGCCGAGCCACCGGGACAGCTGGCCGTGCATCATGAGCAGCCCGGACTGCATCGCCACCAGGACCGCCGAGTAGCCGTGCGGATCGCTGACCTGGCCGGCGTGGTGCCGGTTCAGCCAGTCCTCGCCGAGCGCAACCATCTCGTCGTACATCGCCGCGGCCGCCGGTGAGCCGTCCATGAGCGAGCGCGCCAGGTAGCGGAGGGTCAGCAGCACGGTGGGGTGGGCGGCGGACATGAACGCCGGGTTGCCGAGCTGACCCTCCAGGACCGCCTGCTCCTTGATCCGCATGATCTGATCCAGCGCGTAGGAGTCGCAGGCCGCGCGCAGGGCGTCCTTGGACCCGAAGTGGTGCCGGATCAGGCCGCCGGACACCCCGGCCGCCCTGGCGATGTCCCGGACCGAGGTCCCGTCCAGGCCACGCTCGGCGAACAGGCGCATGGCCGCGTCGCGGATCCGCGCCCGGGCCGTCAGGTCCTCGGCCGGCCTTTCCCTGCCGCGCTTGCCACCACGGTTCACCCGTCACTGTACGTGTCAACAGTTTCCTGTCACTTCGTATAGCAAACTATACATATGAATAGCGGGGCGGCAAGCCGCGGCCGGGTGAGCGGGACAGCTATTCGAGTGGCTGGTGGCCCAGGTCGCGGGGCTGGCGGCCGGCGAAGATCCAGCCGCCGACGGCCGCGAGCAGCGGCATGCCGACCAGGATGATGAGCAGGTTCGTGACCGGGACCGTGGTGAAGATGGCGCTCAGGCCACCGTTCAAGGAGTTGGTGCGGAACCAGCCCGCGGTGCCGACGTAGCCGCCCACGATGCCGAGCACCGCGCCGGTGAAGCCGAGTGCGCCGGCCGTGGTGGCGGTGAGGTTGCGACGGGTCGTGCCGCTCGCCCCGGTGGCGGCCAGGGTGCGCAGGTCGCTGGCGGCTTCGCTGCGGATCAGGCCGACGCTCATGGCGAGGATGGCCAGCGCCAGGACGATGCCGAACACGGTGGCCCAGTCGACGATCGTCGCCGACGTGGGGATGCTGTTGCGCGTCTCCACGGTCATGCCAGCGGCCGCGGCCGCCAGCCTGGCATTGTGGATCTGTGCGCCGGTGAGCGGGTTCGTGGTCTGGATCAGCCAGCCATCGACAAAGCCGATGCCGGTCTGCAGGTGCAGCGTGCGGATTGCGTGCTCGGTGATCACCGTGTTGGGTGCCGACGTCCCCGACGGCAGCGCGCTGACCTCCTGAATGGACGGGTTGGCCAGGCACGCGTTCTTCGGGCAGGGGAACGAGTTGGAGTTCGGGCCGGGGCCGGGTCCGGGGCCGCCGCCGGAGCCGGGACCGTTCTTCTTACCCGGCTTCGCGGGGGGGCTGTAGTTCAGTTGCATCTTCGAGAGGCCGGACAGCCCGGGCCGCGTAGTGAGGATGTCGGCCGTGGGACTGTACTGGCTGGCACTGATCCCGAAGGCGTGCAGCAACTGCGGCGTGGCCACATACAGCGGCCCGGACCAGTTGCGGCCACTCGCCGCGTGGGTCAGGCCGGCGTCCGTCGTCTCGAGTTCGACCACGTCCCGTGAGCCGAGGTCGGTGGCGATGGCGCGCGCCTTGGCCGACATCGACCGCATCTGGCTGGGCGTTACGTTCGGCACGGGGGCGCCGGGGCCGCCGCTCCCCTGGCCGCCGGGCGTGTAGACGATGAGCTGGTTCGAGGCCAGGTTCGGCCCGGCGTAGTCGAGCGCGTTCGCGAACCGGGCCGCCGAGACCACCGAGATGATCACGGCGATCAGAATGCCGATGCTGATCGCGGCGAGCGCCGATCCGGAGCGGGCCCGGTAGCGGGACAGGTCCCGCAGGGCCAGGCGCGCCGAGATCGGGGCCCGGCGGCCCAACCGGGCCAGCACCGCCAGGCAGAACGGGGCCAGCAGGATCACCGCCACGATGAGGACGATCAAGCCGAGTGCCAGCTTCGGCAGGCCGCTATTGCCGCTACCGCTGCTGCCCGACCAGCCGAACAGGATGAACGCGATCACGAGCAGGACCAGGCCGGGTATGGCCGAGCGGTGCACCTGCCTGGGCGGGGCGGGCCGCCCGGACAGGGCGGTCACGATGGGCACCCTGGTGATGGCGTGGGCCGGCCGCGACGCGGCGAAGAACGCCGCCACCACGGCCAGCACCAGCGCCAGGGCGATCACCCCCCACGGCAGGCTGAACATGCCGATCAGGTGGTGCGAGCTCTGCTCCAGCACGGGCCGGTAGGCCAGCCAGCCGGCCAGCCCGATCACCCCGCCGAGGATGGCGCCGACGATGCCGACGACGGCACCGTTGGCCATGACCACGAGGCGGACGTTCCGGTCCGTGGCGCCCATCGAGGCGAGCATGCCGAGCGAGCGCAGCCGGCGCTGCGCCAGCACGGTGAACCCGCCGACCGCGACCAGGGCGATGAGCAGCATCCCGACCACCAGGCCGGCCACGGAGATCGACTCGGGGTTGACCACGTTGCTCTGCGTCTGCGATCCGGCGGCCGTGATGTACGGGGCCAGCCCGGCGGGAGGCCGGCCGTGCCCGTCGAACAGCACGGTGACCTGGGTCGGGTTGCGGATCTGGCCCGCCACCACGAGGGCGAACTCGTCCAGCAGGCTCTGCGGGTTCGCCACGATGCCGACCACGGTCCGCGTGGTGCCGGCCTGGTGCCACACGCTGCCGATCCGGAGGCCAAAGTCGGCCGCGACTCCGCTCGTCACGGCCACCTGGCCCGCCCCGGCCGGGAAGTGCCCGGAGACCAGGGAGAGCATCGGCCGCCCGTACGGGCCGTGCGGATTCTGGGCGCGCAACTGATAGGTGTCGGTGGAGCCGGGGATGGCGAAGGTCTGGTTCTCGATCACGTCGACCGGGGCGAACCGCTGCCGCAGCGCCGCGATCTGGCGGGCCATGTGCGGATCCGGCGCCTGGAACGTGGCCATGTCCCGGGCGGTGCCGAACCCGGCGTTGGCCGGCGGCGGGTTGTTGGTGGCCACTGCCGCGCCGATGATGGTGGCGGCCACCGCGACCGTGATGAGCGCGAGGACCAGCAGTTGCTGGCGCCACTCGCGGCGGAACAGCCGCCACGCCCAGCGGGTTACCGCGCGGCGCGCCGGCACGCCCCCGTTTCCGGTGCCGGCCGGTGGCGCGGGGGCAGCCGGGCGCTCGCGCAATGCCGTGCTCATTGCGTTTGCCTCGGCGTGCTGAGCAGCGATTCCGGTCCGGCCGGTGGCGCGGTCTGGTCCACGATGTGCCCGTCGCGCAGGAACACCACGCGGTCCGCCCACGAGGCCAGTTGCGCGTCGTGGGTCACGACGACGGCCGCGATGCCGCGCTTGCACGCCTCGTGCACCATGCGCATCACCGCCTCGCCGTTCACCGAGTCCAGCGCGCCGGACGGCTCGTCGGCGAGCAGCAGGCGGCGCTCCCCGACCACCGCGCGGGCGATGGCCACCCGCTGGCGCTCGCCGCCGGAGAGCTGATCGGGGAACCGGTCCGCCCGCTCGGACAGGCCGAGATCGTCCAGGACCCGCTTCCCGGCGGCGCGGGCCCGGCGCGCGGACATGCCGTCGAGTTCCAGCGGCAGTGAGACGTTCTCCACCGCGGTCAGCCCGGGCAGCAGGTTGAAATCCTGGAACACGTAGCCGATCGAACGGCGCCGCAGCCGGGCCTTGGCGTTGCGCGACATCCGCGAGAGCGGCGCGCCGTCGATCAGCACCTCGCCATCGGTCGGCTCCTCCAGGCTGCCGGCGATCGTCAGCAGCGTGGACTTGCCGGACCCGCTCGGGCCCATCACGGCCACCATCCCGCCCGGCTCCACCGAAAGGTCGATGCCGCGGAGCGCGTTCACCAAACTGGCGCCCTGCCCGTAGACCTTCACCACGCCCTGCAGTTCCAGCATGCTCATGTCATGGCCTCCTCGCGGGCCCGGTCGTGTCGTGTCTTTTGGCTGTCATCTGCGCAGTCCCGCCCGGCGCCGCAGGCTCGGCAGCGGCCCGGAGACGGGCCGGGGAGCGGGGGCTGCCGCCCCGGTGGCAGCCCCCCCGGCCGCGGCCTGAGCGGCGGCCTCCCGGCCGGCCCGCTCCCGGTCGGCGGCGGCACGCTTGAGGCGGCCGTCGGCGGCGTCCAGCCACCGGATAACCGAGTCCAGCCGGAACAGTTCCGCATCGACCACCAGCGCCAGGCTGAGGTCGAACTCGGACTCGTCTTCCTTCAGCCGGGTCCACTGCTGCATCAGTTCCACCAGGTAGCGGCGGTGCACCTGGATCACCTCGTGCACGTCCACGCCGGGGACCCGCAGCGCCACCAGCACCTTCATGACCAGTTCGTCGCGGGGCGGCGAGCTGAGGTCGGGCGGCGTGCGCAGCCACCCGGCCAGTTCCTCCGCGCCGTCCGCGGTGATCCGGAACCCCTTCTGCGGGCCCACCTCCGCGGCGTCGTCCGACTCCACCAGCCCGTCCCGCTCCAGGCGCTGCAGCGTCGTGTACACCTGGCCGACGTTCAGCGGCCAGACCTCGCCGGTCCGCGCCTCGAACTCCTCACGGAGCTGAAGGCCGTACTTGGGCCCCTCGCTCAGCAGCGCGAGCAACGCGTGCCGGACGCTCACGCAGCATCACAACCAGTGATCATGCACAGTATTATACTGAGTATATGGGGCGCCGCAGTCAGCCCGCGGGCTGATTTTAGGCGGCTTCTGAATCAGTCCGTGGGAGGACCAAACGGCGGAGGGGACGCCGCCGGATCAGCCTGCCGGCGGAGAGGGCGGCGCGGGGTCGGCCTGCCGGCGGAGGAGGCGGCGCGGGATCGGCCTGCCGGCGGAGGAACCGCCCGGATCGTCCTGCTGGCGGAGGAAGCGCCGCGGGATCGGCCTGCCTGCGGAGGAGGCGGCGCGGGGTCGGCCTGCCGGCGGAGGAGCCGCCCGGATCGTCCTGCTGGCGGAGGAAGCGCCGCGGGATCGGCCTGCCGGCCGGGGAGGCGCCGCGGCAGCGCCCGCCACGCGAGCGCCGTGGGCGTCGCGCACCCGCGGTCTGCAGCGCAGGCGCGGCCGCGGTCATGGTCTGGCGAACGCGGCATTTCAATGCGCGGCGGGGCGGTCATACTGTGTGACCGCCCCGCCGCTTTGGTCTCAGCCGGGATAGGCCCCCGCAGGGCACGTGGGCTTGCGGCGGCCGGGCCCTCCTAGGAGCTGCGCTTCCAGGTGACGCTGAACCCGTTGCCGCTTGAGTTGAGCGAGCCGGGCTGCGCCTTCACCCGCCCGGCGTTGTCGACCATGGTGATCTCGTCGTCGGGGAACGACGAGATGACCGCGTTGTTCACGGTCGCGCCGGAGAGTGCCCAGGTGTGGAAGTCGGCCAGCGGGAGGACGCCGCCCGAACCGCTCGGCGCTTCGGCGATCCACTCGGCGCTGGAGTTCGCGCAGTTCGAACAGCTCTGGGTGGTGGTAAAGCTGTTGGCCGGATGGCCGGAGTCGGCGAGCTTGAGCGTGTAGCTGGTCCCGCTGCGGGTCACCGAGGCGCTGATGCTGTCGTTCGGCTGCACGCTGGACCCGACCACCTGGATGGCGTTCGTGGGAAACATCTCCCACCAGGAGAAGTAGAAGGCGCTGCCGCCGGAGCACTCGGCCAGCGTCCCGTCCTGCTCGACGGAGCCGCTGGTGAACCCGTCGATGCCGACCCAGAAGGCGGCGTACGTGGTCCGCGAGGTGCAGCTCACCGACGGCTCGGTCCAGCTTCCCGCGACCGTGCTGAACGTGGCGCTGGTGTCGGCGTAACCGGACCAGTTGGTGCTCCGCACCTGGGTCAGGCCCTTGAGGCGGGAGACGTGCCCGACCGCGTGGTCGGTGGCGTGCTCGCCGATCGACAGGTGCCGTATCGCGGCACGTGCCGCCGCGAGGGCGTGTGCGTACGGGGATGCGGAGGAGGAGGTGGTGGCGCTCGCGCCCGGGGCCACGGCGATGACCAGGCCCAATACGGGTGCGCAGGCCGCCACGGAACAGGTCAGTAGGCGGGGGATCCGGCGACGCATAAGGTCTCCTCTCACGGGAACGGCCGTGGGTGGCCGTGCGCACACCGACTGTAACGTCGGTCTGCGAGCCCATCAATAGCCAACAAGACAAAAGTGTCCAGTCGGGTGGGCCAAGTGTCCGGCCGACGGGCTATGGCCGGTCGACGGGGCTATGGCCGGCCGACGGGCTATGGCCGACCGCACGCTTCGGCCGGCCGGCCGGGCCCGGCCGCACACGTCGGCCGGCGGCTACGGCCGCTCCGGTGGCAGCGGCCAGGCGTGCACCGGTTCGTTGGTGTGCATGTGCTCGATGTAGCGCTGGGTCATCAGCCGCAGCGCCTCCGCGCGATCGGCCCCGTTCCGCTCGGAGAGGGCCGAGACCATACCCATCTGCCAGGCCGCCCCGTTCTGGCCGGTGATGCAGCGCTGCTCGATGATCCCCAGCAGCCGGTCGGCCTGTGCCTGGTCCACGCCCCAGCGGCCCAGCCCTTCGCGGGCCAGCGGCAGCAGGCGGCGGAGCACGAGTTCGGGGACCGGGGTCTCGCCGAAACCCGGCCAGTACAGGTGCGCGTCCATGCCGTTGCGGGCCGCCTCGTACAGGTTCTCTGCGGCGGTCGAGAACGACATCTGCGTCCAGACCGGCCGCTGAGCCTCGGCGAGCACGCGCACCAGCCCGTAGTAGAACGCCGCGTTCGCCATCACGTCCGCGACCGACGGGCCGGCCGGCAGCACCCTGTTCTCCACCCGCAGGTGCGGCATGCCGCCCACCACCGCGTAGACCGGCCGGTTCCACCGGTAGATCGTCCCGTTGTGCAGGCTCATCTCGGCAAGCTGGGGTGCGCCGCCGCCGTCGATCTCGGCGACCGGGTCCTCGTCCTCACAGATCGGCAGCAGCGCGGGGAAGTACCTGATGTTCTCCTCGAACAGGTCGAACACCGAGGTGATCCAGCGTTCGCCGAACCATACCCGGGGGCGCACCCCCTGCTGCTGCAACTCCACCGGCCGGGTGTCGGTGGCCTGTTCGAACAGGGTGATCCTGGTCTCCTGCCAGAGCCGCCGGCCGAACAGGAACGGGGAGTTGGCCGCCAGCGCGACCTGCACGCCCGCGATCGCCTGGGCGGCGTTCCAGTAACTCGCGAACGCTTCGGGGGTGACCTGGACGTGCAGTTGCACGCTGGTGCAGGCGGCCTCGGGCGTGATGCTGTCGGCGTGGGTGACCAGCCGCTCGGGGCCGTCGATCTCGATCCGCATGTCCTCCCCGCGCGCGGCGAAGATCTGCTCGTTGATCACTTGGTACCGCGCGTTCGTGGACAGGACGCCCTCGTGCAGGTCGCTTTCCTGCAGCGTCGGCAGGATGCCGATCATGACGAGGCGGTTGCCGATGCTGCGCGCCTTGGCGTCCGCGTCGTTGAGGCTGCCGCGGACCTCCTCCTCCAGGCCCGCGACGGCGTCGCCGTCGAGCCGCCGGGGCGGCACGTTGATCTCTATGTTGAACTGCCCGAGCTCGGTCGCCCAGGCGGGGTTGGCGATGGCGTCGAGGACGTCGGCGTTCTGCATGGACGGCAACCCGTGCTCGTCCACCAGGTTGAGCTCGATCTCCAGGCCCACGTGCGCCGGGTCGGCCTCGAACAGGTGCTCGCGCAGCATCCGGGCGAACACCTCCAGCGAGCGCTGGAGCTTGTCCCGGTACCGCCGCCTGTCCTCGCCGCTGATCTTGATCGGCTGAATGTCCCGGCCCATCAGGTCTCCGCTCAGGTCGACGAGACGATTGCGGCAGGCAGCCGCATAGTGTGACTTTACGCTGGCCCGGGGGCTCGCCTTAGCCCTTCTCCCACGGGTAGGACGCCGCGGCGCCGCCGCGGCGTCGCTGCGTAGATCGTCTTGGCCACGTTGGGATCGCCGCCGGTGGTCAGTTCATCGGGCTACCCGGGTAGAGCCGTCACGGTCGCCGGTCCAGGTCTGGGTAAACGACACGCTGGCCGGGACCGGGCTCAGCGGGCCGGCCGCCAGGACCCCGGTGCCTGCTGCCAGGGTCCCGGCGGCCGTGATCGCGGCAAGCCGGCGCCACGCCGAAGCTGGTCACGTCTCGTGGCGGTGCTGGCCGCCTCGGGCAGCGCGAGCCGGTGGGGTATCTCTACCTCTTCAGCCCGGAGCGCATTGCCCTGGTGTGCGAAAGGTACCCCTTTGCCTTTCACCGGTGCAAGTATTACTTGCCGATTACTTTGCCGATTACTTTGCGCGGCCGGCCGTGCGACGTGCGGCTGTGGCCCCGGCTGGAACCCGGGCCGGTGGTACGCCATGATCTCCGCATGGGTTCTCCGCACCCCCGCGCCGGCCGGTTCCGGGCGGCGCTGGACATCGAGGCATCGGGGGATCTGGCGCTGCGGCTGGGCACGGCCCGGCTGCCCGTGGGCGACGGCGGCTGGGAACGCGGCGTGCCGGGGGACTGGCTCGCCGGCCTCATCGAGGACTGGCGGGCGTTCGACCCGCTGAGCCTGCAGGCCCGGCTCGACCGGCTCACCCACCTGCGCGCCGAGGTCGGCGGGGTCTCCGTGCACCTGGTGCACGCGCCGGGCAACGGGCCGGAACCGCTGCCGCTCGTGCTGACCCACCGCTGGCCGAGTTCGTTGTAATTGGCTGCATCAAGGCCTTTCGTGGCAGCCTTCGCCCCGCATCGGAGGTAGGACCCGCATGCCCCACGTTCCGACCACCGCCGGGGAGATCGACGTCCGCGATCTCGGCCCGGTGCTGATGCACGAACACGTGTTCATCCGGACCGAGACCCTGCAGCAGGGCTGGCCTGGCTTCGGGGCTGGGATGCCGAGGCCGAGGTGGCGGCCGCGCGCGAACGACTGCGGCGCCTCGCGGCGGCCGGGGTCGGCGCCATCCTGGACATGACCGTGCCCGGCCTGTGCCGCGATCCGGCGCTGGTCGCCCGCGCGGCCGAGGGCACCGGGCTGAAGGTTATGTTCGCCACCGGTTACTACACCTACGACAACCTCCCGTTCCCGTTCCACTACCGCGGCCGCGGCAAGATCCTCGACGACGAGGACCGGATGCTGGAGTCGCTTTTCGAGCGGGACGTGATCACGGGGATCGGCGATACCGGGTTCCGCGCCGCCGTGCTGAAGATCGTGACCGACGAGCAGGGCATGACGCCCGACGTGGAACGGCTGGCGATGGCGGTCGCGAACGTGCACGCGCGGACCGGGGTGCCGGTGTGCACCCACGCGCACGCACCGTCCCGCCGCGGCCTCGACCAGCAGCGGATCCTCGCCTCCCGCGGCGCCGACCTGGGCCCGGTGATGATCGGGCACTCAAACGAGACCACCGACCTGGGCTACCTGGAGGAGATCATCGCGGGCGGGTCCTACGTGGGCTGGGATCGCTGCGGGCTGCAGGTGGCGGTGCCGTTGGCCGTCCAACTGGACACGCTGGCGGGGCTCTGCGAGCGCGGCTACGCGAACCGGGTCATGCTCTCCCACGACAAGGCCTCGTTCACGGACTGGTTCACGGGCGCCGAGCAGGACTTCGTGCTGCCCGACTGGCAGTTCACCTACATCCACGGCGCGCTGCTGCCCGGCCTGCGCGAGCGCGGGGTGACCGACGGTCAGATCGAGCAGATGCTGGTCGGCAACCCGCGCGAGTCCTTCGGGCGCAACGACGGGCCACCGGCCGCGGCCCGGCTGCCCGCCCTCGGGGCCCGGCCGCCCGCCCCCGGGGCCGGGTGATGGCGACCGCGGCGCCGCCGCGGGCGAACCGCACCGGGGCTGGCGGTAACCGCCGCGGGCCAGGTCCGAGGGTCACCTGTAGTGGCGCGCCGCGCGCCGGAACGCCGCCAGCGCGGCCGGGATGTTGTCGATGCGCCAGTCCTGGTGGTACAGGCCGCTGTTCTGGGCCTCGTCGAACCACACCAGCCCCAGCAGATGATGCGCCCGGACGCCCGCGAACAGGTTTGGGATCTTGGTGGCCTGGCCCGCCAGCGGGCCGACCCCGGTCTCCGCGATCAGCAGGGGCTTGTGCGTGATCGTGCGGATGGCGGCGATCGTGGGGCCGAAGAGGCTGGTGAAATTCTGGGCCGGCTGCGTGTAATACGCGTCCATGCCCACCCATGTCACGTACGACCTGCCGGGCCACCAGTCGCGAATCGGGCCCTCCCCGGTGGTGACGCCGTTGACCGACCACAGCCAGGCCACGTTGCCCGCCCCGGACCGGCGGAACAGGGTCACCACGTGCCGCCAGGCCCTGATCCACTCCCTCGGCGACGCGCGGGTCCAGCCCCACGGATACCAGTTTCCGTTCATCTCATGGGCGAAGCTGATGACCACCGGGTGGCCGTAGGTACGGACCGCCAGGGCGTAGGAGCGAAGGTATCCGTCGGAGCGCCCGGCCGCGATGGACCTCATCGACACGCCGGAAGTCGGCGCGCGGCCGGAAGTCCGCGTCGAAGATGACCACGTGCTCCCCCCTGGTGCGGGCGAAGGCGTAGTTGAGGTTCCCGGCCTTCTTCCGGTACCGGAGCCGCGGCCGCCTGACGTAACCGAACCCGAAGTCCCGAGTCATCCGCATGGCCTCCTCGCTGGGGCCGTCGTCGAGCACGTACACCCGGGCGTCGCCGGGGTAGCAGTGGATCAGCTCGAACACCCCCGCCCAGGTGTTGTGGAGGACCCCCATCGGCTCGCCGCAGATCGGCAGGAAGATGTCCACGGAGGGGTAATGGCGCGGCCGCCAGTTCGCGACGAGCCACCGGTGCGCGGCCATGTCGAAGCTTCGCCCGGTGAAGTTGGCCGGCAGGCTGAGCGCCTGATAGCACAGGTAAAGGAGGGTGTAAGCGGCGAACGGCAAGGCCAGCGGGTTGCGGACCTCGAACCACGCCTGCGCGGCGACCACGCACAGGCAGCTGACGAACAGGCAGCCGGTCAGGAACGGCAGCGAGCGCCACGAGTAGGAGTCTTTCTCCTCGTCGCTGGGGGCGTCTGGCAAGATCACCGGCGATCGCCGGCGCCGGCGGCTGCGGGCGCCGGCCGCGGTGGCGGTCATCCAGCCCGCCGGCGCGTGCCCGCACCCCTGCTCCGGCTCCCGGCTGGAGCGCGAACCCAGATCTTATACGCGGCGCGAACGCCGTTCACATTATAAGGAATAACCGCGGCAAGCCGGTATGCGGTGTTTACTGAGATATCGTGGGTGATCTTATTGTCGTTCTGGATAGTATTCGCAAACGACAAGTCAATGATCGAGAAGTAACCATTCTTGATGGCGTCGAGATACGCACTCTGCCCGGATAGCCTCCGCCCGGTCCGCGGATCTGTATAGGTGAACTGGACGGTCAGCGCGCGGCTCCTCCAGCGCAAGGCGGGGATGTAGTACTCGGGAACGTCGTTATCCTCCAGGACGGGGCCACGGTACTTGCTGGCCAGCGCGCCCAGCCTCGCCGTAAACGAGGTGGACCCGGCCAGCTGGCAAAATGGCCGCCCGCCAGGGCCGCGCCGGCGACGGCGCCGAGGATCGTTGCCGCTATTCCCGCCCGGACCGCACCGCGAGCCTTCACCGCGGGCACCGCGGTCCCCAGGCACGCCAGCGCGAAGCCGGCCATGATGCACGCGAACCATGCCCCGAATCCCACGTGCTTGAACATGCTCGTGATCGTGTGAATGCGCGCCTGCCCGGCCGGCGCGAGGAATACCGCGGTGACCAGCACGCAGGCAAGGGCCCGCAGCGGCCAGCTGAGGCGTTTGGCGAACGCGGCGATGGCGCCGATGACAGCCAGCAGAGCGATACCGCCGACCCATTCCGCGCTGGCGTACAGGACGCCGGATGCCGGAACGTTGTCGCCGGCCCGGGCCAGCGTCGTGGAGGTAAGGCCCTGCCAGTAACCTGAGCCGCCTGCCGCCAGCCCGATGCCGATGAGCGCCGCGCAGGCCGTCAGCATGACCGCACCGCCCGCGGCGGCCGCGCCGGCGCCGCGCCGGCGCCATACGCACGCCATCACCACCGCGATCACCACCGGATCGAACAGGCCCGAGGCGTACTTGGTCGCGTTCGCGAGCGCCAGCACGGCTCCGGCCACCACCAGGGACCACCGCCGGGCCCGCCCGCCCTTGCCCGCCGCCCGCACGCCGAGCCAGGTGGCGAGCGCGAGCAACGCGATCGCCATCGCGTCGAAGGTGGCGAACGCGCCGAGGAACTGAGTCGCGCCAACGCCGGCGAACAGGGCGGCGGCGAAGAACGCCGCGCGCCGGCCGAACATCCGGCGGGCCGTGCCGTAGAGCAGCGCCCCCTGCGGCGCGATCCAGGCCAGGGCGAGGGCGCAGATGAGCGCCCCGTACAGCCCGGGGCTGGGTGGCAGCCGCACCCACCGTGCCGTTTCCACGGCCAGGTAGACCGCCACCAGCACGCCCGCGAACACCAGCGCGTTCACGAACCACGCGGTACCGAACAACAGGGGGTCACCCCGCCGGGATTACCTGGTTATCCTCGCCAGGTGGCAACGCTTGCTGTTGTGGGTGCCGGCCCCAAGGGAATCGCGATCGCCGCGAAGGCCCGCGCGCTGGCTGCCGCGGGTTTGCCAGCGCCGCGGGTGGTGCTGATCGACCGGGGCGAGGTCGCTGGGAACTGGAGCGGGCGCCAGGGGTACACCAGCGGCCTGCTGCCGCTCGGGACGCCGCCGGAGAAGGACGTCGGCTACCCGTACGCGGCAAGCTGGGGTGCGGCGTCCGCCGAGGTGACCGCCGCTATGGCGGAGTACAGTTGGCCGCGCCACCTGATCAGGCACGGCATCTACAGCGACTGGGTGGACCGGGGCCGGATGCCGCCGGTGCACCGCGAGTGGAGCGCCTACCTGCGCGAGGTCGCCGGGCTGGCCGAGGCGGAGATCGTCCCCGGCACCGTGACGGGGCTGGAGGTGGCCGGCGGCGATCGGTGGGAGGCCACCCTGGCGGCGGGCGATGTGCTTGCCGCCGACGGCGTGGTCATCACCGGGGCGGGGCCGGCCATCACGGTGCCGGGCCAGCCGCGCGATCACCCCCGTGTCCTCGATGGGAGGACCTACTGGCTGGCGGCGCAGAAGATGCGGCACGAGCGCGCGCTGAGCGTCTGCGTCATCGGCAGCGGGGAGACGGCCGCCTCGGTGGTCATCGACCTGGTGAAGCGGTTCCACAAGCACTCGACGATCGACGTCCTGACCTCCCGGGGGGTGCTGTACTCGCGGGGGGAGAGTTACGACGAGAACCGGTTCTACTCCGACCCGGCGGACTGGCCGCGCCTGGCCGAAGGGCACCGGCGTGAGTTCCTCGAGCGCACTGACCGTGGTGTCTTCTCGCTGCAGGCCGAGGCGGCGCTCAACCAGGCGCGCGGGTTCCGCACGCTTGCCGGGCGGGCAGCCCGCCTCGAGGCGCGCGAGCAGGACGTGATCGTGACCATCGCCTACGGCGAGGAACGCGAGCGCGTCGCGTATGACGCCGTCGTTGTGGCCATCGGCTTCGACGGGCGGTGGTTCGAGGCACTCCTGGGCGGCGCCGCGAGAGCCCGGTACCGGCAAGCGCTCGGCAGCGGGCAACTCGAGCGCCACATCGGCCTCGACCTGTCCGTGGCCGGCCTGGCGCCGCTGCACCTGCCGGTCCTGGCCGGGCTCGCGCAAGGTCCGGGGTTTCCGAACCTCAGCTGCCTCGGCCTGCTGAGCGACCGCATCCTGCGCCGATACGTTCCGTTGACCGGCGCCGGATCCCTGGTACCGCAGAGGAGGGCGCGTGCCTGAGTTGAGTGACGAGGGCTGGGAGCGCGACGATAGCGTGCGCCGCACGATCGTCCTCCCGGGTGATCTTGCCGAGCGGCTCGCGGCCGAGGCCGTGCGGCGTGGCATCTCGCTGAGTGAGTTGCTGGCCGAATACGCCGAACAGGGGCTGCGCCAGGCCCGGTAACGCCCAGGCCATCCCGTGCCTGCGCCGGGGCGCGCTTACCGTTCACCGGCCAGGCGGGTGGCGCGGGCTTGCAGGTGGCGCTGCTGCGGGAGGCTGGTCGCCCGCCGGGCCGCGGCCTCGTAGCAGTCCCGGGCCGCCGGCGCTGAACTCGGTCATGAACCGCCCCATCGCGGCGAAGTCCGCCGGGGCCCAGGTGGGCTTGCCGGGAACGGCCTTGCCGGTCAGCGCGTCGTAGTCCTGCTGCGAGCCGTACAGCAAAGATCATGTATTTCATCCTCGTCTCCTCTCCGGCACGGCAGCGGTGCTGCCACCGGGGACGTCGGAGCCGCCGGCCCGTGCCGGACATCGGCCCGCGGATTAATTTCGCCTGCGGGCCGGCGCCCCGCCGGGCGCGCGGGCGCCAACGGCCCCGGACGGGTACGCGATGTCGGCGAGGGGGGCTACCGTAGGGCCGGTGCGGGTAGCGACCTGGAACGTCAATTCGGTCAAGCAACGGGTGCCGCGGCTGCTGCCGTGGCTGGATCAGCGGCGGCCCGATGTCGTCTGCCTCCAGGAGACCAAGCTCGCCGACGGCGCGTTCACCGAACTGCTCGGCGGTGAACTCGGCAGCCGCGGGTACGCGGCCGCGCTGTACGGCCAGGCCCAGTGGAACGGGGTGGCGATCCTTTCCAAGGTCGGCCTCGAGGACGTGGTGCGCGGGATTCCCGGCGGGCCGGGGTTCCCGGACCCGGAGGCGCGCGCGGTATCCGCCACCTGCGCCGGGATCCGCGTGCACTCGGTCTACGTGCCCAACGGGCGCACACCCGGCTCCGACCACTACCGCTACAAGCTGGCCTGGCTGGCGTCGCTGAAGGAGCAGGTCGCAGGCGGGCCCGAGGCCGTCATGGTGTGCGGGGACATGAACATCGCGCCGGCCGACGCGGACGTGTTCGACCCGGACGCGTACGTCGGTCAGACCCACGTCACGCCGCCGGAGCGGGAGGCGCTGGCCAGCCTCCAGGCGCTCGGCCTGAGGGACGTCGTGCGCGACCGCTGGCCGGGCGAGCGGGTGTTTACCTACTGGGATTACCGGGCGGGGATGTTCCACCAGGACCAGGGCATGCGGATCGACCTGGTGCTGGCCGGCGCCCCGGTAGCGGGGCGGGTGCGCGCGGCCTGGGTGGACCGGCAGGCGCGCAAGGGCACCGGTCCGAGCGACCACGCGCCGGTGATCGTGGACCTGGACGAGGCGCCCGACGGCGACATCGGCCCGGTCGTGCCGCCGCCGTCGGCGCCGGCCGCCAAGCGCGGCAAGGTCAAGCTGCCGCAGGCGCCCTCACCCCCCGCGACCGGGTGATTTGCCGCGCGGGGCTCGCTCAGAGCACGATCGGCGGCCAGAGGTTGTGCTGCGCGGCGATCGGGTCCCCGGCCCATTCCTGCATCGCGGCCAGGTTGTCGTGCGCCGGGTGCTTCGCCGCCGCCGGGCCGCGGGCGAACGCCCGCAGCAGGTTCGCCGTGACGCGCCTGGTGAACCCGCCGGTGTGCCGGTTCATGCCGAACCGGTACGGCCCGCCGAACGACGCCACCCAGCGCATCGTCCCGGCGTTGAACACCCCCGCGCCGCCGTGGTGGGTGTAATACGCCGAGTCCGAGTAGCTGTTCACGTTGCGGCAGGTCACCGGGGAGTGGGAGAGGATCTCGATGGGCCGCTCGACCGGTGCGCCGGGGTTGACCCGGTCGTATTCGATGCCCACCAGCCCGCGGAACCTGGTGCCCTTCCGCACGCCCGTCCCGGCGAACATCCAGGCGCCGGGGGAGGCGACCACGTAGGGCGCGGACACCGGGTTCGACTCGTACAGGGTCCCGGTCAGCGACGACTCGGGGTCGGGGTTGGGCGGTTCCCGCCAGTCGCTGGTGACCAGGGCGTTGTCCTTGCCGTACTCGGGGTCCTGCAGGTAGCTGGTCTTGTAGCAGATGATCAGCCGGCGCGGGCCCAGCCGGGTGCCGGCCAGCCGGGTGCGCCGGAACATGCAGTTTGCGCCCAGGAACGCGATGTTCATCCCGGCGTTCCTGGCGGCCGTGACGCTGGCCCGCTCCGGCGGCGACCAGTACTCGTCGTGGCCGCCCGAGAGCAGCGCGCTGGCCCCGTCGAGCAGGTGCGGGTCGGCGTCGATGTCCACGCTGGTGACGTAGGCCAGCGGCAGGCCCAGCCGCTCGGCCAGTTCGATCAGCTTCCGCTCGTGGTAGAGGAACATGTAGGCGCCCTGCCGGTCGTAGGGCCGGTCCAGGCTGACCGCCAGCGAGCGGTTGTTGTAGTCGGTGATCCCGCCGGGCCCGTTGTACAGGTCGTACCCGCCCCATGTGTTGTAGGCCTGCCAGGTCTCCACCGCGTTCTTGATCACGGTCTTGCCCGCGGTCTTCGCCGACCGCACGGTGACGGGGACGAACCGTTGCGGGCCCGCCTCCGAGTCCATCCGCAGCAGGTAGCTGCCCTCCGGCCAGTCATGCGTGGGGACGGTCAGGGACGGCTCCCAGCGCGCCTCCACCGTGTTGGCCGGCTTGAGCACGGCCGGCTTGCGCTGCTTGTGCCCGGGCACCGTGCCCGACCGCCACACCCGCCGGGCCAGGTCACCGCGGTACCAGCCCATCCGGAACGCGCTGACGGTGAACGAACGCCCGGTCGTCGAGGCGTACAGCGTGATCGGCTCGCCGGGCAGCACGCTGGCCTGGCCCGCGTAGCCCAGCATCGCGCTGGGGCCGCCCAGGTGCTTGATGTTCCAGTGCGGATCACCGGGCAGCGAGTTCTCCGGCACCGGACGGTGCCGCGACGAAGCGGAGCCTGGACGCGACGCGCCGCCCGGGCCGCCGGACTGGCAGCCAGCCGTCACCGCCGGGACGGCGGCCGCACCGGCGGCCATCCCGATGAAGGCCCGCCGCGAGTAGCGGGAGCGCGAACCCATGCGACCCATCCTGCCCCTGCCGGGCAGGCGAACCGGCATGATCTCCGCGACCGCCCTATAGTTCGCGCCACAGCCCGGCAAAATCTCCGCCGGCGGTGCCGGAATGACCGTAGTTTTCCTGGCGAGACGAATTTGCCCGCGGTGATCACCTCGTACCGGCAAGGGTGCCCGGGGCGGCCACCCTGTGGAGCCCGCGCGGGGCGGGGCGCCCGGCGCCCGCACAGCCGCCGCGGGAGTGACCGGGCGGTCAGCCCGTGCCGCTCGCCGGGACCGGCAGGCCGGCGTCCGCCAGCACCTGGGCGGTGGGCCGTGGGCTGGTCCGCACCCCGGCGGCGATGCCACGGATCAGGCTCGACAGCAGCGTGCGCCGGTCACGAGAGCGGGCGAACGTGCGGGCCCAGCGGCGCAGCGTGGACCCGCCGTAGGCCAGCCGCTCCAGCGGCGCCAGCGGCGCGCCGTCACGGAACATCCAGATCTTGTTCCGGACCTCGTAGAAGAACCGGTCCCCGGGATCGGTGTCGGTCGAGCCGAACGTCCGCGTCTTGTGCACTACGACGCTCGCCGGGCACAGCAGGCCGGCGTTGCCGCGCAGCAGCCGGGTGGTGAACTCGAAGTCGTCGTTCCACAGGAAGTAGTCGGCCCGGGGCAGCCCGCGCCGCCGGCATTCGGCCGCGTCCACCAGGATCGACACGAACGACGCCGAGCGGATCGGCACGCAGCCCACCGCGGCGGCGGCCCGTTCCTCGGCCCTGCCCACGAACGGCTTGCGCCGCGGGGTGTTCATGGGGTGCGGCCGCCCGTCGGTCCACAGCACCTGGCTGGCGACCAGCGCGGGCGGGCGGTCCCGGGCCGTCATCCGGTCCCGGGCGGCCAGCAGCGCTTCCAGCGCGCCGGGCTCGGGCACCGTGTCGTCGTCCATCAGCCAGATCAGGTCCGCGGCGTCGGCCAGGGCCAGCGCCAGGCCGGCGGCGAACCCACCGGCGCCGCCGGAGTTCCGCCGCAGTTCGGCCAGGTGGACGGACGGAAACGCGTCCCGGACCGCGGCGGCGGTGCCGTCCGCGGAGGCGTTGTCCACCACGATCACGGTGTCTGGTGCCCGGCTCTGCTGCAGCACCGCGGCCAGCGACTCAAGCAGCAGGTCGCGCCGGTTGTAGGTGACCACGGCCGCCGCCACCTTCGGCGTCCCGGTCATCAGTGCCCTCGCGCCCGGGCCCGCTCCAGCGCCCGCCAGGCCAGCACCCGCAGCCGGCGCACCACGGGGTAGCGGCTGCTGAACTCGCGCACCGCCCGCTTCAGCCGGGGTGAGGCGGCGACGGCGGCCTCGATCCGCCCGGCCAGCCCGCGGCCGCGGCCCTCCTGCGCCGTGGCCGCCGGGTACTCGCGCCGGTACTGGTTGACCACCAGGGCCGCCGCGGCCTGGACCGCCGCGTCAAGCACCGCCTCGGCCGGCTGGCCTGACGGGCTGGCCACCGGCTCGATGACCTGCGGCGGGCGCAGGTCGTCCAGGTCACCGGCGATGTGGTACCCGGACTCGCGCAGCCCGGCGATGAGCGTCTCGGACTGCTCCTTGGCCCAGGCGTCCCGGTCGGCAGGCAGGGCCAGGCGGCCGCCGCGGGGTCGGCCGGCCAGCGCCCGGTGCGCGACGGTCTCCTTCACGTTCCACATGTAGAACCAGTCAGGGACCACGTCCGGGCCGGGCAGCGCCTGGTTCAGCCGCCGCAGGAACTCGGTCTCGGCCATGCCGAGCGAGGCGTTCGGCCGGGCCCGGCTGAGGTCCGCGCAGCCCGGGTCGATGCCGAGCAGGGCCGCGAACCGCTCCCACAGCAGGCCGGCAGCCGTCCCCCGAGGCGGGTTGGTGACCACGTGGATCCGCTCCGGTGGCACGTGCCCGGCCCACAGCCGCAGGATCGCCAGCGTGTCGTGCACCCGCCAGAACCACCACCGCCGCCGGTCGGCATCGGCCGATTCGGTGTCGATCACGTCCCCCAGCCAGTCCTCCCAGCCCCGGGCGCTGCGGTGCTTCACGGTCTCCTGCCACTCCGCGGGCAGCAGCGTCGCCATGTCGCGGACGGTCAGGACGATGTGCACCTCGGCCGGCTGGAGCGAGGTCACGGCGCGGGCGGCCTGCCCGGCGTCCGCCGCGGCGAACAGTTCGTGCGAGATGACCGCGGTCTTGCCCGGCTGCCTGGCCTGTCTGGTCAGGATCTCCCACTCCCCGGTCCAGGAACCCGCCGGGTCGGAGGCCAGTTTCTCGATGCCGCGCAGGTCCTGGCTGGCACGGAAATGGTCCTGGGGATGGTGGCCCGGCAGCACCACGCCCTGGGCGCCCAGTTCGGCACGGTTGCCCCACAGCACCTGCTGGATAAAGGTCGTGCCGGTCTTGGGTTCCCCGATGTGCAGGAACACCCTGCCCTCAACGGTGTGCTGCGCTGGCACTCCGGCCACCTCACGGATTCTGCGTCATTGTGCGGCCGACCAGGCAAGACGGCCTACCGCCGCGACCAGCCAGGCGAATCAGCACACAAGCTATCGTAGGAGAGGGGGCGCCCAATGCTGTACGGGAGTACCTGCGCACAAACCTGCACACAGCCGACAAGCCGCCTATGCTTTACAAGCGTGCCCCGGGGCCACTGGTGCCCGCCCCGCTTCCTGCGGCACGCATTTCATAAGCAAAGGAAGGCGAGTTCTGCTTATGCATGAGCCCTTCTCGCTCCTGGTCCCCGTCTACGACGGAGACCGGCCCGACTACCTTCGCCGGGCGTTCCGCAGCGCGGTCCACGACCAGACCGTGCGGCCGGACCAGGTGATCATCGTGCGGGACGGGCCGGTGCGGGCGGAGCTTGCCGGCTGCCTCGACGACCTGCGCCAGAGCAGCCCGGTGCCGGTGACGTTCGTCCCGCTGGCGCGCAACGCCGGCCTGGGGCCCGCGCTGGACCGCGGCCTGGCCGCGAGCTGGCACGACGTGGTGGCCCGGATGGACGCCGACGACGTGGCCATGCCGAACCGGTTCGAGGTGCAACTGCCGCTGATCGCCCACGCGGACATCGTCGGGTCCGGCCTGCTGGAATTCTCCGGTGACACCGACGAGATCGTCGGGCAGCGGGTGCCCCCCATCGGGGCCGAGAAGATCGCCCGCTACGCCCGGATGCACGACCCGTTCAACCACCCCACGGTCGTCTACCGGCGCAGCGCCGTGCTGGCGGCGGGCGGCTACGGGGACCTGAAGCTGATGGAGGACTACGCGCTGTTCGCCCGGATGCTGCAAAACGGCGCGCGGGCGGTCAACGTGGCCGAGCCGCTGGTGTACTACCGGGTCGGGGAGAGCGCGTTCAAAAGGCGCGGCGGTGCTCGGTTGCTGCGCTCGGAACTGCGGCTGCAGCGTGAATTCCGCAAGCGCGGCTTCACCACGCCCGCGCAGTACCTGCGGAACGTGATCGTCCGCGGCGGTTACCGGCTGATCCCATGGTGGGTCCGCCGCGCGGTGTACCGGCCTATCCTGTCCCGCGGGCACGGGCCGCGCCAGCCCGGCCCGCCGGGGCCCGCGGAGGGTGACTACGTGGGGCGAAACGGCGAGGCCCCGGCCCCACGGCATCCGGTGAGGTCGTGAAAATCTCCTGTCAACAGCCGGGAGCGTCACGCCGCAGCCGCCGGGCCGAACGCCGCAAAGTGCTGGCCTGCGCGCCTCCGGCACGACGCAGCCCCAGGCGCCGTTGCGGTGTCCCGGCGGCGAGCACACACCTCCCGCACCACGACTTTGCGCGCCTCCGGCACGACCAAGCGGAGCGCCCGCGAGGGAGGCCATGACACTGAGCGTCGACATCGCCGTGGTCGGGTCCGGGTTCTTCGGGCTGACCATCGCCGAGCGGTGTGCCCAGGACCTGGGCCTGCGCGTGCTGATCCTGGAGCGCCGACCGCACATCGGCGGGAACGCCTACAGCGAGAAGGAACCGGAAACCGGCATCGAGGTCCACCGGTACGGCGCGCACCTGTTCCACACATCGAACGTGCCCGTGTGGGAGTACGCCAACCGGTTCACCAATTTCACCTCCTACCAGCACCGGGTCTTCACGGTCTACAAGGGCCGGGTGTACCCGCTGCCGATCAACCTGGCGACCATTTGCGAGTACTTCGGCACCGTGATGTCCCCGGACGAGGCGCGGGCGCTGATCGCCGAGCAGGCCGCCGAGATACCGCCCGGCAGCGCGGCTAATCTCGAGCAGAAGGCCATCTCGCTGGTCGGCCGGCCGCTGTACGAGGCGTTCTTCCGCGGCTACACGTACAAGCAATGGCAGACCGACCCCGCCGACCTGCCCGCGGAGGTCATCAGCCGGCTGCCGGTCCGTTACACATTCAACAACCGCTACTTCAGCGACACGTTCGAGGGGCTGCCGGTCGACGGCTACACCGCCTGGCTGGAGCGGATGCTCGACCACCCGCGCATCGAGGTGCGCGTGGGCACCGAGTTCGCCGGCCTGCGAGGCGACCTGCTGGGAAACGTCCCGGTCGTATACACCGGCCCGCTGGATGAGTATTTCGGCTACGCTGCCGGTGACCTGGGCTGGCGCACCCTCGATTTCGAGCTTGAAGTGCTCAAGACCGGGGACTTCCAGGGAACGCCCGTCATGAACTACGCGGATTCCGACGTCCCGTACACCCGCATCCACGAGTTCCGCCACTTCCACCCCGAGCGCGACTGGTACCCGAAGGACAAGACAGTGATCATGCGAGAGTTCTCGCGCTTCGCCGACCGCGGCGATGAGCCGTACTACCCGATCAACACCCCGAAGGACCGGGAACGGCTGCTGGCTTACCGGGACATGGCGGCGCGCGAGCCTGGCGTGATCTTCGGCGGGCGCCTGGGCACGTACAAGTACTTGGACATGCACATGGCCATCGGGTCCGCGCTGAGCGTGTACGACAACCGGGTGCGGCCCTTCTTCTCCGGCCACCAGCCGCTCGCCAGCTTCGGGGGCGGCGATGACTGATGACGGCACGGCGGGCCTGCCGCCGGTAGCGAAGGAGGGCGCGGTGGGCGTGCCGCCGCCTCCGGCCGCGGACGGGCGCGGCCTGCGGGTCGTGCAGCGGGTGGTGTTCCCCGGCGCGGACCTGGACGTGGTCCCGCTGTACGTGGAGACCAACCCCGAGCGGGGCGCAGCGGAACTCGCCGCCGAGTTGCTGGCCGAGTCGCTCGGCAACCGGGACCCGGCGCCCCCGGCGCCCACCGCGATGGGCGTGGCCACCGGGGAGACCCAGTCGGTCATCCGGTTCGGCGCGGCGCTGCCGGGCCACTCCGGGGAGGAACTCGCGCCCCGTCGCAGCGCGGCGATAAGCGCGGGCGGCCGGGTCTCGTTCGGCACCTACTTCAACGCCTTCCCGGCCAGCTACTGGCGCCGCTGGACCCGCGTGGACTCGGTGACGCTCCGGCTGCGCGTCGCCGGGGAGTGCATGATCATCCTGTACCGCTCGGCGGCCAAGGGCCACAGCTTCCCGGTCGAGACGATCGGCGTCGAGACCGACGAGCCGGTGTCGGTGGAGCGGGCCCTGCCGCTGGCCCCGTTCATGGACGGCGGCTGGTACTGGTTCGACATCGTGGCCGGCCCGCGCGGGACCACCGTGATCCAGGCGGACTGGGCCGTGCCGGCCGAGCCGGCCCCGCCGGGCCGGATCAGCCTCGGGTTCACCACGATCAACCGGGCCGACTTCATGGTGGGGAACCTGCGCACGCTGGGCGCTTCCCCAGAGGTGCTGGACCTGATCGACGTGGTGTACGTGATCGACCAGGGCACCGCTCACGTGGCCGACCACCCGGACTTCGCCGACTCGGCCAAGGGGCTCGGCGACAGATTGCGGATCATCGAGCAGGGGAACATCGGCGGCTCCGGCGGGTTCTCCCGGTCCATGGACGAGACGCTGCGCGCCGGGGACAGTGACTACCTGCTGATCCTCGACGACGACATCACCCTGGAGCCGGAGAGCATCCTGCGCGCGGCCACGTTCGCCGACCTGGCGCGCAAGCCGACGATCGTCGGCGCGCACATGTTCAGCCTCTACGACCGGTCGGTCCTGCACGCGTTCGCCGAGTCCATCGCCCCCCGCAAATGGTGGTGGGAGACCTCGCCGAACACCAAGGCGCGCCACGACTTCGGCCGGCGGAACCTGCGGAACACCCCGTGGCTGCACCGCCGCGCCGAGGCCGACTACAACGGCTGGTGGATGTGCCTGATCCCCACGAAGATCATCAAGGAGCTGGGCCTGGCGATCCCGGTCTTCATCAAGTGGGACGACGCCGAGTACGCGGTGCGGGCGGGCGCCAGGGGGTACCCCACGGTGTCGCTGCCAGGCGTGGCCGTATGGCACATCCCCTGGCTGGACAAGAACGACGCGCTGGACTGGCAGGCGTACTACCACATCCGCAACCGGGTGATCGTGGCGCTGCTGCACTCCCCGTTCAAGCGCGGCGGCCGGCTGATGGCCGAGAGCGGCGAACGGCAACTGCAGAACCTGCTGTCGATGCAGTACTCCACGGCGGCGCTGCGGCTGCTGGCCCTCGAAGACGTGCTGTCCGGGCCCGGCCACCTGCACCGCGACCTTGGCACCAAGAGGGCGGCCCTGAGTGAGCTGCGCCAGCAGTTCACCGACGGCCGCGGGTCGGCCGACCTGGAGGACTTCCCGCCGGCGCGGCGCAAGGCGCCGGACCGGCTGAAGACGAACACCACCCCGACCAACAGGCTGAACCTGATGGCCAAGGTCGCGGCCGGTACGCTGCACCAGTTCCGCAAGCCGCGCAAGTTCCAGCGCCCGCAACTGGCCCTGCCCTACCAGGACGCGTCCTGGTGGGTGCTGTCCAGGCTGGACAGCGCCGTGGTGTCGGCGCCGGACGGAACCACCGCCGCGTGGTACAAACGGGACCGTCAGCAGTTCCGGGCCCTCGCCTGGCGCAGCGCCACCTTGCATCTCCGGCTGATCAAGAACTGGCCCAGGCTGGCCGCGCAGTACCGCGCCGCCTCGGCGGAGTTCACCTCGCCGCCCAAGTGGCGGGAGACCTTCGCAACGTCGCTGCGTGATCGCCCTGGTGGGCCGTGAGCCAGGCGGCTCATCGGACCCGCACCCCGGCTGGCCCGCGCCGCTCATAAGCGCCCGGGCTCAACGTAGCCCACCACGTTTCCCGCTGTCTTGGGCAGGCGGTGTGCCGGCCAGTACTGCGCAAAAGCCTGCGGGCGCGCGCCGCCGCGCACGAGCACGACCACCCGGCGGCCATCCGCCTGCGTGAGGTGCGTTATGTGCCATACATAGCTGCAGCCGAGGTAATACGCGGCGGGCAGGGTAAACGATACGGCCACCCGGGTGCTGGTGATCACGCATGGGGGGCGGACGCCGAGCTGGCGCATGTCCTGCACGGCACGGATCTGACCCCGGGCGCCCGCCAGGCGCTGGGCATTCTCGGCGGCCAGCACCGCGTGCTGGGCGCCAAGTCCCACAGCGACGAACAAGCTCGCCGCGGCGATAGCCGCCAGCCGGAGTCTGCCCCGCGGCGCGGTAACCAGCCAGTAGATTGCGTCCGCGGCCGAAACTGCGAGCAGCGCCCAGACCGGCTGCAGGTAGCGGGTATTGTCGCGGACCGGAAGCGAATAAAGAGCGTAGACGCCGAGTGCACATATCACGGGAGTCGCCGCGAGCAGCCAGCCGTGATAACGGCGAGCCCTGTAGACGTAACGGCGGGCCGCGTAGACGCCGATGAGGGCGAGCACGCCGAACGCGGCCCACCAGGCGAGCAGAGGCGGGTGGCTCCACCCGCTGATGCTCGGAAAGCCTGGCTTTGAACTAACCTGGCCGCCGCTCATTATCCGCAGGTTGTTCAGGAGGTTGAGCTTGCTGCCGCCCGAAGCCGCACTCGCTGAGTGCAGCCTGCTCAGCAGACCGTGGAAGTACAGGTAGGACTCGGCGGCCCACTCTCCAATACCGACGGCGAGGCCCGTCACGATGGCACCGGCAAGAGCCGCCACAGGTGGTACCGCCGTGCGCCAAGGTTGTGCGGTTATCGCGATGACGAGCAATATTACGAAGATAACGATGGCATCGGCCGGGCGTATGAGCGCGGTGAATGCCACCGTGGCGGCCAGGAGGGCAATACCCAGCGGCGACAATCTGCCCCGCTCCATGGCACGCAGGAAGAGCCCCACCCCGGCCAAGCCGCCGATGGCACTCCAGTAGCTCGGGAGCAGCAGCGAGGCCTGCTGCTGGGTGACCCAGAGGCCACCGAAGATGACACCCGCAAGAGCGACCACCCAGTCGGGGCGCTGGCCACGCCACGCGAGCATGGCGAGGAAGAGCCCGATCCCTGCCATCACCACCAGGTAGACGCGGAACGCGAGCACCGAACTGGTGAGCAGCGTCACCGGCGCGACGAGCAACGGCAGGCCACGGGCCCGCTCGGCGCCCCAGGGCATCGGCACATGCTGGCTGATCTGACTGGCGTAGACCGACTCGTCCCAGAAGAGGGGAATGCGCAGCGAATCGAACAAGAACACCGCAAGCGTGAACGCCGCTGCGGCGGCGATTGGCCAGGCAATGCCCCGACCGCTGAACCGCGGCTTTGCTGCCGCTTGTGTCCCGAGATCAGCGTGCGGGCCCGGGGGGATCTCAGCTGCAGCGCCGGACCGCGGGCCGGACGTGGTCGATGCGATCAGCCTGGCGGCCAAGCGCTCAGGCCACCAGAGCCTCCCGCGTGCATAGCGCGGCCAGTCGGACACGTTCCCACCCCTCCTGCGGTGTGTGAAGGCAGTCCCGAGGCGCCAGGTGCTATGTGGTCAGGATCGTCCGTGCTAGCGCCGACAGCGCACGCTTGGCGGAGGTGAAGCGGGCCCGGTCTCTTCCACGATGCGGACCATCTCTGGCTGATCGGCAGTCTGGCTGGGGACCTCGTCGAGCACGGTGCCGATCTTCCCCACCTCATTTAAGGCCGTGATGACCACGACGAGCGGCCGGAGCCTGAGGTCCGCATAGCAGGTCGGTGAATGCCCCATGAGCGGTGGCCGCGACCACCGGCGTGTCCGGTGCCTCGCGCAAAGCGCGATACACCTCGCCGGATGCTTCCTCTTTCGAGAACATCAGCGATCGGGCTCCCCTGCTGCTGCCGCAGTCTAGCGGCCGAGCTTACCGTCCCATGTCCACTGCCTGGAGCGTGACAAAACGTCGCCATTCGCGGCAGGCTCCCGCCAGCTTAGCGACCCACGGCGCAGCACCTCCACGAGCGTGGCCCGGCTGCTCCCTGCCGCGATCAATATCACGACGAGGAGCGCCCGGGGCGGGTGGCGTGATATCAGGCGAAGCCAATGCGGGCGCGACCTGTGGGTTATGAACGGGTCGGGCCCAGGGCCGACTGGTGGTAGGTTCCAGCCGTGTCCGCATCTGAGCTCCGCGCGCCCGGCCAGGCCGGGTCCGGGGTGCCTCTGCCGCCGGACGCAGGCCACGGCGTCCGCGCCGTGCTCGCCGACCTGTTCCCGGCGCCGGCCGCGCCAGCCCCCCGCGGTGGCCTCCCGCGGTGGGCGTTCGTCCTCGTTCAGGTCGCCGCGGTCGCCCTCGGGGCGTTGGTGATGCTGGCCCGTGTCGGCGGCAGGCCGGTCTGGGACAGTGTCTGGGCTGAGGACCGGGGCATCTACCTGCCCGAGGCGCTCGCGCATCCCTGGCACCTGCTGCAATCGTATGGCGGGTACCTGCAGTTGGTCCCGCGCCTGATCGGCCAGATTGCGGCGCTGCTGCCGATCCAGCACGCCTCGGTCGTCTTGGCGGTCGGCGGCGCTCTCGTCGCGGCCGCGTGCGGGCTGTTCGCGTACCACGCCAGCGCGGGCCAGGTCAGCTCGCGCTGGCTGCGCGCCCTGCTCGGCCTGTCGGTGGTGTTGCTGCCGGTGGCGCCGCTGGAGATCGCCGACAACGGCGTCAATTCCATCTGGTACCTGCTCGCCGCCCTATTCTGGGCAGCGCTGTGGCGGCCGCGCACCGGGGCCGGCGCGGCATCCGCCGCGGTCGTGGCTTTCGCGGCGGCAGCCTCAAGCTCGCTCGCCCTCCTGTACGCGCCGCTGTTCGTGGCCCGCGCGGCCGTGGTGCCCCGGCGCCTGCGCGAGCACGCCGCGACCGCCGGCTGGGCGGCCGGCAGCCTGCTGCAAGTGGCGGTCATCCTGACCAGCCACCAGTCCCGGCTCCGCCCTCATGATCCGGTGAACGCAGTGCTGTACTACACGCACGACGTCCTTCTGCCGGCGCTTGGCTGGCACATTTCCTGGCACCTGCGCGACGTCTTGGGGCTGGCCGGAGCCACCGCGCTCGCCGGCGGCGTCATCGCCGTGGTTCTCGCCGCCGTGATTGCCACGCAGCCCGGGCGGTGCCGGGTGTTCGTGGTGACCGCCGTGGTAACCGGCCTCGTGTTCACGGCGGTCACGTCGGCGTTCGCCTGGGGCGGGGTGGGCCAGCGGGTCACGATCAGGGCGGAACACGGCGCCCGGTATTCGACGGTGCCCATCCTGCTGCTCGATGCGGCGCTGATCGTGGCGGCCGACGCCTACGCGCGCCGGTGGTGGCCGCGCCCCAGGACCGTCGTCGCGGTCGCCGCGCTGATAGCGGTCCTGGCAGCCGGCTGGGTCACCGACTTCCGTTACCCGGTCCGCCGCTTCGCCGGACCTGCTTCGGCCTGGGCACACATCGTCGACCCGTGGCTTCGCCACTGCCAGCACAGCCCGACGGGGACGATTACAGTTACCTTCCGTAACTGGTGGGGAACGACCCGGCGCGGGGCCACTACGTTCAGCTGCTCCAGCCTGCGGCGGTGACCGGGGACGCCGGGTGACCGGGGACGCCGGGTGACCGCCGCTCCCGACATGTCGGCCCTGCGGATGCTGCGGCAGGCCAGGGACCGGATCGATCGTGACTATGCCGAGCCGGTGGACATCGCCTCGCTGGCCGCGGCGGCCGGTTACTCGCCCGCGCATTTCATCCGCGCATTCCGGGCGGCCTACGGGGAGACGCCCGGGGCGTACCGGACCCGGCGGCGGGTGGAGCGGGCCTGCGAGTTGCTCCGGTCGGTGAATCTCTCGGTCACCGAGATCTGCCACGCCGTCGGTTTCACCAGCCTCGGCTCGTTCAGCGTGCGGTTCTCCGGGCTGATGGGCCAGTCCCCGACTGCCTACCGCGCGGAAGCCGCCCGGCGCGGCGGCCCGGCACCGATCCCTGGGTGTTTCGCCCTGATGTGGCGGACCGGCCTGCCCGCCGCCCCTACCTCCGCAATTTCGGAGAAGCGCTCCGGGGTTGGCCGGCCCTAGGGTGGTGCTCCGTCAACGTCCTGTAGTGAGGGAGCCGTCATGATCACGGGCATGTCGTTCGTCTCGGTCTGGGTGCTGGACCAGGACGCGGCCAAGGAGTTCTACACGCAGAAGCTGGGCTGCGAGCTCACCACCGACCTCAAGCTGGACAACGGGATGCGCTGGCTGACCGTCCGCCCGCAGGGCAGCACGGGCCAGGAGTTCCTGCTGATGGACCCGGCCCATTCGATGCTCGACGGGCCGACCGCGGAACAGGTACGGGCGCTGGTCGCGAAGGGGGCGCTGAGCCCGGGGGTGATGGCGACGACGGACTGCCGCGCCGATTACGCGGCCCTGTCGGCTGCCGGTGTCGAGTTCGTGCAGGAACCGGCCGTGCGCCCCTACGGCATCGAGGCGGTCATCAGGGACGATTCGGGCAACTGGTTCAGCTTCACCCAGCGCTACGCCTGAGCCCGGCCCTGGCGAGCCTCGCGCGCCGCGGCGGGGGAGCCGGCCTTCGCCCCGCCGCCCCGCGCGGACGGTCGGCGCGTGGGTGCAACGCCGGTGCGCTCCCAGCCGGTTCAAAGTGAGATCGGCGGGGCGATGCAACCGAGGTACAGAGGCCTTATGGACACGTGATCACGTGGCTCCTAACGGCTACCTCTGAGGGAGGAGCGATGACCGCACAGGATCCCGGTGCCAGCGTTGCCCAAGTGGTGGAAGAGGTGATTGTGGCCGAAGCGCCCGCGACCGGGCCGTTGGCCGGCGATCCCGCCATGCTGGGACTGCCGAGCTTCATCGTGGGCTCCATCGCCCTGGGCCTGGCGCTGGTCGGCGTCACCCCGGCCACCGCCGTGGGCGCCCCGCTGGCCATCATCCTGGCAGCTACCGCAGTCGGCCTGACGGTAGCGGCGATCTGGGCCGCGGCCATCGGCGCCAGCGCGGTGGCGGCCATTTTCGGCATATTCGCCGGCTTCTGGCTGAGTTACGCGGTGCTGGTGATCGGGCTGCTCCACAACTGGTTCGGGGTCAGCCTGCCCGCGGTGGTGGACACCGAGAAGCTCTTCCTGCTCACCTGGCTGATCATCATTGTGATGCTCACCTTCGCGACGCTGCGGCTGCCGCTGGCCTTCACCGCGGTATTCGCTCTGATCGATGTCGCGCTGCTGCTGCTTTTCATCGACACCATTCACGCGTCCACGGGCCTGTCGAAGGCAGCCGGCTACGTCGTGCTGGCGTTCGCCGCGGTGGGCGTGTATGTGTTCTTCGGCTCGGCCTCGGTCGCCACCGGCGGCAGGCCCTTCCCGCTCGGCAGGCCGGTCCTGGGTGGCTGACGATGTTCCTGCCGGTCAAGCTCTGCGGCTAGCCCGCCGGTAACCGGGCCACCGGTGGAACCCGGCAGAGCCGGATCGGAGGGATTGGCGAAACCCGCCCACCCTGCGGCGACAGGAATGAGGAGGTTCCTGTGCCTGCGCCCCGCGCCGGCGGCACCCAACGCGGCGCCGGGGCGGCCCGGAACCCTGCCAGGATGGGCGGGTGACCCTCAAGCACGACACGTCGAGCGTCTTCGTATTCCGGCGGCTCGCCGGCGGCTGGCGGATCGGGCTGATCAGGCACCCGCGGCTGCACCGGATGATGATCCCGGGCGGTCACGTCGAGCCGGAGGAGTCCTGCGCCGAGGCGGCGCTGCGGGAGGTGGCCGAGGAGACCGGCCTGGCCGTCATGCTGGTCGGCCCGCCGGCCGCGCCGGTGCCGCGCGGCTACCGGGGGCGGCGGGTCGCGCTGCCCTGGTGGATCGCCGAATACCAGGTCGCGGCCGATAACCACCTCCGCGCGGCGCACGTCCACGTCGATCACCTGTACGTGGCGCTGGCGGACGGTCCGGAGCCCCGCAGTGGGGTGCCCGCCGGCGCGCCGCCACCGGCCGCGGCGCCGGGCACGCCGCCACTAGCCGTGGCGCCGGCCGTGCTGTCACCGGCCGCGGCGCCGGCCGTGCTGTCACCGGCCGCGGCGCCGGGCGTGCCGCCACTAGCCGTGGCGCCGGGCGCGTCGGCAGCGGCCGCGGCGCTGGTCCCGAACCCGGCTCCCGGGCCGGCACCGGGTGCCGCGGATGTTCCCGGTGCGGCGGAGCACCCGTTCGCCTGGTACGCGGCGGAGGAACTGGCCGCGCTGGACATGTTCGACGACGCGAGGGTGCTGGCGCTGTCCCTGCTGGCAGGCCTGGCGGACGGTGCGGACCGGGCCGGGCCGGCCGCGGCGCTCGTGGCCGGCCTCAGCCGGGCCTGACCGCACCGGCGACCGGCCGGGGCAGTTACCCGGCGTCCGGCTCCGCGGCCTGGTCCGCGGTCCACAGCGCGAGCACGGAGCCGATGGTGTCCGCCTCCGCCGCGGGCTTGTCCGGCCGGTGCCGCAGCACCCGGGCAAAACGCAACGCCACCCCACCGGGGTAGCGCGGGCTGCCCTGGACCCCGTCGAACGCGACCTCCACGACGAGTTCCGGCCGCACCCGCAGCACGCCGTAGGCGTCCTTCGGGTCGCCCGCCGGGCCGGACCCCGGCGGGTCCGCCAACTCCAGCAGCCGCTTCGTCTGCCAGGTGAGCATCTCGTCGGTCAGCCCCTTGAAGGTCTTGCCGAGCATGACCAGGCCGCCGGTGGCCGGGTCGCGCGCCCCCAGGTGCAGGTTGGACAGCCAGCCACGGCGCCGGCCGTGGCCCCATTCGGCCGCGAGCACCACCAGGTCGAGCGTGTGCCGTGGCTTGACCTTGATCCACTCGCTGCCCCGCCGCCCGGCAGCGTACTTGCCGTCCAGCGACTTGACCACGACCCCTTCATGGCCGCGGCCGACCGCGTCGGTGAAGAACGCCACGGCCACCTCGGCGTCCTCGGTGACCGTGCGCGGCACCAGCAGGTCCGCAGGCATCACAGCCACCAGCCTGGCGTGCCGGACGTGCGCAGGCTCGTCGATCAGGTCCGTGCCGTCCAGGTGCAGCACGTCGAAGAAGAACGGGGTCAGCGGGGTGTCCGCGCGCTGCCGCGCCACGTCCATGTGGCTGCCGGTGCGGCTCGCGGTGACCTGGAAGGGTCGCGGCCGCCCGTCCGGGGCCAGCGCTACGGCCTCCCCGTCGAACACCGCGGCCTGGACGTCCAGGGCCAGCACCGCCTCGGTGATCTCGGGCACCCGGATGGTGATGTCGTCCAGCGTTCTGGTGAACACGGCGACCTCGGTCCCGGCCCGGTGCACCTGGATCCGGATCCCGTCGATCTTCCACTCGAGCACAGCGGGCGACAGCCGGGCGAGGGCGTCGGCGACGGTGGGCGCCGACGACGCCAGCATCGGCCGCAGCGGTCGCCCCACTTTCAGGCCAAACGCCCGGAGGGCGGCCCGGGCTGCGTCCGCCGCCGGCTCTGGTTCCGTGGCCGGCGCGCCGGGCGGGCCCGGTACCCCGGGCGCGGCGCCGTCCGCGCCGCGGGCGGGGCCAGGCCGCGTGGCAGGCCCGGTTCCGTCGGCCGCCCCTGGTTCCGTGGCCGGCGCCAGGGGCGGGGCCGGGACCCGCGCCGCGGCCAGCGCCGCCAGGGCGACCAGCGGCAGCGACCCGGCCAAAAGGTGGGCGCGGCGTACCTCCTCGGCCGGGACCCCGGCCGCGCGGGCCACGGCCTCGGTCATGACCCCTTCCAGGGCACCCTGGTGCAGTTCACCGGCGAGCAGGCGGACCAGGAACTCACGCTCGGTATCGCTGGCCCTGGCGAACAGGCCGGCCAGCAGGCGCCTGCGCTCCGCCTGCGCGCCCGCCCCGGAGACCTGCCCGATCACCTCGAAGACGGCGTCGGTCTCGGCGACCGTGAGTGAGCCCGGGCCGTCCCCGGCCATATCCGTGGCGCCCGCGTCCGTGCTGCCCGCGTCCGTGCTGCCCGCGTCCGCGGCGCCCGCGTCCGTGCTGCCCGCGTCCGTGCTGCCCGCGTCCGCGGCGCCCGCGTCCGTGCTGCCCGCGTCCGCGGCGCCCGCGTCCGCGGCGCCCGCGTCCGCGGCGCCCGCGTCCGTGCTGCCCGCGTCCGCGGCGCCCGCGTCCGCGGCGCCCGCGTCCGCGGCGCCCGCGTCCGCGGCGCCCGCGTCCGCGGCGCCCGCGTCCGTGCTGCCCGCGACGGCCGCCACCGCGGCCGGTGGCCCCTCCTGGCGGCTCGGCGCCTGCCCGGCCGGGCCCAGCGGGAACAGGTCTCCCAGGGACGCGTACCCGACGCCGATCTGGCGCTGGCGAAGTTCCCCGGACAAGAACGCGACCACGACCGGAACCTCGCCGGGGTCCGCCCGGCGCAGCAGCGCCGCGATCTCCGTGATCTTGGCGGTGCGCCCGGACGTGGCCGCGACCGCCTCCGACGTCTGGACCAGTTCACGCAGCAGCACAACCGCATTGTGCCCTAGCGCGCCGACACGGCATCAGCCGTGGGCCCAGGTCAGCGCCGGCAACCCGGCCCGCCCGGGCGACCGCAAGAACAGCCGCGCCGCGTACCTTCTACGGCACAGCGCAACAGAACTACTACGATATCGTACGGCGCGAAATCGTAGTATCTGTCGGGCGGCCGGCCGCGCGGCCCCCCGGTCAGCCGCTGTGGACGCGCCCGTTCACGTCGCTGGCGGCGAGGTGGCTCGGCGCATCGGTCGGCATGGTCGTGCTGGCGGCGTCGGCCGGGGCGAAGAACTCCGGCGCGCTGGCGGCCGAGCGCCGCCTCAGCAGGTACGCGGCGGTAGCGCTCAGCGCGGCCGCGGTGACCAGCCCGGCGGCCAGCACCGGCCAGCGGCGGCGCTGGCGCGGCGGGACCGGCTCGATCCGGCGGGCCGCGGCGCTCAGCATGGCGGCCATCCGGGGCGCCACCTGCTCCTCCAGGGTGTGCCCCGTGCGCTCGAGGCGCGGCGCGGCCCAGGTCCGGGCATGGTGGATGCCCGTGCGGGCGGCCGTCCGGGCGCCGGCGGCCATCGGGCGGGCCTGCGCCCGCCGCCGTGAACCGGCCTTGGCCGACCCCGCGCGGGCCTGTGCGACGGCCCGCCCCGCCCGGCGCCCCCGGCGCCGCGCACCGGCACTGGTCGCGCCCGCGCGACGTTTAGCACTGCTGGCCTGCGACTTTGTCATAAGGGACACTAGAAACCTCCCCGAGATTTGGTTCCCCGCCTGACTCAGTTCCCCCCGCCCGCGCGCTCAACCCCCCGGTGGGCGGTTCGCCGTTATGGTCCCGCAATGCGGGTATGCTCAGGCGACGCAATCATGAAGGGGTCTGCCCCTGGCGGCACCAGGGCCGTGCCAGGATTCAGCTATGACCACAACTCTCACCGCGACCTTGCGGACCAATCAGGGCGACATAGTTCTGCGGCTCTTCCCCGACCACGCCCCCAAGACCGTTCGCAACTTCGTCGAACTGGCGCAGGGGACCCGCGAATGGACCGACCCCCGGACCAGGCAGCCATCCAAGGACAAGCTCTACGACGGGACGATCTTCCACCGGGTGATCTCCGGGTTCATGATCCAGGGCGGTGACCCGCTCGGCACCGGTACCGGCGGGCCCGGTTACAAGTTCGGTGACGAGTTCCACCCCGACCTGGCGTTCAGCCGCCCGTACCTGCTGGCCATGGCGAACGCCGGGCCGGGCACCAACGGCTCGCAGTTCTTCATCACCACCGTGCCCACCCCCTGGCTGACCGGCAAGCACACGATCTTCGGTGAGGTCGTGCAGGGCAGCGACATCGTAGACAAGATCAGCAACGTGCGCACCGAGTCAGGCGACCGGCCCGCGACCGACGTGGTGATCGAGTCGGTGGAGATCACCGACGCCGACGGCAGCCAGGAACCCGCGGGATAGCTGATGGCCACCCAGCAAGCCCCCGATGCCGGGAGCGGCTCGGGTGTGCCCACCTGCTATCGCCACGCGGGACGGGAGACCTACCTGTCCTGCACCAGGTGCGGCCGGCCCGCCTGCCCCGAATGCCTGCGATCGGCGCCGGTCGGCCAGCAGTGCGTGGAGTGCGTCAAGGAGGGCGGCCGGACGGTCCGGTGGCCCACCGCGGTGTTCGGCGGCCGCGCGGTGTCGGGCGCGGTCGTCACCTATACCCTCGTCGCCCTCAACGTGGCGTTCTACCTGGCCGAGTGGGCCTACCCGAAGATCGTGGACTACCTGGCCCTGGTCGGCAGCGCTTACGACACCAAGGTCCACGGGGTGATCGGGGTCGCCCAGGGACAGGAGTACCGGCTGCTCACCTCGGCGTTCCTGCACGAGCCTGGGTTCGCCGGGTTCGGCCCGCTGCACATCATCTTCAACATGTGGGCGCTGGTGCTGGTCGGCCCCGCGCTGGAGCGCCTGCTGGGCCGGCTGCGGTTCCTGGCGCTTTACCTGCTCAGCGCGCTCGGCGGCGCGGTCCTGTTCTACCTGCTCGCCCCCGTAAACGAACTCGGGCTGGGCGCGTCCGGTGCCATCTTCGGGCTGTTCGGCGCCTGGTTCGTGGTGTCCAGGCGGCTGCGCGTGGACTCCAGGTCGATCGTCTTCCTGATCGTGCTCAACCTGGTGATCAGCTTCGCGGTGGCCGGCATCGCCTGGCAGGCGCACGTGGGCGGGCTGATCACCGGCGGGCTGCTCACCGCCGCCTACGCGTACGCGCCGCGCAGCCAACGGGCCCTGGTGCAGGTCGGTGCGACCGTCCTGGTGGCGGCCATCCTGGTCATCGCGGTGCTCACCCGCAACCACCAGTTGATGACCTCGGGCCTGGGCTAACTCCCCTGCCGTTCCGGCGCCCAGCTACGCCAGCCCTCCGGCCGCAACCGGAACGGGCTCCGCACCGCCACGCCCGCCCGCTGGCCGTGCCCGGGGCGGGACCCGCGCGGCGCCGCCGTCGTTGGCTACCGTTACCGCCACCTCGTGGACAGGGCCACGCCCCCGATGATCAGCGCGAACCCGATCAGGAGATTCCACGCCTGCAGCGCCGCCACGGGCAGGGTGCCGCCCGTGATGTAGTACATCGCGATCCAGGCCAGCCCTATCAGCAAGGAGCCGAGCATCGTTGGAACCAGCCAGCGCGGGCTGACCTTGGACTTGGCGGTCCTGGTCGGCGGCGTGTAGACCGCCTTGCTTCTTACTCGGGACTTGGGCACGGTCGTCTCCTGAAGGGCTGCTGCGTCCAGACTAGTTGCTTCCCGGCAGCTCGGCTGCGGTCAGTGATGGCTCACTCCTAGCTGCGGCGGGCGGATCAGTGCGGACTGTCCCCCTCCGCCGCCGCCTCCGGTTGGTGTCGGCGTGGGCGTCGGCGTGGGCGTCGGCGTCGGTGTCGGCGTGGGGCTCGGGCTGGCGTTCTTCACCACGCTGAGGGTGATCTGCGTGCCGGTGGGCTCCCGCTGCCCGGCGCGCGGGCTCTGGCTCACCACCGTGCCGTCGGGAACCTGCGGGTTGGCCACGTTCACCACGTTGATGTTGGTGAACCCCGCGTTGCTCAGCTTGCCGAGCGCGACCTGGTAGTTGTCCCCCACGACATCCGGCACGATGGAGCCGCCGGGAGACACGAAGATCGTGACCGTGCTGCCGTACTTGACCTTGGTGTCCCCGGGCGGTTCCTGCTTGACCACGATGTTGGGCGGCGCGTTCGTGTTGGTCGAGGTCTGCTGGTTGACCTGGAACCCGGCGGCCCTCAGCGTGCTGATCGCCTGCGACACCGGGTCGTGCTTGACGTTGGGCACGGTCGCCATCCGCGCCCCGCTGGACACGACGAGCACGACCTGGCTGCCCGCGGGCACGACGTTCCCGTTCGGCGGGCTGGTGCTGATCACGGTGTTCTTGGGGACCGTGGCGCTGGTCTGCTTCTGCACCGTGAACTTCAGCCCGGCCTGGGTGATCGCGTGCTCGGCCTTGATGAGCGTCTGCCCGTCCACCTGCGGCACGGCGTGGCCCGCGCTGCCGCCGCCCAGGATCGCGTATGCGACGCCGCCGACCACGCCCAGCACGAGCAGGACGCCGGCGATCCACAGCACGATGGGCAGCCAGCGCCGCCGCTCGGAAGGCTCGGGCGGGTACCCGTCGTCCCCGCCGTACTGGTAGTCCGGCATCGCGCCGGTGAGCGTGCCGGCCATCGCGGTGGCCGGGCCCACCCGCTGGGTCGTCGCCCCGTAGGCGGAGGTCCGCGGCGCGGCGACCGGCACGCCCTGCAGCGCGCGCTGGATGTCGGTGCGCATCTCCGCCGCCGACTGGTAGCGGTCCCTGGGGTCCTTGGCCATCGCCCGCAGCACGATGGCGTCCGCCCACTGCGGGACCTCCGGGTCCACCCGGGACGGCGGCACCGGGTTCTCCCGGACGTGCTGGTAGGCGATCGCGACCGGCGAGTCACCCAGGAACGGCGGACGCCCGGTGAGCAGCTCGTACAGCAGGCAGCCCGTCGAGTACAGGTCGCTGCGCGCGTCGACCCGCTCGCCCCGGGCCTGCTCCGGGGACAGGTACTGCGCGGTGCCGATGACCTGCGCGGTCTGCGTCATGGTGGCCTGGGCGTCGCTGACCGCCCGGGCGATGCCGAAGTCCATCACCTTGACCTGGCCGCTGCGGGTCAGCATCACGTTGCCCGGCTTGATGTCCCGGTGCACGATCCCGTTGCGGTGGCTGTAATCCAGGGCGCGCAGCACCCCGTCGGTGATCTCCAGGGCCCGCTCCGGCAGCAGCCGGCGGTCCTCCCGGAGGAGGTCGCGCAGGGTCCGGCCGTCCACGTACTCCATGACGATGTAGGGGATGTGCCCCCCGCCGGTGTTGTCCTCGCCGGTGTCATACACCGCGACGATCGAGGGGTTGTTCAGCGAGGCGGCCGACTGGGCCTCGCGGCGGAACCTCGCCTGGAACGTCTGGTCCCTGGCCAGGTCCTCGCGGAGCGTCTTCACCGCGACGATGCGGTCCAGGCGGATATCCCGCGCCCGGTACACCTCGGCCATGCCGCCCCGGCCGACGATGCCGTCGAGCTCGTAGCGGCCGCCGAGGAGGCGGGAATGTGTCATGTCTCGCACTTGTCGTATCCGTCCTGGGTCGTAGCCAACCACTGGTCCAGGGTGCTCATCGTTTCGCCGACGAGTTCAGGTAGCTCATGTACGCCTTGATGATCTGCACCGCCACCGGGGCGGAGGCGTCCGCGCCGAGACCACCGCCCTTTACCACGACGCCGACCGCTATCTGCGGGTTGCCAACGGGTGCGAAGCAGGTGAAGACGGCGTCGTCCAAGCCGGTGTTATTGGCCCCGTTTTGCGCCGTTCCCGTCTTCGCCGCGACCGTGATGCCGCCAAGCTCGGCCTGGATGCTGTGGGCGGTGCCGTACGGCTGCGCGACCACCCCGGTCATCATCCGGGCCACCTCGCTGGCCACGTTCGCGCTGACCGCCTGGCTCAGCACGCCGGGCTGCGCGGTCACCAGCGGGGTCAGGTTCGGGGCGATCACCTTCTGCACCAGGTACGGTCGCATCAGCGTGCCGTGGTTGGCGATCGCCGCCGCGAACATCGCCTCCTGCAACGGGGTCACCGTGTCGTTGTACTGGCCGATCGCCGAGTATGCGGTGAAGTCGGGGTTGGACACCGGCGGGTAGTTGCTCGGGGAGACCGGGAGCGGGATCCGCAGCGGCCGGTTCATCCCGAACGCGTCGGCTTGCCGGTGCAGCCTGGCGCCGCCGAGGTGCATGCCCAGCCCGCCGTAGACCGTGTTGCAGGACACGGCGAACGCGTAGATCAGCGGGACCGTCCCGTTGCCGCCCGGGTTGCTGCCGTCGTTGCAGGGTGTGTTGTCGTAGTTGATGAGCTGGTTGGTGGTGCCGGGCAGCTTGAGGTTGGTCGGGGCGTAGTAGCGGCTTTCGGGTGAGTACTTCCCGGTGGAGAAGGCCGTGGAGCCGGTCACGATCTTGAACGTGGACCCGGGCGGGAAGGTCTCGTTGATGGCCCGGTTCAGCAGCGGCTGCTGTTTCGAGTTGAGGTACTTCTGGTCCGCCTTGTTGAGCGCGTTGCCGTTGAGCGTGGCCAGCTTGTTGGGGTTGAACGAGGGGTAGGACGCCAGCGCCAGGACGGCACCCGTCGACGGATCGATGGCGACGGCCCCGCTGGGCAGCCCGCTGGCCTTCAGCGCCTTGTAGGCGGCCTGCTGAGCGTCCGAGTTGATGGTGAGCTGCACCGTCGCGCCCCTGCGGGGCTTGCCGGTGATCAGATCGATGAGGTTGCGGACCGCGAGCCGCGGGTCGGTGCCGGCCAGCAGCCGGTCGTCCGCGAGCTCGATGCCGGTCTTGCTGTACGGGGTGTCGTAGCCGGTGACCGGCGCGTACGCCGAGGCGGACGGGTAGTAGCGCTGGTAGCTGTAGATGCCGGAGATGTGCCTGGACTCCGCGATCGTCTGGTTGTCGGCGGTGATGATCGACCCGCGCTGGTAGGCGTACTGCAGCGCGAACGTGCGGCCGTTGCCCGGGCCGTTGGCCAGCTTCCCGGCCTCGAAGCCCTGCACGTAGTTGGCGTTCACCAGTAGCAGCAGGAACATCACGAGGCAGGCGAGGGAGACCCGGCGCAGGGCATGGTTCATATCCCCCTCACCACCTGCGTCATGCCCTCTTCCTGGATCGGCTGCGGCGCGGGGCGCCTGGCCGTGTCGCTGATCCGCATCAGCACCGCGATGAGCATCCAGCTCGCCACCAGGGATGACCCCCCCTGGGACAGGAAGGGCGTCGTGATCCCGGTGAGCGGGATGAGCTGGGTCACGCCGCCCACGATAACGAACACCTGGAGCGCCACCACGAACGCAAGCCCACCGGCCAGGAGCTTGCTGAACGGGTCCCGGACCGCGACCGCGGCGCGCAGGCCCCGCTGCACGATCAGGCCGTAGATCAGCAGCAGGGCCATGAGGCCGGTGAGGCCGAGTTCCTCCCCGAACGCGGTAATGATGAAGTCGCTTTGCACCAGCGGGGTGAAATACGGCTGCCCGTGCCCCAGCCCGGTGCCGAGGAGCCCGCCGGAGCCCAGGCCGTAAAGGCCCTGGGCGAGCTGGTAGGACGGCACGCACGGGACATGCACGCTGGGGGAGCCGCAGAACACGTTGGCCTTCACGATCGGGTGCAGCCAGATGCTGAACCGGACCGCCACGTGGGCGACCAGCTTGCTGGCGGCGTAGGCGCCGGCCAGGAACAGCGTCGCCCCGATGAGCAGCCACGAGGTGCGCTGTGTCGCGATGTACAGCATGATCAGGAACAGCCCGAAGAACAGCGCCGAGGTGCCGATGTCGCTCTCGAACACCAGCACCAGCAGGCTCGCGCCCCAGGCGATGAGCACCGGGCCCATGTCCCGCGCCCGGGGCAGCGCGATCCCCAGGACGTGCCGCCCGGCCAGCGCCAGCACGTCCCGCTTGGCCACCAGGTAGCCGGCGAAGAAGACGGCCAGGGCCAGCTTGGCGAACTCCTCCGGCTGGATGCTGAACCCGCCGAGGGCTATCTGGATCTTCGCCCCCGTGCCGGGTATCTCGCTGATGCTCGACGGCAGCAGCGCCGGAAGGGCAACCAGCACCAGCCCGATCGCGCCGAGCGTGTAGGTGTAGCGCTGCAGGCTCCGCGGCTGGCGCACCACCACGAGGACGCCCACGAACGCGATCACCCCGATGGCGCTCCACATGAGCTGGAACGTGGTGGTCGAGGCGCTCATGGTGGAGATGGCGTTGCCCGGGTTCCCGTTCCGCCCCGACTCCTGCAGCCGGTAGATCATCACCAGGCCGAGCCCGTTCAGCAGCGCGGCGAGCGGCAGCATCAGCGGGTCCGCCCACGGCGCGAGCCTGCGGATCGCCAGGTGCGCGCCGAGCATCAGGATCGCGAACAGCAGCCCGTAGGTGGCCAACCCGGTCGGCACGTGCCCGTTCAGGCCGAGCCCGACGCTCGCGTAGGCGAACAGCACGACGCCGATGGAGAACACGAGCATGACGAGTTCCGCACCCCGCCGCCCGCGCGGCAATGGGACCGCCGTGACCAGGCTCGCCATCGCACCGGTGCCACCGCTGCCGTTGCCGGTCGTCCCGACAGCGCTCATGAAGATCCCCCGGAACCCGCGCCGCTCGTGGCTGAGGGGCCCGGGCAGCCCGCCGGGATGGTCGGCTGGGTCTCGGTGAACGGCGGCGGCGGTTTGACGGTCTTCCCGCCCTTCAAGTGTTGCACCTTGAGGTTGTGGTACTTCTTCAGGAAGGCGGCCCTGGCTGCCTCGTAGCGGCTCTTGTCCTTGTTGTACGTGCTCACGGCCGCGTAGGCGGTCACGCAGTTCTGGAAGTCCTTGCGGATGTTCCCCACGATCGCCAGCGCGCCGCTGCGGTTGGTGGCCGAGACGGTCGCCCGGATCTGCCCCTGGTCCGGGGACGGCACCCCGGCAATCGGGATGGTGGTCCGCTGGTACACGTGCGACAGGTGGATCCCCACGACGGTCTGGTTGACCCCCTGGAAGATGGCCACGTCGGCGCCGTCGGCGCCCACGTAGTACTGGTCCTGCGTGTACCGCCAGCCCAGGTAGCCGCCACCGATCACCAACGCGAGCAGCAGCACAAACAGCGACGTGACGATGGGCCACCGGCGCCGGGCCGGCTCGGTGTCCTCCTCCTCGGGCACGATACGCGGCGCGGGGTCGTCGTGGTCCACCACGATGGCCGCCTGCGGCGCGGTCTGCGCCAGCCGGTGCGCCCGGGTCGCCGGGTTGTCGGCGCGGACCAGCGGCCTGCCGCCGTTGGAAGCCGCGCCGGCCAGCACGGAGCCCTCGCCCGGCGGCCGGGGAGCCGCCGCGCCTTCCACCACGTCGGCCACGATGCAGGTGATGTTGTCCGGCCCGCCGCCGCGGATGGCCAGTTCCACCAGTTGCAGGACGGCTTCCTCGGGGTCGCGCACGGTCGCCAGGGTCCGGTGCAGCGTCTCCTCGCTGACCACCCCGGACAGCCCGTCCGAGCACAGCAGGTACCGGTCACCGGCCCGCGCGTCGAGTATCGACAGGTCCGGCTCGGCCTCCGAGGTTCCGTCCAGCGCGCGCAGCAGCAGCGACCGCTGCGGGTGCGTGGCCGCCTCGTCCGGGCTGATCCGCCCGTCGTCCACCAGCGACTGGACCAGCGTGTGATCGTGCGTGATCTGCTGGAACTCGCCGCCGGACAGAACGTAGGCGCGCGAGTCTCCGATGTGGCACAGCGCCACCTTGTTGCCCGACCAGAGCATCGCGGTGAGCGTGGTGCCCATCCCGCCGATCGACGGATCGGCGCTGACCATGTCGTGCAGGATCTGGTTGGCGTGCGCCACCGCCGTGGACAGCGCGATCTTAAGCTCGCTCTGGGGCATGTCGTCGTCGAGGTCGGCGAGCGCGGCGATGGCCACGGCGCTGGCGACCTCACCGGCGGCGTGACCGCCCATCCCATCGGCGACCGCGAGCAGGCGCGGGCCGGCGTAGGCCGAGTCCTCGTTGCCCTCACGGAGCAGGCCTACGTCCGAGCGGACCGCGTAGCGGAGTTCGAGTGTCATCTGCGGAGTTCCAGGACGGTTTTGCCGATGCGGATCGGCACGCCTGGGGGCACCGGAGTCGGCTGGGTCACCTTCTGCCGGTCGAGGTAGGTACCGTTGGTCGACCCGAGATCCTCAACAATCCACTGACCGTCCTGCGGGAACAGCCTGGCGTGTCGCGTCGAAGCGTAGTCGTCGTTCAGCACCAGCGTGGCGTCATTTGCCCGGCCAATGGTGATTTGCTGGTCGGTCAGCCCGATCGACGTACCGGCCAGCCCACCGGCCGTCACCAGCAGCCGCTGCGGCGTGCCCCGGGCGGCGCGCCCGGTCCGTGCCGGGCGTGGCGCCCGGGGCTGCGGCGGCTTTCGCTGGCGCCGCCGCTGGCGGCCCGCCCGCGCCGTACCGAACAGGTCCGTGCGCACCACACCCACCGCCGCAATGACAAACAACCACAGGACCGCCAGGAAGGCGAGCCTGATCAGCAAGAGGGTGAGGTTACTCATCGGGTCATGTGTCCTCGGGTGGCCGAGCCCGCTTCTGCCTTTCAGTAACTGTCCCGCCTGGGAATCAGTATGCGGCGTCCCGGCGGAACACCAGGGTGGTCCGGCCGAGAGTGACCCGCGTACCGTCGGTGAGCGCCACGCGCCGCACCGGCTCGCCGTTCACGAACGTGCCATTGGTGGAGCCCAGGTCCACCAATACCACTTCGTCGTCTTCGACACGCAGCTCAGCGTGATGACGGGACACACCAGGGTCAACGAGGCGCAGGTCGCAGTCGGTTCCACGGCCGAGCATCGTCACCGGTGAGGTCAGCTCGAACGTGCGCTGCGTGTGTGCGTCACCGCCGGGGTCCGGGCCGGACACCAGCAGCCGGGGCCGGCCGGCGAACGCACCGGGCGGGCGCGGCAGGTCGCTGGCTGGCCGGCGGATCTCGCCGCCTTCCACCGTGGTGCCACGGATGACCCCCGACCTGATGCGGAACGTGCCGGTGGTCAGGTCGGGCACGCCCTCGAAGCGCATCCGCACCGGGCCGACAAAGGAGTACCCCTGCTCCTTGGCGTGCTCCCGGGCCAGGGTGGCCAGCTCGATCCCGAGATTGTCGGCGTAGACCTCCAGGCGCTCGTGGTCGGTGCCGGACAACTCCACGACGAAATCGTTGGGCACCAGCGTCCGGCCCTGAGCGACGATCGCCGCGCGGTCGTCCATCTCGCGCTGAACCGCACTGGCGATCTCCACCGGTTCGACTTCGGATTTGAACGCCCGCGCGAAGGCACCCTCTACCATCCCCTCGAGCCTTCGCTCGAAGCGCTGCAGCACTCCCACGGGTACCTCCTTCCCCTGTTCGCATCCGATGGTATCGGCGGTGAGGGTCCGCGCGCGGACGTGCTAACCTGACTCGTTGCCCGGGGCGGGTGGCGGAACGGCAGACGCGCACGGTTCAGGTCCGTGTGTCCGCGAGGACGTGAGGGTTCAAATCCCTCCTCGCCCACGAGCCGGCGCGCCTTGGTCGATGGCCTTTGGGGCACCTTCCCCGTTGGCCGCGGTATATCCCGGGGGCGCCCCCCGGAACCCCCACGTCGGTGATCACCCTCCCCCCTACAGCTTCCGCGGGTCACCGGAAGTGCCAGATTCCTCTTCACCGGGTCAACGGAGCTTCCAGATTCCTGGGTTCTCTCTGTCCCGCCGCAGCCCAACGGGGGCTCGGATAGCACAGTCTTACCTGCGGCAACCCCGTGGTCAGGGCACCACGATCACCGGGCAGCACGCGTGGCGCGCGAGCCACCCGGGCACGGACCCGGCCACGTGGTGCCACCGCTGCCGGGGCGCACCTATCACCAGCGCATCCGCGCTAAGTTCCTGGGCTGCGGCCGACAGTTCCCGCGCCGCGTTTCCGTGCCGCATGACCACCCGGACGTCCATGCCGCCGCAGTCGCACGCCTCGGCAAGCTCGCTGAGCACCCAGCTCTCGGTCTCCGCCCGCGCCCGTGGCGCCCCGATGACCTGGCCTGTCAGCGGCTCGCAGTAGACGCCGGGGGTGACGTGGACGATCACCAGGGGGCGGGACAGCCGCCGGGACACCCCGGCAGCGTAGGCCAGCGCGTTGCGGCTGGACGGCGAACCGTCATAGCCCACCACGACAGGGTGGTCCAGTTTCGCGTCCGTGCCCGGACGGCGCAGCGGTTCGTTGCGGTGCACCCGCCGCTGCCGGCGATCCGGTTGACCACCGTGGGGCGAAGACTCTGCTTGGTCCATGGCCTCTCGTCCTTGTAGGGTCCATGGTCCGCTTCCGGGGGCGCTCCCGCAACGTCAAGCGGAAGCAAAAGAAATTATAAGTAAGTTTCCGCCTAACAACTAAATGGCTCACCTGGGATCATCGTGCCGCCGCGGTCCCAGCCACCCGGCGGCGGAGGGCAGAATCGATACTGTGCCGGAGCTGCCAGAAGTCGAGTCTCTCGCCGTCTTCCTGCGGGAACGGGCGACGGGCGCGGAGATCGACTGGGCCACGAGCACGGCCATCTCGGTGCTCAAGACCTACCAGCCGGACCTGAACGCGCTTTCCGGTCAAAAGGTCACCGGCACCGCGCGGTACGGCAAGTTCCTCGACCTGATCAGCGGGCCGGAGCCGCTGCACCTGGTGATGCACCTCGCCCGGGCCGGCTGGCTGCGCTGGAAGGAAGACCTGCCGGAGCAGCGCCCGAAGCCCGGCAAGAGCCCGCTCGGCTTCCGGCTCCGGTTCACCGACGGCTCCGGCTTCGACCTGACCGAGGCCGGCACCAAGAAGCGGCTCGCGGTCTACCTGGTCACCGACCCGCAGCAGGTGCCGGGCGTGGCCTCGCTGGGCCCGGACCCGCTGGCCAACGATTTCACCGCGGACGTGCTGGCGGGCCTGCTCAAGGGCCGCCGGACCCAGATCAAGGGGGTGCTGCGGGACCAGAAGATCATCGCGGGCGTCGGCAACGCCTACTCCGACGAGGTGCTGCACGCGGCCAGGATGTCGCCGTTCAAGCTGGCGTCCAGCTTCACCCCGGACGAGGTCGCCGCCCTCTACGCGGCCATGACGAAGTCCCTGCGCGGGGCTGTCCAGCGCAGCGAGGGCCTGGCCGCCGCCGACCTCAAGGCGGAGAAGAAGTCCGGCCTGCGGGTGCACGGCCGCGCCGGCGAGCCGTGCCCGGTCTGCGGGGACACGGTGCGGGAGGTGTCGTTCGCCGACTCCTCGCTCCAGTACTGTCCGACCTGCCAGACCGGCGGCAAACCGCTGGCCGACCGCCGGATGTCCCGGCTGCTGAAGTAGCCACGCCGGGCCGGCCGCCGCGGCGCTCAGCCGGCGCGGTGCCCGGGCCGCCCGGCCCGTCGGCGCCCCGTACCCAGGTGTGCCCGTACCGTCACTGTTTCCCGGTTCATCCGGTTTCGCCGCGCCCCTCGTTATATGGTCGCCACCGCGGCAAACCCGACGCGAGGGGAGCACGGATGCAGGCGGTGGCGTTCCGGCGGGCGGCAAGGAGCACTGCGGGAGCCGCCGGGCTCTTCGTGACCGCGCTCGTGGCGCTGCCCGCGGCGGCGGGCGTTCATGGCGCCGCGGGCGCGACGGGGCCCGGGCAGCGGCCGGACCGGTACAACACCGGGGCCACCCATTCGCCGCAGGTGCTCCGCCAGCTCGCGGGCGGCGCACGCGCGCGCCCCGCCGATCCGATCCCCGGCGCCCTGCAGGGCGTGGACGTCGCCTCGTTCCAGCACCCGGGCGGCGCGGCCATCACCTGGACCAAGGTCGCGGCGGCTGGCATCCAGTTCGCGGCGGTCAAGGCCACCGAGGGCGCCTACTACAAGAACCCCTACGCGCTCCGCGACCTCGCGAACGCGAAGACCGCGGGGCTGTCGGTCATGGCCTACGCCTTCGCCATCCCGAACGGCAACGGGAGCAGCGCCAGCCCCGTCGTACAGGCGGACTACCTGCTGGCCTACCTGGCCAAGGCGGGCGGAGCGCCGCCCACGATCGAACTGGACATCGAGTACAACCCCTACGGCACCGAATGCTACGGGCTGACCCAGGCCGCGATGGTCGGCTGGATCACCCGGTTCGACGGCGAGATCCGGGCCAAGACGGGCCAGGAGCCGATCATCTACGCCCCGCCGTCGTGGTGGCTGACCTGCACCGGGGGCGCGGCAAACTTCCGGCAGTTGCCGCTGTGGGTGCCGGACTACACCTCCAAGTCCAGCCCGGTCCTGCCGGCCGGCTGGGTCAACTGGGCCTTCTGGCAGTACAGCAGCACCGGCACCGTGAGCGGCATCCAGTCCGCCGGCAGCACCGACCTCGACCAGCTCAACCCAGCCCGGATCCCGCTGCTCGACCCGGGCTCCCAGACCGGCACCACCGCCAGCGCCGTCCACGTGCAAGTGCTGCCCGCCGACCCGGTGGCCGGGCAGACCCTGACGTTCTCGGCCACCGGCCTGCCGCCGGGGACATCCATCAGCGTCGGCGGGCTGATCACCGGCACGCCCAGCATCGCGGGGGCCTACCGGGTGACCGTGCGGGCCGACAACGGCAAGGGGCTGTCCGGTTCGGTCTCGTTCTCCTGGACCGTCAGCTAGCCGGCCCGTTCACCAGTCGATCTCAAACCACACGGTCCGCCCGGCTTCACCCTCGTCCCGGCCCACCGGGTGGTGAGTTCGCGCACGATCAGCAGCCCGCGCCCGGATCGAGGCGAACCCCGAAGGCGGCCGGGTCGCTGCAGGAGACTTCCTGGACAGTCAGGTACTTCACTGCGCTCCCTCTCGTCCGCCTCCCAGGATCGCATGCCGCCGGCCTTCGCCTAGACCAGCCCGGGCAATTTAATGAAATCCATACCGGCAATCACGAGAATACTGTGGACCGTGATCTGATCAGCGAAGGGCGCCGCTGAGCCGGCTTCGGGTGGCCCTCGATAGGGTGCCACCTTGGGATTTGCCGGCTAGATCGCGCGGGCGATGGCACGATGCAAGGGTGCGATCCGAAACGGTGGTAGCGGGGCAGGACCGCGTCGACGCGACAGCGCGTGCGGTGATCGAGTGCGCCGCCGATGCCATCGTGGCCTTCAGCGCCGAGCGGGCCGTGCTGCTGTGGAACCCGGCGGCCGAGCGGATGTTCGGCTGGAGCGCCGGTGAGGTCCTCGGCACCGAGCCGGCGCTGATCCCCGAGGAACTCAAGGCCGAGCACAACGCCGCCCTGGAACGGGTCCGCTCCGGGGGGCAGATCTCCTACGTCACCCGCCGCGCCCGCAAGGACGGCAAGCTGCTGGATCTGCGGATTGACGCCAGCGCGCTGCGGGACCGCTCCGGCGAGGTCATCGGCTGGGTGAACGTGTGCCACCGCACCGGTGAGGACGCCGCCGCCCGGCATCACGTGGCCGAGCGGGCCCGCGTGGTCCGCAAGCTCGGTGACGTGGTCGCGGACATGAACGCCCAGCGCGATCTGGAGGCCGTGCTGGACCGGATCGCCGCCAGCCTGTGCGACCTGACCGGCGCCGACGCGGGCGGTTTCGTGCTGATCGAGGACGACCGGGTGCGCCTGGTCAGCCTGGAGGGCCTGCCCTCCCGGCTCCGCGGGCGCACCTCCGACCTGCCTACCAGCATGGTCGGCCAGCTCATGCGGTCCGGCCGGAACGTGATGATGGCGACCGGGGCGTCCGGCGAGTTCGCCGACCTGATCTGGTCCGCGCTGCCCGGGCTGCACACGATCGCGCTGGCCCTGTCGCACGTCGGGGACCGCCCCTACGGCGCGCTGTACGCCCTGTACAGCGGGCGCAAGGTCGGGCACGTGGAGCTGGAACTGCTGGAACTGCTCGCCGGGCACGCGGGGGTCGCGCTTACCAACGCGACCGCGTTCGAGGAACTGGTCCGGCAGCGCGCCCACGAGCGCGCGGTCATCGACGCCAGCGCCGACGGCATCGCCGTGCTCGACGGTGCCGGGCTGATCCAGCAGTGGAACCCGGCGGCGGCCCTGCTGACCGGGATGTCCGCGGACGAGGTGATCGGCAAGCCGCCGCCGTTCCCGGTGCCCGAGCCGGGCGCGCCCCGGGTCACCCACCGGATGCCGACCGGCCGCTGGCTCGACGTGCTGTGCAACGAGCTGAACGGCAAGGACGAGCGGGTCGTGGACTTCCGCGACGTGACCGCCGCCAAGGAACTCGAAGAGGCCAAGGACCTGTTCCTGGCCACCACCAGCCACGAGCTGCGCACCCCGATCACGGTGGTGCAGGGGTTCGCCAGCACGCTGGCCCAGCGCTGGGACAAGCTGACCGATGCCGAGAGGCGCAGCGCCGTGCAGACGATCGCCGAGCGGGCCGGCTCGCTGAGCCACCTGGTGGAGCAACTGCTGCTCGGCGCCCGCGCCGGCGCGGACCAGCTCACCGTGCGGAACGGCCCGTTCGACCTCGCGGCGCTGCTGCGCGGGACGGTGGCCGCGTTCTTGTCCCTGTCGGACAAGCACACGCTGGTCGCCCAGATCCCCGGCAGCCTGCCCCAGGCGCACGGCGACGCGATGGCCACCGACATCATGGTCGGCCAGTTGCTGGAGAACGCGTTCAAGTACTCCCCGAACGGCGGCACCATCACCGTGACCGCCCGCCCGGCCGGGGACTGGATCGAGGTCACCGTGGACGACGAGGGCATCGGCATCGCCCCCGGCGACCACGAGCGGATCTTCGAGCGGTTCGTCCAGGGCGAGACCGGGGACCGGCGCCGGTTCGGCGGCATCGGCCTGGGCTTGTACATCGTGCGGCAACTCGCCCGCGCTCAGGACGGCGAGGTCGCGGCGAGTTCCCGTCCAGGCAAAGGAACCAGGATGAGCCTGCAACTGAGGCGCAGTCTCGGCTAGAGGTTCTCCCGGCTCCCGGGTGTGCGGGCCACGATCCGGCGATCGGGCGCGGCGGCCCCGGCGCGGGCCGGCGCGCGGGGCGGTCAGCGGGTCACTTGGGCTCGCGGACGCGGGGCTCGCCGCCGGTCGCGGCGAGGTAGGCGTCGATGATCTCCGGGACGTTCTCCCCGGCCTGGACGATCCGGCCCTTCTCCACCCAGATGACCTTGTTGCAGGTCTCCTCGATCTCGCCCAGGTTGTGCGCCACCAGGAACACCGTGCCGGCCTGCGCCCGCAACTCGTCGATGCGCCGGTGGCTCTTGACACGGAACTCGGCGTCCCCGGTGGCCAGCGCCTCGTCCACGAGCAGGATGTCCTGGCTCTTGGCGGACGCGATGGCGAACCGCAGCCGGGACCCCATGCCGGTGGAGTAGGTCTTCATCGCCAGGTTGATGAAGTCGCCGACGCCGGAGAAGTCCACGATCGACTGGTACCGCTCCTTGACCGTCTGCGGGCTCATCCCCATCGCCAGGCAGCCGAGGATTACGTTTTTCTCCCCGGTGAGGTTCTCCAGCAGGGCGGCGTTCACACCGAGCAGCGCCGCGTGCCCGAGCGTGAAGACCATGCCCTGCTCGGCCGGCAGCAGCCCGGCGATGGCGCGCAGCAGGGTGGACTTGCCCGACCCGTTGCGCCCGATCACCCCGACCGCGTCGCCCCGGTAGGCGACGAACGACATGCCCCGGATCGCGTGCACCTCGCGGATCGACGGCCGCTGCTGGCGCTTCACCATGCGCAGCAGCGCGGTCGCCGCGGTGCCCTTGTCCGAGCCAGAGCCGTACACCCGGTACACCACGTGCAGGTCGTCGACGACGACCATGGGCTCAGCCACGGCCGTACCTCGTCTCCGCCCACCAGAAGAAGAAGAACCCGGCGACCGCCGTCAGCACGGCCCAGCCGGCCGCGTACCACCACAGCGCCGGAACGCTGACCACCGGGTGGCAGTACGAACTGAAGTAGATGACCTTGCTGCTGAACACGGCCGAGGAGATGTGGTACTTCGCCGGGTCGCCGTACATCGCGCACCGCAGCGCGTTGTATGGGTGGTAGCCCGGCATGCTGGTCCGCTGATCGGTGAGCAGGGCGTTCCTGATCAGCGTGATGTAGACGGCCGCCGGGTTGACCTGCAGCAGGTACGCGAGGCTCGGGTGGTTGTAGAGAACCTTGCCCGGGATCAGCGCGAGCGTGGTCTGGATGCTGAAGATGACGCCGGAGGCGTACATCCAGGTCCGGATGATGAACGGCAGCAACTGGCTGACGTCGTCGAAGCCGGAACCCCACCGCGCCAGGATGAACGCGCACCCGACGTTGAACAGGGTCTGCAGCGCCAGGATCGGGAAGATCAGCAGCCAGTACCCGGTGATCGGCTCGCCGTAGCTAAGGATGATCACGAACAGCACGGCGAACGACAGCAGCAACTGCTGCAGTTCGATGACCACGTAGCCGAGCGGCAGGCAGCCGCGCGGGAACGGCAGCGCCCTGATCAGCGGCAGGTTCTGCCGCATCACCGTCGACGATGTGATGCAGGCGCGCTGCGTGAAGTTGAACACGAAGATGCCGGTGACCAGGAACGGGATGTAGCCCGGCACGCCCCGGTTGATGCCGAGCAGCACGCCGAAGATCAGGAAGTACACGCCCGCGTTGAGCAGCGGGGTGAGCACCTGCCAGAGCTGGCCAAGCCGCGCCTCGCTGTACATCGCCATGTTGCTCGCGGTGGCGAATCCGGTGATGAACTGCCGCCGCTGCCACAGCATGCGCAGGTACTTCAGCACGGGCGGCCGGGCCGAGGCCGGTTCGAGGTTGTGCCGCCTGGCGTAGTCGCTCAGCAGCTCCCCGGCCGGGATCGCGTCACCGGCCAGGTACACCTCGGCCGGCTCGGCGGCGAGGACGGCCGCACCGGCGGAGCCCCGGCCGGCCGGGCCTCCGTTGTCCGGCAGGCCGCCGGGGCCGCCCAGGCTGCCTGGCCCGGTCAGCTCGCCGGGCACGCTCCGGCTGTCCGGCCCGGTCAGTTCGCCGGGCGCGCTCAGGCGTCCTCGGTTGGTCACAGCGGTGAGCTTATGGTCTGCGGTCGGGTCCGCCGGCCGAATCCGTAGTTGTATGACGCAACTCTCACGTGCCGAACGTACCACGCGCTGAGTTGTGGGGTACAACTGTCCCTATGGATCCCGTGTTGGGCGGCGCGGAACTGGACCAGCTCCTCGGGCTGCTGCTGCGCGTGCTGAGCCCAGGTGCCGTCCCGCCCGGCTACCGGCCCGCCGGCGACGACAACGCGCCCGGCGCTGCGCCGGCCGTACGAGCCGGTGCCGGTCCGGGCGGGGCCACGCCGGACAGGGCCACGGTCGGCGGCACCGCGCCGGGCGGGGCCACACCGGGCGGCATCGCGCCGACCGACACAGCGCCGGGCAACGCTGCGCCGGGCGGCATCGCGCCGGACGGCACGGCGCCTGGCGGGGCGCCCGCCGTGTCGGCCTCGGAGGCCCGCGCGCTGACCGAACTGCTCGCCGCGCACGGCATCGCCCAGGGCCAGCTCGCCGCCCTGCTCGGCCTGGAGAAGAGCACGGTGAGCAGGCTGGCCGCCGGCCTGGAGAGCAAGGGCTGGATCCGCCGCGGCCGGGACGAGCAGAACCACCGGTTCGTCCGGCTCTACCTCACCCCGCAGGGCCGGGCCGTCGCCGACCGCCTCATGGGCGCATGGCAGTCCCGTCAGGCACGCATCCTGGCCACCCTCACCCCGGAAGAACGGTCCGCCCTGGCCCTGGGCCTGCGCGGCGTGCTACGTGCCCTCGCCGCCGAGGGCCTGCTGGCCACCTCGCCGCCCGCCAACGGCCAGGCCTGACCGCCCGCATTGGCCGACCGCTCCGTTGCCCCGATCCGCACCACCCGCCCGCAACCGGTCGCGATCCGTGCCGCCGCCCGCGCCGGCTGGCCCCAGGCCACCCCTTTGTCGTCGGTGTGACAACCACGCCCCTCTTGGGGCCTTGTTGTCACACTCACCACAATCCCAACCGCTGCCCGGGGCCCCGCAAGCGTAAGGGGCTTGCACTTCTTGGGGGTCTATGCCCGCTTATAGACCAGCACGGTGTCCTGGTCGTGGATCTGGTGCAGGTAGGCGAAGTTGAACCCGGTGTTGTGCAGGAACGTGAGCAGGAACCTGCTGACGCTGCCGTTGCGCTTCCACACCACGGCCCAGCCGATGTTCATCGTGGCCGCGTCCCTCCGGGCGGCGGCCAGCCGCGCCGGGGTGAGGTACTCCGAGACCTTGTTCACCGCGACCTGGGGGCCCGGCGGCACCACCCCGTACGGGTGATCGCACAGGTTCAGCGACCCCTGCTGTCCGGGCACCCGCCACGGGCACACCCGTGCGACCTCGTGCTCAGCGTCGATCAGCGCCGCGTAGAAAGGGTGCGCGTTGATCGCGTCGATGGTCGGCCGTGGCACCCGGGAGGTGTAGGCGATCGACCGCGGGTGGCCGTCCTCGGTGGCCATCACCAGCGCCTGGGGGAAGAACGGCACCCCGTCCACCGGGATGCCGCCGCGCAGCCCGAACGGCAGGTCGAGCACGATCGAGCCGGTGTGGTCGCGCAGGATGCCGCGGTCCACGCCCGGGTAGCTGACCGGGATCGTGCTCACCTTCGGGACATCCCCGCTGTAGCCGGCGTAGCCGGACTCGAGGACGGCGCCAACGGCCACCACGGCGAGCAGTGGCTTAGCGTGATAGCGGCACCAGTCGACCGCCGCCCCGGCGAGCAGCGCGGCGGGCAGCAGCCCCAGGATCGCCAGCCGGTCGGCCTCACGGAAGCTGGACAGCCCCGGCAGCCGGACGAACCAGGTGTAGGGCATCAGGTTGGACACCCGCACCCCGTTCCACACCGAGGCCAGCGGCAGGTACTGGTGCTTGCCGATCCACAGCGAGGTGCCGAGGGCGAGCGCCGCGCACCCGATCCACAGCGCGGCCAGCAGCCACGCGGACCGGCGCCGCCAGCTCGCGACGAGGCCGGTCAGCGCGAGCACGGTCAGCGTGGTGCCGAACATCGGCATGCCCTCGTTGTCCCGGCCGTGCAGGAACGGGCTGGCCAGGCCGTCGAGCCCGAAGGTGGTCACGCGCGGGGTCGGGGTGAACATCCCGGGCAGACCGATGCCGTACTGCTTGTACGACACGGCCAGCTTCGGCAGGGGGATCGACAGGCCGCCGTGCGAGGCCACGATCTCACCGAGCATGGCGACGATCTGCGGGGTGGCCAGCACGGTGCCCGTCACGCCGGCCAGCAGCACCGGCCACAGCCGCGCCCACCCGGGGCGCCGCAGCAGCCAGGGCAGCAGCACGAGCGCGACCACGATCGCCGCGAGCACCGCGGACTCCTGGTCGGTGAGCACCGCGACGCCCATGACCAGCCCCAGGATGACCGCCTGCCGCCGGCCGGGCTTGCGGCGCAGCCGCACCGACGCCTCCAGCGCCAGCGGCAGGAACAGCGCCCCGAGCGCGATGTTCAGGTGGTACCAGTCCTGCTGAGTGAGCATGCTGGACAGGCCGAAGAACATCCCGGCCCCGACCGCGCCGGTGGCCGAGCGCAGCCACAGCCGGGCCGCCCGGTACGCCGCATAACCAAGCAACCCGGGCAGGATCACGGTCCACAGGTTGTAGGAGAAGGCCGGGCCGAAGGCGAGGGTGACGGGGGTGAACAGCAGGCCGGGCAGCGGCATCACCGTGTGGAACCCGAGCTGGACCCCGACCGGCGCCGCCATCAGCGGGGTGAACCACGGGTTGCCCAGGTGGGTGACCTGGTGCGCGACCCACCAGAAGTCCCAGACGTAGCTGGCCGGGTCCCGGGAGGCCGGTACCCGGCCGGCCAGGTTGGCCGCCAGCGGGAGGGTCACCAGCACCCCGGCCGCGATGAAGCAGAGCAGGATGCCGGCATGCCGGGCCACGGGACCGCGGAACGCGGAACGGACCCGCCCGGGCCCGGTCACGGGCTCCCGCGGAGGTGGCACCCGCACGCGGGCCTGGGACGTCCGCGCCCCGGCCTGCCCGGCCGGGCCGCTGCCCGCCTGCCCCTCGGTCTGTCCCGCCGCCTCAGCAGCCTGCCCAACGGAGTCCAGTGTCCCCGCCGTTGCCGCCGCTGGGTGGCCAGACCGATCGGGGCCGGCCCGTCCCATCACGTCACCTCGTCCAGCTGTCTTCCGGCCAGTGCCCATCTCGGGCCACGCGCGTCCGGCCCTGGCATCCCGGCGAATCCCCCGGCCCCGAGGGCGCCACGGCCAACCCATGCTAACCGCATCCCCGTGCCGGACCCGGCAAAACGAGACTCTTCGTAACTCAACGAATTCAGAAAACTCCGTAGTGTTACAGAATCTCAATGCGATTGCGCACTGTGATGCTTGAGGGACAGGTGTGCGTTTCCGGGGCGAATGATCGGGGCATGTCCGGCACTATCAGGCAATCCGCGGGACGGGCAACGGGAGGTGAGTCCATCGAGCGTCGTCCTGCTCCCGTGGGCGCCGTCCAGCGTCGCCACAGCCCGCTGGCAACTCTCCGCTGACCTGCGGGAAGCAGGCCTGCTGACCGCGACGATCGGCGATGCGGCGCTCGTCTTGAGCGAGTTGCTGAGCAACGCCATCCGGCACGCCAGGCCGCTTCCCGGCGCCATGGTCCAGGTTTCGTGGGCCCTCTGCGATGAGTCACTCACCGTATCCGTCCGCGACGGCGGCGGCCCCACCCACCCCCACGCCGGGCACCCCTCACCCTCCTCGCTGGGCGGGCGCGGGCTGGCCATCGTGGAGTGCCTTGCCAGCACCTGGGGCGTCCAAGCCTCCGCCGCGGGCGTGACGGTCTGGGCCAGCCTGCCCGCGTCGCCGCGCCACGAGCCGGGGAGGGCCAACGGCCACGCTCAGGCGGCCGGTTTAGGGCGCGTTTCTTAGGTCCACGACGCCGCGCAGCAGGCCGACCGATCCATAGGGCGTGCCCGAGGCGTAATCCGCGGGCAAACGGTGATACTCCCTGCGACGGGATGCCCGGCCACGGGCCCCGGCACCGAAACGGGGGATTGTTGTGGGCCATACGCATGGCGTCGACAGCGAGACCGGGCGCCTCCGGACGGTGCTGGCTCACCGTCCCGGCGCCGAATTGCTGCGCGTCACCCCGCGCACCAGGGACCGGCTCAGCTTCCCCGGCCAGCCCTGGGTGGCCCGGGCCCAGCAGGAGCACGACATCGCCGCGCAATGCCTGCGCGACCACGGCGTCGAGGTGCTCTACGTCATGGAACTGCTGCAGGACGTGATGGAGTACCCCACCGCCCGGACCGAGGCGATCGTCGCCGTGCTTGGCGCGCCGGAACTCGGCGAGCGGCTCCGCGCCGACCTGGGCAGCCACCTGGCGGGCCTGGACCCCGAGGACCTGGCGCACGTGCTGGTGGCGGGGCTGTCCGCGGAGGCGTTCCGTCCCGGCCGCGGCGTCGTCTTCGGGCTGATGGACCGGCATGACTTCGTCATCCCGCCGCTGCCCAACCTGATGTTCTTGCGCGACTCGCATCTGTGGATCGGCCCCGCGGTCGCGATGGCCAGCGCGGCCGAGCCCCGGCGGCGTGAGGCGGCGCTGATCAGGAGCCTGTACCGGCACCACCCGCGGTTCGCCGGGGTGGCCTGCCTGTACGGCCCGGAGCAGGAGCCGCTCGACGTGGGCGACCTGCTCCTGCTCGGGCCCGGGGTGGTCGCCGCCGGGATCGGCGAGCGGACCACGGCCGCCGGCGTGGAGCGCCTGGCCAGCCGCCTGTTCGAGGCGGGCCTGGCCAGCACCGTGCTGGCCGTGCCGCTGCACCAGCTTCCAGAGGGCACCCGGCTGGACACCGTCTGCACGGTGATCGACCGGGACACGGTGCTGATGTTCCCGGCGCTCGGTTACGTCCTGCAGGCGCGCGTCATCACCCGCGCCGACGGCGAACTGCGGCTGTCCCGGCCGGCGCCGTTCCTCGAATCGGTGGCCCAGGCGATGGGCGTCGAGGCGCTCACCGTGATCGGCACCGGGGTGGAGCCGTCCGCCGCAGCCCAGCGGCAGTGGGACGACGGTGGCAACGCGCTGGCCCTCGGCCCGCGGCTGATGCTGTGTTACGAGCGCAATGTGGAAACGAACGCCCGGCTTGAGGCGTCCGGCGTCGAGGTGATCAGGATCCCGGGCAGCGAACTCGGCTGGGCGAGGGGCGGCCCGCGCGCCCTGTCCTGCGCGGTCTACCGGGACCGCGTGGTGGAGCCTGCCCCGGCCGCCGCCCCGGCGCTGACCCTGGTCTCCGGGCAGGCCGCCGGGCTGGACGAGGCGATGGCCGCCGCGCCGGGGGCCGGGCCGTCGAAGCCGGGCGCTCCCCTGGACACGCCGGGCCCGCTGGACACGCCGGTTCCGCTGGAGGTGCCGGTTTCGCTGGACACGCCGGTTCCGCTGGAGGTGCCGGCTTCGCTGGACACGCCGGTTCCGCTGGAGCCGGGCGCCGCCCGCACGGCGGATCTGCCCCGGACGGCCGTCCGGGCGCGCTGACCGCGGCCACCGGTCCCGCCCGGCGGCGGCACAGTCCGGGGTGATCCGGGGCAAGCCGCCCGGCACACGGGGTGTCCTGGGCCACTCCTGAGCGGAGCCTATGGTCGTGGGCCGCTGGGACCTGTAGGGTGCGGCACGTGGAGTTGAGGGTGTCAAGCCGGTCCCAGGGGGATCACGTTGTCCTCGCCCTCGCGGGCGAGATCGACCTTTATACGGCGCCGAAGCTGCAGGGCGAACTGACGTCTGCCCTCGCGGCCGGCAAGACGTCGCACATCGTCGTGGACATGTCCGCGGTCGAATTCTGCGACTCCACCGGCATGAACGTGCTGCTGGCAGCGCAGCGCCTGGCCACCGAGCGGGGCGGCGACCTGGCGCTGGCCGCGCCGCGCCCGTCGGTCCGCAAGATCCTGGAGGTGACCGGGCTGGAGTCCGTGTTCACCATCCACGACGATCTCCCCGCGGTCACCGGCCAGTAGCTCCCCGATCGCGCGTGGCCCGGCGCCCCAGCGCGGGGGCGTTCTAGTATCTGCGGCATGCCGCCGATCGGTGACGTCGCAGTCGTCATCCCAGCCAGGAACGAGTCCGACCGCATCCAGGCCACGGTCGCCGGCGCCGCCGGTCTTCCCGGGGTTGACCAGGTCATCGTGGTCGACGACGGGTCCACCGACGACACCGGCCGGCTGGCCAGCCGCGCCGGGGCCACGGTGCTGCGGCACCACCGGGGCCGGGGCAAGGGGGCCGCGATGGAAACCGGGGCCGAGGCCGTCCGGATGCTCGAAGCGACCGACGTCCCGCCCGGCGCGCGCGCCCGTCATCTGCTCTTCCTGGACGCGGACCTCGGCGAGACCGCGGCCGAAGCGGGGCCGCTGGCCGAACCGGTCCGCGCCGGCGAGGCCGACATGACGATCGCGGTCTTCACGCAGCGGGTCCGCCAGGGCGGGCTCGGCCTGGTCGTCGGGCTGTCCGGCGCGGGCATCGAGCGGGCCACGGGCTGGCGGCCCGCCCAGCCCCTCAACGGGCAGCGCTGCCTGACCCGGGCCGCCTTCGAGGCCGCCAGGCCGCTCGCGGCCGGCTTCGGCGTGGAGACCGCTCTCACCATCGACCTGCTCCGGGCTGGGATGCGGGTGGCCGAGGTCGAGGTGCCACTCGCGCACCGGGCCACCGGGAACGACTGGGCCGCGCAGGTGCACCGCGCCCGCCAGTTCGCCGACGTCGCCCGCGCGCTTGCGGCCCGGGACCCGGTGCCCTGGGCACTTGCGGCCGGCTGGGGCAGGCGCCGGCCGGGCAGGATCCGACCAGAGCGTTCCTGACGTCCGGGCCGCTGACAGGCGCGGCCGCGCCGCCGGTGGTCGGTCTGCTCCTGCTCGCCCTGGCCGTGCTGCTCGTAGTGGCACTCCGGTGGCGGGGCAACGAGCGTATTGGACCGTGATCAGTGGCGTACGCGCACGGCACCCGGGCCGCTGGCGTCCGCCCGGCGCTCCGGGGCGGCCCAGGTCAGGCGGACCCACGGGTTGCTAGCTGGCAAGATATGGGCCATGGCAGACCGATACGCCTATCTGGGGCCGGAGGGCACGTTCACCGAGGCGGCACTGGCGGCCTTCGACCCCGCGGCCGTCGCGGCGGCGATGCCGTGCGCGACGATCCAGGCGACACTGGACGCGGTGCGCGGCGGGGAGGCGGATCGCGCGATCGTGCCGATCGAGAACTCGGTGGAGGGCGCGGTGACCGCCACCCTCGACGAACTCGCCACCGGCCCGGACATCGCCATCTGCGCCGAACTGCTGCTCCCGGTGACGTTCGCCCTGCTGGCCCGGCCGGGCACGGCGCCCGGCGACGTCAAGACCGTTGGCGGGCACCCGCAGGCGCAGGCGCAGTGCCGGCGGTGGCTGGCGGCGAACCTGCCGGGCGCCGAGTGGCTGCCCGCCTCGTCCAACGCCGAGGCCGCGCGGCAGGCCGCCGAAGGCACGATCGACGCGGCGCTGGCGGGTGCGTTCGCGGCCGAGCGGTACGGCCTGGCCGTGCTGGCGGCCGAGGTCAGCGACGTGGCCGGCGCGGTCACCCGGTTCGTGGTGGTCGGCCCGCCGGGGCCGGTGCCCGCCGCGACCGGCGCCGACCGGACCTCCCTGGTGGCGTTCCTGCGCGAGGACCACCCCGGCGCGCTGATGGAACTGCTCACCGAGTTCGCGGTGCGCGGCATCAACCTGACCCGGATCGAGTCCCGGCCCACCGGCGACGGGCTCGGCAAGTACTGCTTCTCCATCGACTGCGAGGGGCACCTGGACGACGCCCGGGTCGGTGAGGCCCTGATGGGGCTGCGCCGGGTGTGCGCCGACGTCAGGTTTCTCGGCAGCTACCCGCGCCACGACGGCGGCCGCGCGCAGGTCCGCCCCGGTACCTCCGACACCGAGTTCGCGCAGGCGGCGGCCTGGCTCGGCCGGCTCAGGTACGGCCGGGTGTGACCCGCACTCCGGGAGCGCGCACGGCGCCGTTACAGGTAGGGGCCGGACCCTTGTGGCGGCTGCAGTCCCTCGTTGCCGGCCTGCGGGAGGACGCCGGAGGGCAGGGCGCGGCGCATCTGCTCCAGTTGCGCCCGTGCGGCCATCTGCTGGGCGAACAGCGTGGTCTGGATGCCGTGGAACAGGCCTTCCAGCCAGCCGACGAGCTGGGCCTGCGCGACGCGGAGTTCAGCCTCGCTGGGCGCGTCGTCCTCGGTGAACGGCAGGGACAGCCGTTCGAGTTCCTCGGACAGCTCCGGGGCCAGGCCCGACTCGAGTTCCTTCACCGACCGCTCGTGAATCTCTCGCAGCCGCACCCGGCTCTTCTCGTCGAGGGGGGAGGCGCGGACCTCCTCGAGAAGCTGCCGGATCATGCTGCCGATCCGCATGACCTTGGCGGGCTGCTCGACCATGTCGGCAAGGGGGCGCTCCCGCTCCTGGTCGGAGTCTTCGCCGCCGATCGCGATACCGTCCGGCCCGACGACGACGACCCTGCCCGAGGGGATTCCGTTCCGGTCGCTCGGCTCGCTGCCACTCTGCTGCGTCATGGCTCCTAGTCTGCCCCTTCGGAGGACCGTAATCGCCGCGGGTCCGCGCCTCTCGCCCGCAATCACCAATGATGATCATGCCGTTGTGACTCACCCCGGCTGTACTCCCATGATCACAGCGCCGACTGGCCGGGGATTGCGCCTACTGATGTTGCTGTGACTGCAGGGATGGCGGGCATCGGGCGGCGTTTGTGGTTGCTGGCACTCCACCCACAAAAGATTGTGGGTGGAGTGCCAATCACCACATTCATTCCAGGTGAGGTAGCGGTTTCGGGAGCGCTTTGTGATTGCGATCGCCGCCATCGGCGGGCCAGCTCAGGTGAGGAGCAGGATCTTGCCCACGTGGCTGCCGTCCTCGATGATCCGGTGCGCCTGCGCCGCCTCGGCAAGCGGCAGCTTGCGCTCGATCACGGGCGCCACCTGCCCGGCGGCGACCAGCGGCCACACCTGCTCCCGGACGTCGGCGACGATCACCGTCTTGTCCGCGACCGGGCGGGCCCGGAGGGTCGAGGCGAAGATACTGATCCGCTTGAGCATCAGCACGCCGAGGTTGATCTCCGCGGTCCCCCCTTCGCGCGTCGAGATCTGCAGCAGGCGGCCGCTGGTGGCCAGCGCGTCTATGTTCCGCGCCAGGTACGGGGCGCCGATGATGTCGAGGATCACGTCGGCGCCGCGGCCCCCGGTGAAGTCCTTGACCGCCGTGACGAAGTCGTCGCCGCGGTAGGAGATCGCCAGGTCCGCGCCGAGTTCGAGGCACCGCTCCAGCTTCTCCGGGGTGCCCGCGGTGCAGGCGACGATCGCGCCGCGCGCCTTGGCGAGCTGGATGGCCATGCTGCCGATCCCGCCCGCACCGCCATGAACAAGCAGCACCTCGCCGGGCGCCAGCCTGGCCTGGCCGAAGACGCTCGCGTTGACCGTGCACGCCACCTCCGGCAGCGCGGCCGCGTCGGTCACGCTCACCCCGTCGGGGATGGGCAGCAACTGCCCAGCGGGCACGGCGACCAGTTCCGCGTAGCCGCCGCCGGCCATCAGCGCGCAGACGCTGTCCCCCTCCCGCCAGCCGGACACGCCAGGCCCGACCGCAGCGATCCGGCCGGAGCACTCCAGCCCGGGATAGGCGGAAGCGCCGGGTGGCGGCGGGTAGAAGCCCTCCCGCTGCATGACATCCGCCGGGTTCACCCCGGCCGCCGCGACCTCGACAAGCACTTCGCCCTCGCCGGGGACCGGGCCCGGTACGTCCTCCAGCCGGAGTACCTCGGGACCGCCGGGGGTGGTGATGACGACAGCGCGCACGGGCAGCTCCAGAAACAGGGCATAACTGGGGTATGCCATTCACAAAATGGTGACCTAGGCTCGGCGTGAGGCAGTAACCGGGCACCGCCAGGCAGGTTGATTCTCTTACGGATGAGAGCCGGGGTGAGCGGCCTTGGACAACAACGAACAGGACCAGCCTGTCGAGTCCGGGCCTGCCCGGCCCGGTTCGGTCTGGGCGGACATGGTCCTGTCCGGGGAGGACCAGGACGAGCCGGAACCAGAGCCTGCGCCCGGTGCGCCGGGGCACGACGCCGCCGGAGCGCAGCCGGGTGCCGGGGAACCCGCCGGCCAGCACCCGCGGCCCGGCCAGCACCCGCAGCAGGGTGCGCCTCACTGGCCGGCGTCCGGCCTGCCGCCGTCGTTCGGCCAGCGGTCCGCCGAAGCCGAGCGGGCTGCGCCCGCCCGGCCCGCGCCGGAACCCGGGTACGGCGGGTTCCGGCCGTTAGGTTCTTTGCCGCCCGGTGGCCCCGTGCCCGGTGCGCCACCACCGGGTGGTGGCGGGGGTGAGGCCGCTGGTGGCTGGGATGAGGCAGCCGGTGGTCAGGGTGACGCGGCAGGTGGCGAGCGCGAGCCCGAGGGCGAGCGACCGGGCCCCGAATCCGAGTGGGGCAGGCCCAGCGACGACGCGGATAGGCCCGGCGACGACGCGGATAGGCCCGGCGACGACGCGGATAGGCCCGGCGACGACGCGGATAGGCCCGGCGACGACGCGGATAGGCCCAGCGACGACGCGGATAGGCCCAGCGACGGATGGAGCGGGCCCGGCGACGATGGGGACGGGCCCAGCGACGACGGGGATGGGCCTGGCGACGAGTGGGGCGGGCCCGGTGGCGGCTGGGATGATACCGGGCCGCAGGGCGACGAGGCGCGGGCCGCGGGGGCCGGGTTCGGTCCCTGGGAGACCTACGAGACCGGGGAGAACTACGGCTGGACCGGCGGCTACGGCGTGGTGGCCGGGGAGGGGTGGGCCCAGTCCTACGACCCCGATTGGTCCTATGGCCAAGACCAGTCCCGCCCAGCGCCGGGGCCCGGTACGGCCGACGGCGACGCGGCGGACGACGGGGGCGTACCCGGCCAGGGCTTCCCCTACGGTTCGTGGCCGGGCCGGGACGGGCATCAGGCCGGGGACACGCTCCCGGCCAGCGGCGGCGAGGCGGCCGGCGCGCAGCCGGCGTGGCGCGGGCCCATGGCCAGCGGCGCGCACCCGGCGGGAAGCGCCCGTGCAGGGCCCGGCGGGCACGCGGCCTATGGGGTCGTCCCGCCGGACGCCCACGCAGCGCCGGACCATGGGGAACGGCCGGGGCACGGGGAACGGCCGGGGCACCGGGAACGGCCGGGGCACGGGGAACGGCCGGGGCACGGGGAACGGCCGGAGCGCGGGCAACGGCCGGAGTGGCAGGCCGAATCCGCGGACAGCCTGACCGCGGACCTGCTGCTCCGCGGGCGGCACGCCGCGCCGCCGTCCGGCTGGCGCCGCGCGCTGTACCAGATCACCGGTGGCCTGGTCCGGGCCCCGCAGTCCGCCGCCGACCGCCGTCGCCAGGACCTCGTGCAGCGGGCCCGCACCCCGGTTGCGGGCGGTCATCACCGGGTCGCGGTGCTGAGCCTCAAGGGCGGCGTGGGCAAGACGACCACGACCGTCGGCCTTGGTTCCACGCTGGCGTCCCTGCGCGGCGACCGGGTGATCGCCGTGGACGCCAACCCCGACCGTGGCACCCTGTGCGACAAGCTCCGGCTGGAAACCGCCGCCACGGTCCGTGACCTGCTCAACGAGGAAGATCAGATCCAGCGGTACGCCGACGTGCGCGCCTACACCACGCAGGCGGTCAGCGGGCTCGAAGTGCTGGCCTCGGACCGGGATCCCACGGTGTCGGTGGCGTTCAGCGGCCGGGACTACGAGGACGTCGCGCGGGTGCTGGAGCACTACTACTCGGTCAGCATCACCGACTGCGGCACCGGCCTGCTGCACTCGGCCATGGCCGGGGTGCTCCGGCTGGCCGACCAGATCGTGCTGGTCAGCTCCCCGTCGGTGGACGGGGCCCGCGGCGCCAGCGCGACCCTCGACTGGCTGGCCGCGCACCGCTACGGCGACCTTGTCCGCGGCGCGGTCGTGGTGCTGTCGGCGGTCCGCCCCCGGAGCAAGAGCGCGGTGGACCTCACCCGCCTGGAGCAGCACTTCGCCGCGCGCTGCCGGGCGGTGGTGCGGGTGCCCTACGATGCGTACCTCGAAGAGGGCGCGGAGGTGGACCTGGCCCGGCTCGGCCACGCGACGGCCGACGCCTACTTGGTCCTCGCGGCCGAGGTGGGCGACGGCTTCTCCTGGCCCCGGCACTGACCAGCCCCGGGCCCGGGCCTGCTCCGTGCGGCACCCGCGCCGCCGGCCCTGGAAACCCTGCGCGAGGCAGCGCACGCCAGGTAGCGCTCAGGTGCGCTGGCCAGGTTTGCGCGGGGCCGCCCGCGCGGTGGGAGTCAGGATTGATACTGCTCGACGCGCAGGCCGGCGTCACGGGCGAAGATGTCCCCGGGCTCGTGTCCCCCTCCCGCCCGGCCTCGCTGCCCGACAGTACCTGACGGGTGTTACGCGCTCCCCGGCCGGTTGCGGGCGATATGGCAAGCTGGTGCCCACCAGGGCTAGCCCGTGCGCGGCGCGCCGGGCCAGGGAGGTAGCGATGCCGGTCATCGTGGTCACCAGGCTCCGGCTCAGGGATCCTGCGTTCTTCGATGAGTTCTTCGCGAGCGCGGTCGCGGTGGTGGAGCAGGCGCAGGCCACCGAGGGGAACCTCAGCGCGGATGTGCTCGCCGACGCGAACAATGCCTACTGGACCAGAACCGCGTGGCAGAGGCGCGCCGCGATGGACAGCTTCGTTGGCGCCGAACCGCACCTGGGCACGATGAACCGCATCGACGAGTGGTGCGACGAGGCGACCTTCATCGACTGGGAACAGCCCGGCGCGGACCTGCCGGACTGGCAGGACGGTTACCGCCGCCTCGTCGCCGACGGCCAGGTGGCCAGGCTCACGCACGCCACGGCCGCCCACGCCGCCCGCGACTTCCCCGCCCCCGTGGTGCCCTGACCTGCCGTGCCGCGGTACCGCAGGGTCGTCGTCAAGCTCAGCGGGGAGGCGCTCGCCGGGCCGGCCGGGCGCGGCGTGGACCCGGCGAGCCTGGCCCACGTCGCGCGGGAGATCCTCGCCGTGCGCGACCTCGGCGTCCAGATCGCGGTCGTCGTGGGCGGTGGCAACTACTTCCGCGGCCGGATGGCCGAGGGCTGGGGGATCAGCCGCGCCGAGGCGGACAACATCGGGATGCTCGGCACGGTGATGAACGCCCTGATGCTCCGCGGTGTGCTCACCGCCAGCACCGCCATCGACGTGCGGGTCATGACGGCGATCCCCATGGAGACGGTCGCCGAGCCGTTCATCAGGCTCCGTGCGCTGCGGCACCTGGACCGGGGGCTCATCGTCCTGCTGGCCGGCGGTATCGGCCAGCCGTACGTGACGACCGACTATCCGGCGGTGCAGCGGGCGCTGGAGCTTGACGCCGATGCGCTGCTGGTGGCCAAGCACGGTGTGGACGGCGTCTACGACAGCGACCCGAAGGTCAACCCGGCCGCCACCCGGTACGCGCGGCTCACCTACGACGAGGCCCTGGCCGCCCGGGTGCAGGTGATGGATACGGCCGCGTTCGTCCTCGCCAGCGAGCAGGCCCTGACGATGCATATCTTCGACGTCGCCGCGGTCGGCGTGATGCGGCACATCTGTGAGGGCGCCGACCTGGGCACCCTGATCAGTGCCAAGTGACAGGGCGCCCGTTCGTGCCGGGCCGGACGGTCGGCCTGGCCGAGACCGCGGACGCCGGCCTCGCCGGCCAATCCGGGCGCCCGGGGGCCCCGGCCCGGCCCGGCGCCGCCGGTCAGCAGCCGTCGTAGGGCCGCCACGGGGAGGCGCCGGCCTCGGCGAACAGCTTGGCGAACGCGGCCTCCTGCACGCCGACGGGTGCGGTCTGCGCACCCCCCGGGTAGTCGCCGGCGAAGCCCAGGCCGGCCCAGGTGGAGGGCAGGAACTGGAACAGGCCCCCGGCGCCGCTGGCGGGGTTCACCGCGTGCGGGTTGCCGCCGGACTCGCGGGAGATCACGCAGGACTCGAACGCCGCCATGCCCGCGGTGCTGAAGCCGCCGCCGCGGGCCGGGTGCGTGCGGGCGTGCCGCCCGGGGGCGCGGTGCCGGGCGGGACGAGAGGGCGGGCGGGAATCGGAATCGGCCCGTGCGCCGGCGTGCCGACCGGCGGCCCTGCTGGGAGCCGGGCTCACGGGGGCCGGGGGGACCTGGGCGGGCGCCGCGTGGCAGTCGAGCTTGATGTGCTCCCCGGGGTAGATCACGTCCGGGTTGGTGATGCCGGAGGCGCCGGCCAGCGACAGGTAGTCCGCCGGGGTGTGGCAGAACCGGGCGCTGATGCCCGAAAGGGTGTCGCCGTGGATCACGGTGTAGGACGAGCGTTTGCCCGGATGGTGGACCCGGGTCACCACGACGCGCGGGATGGCGGTCTTTACCGCGACGAGGCCCGCGGCGCCGCTGCTGATCAGGCCGGGCGGTACGGCGGTGGCGACGGCAGCGGTGCCCGACAGGGCGAGCGCCGAGCCGGCCGCGCTGGCCACCAGCGAGGCCGGGACCGCCTTGGCGGCGGTGCCGATGAGCGCGGCCGGGCCCGGCATACCGGGCCTGGCGTGGCGGGCGTCGTAACCCGACGCGGTTTTGACGTGCCGACCGGGGTGGCGTGACATCTTCGCGGATCCCTGACCTTCCGGGTCGCTTGAGGGACACGGCTGGGCCAGGTTCAGGGGCGCCTGCCAAATGATCAGCGGCTTCTCTGGCGCTCGGCTCTGCTGAGCGGCCCAGAGGCATACGTTCGTGACCATAGGGCTTCGAACCATCGGCGCGTAGGCGGTTCCGGCGAACTCCGGACAGCGGTAAGGAACGTGTTACCGGGTAGTACACGCTTGTGCGTAACCGGCTGTACTTCGCCTTGATGGCCCTCTGCGTGGGCCTGTTCGTGCTCTCGTGGGCGGTCGTGCGGGTGTACTCGGTCACGGCGGCCGTGGTGATGTCCGTCGTGGCGCTGGCGATCCCGCCGATCGCCGTGATCATCGCCAATGCCGGCGACGAGGCAAGCCGGCGCCGCTGACGCCAGCGGGCTACGGGGCGACGAGGGCGTCGGTGAGCGGGCCGATGCCGGCCAGCCTGGCGGTCAGGTCGGCGCTGAGCCCATACCGGGCACCCAGCGCGCCGGGTGCCACGTAGCTGACCTTCGTCTGTGCCCCGTCGGCCCACACCAGGACCTTGAGCGGCAGGTCCAGCGCGGCCAACGGTGCCGCCTGCATGACGAGTGTCCCCGCCGCCGGGTTACCGAAGATCACCAGCACCGTCTCGCGCAGGCTCAGCGCGGCCGCGCTGGCCTCCGCGCTCTGGTCTATTACCGCGAACAGCTTCAGGCCCTTGCCGGGGAGCATGCCGGTCAGGCGGGCGACGGTGTCGGGCACCGATCGCGGGCTGAGCTTGGTGACGATTCCGTCCGGGTCCCTCGTGCCGTTCTCGGTCATTGCCTGGCCTCCAAGGCGTCTACGGCGTGCCGCCCCGTCGTGGCGCGATGCACGGCTTAGCTGGGTTCCTGTCCCGTGCCCGAGAGGACCTTGTTCGGGTCGTGGAGCATCACGGTGCCAGCGATGAGGTCATGGATGCTCCTGCGGTCCGGCCGCCGAACTGGCGCGTAGCGCGACCGGCCGGCCCGCGCCTGCCGCCCGTTAGCGGAACCAGGCGCCGGGAGTCACCCGGACATCTCCGCGACACCCTGCGCCACCGCGCATGGCGCGCACAGCGGCACGTCCGTGACACCGTCCTGGCCGCTGGGGAGCCTGCGCGTGATCACCGCGCGGTTGTCGCACACCCCGACGTCCTCGGGGTGCGAGCCGGCGCACGGGCACTCGCAGCCGGGCTGCGGCCAGACAACCGCGGTGCGCCAGGTTTCCATCACCGTCCGGACCGCCGGGTCGCTGGTCAGCTTCTGGAATGCCTCGGCGGTCACCGCCGCGGTGCGTTCTGCCCACTCGGCCGCTATGGCGGCGGCGGCCCGCCAGACCGCGACGAACTGCCGCACCGGGTTGTCTGCGGTGCCGCTCATCACTGCATCGTCTCACTCACGTGCAGCAGGCACCAGCCCGGCAGGGCGTCCTGGCGCCGCCAGCATGGCCAAGCGCCCAACCATCCCGCCGCACGGCGGCGAGGACTCTGCACCGTGGTGCACGTCCGGGGGCCTGGGCGGCAGGGCTCCGGCGTAGTGGCGTAATGTCCCGTTTCGCCCACGTTGGCTGCTTTCGAGGGTGTCCTGAATCGCGGTCAGCTGGTGATCTCGCAGGGGGTGACGGTCCGCTACTTGCCGGTGGAGAGCGGCTGCGGGTTCGGTCGGCGGGCTGGCTGGCGTGCGGCAGCATCGGTCTGGTGACGGTGATCTATGTGGTGCAGCACGGTGACAAGGTGCGCCTGCCCGGTGATCCGGGGCTGACGGAGCTGGGCAAGGATCAGGCGGCGGCCACGGCGCGCTGGCTGGGAGGTGCGGGGCTGCAAGCGCTCTTCAGCAGCCCGCTGCGGCGGGCACGGGAGACAGCGGCAGCGATCGCCGCTGCCACGGGCCTGCCCGTGCAGCTTGATGACCGCCTGCGCGAGCGGTTGAACTGGGATGGGACGCAGACATTCGATGCCTTTGCGGCGGACTGGGACCGCTCGGTCCGAGACCGGGATTTCACGCCGGGCGACGGCGAATCCTCACGCTCGGCGGGGGACCGGATGCGGGCCTTTCTTACCGGTCTTTGCGGAAGGCCCGGGCCGGTGGCCGCGGTCAGTCACGGCGGAGTGACCACCGATCTGCTGCGGAATTTGCTGGGGGATGAGGCACTTCCCCCGGGTTTGCATTCGGCCATGCGCCGTTACCACGTTTGACGACTTGCGCGTCGTGGCGATCGCGTCCACCGCGCACTTCAGGTAAGCCCCGCGGGGCCGCCCGGGAGCTGCGCGGCCTGCAAGATTCCGAGGGTGGCCACGGTCCGGGTGGAGTCCCGGGCGTGGAGCCCTTAACAAGCACGGCCGCCGGTAAGATCCGGTCCATGGTCCCCACGCACAGCCGTTACGTGATCATTGGCGCGGGCATCCACGGGCTCTCCACCGCCTGGCATCTCGGCCGGGAACTGCGCGCCCGCGGGCTGGGCGGGGGGGAGGACATCCTGGTCCTCGACAAGCGCGCGGCCGGCGCGGGTGCGTCCGGCATCGCGTGCGGGACCGTCCGCAACAACTACTTCCAGCCCGCGATGCGCGAGCTGATGGCGCATTCGGTGTCGGTCTGGGAGTCGGACCCGGACGCGTTCTCCTACCACCCGGTCGGCTTCCTGCAGATCGCACCTGAGGTGATGTCCGAGGACGTGGCGAAGATATCCGCCGAGCAACAGGCGATCGGCTACCCGTCCGTGCTCATCGAGGGGGAACGCGACTGCAACCGTTACCTGCTCGGCATGTTCGCCGACTGGCAGGCGCCGGGGATCACCACGGTGCTCCACGAGAAGAAGGGCGGGTACGCGAACAACATCCGCGCGGTCCGCGGCCTGGCGGCGAAGGCGGAGGCCGAGGGAGCCCGGATCGCCACCGGGGTCCGCGTCACCGGGATCCGGCTCGCCGGCGGTGCCGTGACCGCGGTGGAGAGCGACCAGGGCACGATCACCTGCGATCAGCTCGTGGTCGCCGCCGGGCCCTGGATCCGTGACCTGTGGGCGTGGCTGGGCCTGCCGGAAACGATCACGGTGGCGGCGCCGGGCGGCGCCGGCGGGGCGGCCCGGCCGATGTGGACCTACTGGGCTCTGCAGGAGGGCACGCTCGGGATCGAGCCGGCGGAGTTCACCGACAACCACGGCGGTTTGCCGCCCGTCACGCACGTGGACTCCGCCGAGCCGCTCCTCGACGACATCACCGGTGACCTCATCACGGACAGGCTGTGGGGCATCTACTACAAGCCCGACTTCAACTTCGCCGGGCTCCAGGGCGGTGCCGCTCCGAACGTCGTCGGCAAGCCCGCCGGTGCCGTCGCCATCGACCCGTACGGCCCGGAGAGCCCCGAGTACACGGTCGCTGAAGACTTCGTCCGGATGTGGACCTCGGGGCTGGCGCACTGCCACAAGAGGTTCCAAGGGAAGCGGCACCTGTACAAGCACGAGCGCAGCGGCGGAATCGGCGCGTTCACGCCGGACAGCTTCCCGGTCTTCGACACCTTCCGGCAGAACGCCTACGTGATCG
>Ga0207646_10000132_pt1 | contig 101728 bp, 95 predicted proteins | sample KBSK5502metaG_FD_184343 | JGI IMG/M metagenome (GOLD analysis project Ga0207646, IMG submission 184343) | Corn, switchgrass and miscanthus rhizosphere microbial communities from Kellogg Biological Station, Michigan, USA - KBS K5-50-2 metaG... | ecosystem: Host-associated > Plants > Roots >... | reverse complement strand
TCGGCTTGCCTGGTGCGGCGGGGGCGACCATGGAATTCTCGCTGCCGATCTCGGCCAAAGCTGTTGAGAGAATCGCGTGCGACTGCGCGGTGACGCGCATCGTCCTCGGCTCCGATTCGACCGTGATTGACGTCGGGCGAGCCAAGCGGACGATCTCCGGACCCCAGCGAAAGGCGCTCAAGGTCCGGGACGGCGCCTGCACCTGGCCGGGATGTGACCGCCCGGTGAGCATGACCGAAGGCCATCACCTCATCCACTGGATCCACAACGGTCCCAGTGACCTCCCGAATCTCACCCTTCTTTGCTACCGGCATCACTGGATGGTGCACGAAGGCGGCTGGCAGATCGTTCGCACCGATGACGGACGGATGCTCACGATTCCGCCGCCGACTGGATTCGAACGCCTTCCGCGCGGCCCGGACTAGCCGGCGGCCACAGCAGCCGGTCGTTTTCCAACCCGAACAAGGACGGCGGATGCCGCGATCGTCAGCACGACCGTCGACAACATGGCGGTGAACAGCTCCGTGGGAATCAGTCCCCGCGTGAGGAGGATGCCCGCCAGGACAAAGCTGAACTCGCCCACCTGACCGAGGCCGATGCCCAGTTGCCAATGGTGGACGTCGGGCAGACGGGCGAGCCGGCTCAGACCGGCGGCGGGAAGCGCTTTGGCGAGGACCACGGACGCCAGCAAGAAACCGATCCACGGCAGCGCACGGGGAAGCGCTCCGGGATCGATGAGGCTGCCCAGGAGCACGAAGAAGAGCACCGCGAACAGGTCTCGGAACGGCAGGATGCGCTGCCGCGCTTCGGCCGCGGCGGGGCTTTCACCGATCGCAAGGCCCGAGACGAAGGCCGCCAGAGCGAGCGGAACGTCGAAGAATCTCGCACCCAGTCCTGCAAGCGCCAGCCCGCCGCCGACGGAGAGCATCAGAAACAAATCGTGTTCGGTCTTGAGCATCTGGAGCAGCCGCGGCAGCACCCATGCGGCGACGATGACCAGGACCGTGTAGCCCACAATCACTCCCGCTGCCTCAAGCGGCGGCCGCGAGCCGATGCCGAAGAACGCGATCACGAGAAGGGCCAGGGCGACGCCGACCATGTCCTGCATCACGCTCCAGCTGAGCAGCGCCTCGTCGGTCGCTTGATTCGTGGTCCGGCGCCGGCTTCGAGTGATGTTGATGACGACAACACTTGATGACATCGCGACCGACAGCCCGACCAGCAGCGCGCCCCTGAATGCCAGCCCGAGGGCTAGCGAGGCCCCGCCCGCAACCAACGTGGTCAAGAGCACCTGCACCGGGGCCGTCCACAAGACGGCGCTTCGATTGCGTATCAACCGCACCGGGTCGATCTCGATGCCGACCTCGAAAAGCAGCAGCACCACGCCCACATCAGCCAGCACCTGGAGCTGGTTGCGATCGGCCACGTAACCCGGCGTGAACGGCGAGACGATCAGGCCGACCACCAGGTAGCCCAGTACGGCTGGAAGGCCGATCCGGCGTGCCAGCCATCCGGCGGCCACCGCCAGCAGAAGGAGAAGGCCGATCTCGAGAACCGCTGGTCCCGTTTCCGAAACGGGCTGCGCTGTCATGGTCATCCGGCTGATCCTATCCTTGGCTCATGAGCACCACGCCGAGTCAAACCGTTCGGGTCCTGTACACCGCGGAGGCCACGGCGACCGGTGGGCGCAGAGGCCACGGGCGCACCAGCGACGGTCGTATTGACGTCGACTTCTCCTCCCCCACTGAGATGGGCGGCGATGGAGGTCCGGGAACCAACCCCGAGCAGCTCTTCGCCACCGGGTTCGCAGCCTGCTTTCAGAACGCGATGATGAGCATCGCCCGGCGCAAGAGCATCTCGGGGGTCGATGACTCGATCGTCACCGCAAGGATCGGCATCGGTCCGATCGAGAACCGGTTTGGTCTCACGGCCGAGCTCGACGTACGGCTTCCATCGATCAAAGATCGGGCTGTGGCAGAAGAGCTCGTCGATGGCGCTGACAAGCGCTGCCCTTACACCAACGCCGTGCGAGGGAACATCGACGTCGCCATCAGGATCCTGGAACCACCCGCATAATTCTCAGCCCCCAGATGATCCTCTCGATCGGCGACCTGGTCGTCGACATCACGATCGTGCCGGAGGGCCCGCTGCGTGTCGACGACGACAATCCCTCGCGCATTCGGATCGGCGGAGGTGGCCAGGCCGCCAACTTCTGTGCCTGGACCGCATCGCTCGGGGAGCCGGCGCGATTGATCGCCCGGGTGGGTGACGACGACAGCGGCCACCGCCTGGTGGCGGAGCTCAGGGCGATCGGAGTGGAGGTGCGACCGGTTTACGCGCCCGAGCCGACCGGTGTCATCGCCGTCCTCGTCGGCCCCGCCGGCAACCGCACGATGGCGACCCAGCGCGGCGCCAGCGTCGGCCTCCGCGCGCAGGACTTGCGCGCAGAGTGGTTCGCCGACGCCGGCCTCATCCACGTGCCTGCCTATTCCTTATTCGTGGAGCCGATCGCCTCAGCGGCCAAGGCCGCGATCGAATTGGTCCGTCGCGGGGGCGGCGTCTTGTCCATCGACCTCTCGTCTGCTGCCGGGCTGAAGGAATATGGCGCGGCCCGGATGGCCGGCGAGCTCAAACGCCTGCGTCCTGAGCTGCTGTTCGCGACCGAGCCTGAGGCGGAGGCGCTGGGCGTCCCGATGGAAGAGCTCGAGCGACTGGCCAAGGTGCCGGTGATCAAGCTCGGCCCGGCCGGCTGCAGGGTGCTCGGCGACGTCGTACCCGCGCGGCGCACGAAAAGTGTCGACCCGACCGGCGCCGGCGACGCCTTCGCCGCCTCCTTCTGCGTTTCCTACCTCAAGGGCGCCCCCCACATCGATGCCGCGCGCAAAGCCGTCGAGATGGCTTCCGACGCGGCCGCCAAAATGGGCGCGCGGCCCAAATGAGCGACCTGCTTCGGGTCTCGACGGAGGTCGTCGACGCGCTCGCCCACGGTCGTCCGGTCGTGGCGCTCGAGACCTCTATAGTCGGCCAGGGCCTTCCCCATCCCCACAACCTGCGGGCGGCGCGTGAAAGCGAAGCCGCGATCCGGGAGGAAGGCGCGGTTCCGGCCACTGTGGCCGTGCTCGGCGGAGTCCTTCGCGTCGGTCTGACCGACGCAGAGCTGGAACGCGTAGCCGCGGGCGCGACCAAGGTGAGCTCTCGCGACCTGGGCTGGGCAATCGCTCTACGCCAGGTCGGGGCGACAACTGTGGCGGCGACGATGCGGGCGGCGACGATGGCCGGGGTGCGATTCTTCGCCACCGGCGGCATCGGAGGCGTGCATCGCGGCCATCCCGAGGACGTGTCCGCAGATCTGATGGAGCTGAGCCGAACCCCGACGGCCGTTTTCTGCGCCGGCGCCAAGATCATCCTCGACCTGCCGCTGACGCTGGAGCGGCTGGAAAGCTTCGGCGTCCCAGTGATCGGCTACGGAACCGGCGAATTTCCGGCCTTCTACTCAGCGCACAGCGGCTGCCCCGTCGGCGCGCGGGTCGACAAGCCCATCGACGTCGCCCGGGTGCTCCAGGCTTCGTGGGCGACCGGCACGCGAGGCGTCGTCATCGCGATACCCCCGCCCGCCGAGCTCGAGGGCGCGGAGGAGCTGGTACAGCGCGCCGTTCGCGAGCTGGCGGACGTGAGTGGTCCGGATCTCACGCCACGACTGCTGGCCCGCGTCGCCGAGCTGTCGAATGGGAAGTCGCTCGACTTGAACGTCGACCTGGTCGTCAACAACGCCCGTGTGGCGGCACGAGTAGCCGGGGCTTTTTCAGGTCTGAGAAAAGCGTCCGGCGGCTAGGCGTGGACGAGGACAAGGTGGTATTCGATGACGACCCCGGGCTGGGCCTGCGTGAACGAGATGCTCGGCACCTCGACACCGAAGTCCCGCATGTCGACGTTGATCGAGCCGGCGACTTCGATGCCGCTCGTGCTGCGCTGGGCCTGCAGCTGGGTCGTCACCGACTTGGTGATCCCGTGGACCGTGAGCTTGCCTGAGACGGTGATGGAAACCGGGCCGGTCTCGATTCCGGACGGAATGCTCACTCGAGACGCGTTGAAGTCCGCATTCGGAAACTGATCGGTCTGCAGGTAGATCGTGCGGATGAAGAAATCTCGCTGATAGACCTGGTAGTTCGCGTATTTGTCCTGGCTCTGCAGGGCAGCGAGATCAGCAGTGAAATGGAGATTGCTCGCCTGCAGCGTTGAGCCGGAACCCTGAACCCGAAGCCCGCCCGAAATCTTGGTCGTCCGCGCAACGGCCTCGGTGGGTGCAGGCTGATTGATGAACTGCTCACTCACCCGGTAACCGGCCTCGGAGCCGCCCCCAACCTTCCAATCGCCGGCAAGGCTGCTTGCCGAGCCGGACGCCGCGGGCGAGCCGAGCGCGAGCGGTGCGGGGGCTTGATGGGAGCCAAGCAGAAGGAAAGCAGCGCCACCGATCGCTGCCAATGCGACCAGTGCGACGCCGCTCGCGACTACACCGCGGCGCATGCGGTCGGGTCCAATCTGACGGCTCCCACCCACTGCAATGTATCGGCCTTGGGCGATCTGTCAAGCGATTGGGCAATATCAGCCATCGGGCTGGACCGATCGTGGCTCATAATGACCAAGCGTGCCGATCGAGATCGGGAAGCCCGTGTGCCGGGCGGTGTCGCCATCCGCCCCGTCCGAGCTGGCCTGGCTGCTGAATCTTCTGACCCAGACGGCGCGCTACGCCGAGCCGGCGCTGGCCGAGCTCGATGGCAGCCTTCTACCCGGCATCGGACGTTTGCGAAAAGCAGTCCAGGAGCAGATCAAACAGCTGTGGGCTGACGGGCTCGCGGGCTGCCCCGAGCTCCTGTACGCCGCCCATGAAGCGGATTGCGTGCTCGACGATGAGCTGACGCGCTTGCTTGCCTGGCTCGCGAGGACTGGCGACAAATCCACGGTGGTCCACGCCATGCTCACCGAACCGGAGCGGGATCGCACCGCCATCGCAGACAGGTTGCGCCGGCTCCGCGACGACGCCAAGGCTCGGCACACGTATCGCAGCGTCCTGGTCGATGTCTGGCGGGTCGCTTCGAGCGCTTGGCAGCGTAGTAGTCGGGCTGTGGTCACGGATGCGTGCAGCGCCTGGAAAGCAAAGCTGGACGCGGGCGTGTCGATCGAAGAGCTGGTGCCACCTCGGCACCCGCTCACCGATGCCGAGCGACTGGGGTTCGACAACCTGTTCACGCATCGCGCCGAGTTCGCGATCTCACCCCTGTACTTCTGCATGTCGGGCGGCCACGTCGTCGACCTCGATGAGTACGTGCACATAGCCGTACCCGCCAGCGACCTGCTGCCGGTGCGAAAGGTCAGGGATGCGGCATTCGTCTCCGATCGCCTAAGGGTGCTGGCGGAGCCTGCGCGCGTCCATATCCTGATTCAGCTGCTCTCGGCGCCTTCCGGCGTGATGGACGTCGCCCGCTCGCTGCGCATGAGCCAGCCAACCGTGAGCGGACATCTCAAGATCCTTCGCGACGCGGGCCTCGTCCAACCGCGGCGATTCGGAGCGCGGACCGTGATGGTCGCTTCGCGAAAGCGCATCGAGCGACTTCTAGAAGACGCGCGCGCGACGATCGCGCGATGGGACTGAAAGCTACGACCGGGCCGGAGCCTTCAGCTCGCACCATGCTTTGGCGATTCGTGTGAGCTCCCCGGCTCGCGAATTCACGTCGGCGACGTCGTCGAAGCGCTTGAAGCGCGCGTTGGGGCCGCTGCCCTCGAGATGCGGAAATTTGCCGGGTATCTTCGCACCGTTGTTGAACATCAAATTGATGTTCTTCTTCGTCACCTGCACGAAGCTCACCAGGTCTCCCTCGTAGCCGAGCAGCAAGCTCCCGTACTTGATGTAGTCCGACATCCGTGGGTCTGCGGAGAGAAGGATCTCCCGCACCCGGCGCATGGCCTTCTCGTTGGGCAGCTTCTTGGCCGCGAACCAGCGCTCGACCTCGGGATTCGCTTTCAACGCCCACCGAGTCTAGAGTTCGCGGACTTCGGTACGAGTAGGGTCAGGCGGCGCCCATCTGCTCGATGGCCCCAAGCTCGGCGATGAAGAGCGCGACGAGCTGCGGATCCCACTGCGTGCCGGCGCCCGCGCGGAGAATCGCGACGGCCTGGTCGACCGAGACGCCGGCGCGGTAGGGCCGGTCGTTGATCATGGCGTCGAATGCGTCGCAGATGGAGATGATCCGCGCGAGCAGGGGTATCTCGACGCCGCTCAGCCCGTCTGGATAGCCGCGTCCGTCAAACCATTCGTGGTGGTGCCGGATGATCGGCTGCAGGTTCGAGCCGGTGTGCAGCGGCGCGATGATGTTGGCGCCGATCTCTGGATGCTCCCGCATGAGGTGCTGCTCGTCGCTGTCGAGCGGGCCGCATTTGAGCAGGATCGACTCTGAGACGCCGATCTTGCCGATGTCGTGGATGATGCCTCCGCGGTAGAGCGCATCGAGCGCCGGTTCCGGCAGTCCGAGCCGCGCGCCCAGGTGACGCGCCGATTCGGCGACGCGTCGCGTGTGTCGCTCCGTGGCGGCGTCCTTCGCTTCGACCGCGGCCGCCAGCGCGAAGATCACCTGTTCCGCGCTGTCGAGCGTGTTGTAGAGGGACTTCAGGCGGAGTGAAGACCTGACACGCGCGACGAGCTCCGCGCGCTCGAACGGCTTGGTCATGAAATCGTCCGCGCCGCACTCGAGAGCCTTGACGCGATCCTCCCCACGACTTCTGCCCGTGATCATGACCACCGGCAGCAGGCGGAATCGGGCGATCGCTCTGATGCGCCTGCAAACCTCGAAACCATCCATTACCGGCATCTGCACGTCGAGCAGCACGAGGTCGGGCGCGGAGGCTTCGATGGCCGCCAGGGCGCCAGGGCCGTCGCTCGCAAATCGAACCTCGCAATCGATGCCTTCGAGACACGCCTCGATCACGGTGCGGATGGATTTGTTGTCATCAACGACGAGAACGACTGGCCGCCATCCGTGCGGGTCCACGAAATCAGGTTATCGCGCGTGTGCCTTGATTGTCATGGGCCGGGTTGCGGAAAGGATGCCGTGAGTCCGAGGATGAGCTGATGGTTACACAACCGATTCGAATCGTTCCGTTGCATCCGGGGCCGGCAGCTGCGCCGGTGACTCCAGCTCAGCTCACGTATAGAGGAGGCCCGCTGCTGGATGCGGTGCAGGTGGTTACCGCATTCTGGGGCGCCGAGTGGCTGGCAGGCGAAGCTCCGCTCCTGACGCAGCTCAACGATTTCTTCCTCTACATTCTGGACAGCCCGCTGATGGATCAGCTCGCCGAGTACTCCGTGCCGGATACGCAGATCGGCCATGGATCGCTCGCCGGCACAGAGATCATCACCGACACGAAACCCGCGAGCTCGGTCACCGACGCGGACATCCAGAACCTCCTCCAGACCGAGATCGCGAACGCCAAGCTGCCGGCGTCGAGCGCCAACTCGCTGTACTTCGTGTACCTGCCCCCGGGCGTCGTGGTCGATCTTGGCGGCCAGCTATCGTGCTCCACCTTCTGCGGTTACCACGACAGCATCGGCGGCGCCGTCTACTACGCGGTCATGCCCTACCCGGATTGCTCGGGATGCGTCGGCGGGCTCCATTTGCTCGATGCGCTCACGTCGACCAGCTCGCACGAGCTGTGCGAAGCCGTCACTGACCCGGTGCCCGGCACGGGTTGGTATGACGACGCCAACGGGGAAATCGGCGACATCTGCGCCTGGCGGACCAAGCAGCTCAGTTCCTGGACCGTTCAGCTCGAGTGGTCGAACCAGGAGGGCGCCTGCATCTGATGCCGGCGACAACTCCGATCGAGCACGTCGTCATCGTCTTCAAGGAAAACCACGGCTTCGACAACTACTTCGGCCAATTTCCCGGCGCCAACGGAATGGCCATGCCCCACAGCCCCAACCCGCCGCACAAGGATCCGGATCACCGCCATCCCGCGTGGCTCACGCGCGCCACGACAGCCCCGCGTGTGCAGTTTTTCGAGGCCGACATCCCGAAGTACTGGGCGTGGGCGCGCTCGTTCACCCTTTGCGACTCGTACTTCACCGATGTCGCCGGACCCTCGAGTCCCAATCACCTCATGGCGATCGCCGCCGACTCGCCCATCATCGAGAACCCTCACCCGGCGCCGTTGTTCGACCTGCCCTCACTGCCCGCGCAGCTGGACGCGGCCGGTTTGAGCTGGGCGAACTACGGCGGCTATGCCTTCGACTACGTCAAGTACACGAACGGCAAGAACGAGAAGACGTCCGACCAGTTCGCGGTCGACGCCGCGGCGGGAAAGCTGCCCACGGTGTCGTGGCTGTACGCCGACGACACGCTCTCAGAGCACCCTGCCGACACTCCGGTCCAACGCGCGGCCGATGCCGGCAATGTGACGAAAGGGATGGCGTGGACGGTCGCCCAGGTCGCCGCCCTTGTTGCGGGCGGGCTGTGGCCGAAGCTGGCGATCTTCGTCACGTGGGACGACTGGGGCGGCTGGTACGACCACGTCAATCCGCCCGAGATCGAGAGATGGACCGATGGGACTCAGTTTCGTTATGGCGGCCGCGTGCCCTGTCTCGTGTTGAGCCCTTACGCCAAGGCGGGATTCATCTCTCATGCCCAGCATTCGCATGTGAGTCTCGTTCGGTTCTGCGAGAACGCGTTCGAGCTGCCCTCGCTGAACGCGCGCACCGCTGCCGACGACGGGATGGCGGATTGCTTCGACTTCGCGCAGAAGCCGTTACCGCCGCCGGCGTGATCGTTTTCCAAGCCTCGTCACCCGCGGATCCGTGAGATAGCGCTGCAGAGTCGGCCCGAGCCAGGCCACGATGTGATCGGCTCGGGCGGATGCGATCGGCTCGAGCCTGATCACGTATCGCAGCATCGCGAGGCCGACGAGCTGGCTCGCGACGAGGCTGGCGCGCAGCTGCGGCTCGTCGAGGTCGAGCGCGCGTGCCAGCCGGCCCAAAACCTCGCGAGACACGAAATCCCGCAACAGCGCAGCGGCTTCTTCGTTCCCAACCACTGATCGGATCACTGCGATGAACGGGCTTCCGCCTGGGGAGTCCCACGCGTCAACGAAGAAGCGGGTCAGACGTTCGCCGAGGCCTTCGAGGCCTGGCTCCAGAAGCCTGGGGATGAATTCCGCGGGGTCGACCGGAAATTGGACCGCGGCGCGGAAGGCCCCGTCCTTGGACTCGAAGTAATGCAGGACGAGGGCTGGATCCACCTTGGCCTGAGCGGCGATGCCTCGAATCGTCGCGCCTTCATAGCCGGCTCGGCCGAAATCAGAGCGGGCGGCCGCCAGGATGCGTTCTCGCGTGCCGCCCGTTCCTGGGCGCCTGCCTGTTCGCGCCAATTAAGCCGTCGCCAAAGCCTTGCGGTCGCGAGTGGCGGGGAGCTCGCCGATCCCGATGAGCGCCAAGCCCACGACCAGCCAACCGGCCAGAACCTCGACCGGCGTCGCCAGCGCCGCCCCGTTGAAGAAGAGCGCTCCCTGCATGGCGTAGTACAGCTGGCCGGCGATCGTCCAGGGCGCCAGCGCCCGGTAGAAATCGGGGAGCAGCTGGCTGCCGACCGGACCACCTGACGAAACGAGGCTGAGCACCATCAGAAAGGCGGCCAGCCCGATGCCGGCTGCGCCGAAGAGGCGAATCAGGCCGCCGACGACCGCGCCGACCGCCATCGACGCCAGGCCGGCGAGTCCAGCTGCTGCCCAGAAGCCGTCACCGTAGCCACCGGCGATCCAGGTCGCCATCCCCATCGCCGTCAACCCGACCATCACGCCGAAGATCGCAGTGAAACCGAGGCGGAGGCCGAAGGCCAAGTTCTTGCCATTGGTGAGCAGGAGCGCCTGCGACGCAAGGGTGCTGATCAACGTGGCGAGGACGACGAAGAACAGGATCAGGCCGTGCGCATCACCGCTCGCAAACGGATGCACGGTTTCGATCGTCAGCGTTTTCCCTTGCGCCTTGAACACGTTGGTGAACGCTGCTGTAATCACTCCAGTCGCGGCGTCGCCCGCGGCTCCCGCACTGATCAAAGTCGGGTTCCCCTGACCCAGGAGCAGGACACCGTCGACGGTCCGCGCATCGAGAGCCGCTCTCGCGTCCTGTTCGGATCCGTAAGTCGTGAACTGGAATGCCCCGGGCGCGGCGGTGCCAAATGAAGACGAGATCTGCTCCACCGCGGGCGCTGGTCCCACCAGGCCCACCGGGATGTCGTGCGGCTGAGGGTTCTTGATCGCCGTCCCGACCAGGCCGATGAGCACGACCACGATGAGCAGACCGCCGAGCAGGGGTCGTATGAAAGATTCGAGCATTGCCATCGGTACTTCCTCCACTTAATTCAACGCCGGTTGAATTCTACAACCGTTGAATTATGGAGTCAATTCCCGCCACGACTGAAAATGACGGTTACCGATGACAGATGACGGTGCTCGCTGGTTCTCCGCCACTGAGATAGCCCGAATGGTGGGCACGGGCGAGCTCGACCCGCAAGCTGTGGTGCGCGCCCATCTCGACGCTATTGACCGACTCGACCCGCGCATCCACGCATATATCCACGTCGATCGCGACGCGCATTCATCAGCCGGCCCGTACTCGGGGGTGACGCTCGCGGTCAAAGACAGCCAGCCGGTGGCCGGCATGCCGTACACATACGGAACCGCATCGTGGCAAGACCGCGTCGCGGAGAACGACGCCGTCGCGGTGACGCGCGCTCGGTCCGCCGGGATGGCGATCCTCGGCAAGACCAACCTCCCCGAGCTTGCGGCCTCCATCGGCACAGCAAACGCGCTGTTCGGGTCGACGCAAAACCCATGGCGTGAGGGCATCACGCCTGGCGGTTCGAGCGGCGGGAGCGGGGCTGCAGTGGCCGCGGGAATGACGACCGTCGCGCTGGGCGGCGACACCGGTGGGTCGATCCGCATCCCGGCGTCGTGCTGCGGTGTCGTCGGCCTGCGTCCGACCCCGGATCGTGTGCCGATCGAGGAGGTCGACGCGACGGTCCTGCAGTCACGCGGTCCGATGACCCGATCGGTCGCCGATGCGCGGCTCCTCTTCTCGGTGATGACCGCGACCAGCCCCAACGGCCGCTTCGAAACCAAACGCCGCCTGGTCGGGATGGCGGACTCGGGTCCGTTCGGCGTCGACCCTGCCTGCCGCGACGCGTGCCGGCGTGCGGCGGCGGCGCTCGAGTCGGCCGGTCACGAGGTCGAGCCGATCCCGTGGAACCCGGAGCCGGTCGCCCAGGGCTACGGCGTGGTTCGCCGCGCGAGCATGGCCAGCTTTCCGGCCGACCTCTCGACGTTCGGACCGGGCATCCGGCGCCTCGCCGAGGATGGCCGTGGGCTCACTGCGATGGATTACTTTCGAGCGTTCGAATCGGCGACCGACGCCGCCAACCGTTCGGTCGGAGTGCCGCTCCAGACCCGATTCGACTTCCTTCTCACGCCAACGCTGGGAATGGTTCCGATGCCCATCGAGCGCGTCCCGGCCTTCCTTGGCGACGAGTGGGCGCGCTACACACAATTCGTGCTGCCGGTCACCTTTGCGCGTTCACCGGCGATCTCCATTCCTGCCGGCCTGCACGACGGCCTGCCTGTCGGGGTACAGCTCGTCGGACGCTTTGCGCAGGAATATGAGCTGCTCGATTTCGCTGAAGAGCTCGAGAAGATGCCCGGCTTCGGCTTTCAGCGCCCGCCAGGTTTGGATTGAGGTGACCGGATGAAGGCTCAGCGCGTGGAACTGTTCGTCTGTCCGATGGCCACACCCGCGGACACGACCGGGCTGCAGAGGCTGGCGGATGAGGGAAAGATCAAGGCCGACACGCTGGTCGCCCTGGTGGGAAAGACCGAAGGAACGGGCTTCCACGATGACTGGGGCCGCGTATGGGCCGATGTCGTGCTGCGCGAATGGACGGGCAGGTTTCTCGGCATTCCCGCCGGCGACGTGGCCAAGCAGGTCATCTTCGTCCTCTCGGGCGGATGCCCGGGTGTGATCACACCGCACATCGCGGCCGTGACCCGCGAATGGGTCGAGGTCCCGGATGAGAAGAGCCAGGCCAAGCGGCTCGTCGTCGGCAGGGCCGGCTCCGAACCGATGCCGCCCGAAGAGGTCGGCCGCATGGGTCAGATCCACAAGGTTGCCGAAGCCACGCGCCGGGCGATGGCGGACGCCGGCCTGACCGACCCCAAGGACGTCCACCTGGTCATGGTCAAGGTGCCGGGGCTGACGACCGCGAGCATCAAGGACGCGGAGTCCCGCGGCAAGACGGTGGTGTCGCACGACCTCACGTTCGGACCCGAGGGCGCGGGCGTTTACGCAAACGACGCCGCGGCGCTTGGAGTCGCGATGGCGCTCGGCGAGGTCCCAGAGTCGTCGTTGTCGGACGCCATCGTGCGTCGCAACTGGGACCTGTACTCGGAGGTCGCGATGACCTCGTCCGGCGGAGAGAAGCGCCATGGCGAGGTGGTCGTCTTCGGCAACTCGACCGCGTCGCGAAGCCAGCTCGTGATCGGCCATGCGGTGACCAAAGACTTCATCGATGCCGAAGGGGTGAGGAACGCCCTTCGGGCGGCCGGTATGCACTTCAACGGGTTGCCGTCCGAAGCCGACCTGTCGCGCCTGGTTCATGTTTTCGCCAAGTCGGTCATTCCGGGCAGCGACCAGATCCGCGGTCAGCGGATCACGCTCCTCGATGACGCCGACGCCTACCAGATCGGCAAGGCACTGGGAGGGATGCTCGTCGCCTCGGTGACCGGCCGCACCACGAACTACGTGAGCGGTGGCGAGCGCAACTCACACCAGGGGCCGCCGGGAGGAAACATCGTCGCCGCCGTCGTCAGAGCCTGAGCCCCCACCCGCCCGGCTCGCTATGCGAGCGGGGCGACCTCCCCACGGGGTGGGGAGGTGAAAAGCTCATACAACTTCAGCGGCGAGAGCGGCATTTCCGTGATCGCGACGCCAAGCGCTTCTTCGATTGCTGCCGCGAGCACTGCGCCGACCGGGATCACGCCCGCCTCTCCCGCACCCTTGATGCCGAGCGGGTTGAGCGGCGATGGGGTTTCGATGTGGTCGATCTCGATCTTCGGAATCTCCGTCGCGTACGGCATGAGGAACTCCATGAAGGAAGCGTTGCGCAGCTGGCCGTCGGAGTCGTATGCGAGGCGCTCGTAGAACGCGCCCCCGATCCCCTGCGCGACGCCGCCCTCGATCTGGCCCTCAACGACCAGAGGATTGATCAACCGACCGCAGTCGTGGACGACCACGTACTTGAGGATCTCGAGCCGGTAGGTCTTCGGGTCGACGCGTACATACGCGGCGTGGCAGCCCGCCGCCCACGCCGACCCGACCGGGCTGAAGTATCCGGTCGCCTCCAGACCAGGCTGCTCTCCTTCGGGCAGCGGCGATCCAGGCCGTGGCTTGGCTGCGAACTGGGTCGCTGCTTCCGTGCCGCCACCGAACGCATAGCGCATCGGGTTGGAGAGCACTGCGACCGCAGCGAGCGGGATTCCGCGGTCGGGCGATCCTTTGACGCGTACGCTGCCGCCGGCAAGCTCTAGGTCCGCGGGATCCGCCTCAAGGTGCTCGGCGGCGATGTGCTTCGCCTTCTCCGCGACCATGCCCGCGGCCACCGCCATCGCGTTGCCGGCCATGATCGCGGAGCGGGATGCGAACGTGCCGACGCCCCACTTGAATCTGCGGGTGTCTCCGCTCGACACCTCGACGTCGGATACCTCCACTCCCAGCTGGTCGGCCACGATCTGCGCCCAGACGGTGGCATGCGCCTGTCCCTGGTTTGGGATGCCGGTAAAGGCCACCACCTTCCCCGAGACGAGGACCTGCACGTGCGCTCCCTCGTACGGCCCGACCCCGGTCCCTTCGACATACGGGCTGAGGCCCATGCCGATGTGATCGCCCTCGGGTCGCGGGCCGAGCATCTCGAGAGCCCGCTCCACAAGCGCGGGGTAGTTGCCGCTGTCGTAGATGACCTGGTTGCCGTCCTGCCATACGACACCGACCTCGTACGGAAACTGATTGGTCGCGATGAGGTTGCGGCGGCGAACTTCCACGCGGTCGAGTCCGAGCTCGGCGGCGATCGCATCGAGCGTTCGCTCCATCACGAAGCACGCATGCGGGCGGCCCGCGCCGCGATAGGGCGAAGTGGGTATGGCGTTGGTATACATGTCGCGAAACCGCACCCGGTAGTTGGGCACGCGATACGGCCCTGGCACCTGGGCGGCGCTGATGATCGGCAGGATGATTCCGTAGGGCGTGTAGGCGCCGCCGTCGTGGATGAAGTCGTCGTCGAGGGCGAGCACGCGCCCGTCGTCGTCGAACCCGACATCGACCTCGTGCACCTGCCCGCGTTCCTGGTTGGTGGCGGTGAAATGCTCCTGGCGGTCCTCGGTCCATTTGACCGGGCGGCCCAGCTGCATCGCCGCGAACGGGACCAGCAGCTCGTCCGGGTAGAAGAGCATGATCTTCGGCCCGAAACCGCCGCCTACGTCGGGGGCGATGACTTCGACGTCGGATTCGGGAAGCCCGAAGAGCACGGCGAGGCCGCCACGAATCGACGTCGGCGACTGGGTGGAGTCATAAACGGTCAGCCTGTGCTCGGTTTCGGACCAGCGGGCCCACACGGCGCGGCCCTCCATGGGGCAGGCGGCGCCACGTTCGAACCGCAGGCGCAGGCGCTTGCGATGGGTAGCGGCCGCCAGCGCGGATTTCACGTCCCCAACCTCCTGCAGCATCTCCGCCGCGACGTTGCCGGGGACGTCGTCGTGGACGAGGTGGTCCGCGGCTGCCGCGACCTCCGGGGTGATCACGACCGGCAGGGACTCGTACTCGACCTGGACCAGGTCGGCCGCGTCCTCGGCGATGTATCGGCTCTCCGCGACCACGAATACGACCGCCTCGCCCGCGTAGCGCACGACCTCTGAAGCCAGGCAGCGCTGGGTGCGGCCGTGGGTGAGGTTGGGATGCGGGATGAGGATGGGGAGGTCGGTGTGGCCGAACGGCAGGTCGTCCGCGACATAGACGGCTTTCACGCCGGGCAGCGCACGCGCGGCGCTCACGTCGATCGACGTGATGCGGGCGTGGGCGTAAGGAGACCGCACCATGCACGACTCCAATGCGCCCTCATCGATGTCGTCGGTGAAATGGCCGCGCCCGCGCAGCAGCCGGTCGTCTTCGACGCGTTGGACCCTGGCGCCGAACCAGCGCGTCGTCACTTGTTGGAAAGCTCAGCCGCGCGATGCACCGCACGGCGGATCGAGGCGTAGCCGGTGCAGCGGCAGAGGTTGCCGGAGATGCCTTCATCGACCTGCTCGGTAGTCGGGTTCGGGTGCTGACCGAGCAGTCCGACCACGGACATCACGAAGCCCGGTGTGCAGAACCCGCACTGTAGGCCGTGGCATTCGTGGAAGGCTTGCTGTACGGGATGAAGGGGCGCACCCGCCGCCGCCAATCCCTCGATCGTCGTCACCTCGTGGCCCTCGGCCTGGACCGCGAGCATCAGGCACGACCGCACGGGCGCCCCGTCGAGCAGGATGGTGCAGCAGCCACACACGCCGTGCTCGCAGCCGACATGGGTGCCGGTGAGGCCGAGGTCGTGGCGCAGGTGATCGGAGAGCAGCCGGCGCGGATCGGCCGGGGCGGGATGGACTGTTCCGTTGACCCTCATGCCGCGAAGAGCCTGTCGGTCACGACCTGAACGAGGTGAAGTCGAAACTCGGGCGTGGCCTCGAGGTCGCCGCTGGGCTGAAGCCCGCGAGCCGGGTCCTTCGGATCGGCCAGCACCGGCTTCGGCGCCACACCGAACAGCGCCAGACGGTCTCCGTAGCGCACGCCGCCGGCGAGGGCGAAGTCGCCATGGCGCCGCGACTCCTCGGCGATCCCGTACTTGCCCGTCGACGCCGGGAACCATGCCTCGACCAGCAGCTCATCAGGGGCCAGCGTCGTTTCCATGACGCTGGCGAAGAAGTCGACCGCAGGGATGATGCGCGAGCCGCGCGTCGAGCGGGCGACGACATGGCCGTTGAGCGCCAGCAGCGTCGCGGGCAGCTCCGATGCCGGGTCGGCGTGCGCGAGGCTTCCCACCACTGTGCCCCGATTGCGAATCACGCGATGCGCCACCAACCGGACGGCCAGCCCTAGCAGCGGGCACCTCTGCCCCACGAGCCTGGAGTCCTCGACCTCGGCCTGACGCGCCAGCGCCTGCACCACCACGCCGCCGTCCTGTTCGTAGATGCGGTTCAGGTTCGGTATGCGGTTGATGTCGACGAGATGCGCGGGCCGAGCGAGGCGGAAGTTGAGGAGTGGGACCAGCGATTGGCCGCCCGCCAGCACCTTCGCATCCTCGAGCGAGCCGAGCAGCGCGCATGCCTCCTCCACGGACGCTGGAGCGTGGTACTCGAATGGAGCGGGCTTCACTCGACCATCGCCACGGCGCGGCATGGCGATGCCTCGCCACCCTGGAATCGCCACGGGAAGCAGCCGAACATGATCTTCTGGTCGAGCACGTCGTCGATGTGACCACCGAGGTTCTCGACGTGGATGATGTCGTGCGGAAACAGCAGCGTGTGCATGATCTGGTAGTCGGCCTTCGGAAAGATTTCGTCAAGGCTGCGACCGAGCTTCTTCTCCGCCTCCTCTGCCTCGTCGGCCCGGATGCGGCGGATGACCGTGTTCATGGGGTGGTCGGCGCTGCCGGCGTCGATCGCGATCCATCGCACCCCGCGCTCCAGCACCCATTCAGCGAACGCACGCGTCGGGCCCGGGTGGCGGATGAAGTATCTGCTCTCATCGACGTGCGAGCGGTCGGCCCAGTTCTCGGGATAGTGGCGGTGGTAGCCGGTATGAATGACCAGGATGTCGCCCCTGTCGATACGGTGGCCGGTGTCCTTCTCCCAACGCTCGAAGTGCTCCGGCCCGTAGAGGTCGTAGTCGCCAAGACCCATCCGCTCGAGGTCGACGACGCACGCCGGCCCGATGAGGAATTCGAGCGGCAGGTCACCGATGAACTTGCCACCCGAGAGGAAATGCGCGGGCGCATCGAGATGGGTGCTGACGTGCAGCGTCATCGTGATCTCCTGGCCGCCGGCCTTGTCGAAAGCGAGCCGTTTGATCCAGCGGATCGAAGGTCCGGCGTAGCCGGCGAACGCGGGGGTATGCAGCGAGAAGTCCTGGGTGAGGTCGATGAACTTCAACTGTTTTGGGCGGGCATGTGCAATTTCGATCGCTCAACCTTACCCATCGCGTTCCTCGGCAGCTGATCGATGACGACGACCCGGCGAGGACACTTATAGGTCGCGAGCCGCTCACGGGCGAAGGCGATGAGCTCGCTTTCGTCGAGCGGGTGTGTCTTCGAAGGCACCACGAAGGCGGTGACCTCCTCACCCCAAGCCTCGCTGGGCACTCCGGCCACGGCCACCTCGTCGACGGCGGGATGCGTTTCGAGGACGAGCTCCACCTCGCGCGGGTAGACGTTGAACCCGCCGGAGATGATGAGCTCCTTCAACCGGCCACGAATGGCGAGGGTGCCGTCCCCACCGATCTCGCCCACGTCGGCCGTCTTGAAGAAGCCGTCGGGCGTGAACGCCTCCTTGGTCGCGGCGTCGTTGCGCCAGTAGCCCTTGAACACCTGGCCGCCCTTGAGGAGGACCTCGTCTTTCTCGCCGAGCTTCACCTCGACGCCTGGAAACGGAACGCCGACGCGGCCAGGCTGGCGCGGGCCTTCGTATGGGTTGGTGACGACGATTCCGCCTTCGGTGATCCCGTAGCGCTCGACCGGTGCCTGGCCCAGGAGGCGCACGCATCGTTCGAACAGCGCGGGCGGGAGCGGCGCGGAGCCCGAGACGAATACGCGCACATGACTCAGATCGGCGGGGTGCTCTTCCAGCCAGTCGCACAGGCGCTGGTACATGGCCGGCACTCCGAAGAACATGGTCCCGCGGTCGGCGTCGTTCCTGGTCAGCTCGGCTACGACAGCCTGGGGCGAGAAGTGGATCAGCGTGGCGCTGCCGCCGCTCAGCAGCGTGCCATGCAGGCCCATGCCGAGTCCGTGCAGGTGGAAGAGCGGGAGAGCGTGGACGAGGATGTCGTGGGAAGTCCACCGCCACATCTCGATCGCGCCACGCGCCTGCGCGAGCAGCCCTCCATGGTCGAGGACGGCGCCTTTGGGGCGGCCTGTGGTCCCGGAGGTGTAGAGGATGGCGGCGGGGCTGTCGGGCGTGAGGTCCGGCATCGGCGGTGGAGTGGCGCGGGGCAGATCGTGGACGTCCACCGACCGGAGGCCGAGCCTCTCCACGACGGGGGCCCGTTCGCTGTCCGCGATCACGACGGACGGCTCGGCGTTGCTTACGATGTGCTCGACCTCGGCCGAGTGGTAGTCGGGGTTCATGGGCACCACGCAGGCCCCGGCCCGCTGGGCCCCGAGATAAGCGATGACCCAGTCGAGGTGACTGGCTGAATAGATGCCAACCCGGTCGCCCGGCTCCACCCCCAGCTCGCGAAGGCCGCCGGCCACGTGTTCGGCCTGGGACTTCAGCTCGTCCCCTGTCAGGTGGCGATCGCGGGACCTGAGAACAACGCCTTTCCCGCCTGGGAGGAGCTCGACTGGAAGAATGCCGGATCGAAGCCGGCGGCGGACCGCTTCGATTCCGTCCGGCTCCCCCACCCGCTCAACCATGAGCAAACAATGCACATGCGCGCCGGTGCCCGCAAGCTACGCCGGCCGGACGTCAGCTGTCCGTTTCCTCCGAGCCCGGTTTGGTGGTCCCCGGCGCTGGGGCCGGCAGCGGGGCCGAGCAGTTGCCGTTCTTGCCAAGATCGCTCTTGGCGACCTGCCTCACGTAGGCTCCGCCCTTTTTCGCATGTGCGGCCTGCGAGACGTAGAAGCCGTGGTTGCAAGGATGCCCGCCCGCCTTAGGGCCGGACTGGACCGCGGCCTGGGCAGGTGCCTGAGTGTTGCTGGAGGTCCTGAGATAGCCGGCGACCACCGCACCATCCGCCAGCACGCCGAGGCTGACCACCGCGACCAACAGGACAATCAGCCGTCGTGTGAGCACAGTTGATCCTTCTAACGAGTCCGATCCAGATTTATGGCGCACAAACCCTAATCGCCCTCGAGCATGGCGACGAGGTCGCGCGCGGAGATGAGCCCGACCGCATTGCCCTGCTGATCGACCACGGGCAGGTGCCTGATGCCGAGGGTCATCATCTTCACCGCCACCACCGCCACCTCCTCGTCAGCGGTCACGGTAGCGGGGTCGGCGGACATGATGACGTCGGCTTTGGCCTGTTGCGGATTCAGGCCATCGGCGATGGCGCGTACCAGGTCTCGCTCCGTAATGATGCCCAGCAGGCGACTCCCTGACATCACGGCGGCGGAGTCGGCGTCGTCCTGGCGCATCCGCTTGGCCACCTCCGCCAGGCTGGTTTGCGGTTCGACAGACAAAAGTCGTCTCGGCGGCACCTCTCTTACCTTCAATTGCTCACCTCGTATCTGACCGGCACCATGCGTTGGGCACTCTTCGGTGGCCGGTTGTATTTGCGCTTTTGCCTGGGTGGCAGCTTGATGTCGTCGTGCGGCACTTCGCGGTAAGGGATGAGCTTGAGAAAGTGGGTGATCAGGTTGAGATGTGCAGCCCGCTTGTTGTCGGTTTCGACGACATGCCAGGGCGCCTCCTTGATGTCACAGTGCGCGAACATGCGGTCTTTCGCCTCGGAGTAGTCGACCCATCTCGCGCGGGCCTGCAGGTCCATGGGGCTCAACTTCCAGCGCTTGCTGGGATCGTTGATGCGCCCGAGGAACCGTCGCTCCTGCTCCTCGTCGCTGACAGAGAGCCAGTACTTGATCAAGACGATCCCGGAGCGCACGAGCATGCGCTCGAACTCCGGGCATGTACGCATGAAATCTTCGTACTCGGCGTCTGTGCAGAACCCCATGACGTGCTCGACGCCCGCACGGTTGTACCAGCTCCTGTCGAAGAGCACCATCTCGCCGGCCGATGGTAGGTGCTCGACGTAGCGCTGGAAATACCATTGCGTCCTCTCTTTCTCTGTCGGCGCCGGGAGCGCGACCACCCGGCAATAGCGTGGGTTGAGGAGCGCCATGATCCGCTTGATGACGCCGCCCTTGCCGGCGGTGTCGCGGCCTTCGAAGAGGACCACGACGCGCAGGTTTCGATTCCGGATCCACTCCTCGAGCTGGACGAGTTCGACCTGAAGGCGTCTGAGCTCCTTGTCGTACTCCTTGCGCGTGAGCCGTTTGGGTGACTTCAGGTCGGCGCGACGACCTCAGCCGGCTCCGCCTCGGTGTCGCGTGTGTGGCCCGGCCGCAGAATCTGGTAGAGCACGATCGCGCCAAGCGCCCCGATGCCCAGGTTGTTGATCTCGAAGGAGCCGATCTTGAGGTCCGCTCCGCCGGCGGCGAGGATGAGTGGAATGGCAGCGACCGCCAGGTTGGCCCGCTTGGAGAAATCGACTCGGGCATCGACCCAGATCTTGGCGCCGATCACCGCGATCAGGCCGAACAGGTAGAGCTCGATCCCGCCCAGGACGCTGATCGGGATGCCGAGCACCAGCGCGCCGAACTTCGGGATGAAGCCGAGCAGGATGGCGGTGATGGCGGCCACGATGAAGACCCAGATCGAGAAGACTCGCGTGATGCCCATGACTCCGATGTTCTCGGCGTAGGTGGTTTCGCCGGTGCCGCCGAATATCGAGCTCACGATCGTGGCCAGGCCGTCGCCCATGAAGGTGCGGCCCAGGTAGCCGGACAGGTCGCGCTTCATGATCCCGCCGATCGCGAAGACGTGGCCCGTGTTCTCGGCCACGAGGACGATCGGGATGAACCAGAACAGGCTGAAGGCCCGAACCGGGTCGCTGAAATCGGGGAAGGTCAACTTCGGGTAGCCCAGCCAGTCCGCACTGCCGATGCCGGAGGTGTTGACGTGGCAGCCCGAGGCGGCCGATGCGCAAGCGCCGCCGGCGGCCTGGTCGAGCCCCGCGACGACGTAGCCGACGATGACGCCGATCAGAACTGGAAGCAGCCGTGGAAAGCCGCGCAGGTACACGGAGGCGATCGCCGCGGCGAGGAAGGTGATGGTGCCGGTGACCAGCTCCTTCTGGAAGTTGCTGACGGCGACGCCGGCCAGCGCGATCCCGATGACGGCCACAACCGTGCCGGTCACCACCGGCGGCATCAGGAATCGGATCACGTTGATGCCGGCGAAGTGGACGGCGACTCCGATCAGAAAGTAGATGACGCCCGCGACCAGAATCCCGGCGAATGCCAGTCCCTGGTGCTGGCCGGGCCCGCCCTGGATCGCGAGCACCGCACCGATGAACGAGAACGACGAGCCCAGGTAGCTGGGCACCTTGCGGCCGGTGACGATAAGGAAGATGAGCGTCCCGATGCCGCTGAAGAAGATCACGGTGTTGGGGTTGAATCCGAGGATCAGCGGGACCAGCACCGTGGCGCCGAACATCGCCATCACGTGCTGGACCCCGAGCAGGATCGTCTGCGGCCATGGCAGGCGCTCCTCCGGATAGACGATGTCGCGCTCGCGCGCAGCAGATGCCACCGCCATGGCGCCTACCCCCTTTTCAATGCGCCCCGACCCCCGATGGCCGGGGACCCCGCGGGTATCCTAGCGGCCCTTGCGAAGTTTGGCTGCCTACCAGCTGTCGTGAGGGACGGCGCGGAGCTTCGAAGGTTTGGGGGCGACCGCCGGCGGGTCGCTGACGACGACGACGGGGATATGCCGCGTGTTGTCGTCCGACCGTAGGGCCTGGATCAACGCGAGGTTGCCGAGACCCGACGCTCCGAGGTGGGCGAAGATGATCTTCGGCGCGGTCTGCTTGGCTCGACTCACGGCGTCGGCCTGGTTCAATGCCACAAAGACCGTGTAGCCCTGACCTTCAAGGCGCGTCTGCTGAGCAGCGCGGGAAGAGACCTCATCATCGACCAGTAGCGCGACGCGATTGCCTTCCATTGCGAAACTTCCTATCTCCTTCTTGGTTAAGGGATCGGCAGGTTCACGGGAGGAAACGCCAGCCTGTCGGGTTGGGAAGAGTCTAGGCCACTTACCTGGTTGTGAGGCTGCGGGAAGGCCAGCGGCGGCCGCGATTATTCCTGCCGCTTCTTACGTTTGTGGGACGCGGCTGAGCCGGCCGTGACGAATATGCCGGGCGGTGCTCCTGGTACTGCCAGCTGCCGTCGTCGAGGAAGCGCTTGGCGTCCAGCTCTCGAATGTCGGGTGCGCCCTGGCGGCTGAGCTTGACCCAGGCGAGCTCGTCCTCGGGGGTGACGAAGGTCAGCGCCCGTCCCGCGACGCCCATGCGCGCCGTGCGACCGACACGATGGGTGAGCCACTGCGCCGAATCGGGCATGTCGAAGTTGACGACAAGACCCACATCGGCGACGTCGATGCCGCGCGCGGCCACGTTGGTGGCGACAAGAACCTGGCTCCGGCCGTCGCGGAACGAAGCCATGGCACGGTCGCGAATGGCCTGCGACAGGTTGCCCTGGAGCTCGACCGAGTTGTGGCCAAGCTGGCGCAAATGTCCGTTGAGCTTGGAGACACCGTGCTTGGTGCGTCCGAACACGATCGCCGAGCCGCCGTGGCGCTTCAGCACGCGGCTGAGCGTCTGCAGCTTGAGGTCACGGTTCACCCTCAGGAGTCCGTGCTCGAGGTCCGCTTCCTTCTCGGTTTCAACGCGAACCTCGGCGTGGTCGCGAGTGTGCTTGTCGATCATGCGGGTCACCCACGCCGGCATGGTCGCCGACGCGAGCACCGTCTGCGGCTCGTAGGTGAGGCCGAGAAGCTTCTCGACCGCCGGGGCGAAACCGGCGTCCAGCATCTCGTCCGCCTCGTCGAGCACCAGGTACTCGACACGAGACAGCGAGACCCGGCCTTGCGTGACCAGGTCCAGGATCCGGCCCGGCGTCCCGACCACGACGTCGACTCCGCTCTTGAGCGCGAGCCGCTGGGTCGCGTAGCCGACGCCACCGTACAGGACGGCAGAGCGCAGGTCGCTGGCGAGCGATCGCAGCACCTTTTCGACCTGCAGCGCGAGCTCTCGCGTCGGGGTGACGATGAGGGCGCGCGGTCCGGCGCCGCGCCGGGGCAGCTTCTCGATCATAGGGATGAGAAACGCGAGCGTCTTCCCAGACCCCGTCGGGGCCTCGATGACGACGTCTCGCCCTTGCAGGATGAGTGGGATTGCCTGCGCTTGAACCGGAACCGGTTCGGTGATGCCGAGTGCGGCCAGGGCCGCGAGTGTATGCGGGCGCACGCCCGCGTCAGCGAATGACTGCAACGCTTTTCTCCTGATCCTCTCCAGGGTCGTATTTGGCGCGACGATCAGGACACCGTCCACATGACGGGAGAGAGGACCCGAGCGAGCGGGCCGGCAAAGCCGGCCGAGGAGGTAGAGTCTACGCGATCGTCCTACCCGGCATCGGATCCAGGTGCGGCGGTGGGCTGCGATTGACTCGATAAGCGGTGCTGATCGGCAGCCCCTTGCCGTTCACTTAACAAAGGCTTTTAGCGATCTCGCGGGAATACAGTTTGCGTCGTGTCAAGTGGCGAGCTCGAGAGCCGGATCGACGACACCAGCCGCCTTGCCGCAATCGCAGCCGCTTCCGCCGCATTCAGCGACGCGGTTCCAGACATGGAAGCCCTGCTCGCCATCGTCGCCGAGCAGATATCGCGCACGACTGGCGATTTCTGCTCCGTGGTTTTGCTCTCGCGTGATGGCCGCCGCATCGAGCCGGTAGCGGCCTTTCACCCGGATCCTGCAGTTCTGCACGACGCAGCCCAGCGCGTGGGCGTCCCGATGGAGCTCGATGCCGCGGGCCCATGGAAAACAGTCGTCACCGAGAGGCGGCCGGTTGTCATCGACATCGATCCCGATCACCTGCCGGCGAACATGGCTCCGCATCAGGTGCGAAGCATCCAGAGGTGGCGGATCCGTCAAGCGGTGATGATTCCGATGATCGCCCAGGACAGAGTCGTGGGAGGGCTCAACCTCAATCGCCTCGAGGGGAGTGTCCCGCTCAGCGAGGACGACATCAAGCTTCTCGAAAGTCTCGCCATGCGCGCTGCGCGGGCGATCGCCATCGCGCAGCTCATGCGCGATCAGAAACTGACCGCCGGCGAGCTAGAAATCAAAGTGGCAGAGCGTACGAGGGAGCTGAGCGCCGCCAACCTGTTCCTTGACTCGATGATCGAAAACATCCCCAACATGATTTTCGTCAAGGACGCCAAAGACCTCCGCTTCGTCCGTCTCAATCGCGCAGGCGAGGACCTGCTCGGCTTTTCTCGCCACGAGCTCATCGGCAAGAACGATTTCGACTTTTTCCCCGCCGACCAGGCCGAGCGGTTCATCTCGGCGGATAGAGAGACGCTGCGAAATCGGCATCTTGTCGACATCCCGGAGGAGACGATCCAGACCAAGAACAAGGGCCAACGCATTTTGCACACGAAAAAGATTCCGATCCTGGACGCAATCGGCGAGCCTTCTTTCTTGCTTGGGATCTCCGAAGACATCACCGAGGCCAGGCAAGCGCAGGAGGCCTTGCTGCAAGCGCAAGAGGAGGCTGATCGAGCCAATCGGGCCAAGAGTCAGTTTCTCGCCAGCATGAGCCACGAGCTGCGTACCCCGCTCAATGCGATTCTCGGATTCTCCGAGCTGCTCAGCGACGACGCTACCGACCAGTTCGACAAGTCGACGCGGCGCCGTTTTCTCGATCAGATCCACAGCAGCGGCCAGCATCTGCTCCAGCTCATCAACGACATCCTCGACCTCTCGAAAGTGGAGGCCGGGCAGATGGAGCTGCACCTCCAGTCGGTTGAGCTCGGAAGCTTGATCCAGGAAGTCAGCGCGACCATTGAACCGCTGGCTCGGAGCAAGGCGATCGAGCTGAATGCAGAGTCCACTCGCGAGATCAGCCTGATCGCCGACGCGGCGAAGGTGAAACAGATGCTGTTGAACCTGGTGTCGAACGCGATCAAGTTCACGCCCACCGGCGGCCGCATCGACATTCGAATCCGCAGGCTCGAGTCGTGGGTGGAGATCGACGTGAGCGACAGCGGCATTGGAATCGCGAAGGAAGATTTGGACCGCCTGTTCACGGAATTCCAGCAGCTCGACGCAGGACCAGGGCGGCAGCAGGAAGGAACAGGTCTTGGGCTGGCCCTGACGAGACGCTTCGCCGAGCTGCACGGCGGCCAGGTCATCGTGGAAAGCGAGGTCGGAAAGGGCAGCACGTTCACACTGCGTCTGCCCCTTCAGTCGGCGGTGCGGCCAGTGGCGGCCCCGGTCGCGCCCCCCGCGGTGGCGACGATCGATCCCAGTGCCCCACTGGTGCTGGTGGTTGATGACAATCCGCAGGCGGCCGAGATTCTGTCCCGCTATCTGCACACGGGCGGATTCCGGACGACCGTCGCGCGTACCGGGCCCGAGGCTTTGAGGATGGCCGGCGAGTTGAAGCCGGTGGCCATCACCCTCGACATCCTTCTGCCGGAGGTGGACGGGTGGGAGGTCCTGAACCGGCTCAAGGCCGACCAGGCCACACAGAACATCCCGGTCGTCGTCGTCTCAGTGGTCGACAACCCGTCGCTGGGCCGGGCGCTGGGCGCGCTCGATTACTTCGTCAAGCCGGTGGACGGGAAGGCTCTGCTGTCACGGTTGGGTCAGTACTCGTTCACGACCAATCTGAAGAGCGAACAGGTGCGTGTCCTTGTCGTGGATGACGAACCGGCCAACCTGGACCTGCTCGAGGCCCTTCTTGTGCCGGCCGGCTTTGGCGTCCTGAGGGCGGGCAGCGGCCGGGAAGGGATCGACATGGCCAGGTCGGAGATGCCCAGCCTGATCCTGCTCGACCTGATGATGCCGGAGCTGACCGGATTCGACGTGGTCGAGGCGCTTCGCGCCGAGGAGGCGACGCGCGAGATCCCGATCATGGTCTTGACGGCGAAGACATTGACCGAGGACGACAAGACAGCGCTCAACGGCCAGGTGGCCGCCATCTTTCAGCGCAACTCGCTGGCCGGAACCGAATTGACGGCATGGCTTCGAGGCATCGTCGCCCAGCGGCAGAATTAAGTGCTCTGTCGTTTCCATTCGAACGAACTCAGGCACATGGTCTACGCATACCCGACCAGCGGTTCAGACGTCGGATCGATGCTCTGACGTTTTTCAGCTTGATGACCGCGCCAAATCAGTCGGAGAGCGACCGAACCACATGGATTCAGCCGCTCCCGACTGCCGAAGTTGGTTACGGGCTCACGTTGAGTGCGGCGATGAGCTGGGGAGCGCGAGGACTTCCGAATCCGGTCGTCATATCCCAACCAGCGAGCGTTGGCACACCCGCAACTGGGAAACCGGCGAGCTGGTTGTCCTGAAGCGTAATGACCCCGTAAGTGCGCGGGACGATGTCGCGGAAGAGGTTGCTGGACGCGGCCGAGCTGAACGCCGGCGTCGAAGAAGCGGCGTCGCCGATCGCGTAGAGCCGTGGATTCAACCAGCCCAGGGGACCTCTCCCGGCTTTGGCCCGGGCCTCGTTTGCCAGAGCGACCAGCCCGGCGACCTGAGGCGAGGCTGCGCTCGTGCCACCAACCGGGGACCAGCCCATCCCATTCGCATTCGGAAAGGCGGTGATCCACACCAACACGCCGCCATTTACCGCCGCGTTCCATGACAGGTCCGGGACTCCGCGCGCATTGTTCCCGATCACGCTCGTCTGCGCGCTCTGCCAGCTGGGCGCGGTGTTGATCACGCTCGAGCCTCCGCCGGTAGCCGCGGGCAGCCACGACTCATTCCACACTGTTTCCGAGGCGCCGCTCGTCGTCGATGCAAAGTACGCCGGGTTCGGCGAGCCATCGGCAAGGAAAGGAACTGTGCTCGTAGGCGCCCATGTCCATCCGAACTGGAGCTGCGTGCCGCCCGCACACGTCACCAAGGGGCTTGTGCAAGGCCACCATGTGGTCGGCACGCTCAACACGGTCGACTCCCGGGCCTGCTTGGCAACTCCGACGCTCCCGAAGTCGCCGGAGGCCGAGATGAATGTATCGCCCTTCGCGATGCCGCTCTGATACACCTGATCGAAGAGCGCGGTCTGCACCGCTCCGGCCCCCTCGAAGTCCTGCTCCGTCGAAGCGAAGCTCTGGGAAAACACCGTTCCGCTCGGAAATGCGTTGACGGCGAACTGCATGGCTTTGAAGAGGTTGGGGAAACCCTGGACGCCGAGAGACTCAGCGACTGGAGTGGCGAGCAGAACGATGTGTGCCATCGGAGCCGTCGCGTAGGCCCACTCGATGTCCAGCGTGGACTCGAAGGCCCAACCCGCTGCGAGATTCGGTCCGGCGATGCCGTTGCCGACCGCAGTGTTATCGAAGTTGGGTGCGCCGAAGGGGAAGATCTGGTCGAAGTGAGGTGAGGGCAGGGTCGGGAAGAACGTGTCGTGGAAATGTTTCAGATCCGCAGCTGCGGTGGGGCTGCCGTAGGCGTCCACGAGGACGATGGTCTGGCCTTCTCCCATCAGCTGACTTGCGTGTACGGTGTCCAGGCCATAGGCGGACGCAATCTGAGCCGGCGTATAGCAGTGGAAGAAGGCGAAGGTCGTCCCGTCCGGTGCGGTGCAGGCCGCGGTACCGCTCGTGGTTGGCTGGATATGCGGCGCGACAATCGCTTGCGGGACAAGCAAAACATGGCCGGATGCGACAGCCGGCGTCCCCGCGAACGATCCCCATGAGAGAAGTGGGGCGAGTGACAAGAGTGCCAGCCGGCGAGCGAGTCCACGGAACCAGTTGCGGATCATGGTTCCAACCCCCTTGGAATGTGCTGACCGAACAGGCCGACACTATCAACCCCAAAGCATCCAGTCAACCGACGAATTAGAGCAGCGGGGCAAGTGGTTAGCGCCTCATCCGCGGATCGAAAGCGTCACGGAGGCCGTCGCCAAGCCAATTGAAGGCCATCAGCGTGATAGACAGCGCGACGGTTGGCGCGAGCGCGATGTGTGGGGCGAAGTCGAGACCGTGATAGCCGTCGTTGGCCATGGCACCCCACGACGGAGCCGGCGAGGGGAGGCCAAGGCCCAGAAAGCTGAGGAAGGCCTCGAAGAGGACAGCAGCTGGAATGGCGAACGTGGCCTGGACGATGATCGGACCGAGCGCGTTGGGGAATATGTGGCGCGTGAGGATCCGGATGTTGCGTGCCCCCGTCATGCGCGCCGCCTCAACGAACTCTCGCTCGCGTAGGGCGAGCGTCTGCCCACGAACGAGCCTGGCCACGTCCATCCAACGTGTGAGCGAGAACGCGAGCACGATCACGAAAACGCCGCGGGGAATGAGGTGGAGCGCGTCCGACAGCACGAAGACAAGGATCAGCGCCACCAGCAGGTCCGGGATGCCGTACCAGATGTTGATGAAGAACGAGATCACTGTGTCCACCCAGCCGCGGTAGAAGCCGGCTACCAGCCCGAGCGGAATCCCGATCAAGCTCACGATGATCGCGCTGCCCACCCCCACCTGCACCGTGATCGACGCACCGCCCATGATCCGGCTCGAGATGTCGCGACCGGCCTGGTCCAGGCCGAGCGGATGGGCAAGGCTGGGCGGCTGATAGGTCGGCCCAACGGCCTGCAGCCAGACGGGATAAGGAGTCCAGAACGTGGCCAAGACGGCGGTCACGATCAAGAGCCCGATGATGCCCGCGCCCACCAGGGCGATACGGTTGCGGTGGATGCGGCGCCAGGCGTCTTGGAACAGAGAGACCTGTGCCGGTATCTCGTAGGCGGTAGCGAGCTTGGATTCGGGAACGGTAGCGAGGGTCTTCAGTAGCGGATCCTCGGGTCGAGCACCGGGTAGATCACATCCACGGCGAGGTTGGCGAGTCCGACCAGGGCCGCATAGAAGGTGAACACGCCGATCACGATGTTGTAGTCGCGGGCAAGAATGCTCGTAATGAACTCCTTTCCCAGGCCCGGGATTCCGAAGATGTTCTCGATCACAACCGAGCCGGTGATGATCCCAGTGGTCAGCGGCCCGAGAATTGTCAGCACCGGGATGAGCGCATTGCGCAGGGCGTGCCGCAGCACGACCACGTGCGCCTTGAGTCCCTTGGCCCACGCGGTCCGCACGTAGTCGGTGCGAATGGTCTCGAGCATGCTGGCTCGCGTGAGCCGCGCGACGTAGCTCGCGTAGGGCAGGCCGAGCGCCAGCGCCGGCACTGGGATCTGCTCGATCTTGCCCCAGCCAGGGACGTAGTAGAACGCACCTCCAGTCCATACATAGAGATAGTGGCCCGCAATGAGCAGACCGAAGATCGCGAGCACGAAACTCGGGATGCTGTACCCCACGACAGAAGCGCTGGACGCGATGTAGTCCACCCAGGTGTTCTGACGCACAGAGGCGACGATGCCCAACAGCAGCCCGAGGCCGACAGTCACCAGCAGCGCACAGGAGCCCACGACCGCGCTTACCGATGCCTCACGCAGCAGAAGAGGCGTGATCATGACGCCGCGGTTCTTCAGCGACTCTCCCAGGTTGCCGTGGAGTACTCCGTTGAGCCAGTTCACGTACTGCTGGTGCAGGGGTTGATCGAGGCCGTAATGACGGAGGTTCGCCGCCAGCGACTCGGGTGTGCTTCGCGTCTCGTTGAGGAAAGCGCTGCCCGGTATCTGGTGCAGAAGTATGAAGACGATCGATGAGACGAGCAACGTGGTGAGGGCGATGAGAATCAAGCGCTGCCCGATGTAGAAGGCGGTCCCTCGTGTCATCTAGTGACTGCCGTCAGTTCACCTGCGGAGAAGGGGGGCGCCACGCGGCTGCCCCCGCCCCCCGGATCTCCTCTCAGTGCTGGAGGATTCGCGCGTCGCTCCAGTAGTTGTCGTACAGGGCGTTGCCGCCGACACCCTTGACATACGGGTGGACGACGTACTGCTGGACGCCGTAGACCAGGTTGCCGGTGATCGAGTCGGCGATCAGCATCTGGCTTGCCTGCTTGTACTTGTCTATGACGCTCGCGAGAGGCTTGGTGTTGGCGTCCTTGACCAGGGCGTCAAGCGCCGGGTTCGAGTAGCAAGAGCCACCCGAGCCGGCATCGGTCACGAACAGGAAGTCGAACCAGTCCTGGGGGTGGTCGTAGTCCGCGCCCCAGCTGTGCCTGAAGAGCGGGTACGAGCACTTGTTGCGGGCGGCGAAGAACGATGCCCGGTCCTGGGCCGCGCACTGCACGGTCACGCCCAGGTTCTTCTGCCACTGCGAGGCGAGGTTCTCGCACACTGCCTTGTTGAAGGCATTGGCGTTGTACGTGTAAACCAGGTCCTTGACTTTGGATCCAGTCGGGTCCCAAGCCTGGTATTCGGCCTTGGCTGCCGCCGCGTCGAAATTCCTGTGCGGGTCGGTGTTGTCGCCGAGGTAGCCCTGTTGCCCCTTCGGGATGACACCGCCCGAGGCGGCGACGCACGCAGTGCCCTTCGAGCACGCGATGTCAACGAGTTGCGAGAGGTCGACCGCCGTGATGAAGGCGTGGCGGCCGTGCCTGCCGGCTTCGATGCCGGCGAACGGACCCGTTTTCAAATTGAAGCCAATCCAGTTGGTTCGAGCCGCGGGCTGTAGCGTGAGCTTGGCCTTCAGCTGAGGGTCAGAGTTGTAGCGGATCACGTCCTCGGGCGTGAGGCTCTGGTTGGCGTATCCAATGAGGCTGAAGTTCCCAGACTCGAACTTGGTCAGCTGCGCCTTCTGGTCCGCGATGACCTCGATGTGGACCTTCTTGATGTCCCCGGTGGATCCGCCCCACCAGTTCGCAACCGGCTCGAAATCGAGTGACTGTTTGGGGGTGCGGGCGGTCATCTTGAACGGTCCGGTCCCGATGAAGGTGGCCGGATCGGTGAACCAATTGTTGTCGCCGGCGGCTGCGATCACTTTCTGGTCGACTACCCAGGCCGTCCAGAGCGCAACCTCGGTGAGCCAGTAGGCGGCGGGAGCGCTGAGCGTCGCCGAGAAGCTGTAGTCGCCGATCTTCTTGAGCCCGGTCATTTCGTTGGCCTTGCCGGCGGCAACGTCTTCGTAGCCGGCGATGGGGGCCATGACTGTGGCGTAGTCACCCTGGAGGCGTGCGGCTCGGTTCCAGCTGTAGAGAAAGTCGTCGGCTTTGACCGGGTCGCCGTTGGAGAACTTGACGTCGCTCCGCATCTTGAAGGTGTAGGTGAGGCCGTCGGCTGAGATGTCGGGTGGTCCGGAGGCTATGTCCGGTACCTGTTTCAAGCTGTTGTCGAACTTGTAGAGGCCGTTGAAAACGTTGCGGAAGATGTCGATGTCGACGGCTGCGGACATGTGGGCAGGGTCAAGGTCGCCGACGTCATCTACTATCGGGAAGCTGAGTGTCTGGTCGGAGGCCAGCGTCTCGGACGTTTCCACTTCGCTGGCACAGGCGGTCGCTACGCACGACGCCACCAACATCGCGGCGAGAGAGCGGAACGTTGAGAGTCGGGTCAAGCGACCTCCTCACCGAAGCTCTCGTCGGGAAGGTTCGCTCTTTCCTGAATGCTGGACGTCCTGACTCCACGCATTGATCGCCATGCGAGGTAGGCCCCGACTCCAATCACGCAGAACCAGGCGCCGAGCATTATTGCGATCAACGCGAGGCTTGCTCCGACCGGTTCTCCGACCATCCCATCAGACCTCCTCCGAAGGGTGGCGGCGGAACCTGAAGCCAAGCTAAAAAGGGCCCGCCCCTCGCGGGGCGGACCCTCCGTCTATGTCACCGACTATTCATCTGTCCGCTATCCGAAACCGATCAAGGATTGGGGTGGCGGACTCTGACCGGGGCTGTACGCGATGTTGACGACCTCGGATGTGCAAGTGGTGGTCGCGTCGGTGTTCCTACCGTCCGAGGAGTGGTAGGTCACCTGCCAGCTGTACACGCCTCCGACAGCGACAGGTGTCGTCGAGGGCGTGCTGGCCGTCCCGTTTACCAGCGGAACGTTGGGGAAGCTGGCGAGAACCGGCGCATTGACCGAGCAGTCGGGTGCGTTCGTCCCGCTCGGGCCGAACAAGATGAAGTCAACGGAACCCGCGACATTCAGGCCGCTGACTGTGACAGTGTCGCCGAGTAGAACGGTCGTTGCAAGGACCGGGGTCCTCGGCAACCAGATCTTCTGAGCGTCCACGCTGTCCTGTGAGATGCCATCGTTGGTCGTTCGAGTCAGCGGCACACCGTTGACGGTGACCGAGATGGTGGCGCGGACGACCGTGGTTCCGGCGTCGATGGATGTTATCTCGATCGAGCAGGTGCCAAAACTCGGCCCTGCGACGTTGCTGGTGGTGCAGGTGTTCACGTTGTTGACGAACGAGCCTGGGCCGGATTGGATGCCAAATGTCACGAGCACGTTGCCGGCCAGAGCGGCTCCCGTTCCGGGGTCCTCAAACACGGTCGATGTGATCGTGTGGTTGGTGCCCACCAGGTTGCTTGCGGTCAGCGGAGAGAGCTGGAGGAATGCATCGACGTAAGTCTTGGTCGCCGGACCGCTGCCCCCGGGGCCGGCATTGCCCGAGGTCGAGCGCGTCATGGTCACGCCACCTACCGTCACCGTGGCTGTGGCGTTGGCGGTAAAGGTCCCAGTCGTCCCGCTGTTGATCGTCAGCATGCAGGCGGCGCTGTCACCAGAAGTCGTGCCGCAGGTGTTGCTGGACGAGGATGGAACCGGGGCGACGCTGGTCGAGATCGTGATGGTCGGCGTTCCAGAACCGCTCGGGAAAGCCGTGACCGAGATGTTGAAGGTATGGGAGTGATTGATCTCGTTGACCGCATTCGCCGCGATGGTGATAGCAGCATCGACAACCCTGAGAGGCTCGGTTCCGCACGCGCTCGAGGCTCCGGGGTTGCGCCCGCTGGGAAGGTCACCGCTGTAAACCGCCACCCACTGCCAGGTGCCGGCGCTGTTCGGCGTGAACGTGAAGGACGGCGGCTGGTCTCCAGATGCGGTGACGTTGACCGTGCTGCTGTTGACCAGGCTGCCGGTCGGGTTTCCATTCGCATCGCAGCCAGTGCCGGTGTAGAGGTTGTACGTCATGGTGCCGCCCGGCGTCCCTGATGCACCAGAGATGTTCGCGACATCGTGGACGGCGGTCCCCACGGCCACATTGAGGGCGGCACTCACTGCGTTCTGCTTCGTCGTGATGGTCGGGGGAGCGCAGCTGTTGAAGCTGCTGCCGGAGAAGTCCTTGAGTGTCGCAGTGAGCTGCGCCGAGGAGCGCGTCTCGGCCTGGAAGAAGGCGAAGCACGGGACATTGCCGCCGAGCACGGTTGTGAGATCCACCCCGGCTTCGACGAAGGTGTTGGTTTGATGGCCCGATGCATTGCCCGGGGGCCACGGAATGTCGGCCGCGGCCAATGCCGCGTCGTTGGCTATGGCGCACATCGAGTCGCCGGGCGAGCTCCCGCAAACGCCACCGTTGGCGATATCGATGAGGCTCCCTCCTTGTTGCTGGAACAGCTGCACCTCCTGGTTGCCACCACCGTTCGTGTAGTTGCTGACGATCAGGATGTCGCCGTCGGTGTGGCTGCCGCTGAAAGTTCCTGTCTGCGAGTTACAGGTGACGGGGTTCTTGAACAGCCAGAAGCCCGCGAATGATGTCCCATTGTTGCTTTCACGCTCGGAGCCGACATACAGGACGAGGTGGCCGGCCGTCGGACCGGACGGGACCTGGACCAACGCTGCGTAGGAGTTGAGCAGGTTGTCTTTGGCGGTCGGGTTGTGAATCGTCGTACAACCCCAGTTGCTGATCGGATTGACGTCCTTGACACCTCCACCGTTTGACGAGAAGTAGGTGGTGTCGGGATTTACGAAGTCGGCAACGAAGTCGCTTGCGAGCAGAGCCCCGCTTGGTGGAGTGATTGTCCGGTTGCCGCTCGAGTCGAAGAGACTCGCCCAATCGTATGGCGGGGTCGTGAGCGAGTCGTGCTTGAGGTTTCCGTCGAGCTCGAACGTCCCGTTGTCGTGGACGGCGAACACGATTACAGGTAGGAGCCCGAGGACTCCAATTGCCGCGAGGACGCCCGCCATCAGGCTCCGCCGCGAAGGCGATGTAGTGCGTCTTCGGCGAGCTCGACGCCACTGGTGGACGCTGACGGAAGTTATGCCGAACATTTCTCAACTCCTCCGATATCCAACCGCTATCGACAGGATTTGGCGATTCCTTACCGGGTGCCCATCGCCCCAGGTTCAAGCCGAACTCTGGCCACAGACGTCGCGGCATCGTGCCGTTGTAGGGATTCAGCGCGCGCTGGGCGGCCCGCGGGAACGCGGACCCTCTTGGTTCTGTGTCGACCGCAGGCACACAACGGCGCAAGCCTGGCGACGGAATCTGAACGGACGCTAAATCGCCTTAGAGATGACGATTCCCCAACATCTCGCTTCCCTTTGGTCTGTCTGGGAGTCGGGCTCGCGCCGCCGCCGCAATCGTCGCCGCCCGCTGAAGCAGTCTGCGGACAGCCGGAAATTCGCCGGCGAGCAAAGCCACGGATGCGCCGATGACAAGCAAACCGGGACCGGGGAGGACCAGCATCACCACCCCCACGGGAAGCAACACTGCCGCAGCTGCGATCACGAGCAGATGACGGACAGGTCCGGGCAAGCTGTTCACGATGGTGTCTTCACGCTTTCGATGTGGGCCACAGACCTGTCCGTAAGGACATGTTCGGCCGCCTTCCTAACGGCAACCTAAAACCCTTTAGGCGCGCTTTAGAAGGTAGGTCGATCATTGTTCGCTCGTGAACGCGGCCAATCTCCGCCTGAACCCCGGTAGCGTTTGGGAATGAGAATCCTCATCGTCGAGGACGATCGCCGGCTGGCGGCAAGCATGCGGCAGGGCCTCGAGGAGGCGGGCTTCGCCGCCGACACCGTTTACGACGGCGAAGAGGCGGTTGCCGCAGCGCTGGCCACCGAGTACGACGTAATTCTCCTTGACGTCATGTTGCCCAAATTGGACGGGATCGAGGTCAGCCGTCAATTGCGTCGCCGTCGAATGCACGCGCCGGTCTTGATGCTCACCGCGCGCGATTCTCTGGAAGACAAGGTGCTCGGCCTGGAACGTGGGGCCGACGACTATCTTGTCAAGCCATTTGCCCTGCGAGAGGTGGTGGCGAGGATCAAGGCGCTGACCAGGCGGCACCTCGTTGATAGAACCTCGGTGCTGGTGGCCGGCCCGATCTCGCTCGACACTGGCGCTCGCCACCTTGTCGTGCTCGACAAGCACGTGCGGCTCACGGCCAAGGAGTACGCGATTCTCGAGTATTTCATGCTCAACCAGCGCCAGCTGATCACGCGAGAGCAGGTCATCGAGCATGTGTGGAACTACGAATTCGACGGCGGCCGCAATTTGATCGAGGTTTACATCGGACGCCTGAGGAGGAAGATCGTCGAAGCGGGCGCCAGCGATCCCTTCGCCACCTTGCGGGGAGCCGGCTACCGCTTCGAGCCTCAATCTTGAGGGCGCTGTTTCGCACAACCCGCGGCCGGCTGACACTGATCTCAGTTGTCATCCTGGCCAGTGCGTTCACCCTGGCCGACGCGGCCATATATCTCGCCTTCACCTACGCACAGAACCAGGAGCTCGACGCGCAGCTGCGGGCTGAGGCCGTCGCTGTGGCCGCGCAGTTGAGGTTCATAGACGGCAAGGTCACCTATGCGGGCGGAGACCTACCTCACGAGACGCCAGGCGGAAGCGCCATAGACATGGCTGTACTCGACGAGAGCGGAGTATTGACCTCGACGCCTGACCAGCCCCTTACGGCGGCCACTCTAGAGAACCTGGTAAGCGTCGTCCGGCGAAACGGTCGTGCCGGCGCCGTCAGCGATGTCATGGACTCCGCCGGTGAGAATAGACGCGCCTACGCAACACCGGTGCTGTCCGCGCCGGGCCTCGTATTGGTGGCATCGACACCCACGACCCAAATCATGGGCTCCGCGGCTCGGGCGACCGTTCTTGTGCTGGCCCTGTCGGTCGGAGCTCTGGTCGCGATCGGCTTCCTTATTTACTCGCTGGTGGGCCGCGTCCTACGCCCGGTGAGCAGGATCGCAAGCCTGGCCGAGAGCTTGAGCGAACGAGAGCTTCACCGCCGAGTGGACGTTAGCGCTCCCGACGATGAGCTGGGTCAACTGGTAGCCACGTTCAACCGCATGCTGGCGAGGCTCGAAGCCAGCTTCAGCACCCTGCGCCGGTTCACGGCGGATGCATCGCACGAACTACGGGCGCCGCTGGCCCTCATGACCACGGAGGTCGAGCGGGCGCTCGGAAAGGAGCGCACGTCCAGGGAGTACAGGCGCACATTGAACCTGGTGCAAGCGGAGCTCCGCGGCATGGCCGGCTTGGTCGAGCGCCTGCTGCTGTTGGCTCGAGCTGATGCTGGACAACTGAACACGTCGGTCGAGGAGCTGGACGTGGCGGACCTCCTGCATGAAACGGCCGCCCGGTGGGAGGCACTTTTCGCCAGAAGCAAGTTGCATCTGGATGTTGACGCTCCCGACTCCGGAACGGCGATGGCAGACGTCGGCCTCACCCGAAGGATCCTCGACAACCTCCTCGACAATGCCGCCAAGCATTCGCCCGCCGGCGGTCATGTTCTTCTGCGGGCGTTCAGTGAGTCATCGAGATGGGTGATCGAGGTCGCTGACCAGGGTCCCGGGATACCGCCCGAGCAGCGGGCACATGTCTTCGAACGTTTCGGCCAGCTGGACTCCGCGCGGACGCGGGACGACAGCAGTGGAGTTGGGCTTGGCCTGGCTTTGAGCCAGGCGTTCGCCAGGGCTCAGGGAGGAACCCTTGACCTCGTTGATCGAGCGCGCGGGGGGGCGGCCTTCCAGCTTCGCTTGCCCAACGCGCCGCAACCTGGAGCTGGGCGGCCGTCGAGTCCTGATGATGGCGCGACGAGAACCGGAGGCGTTCTGCAGCGACCGTGATCACGCACAGGCCCTGATCCGGGGGTGCCGGCGCTGACATGTGACGCATCGCGTCGCCTCTGGCAGGGCTCGGAGCCGCTCGAGCGGTATGGGTTCCGAGCACTCTTCACAGATTCCGTACGTTCCCGTTCCGAGCCTCGCAAGGGCCCGCTCGACATCCTGCCGAAGTTCACCGAGCAAGCTCCGAAGGGCCTCTGACGCGTCACGTCCGGCCGCCGCCTGCGCCAGATCGATCAAGTCGCTGTGGGTTTGTTCAGCCTCGCAACCAGGGTTGCCGAGATCTGCAGTCGTGGCAAGTAGCCGCCGGAGTTTTGTCTCCAGTCTTGCCGCCGCGGAGTGGTTCGCTGTGCAGACATCCATGCCCGTCAGGCTGTCAACGTTCGCGGTAATCCATCCAAAAGCGTCTCGGGCATCGCTCGAGATGAGCGAGAGGTGCCACCGCGGTGAGGTTGAAGCAGAGGAGGCGCCTTCAGTTGCTTTTGGAGGTGCAGCTCCCATCGCAGGTTGAAGGTGCTTAGCCAGATGCTCTCCGCTGTACGCGAGTCAGTACCGGGTCGATAGTTGTGCACGGCTCCTTCAAGGGCTGTAGCCCATTTGTGCGGCGTTCGCCGGCACTATCGCGCACGCACCTGAACCACAGCTAAACGGACGTCCACCAACAAGAGGGGGTTTGGTGGGCCGGGGCAGACTCGAACTGCCACATCCTTTCGGAGGCGATTTTACAGACCCCGACCACCGATTCGTATTCGAACTGGCCCACGCGCACCGAAAACGCAACGGTCTGAAAACCGTCAGAGCGGAACTCGAGACCGTTGGCGGAAGCATATCAAGGCCGCGTCATTGTGGATCGAGGAGCGCGTTAAGATCTGCATCGCTTCGTCGCCGGGCTCTCCCCGGGGCCGGAGAATTTCCTTCCCCACTGCTCTGGCGGCTTGCGGGGACGGGACTCACGCCCGTCGATCGATTGGCCCTTCGTCTGGGCACGCCACAATACGAACCCAGGCACCATATTCGAGGGAGCGTCTCTTGAACTCAGCGACAACGCTGCAGAGCGCGTCGACGTGGCATTGGCCGCGGCCGAATCGTGGGTCGCGGCGGAAATGTCGCCCAGCGAGCACACGATCTATCGCCGCTTCGGCAGCTTCCAGTCCGCTGTCGTGCGTGCTCTCGGGAGTTGACTCAGGAACCCTGCGACCAGCTTGATCGCGAATGGTGACAAACGGTAACAAAAGTCTTGCAACTCGAGTCCGAGCCATGCTGAGGTGGTCCGCAAACAAGCCACCCCGCTCGCCGGGTCCAACCCACGGCGACCAATTCCTTATGGCCGGCGCCTCCTCATCCATAGATGCGGTCATCGGCCGAACGTGCCTCATTCGACCTACATCAGTCCGCGCGAGACTATCGCGAGGCGCCGGTCTTTGGGCTAAGTCAGCGGCCGGCCCATATTGTCTGTACGCGAACGACCACCCCATGCCAGGAATGCAGGCTTGGCCAGAAAGCCCGATGCTCCCGCGGGGTCGTCAGCCGCGGCTTGATCTCTTGTACCTTCGAAGCTACTTGCGACCGAGCACGATGGATGTGAACCCTGTTCCACCGATCGCGCGCCTCGGTCGCCTGCTCAGCCGGGAGATCAGCAGGCTGTGTCCGTGTTGAATGCCACGCCGCTAATTGTCGTCGTGCCACTCTGAACCACCCAGGCCGGCGACCCGCCAAATGCGGTTCCACCGCATGCATACTGGCCGTTCAGCACCCAACTGGCATTGACTCTACTGACCGTGCCGCCGCCGGTAATCAGCTGCCAGGCTGAGGTCGAGGAGTAGACGCCGACCGGGCCCCCACTGGTCAAAGCATGAGCCTCATCGATGGCACCCTGAATCGCGGCCACGTTATAGGCAGTGTTCGAGCTGGACCACGAGTTAGCAGTCTCGACGTCGAGCCACCACGCCGCCCCTGGCACCGTTGCCAGCGAGATCGCATAGCTGACCTCACTGCAGCCGATTGCGTAGGCTTGTGCCAGTTTGCCGCTGTTGCCCTGGGCGCTGGCGGCACTGCTGCAAGCTGCCGTGACGTCGCGACCGTAGGCACCTGAGTAACCGGTATTGAAGTAGAAGGACACCTGCACGGCCCCCGCCGACGAGATCTCGGAAGTCAGACACGAGTTAGCTGAAAAAGGGTCGACCGCCGGTGGCGTTGATAATCGCGAAGCTAGCCGTGGGTGGTGTCGAGCCACACTGACCGGAGGCCTCGTCGTATCCCCTCCAGCCTGGCGTGTAGGGATCCGCCGCTGCCTGCACCAGGATCGCCGAACCGATGAAGGCAGCCATGATCGATGACGCCACCACAGCTAGTCGCCTCATAAATAGAAGACGAAATACATTCGATTCTTGGGGATCAATGGTCGGGCTTGTGCGGGATCAGTCTGTGCCACAGGCGATTCAGTTCGTCATTCTTGTTTTGGGGGCAGCAGCCATGGCCAGCTGGCGCGCTGCTTTGTCAGCATGGAAGATATGAGCGCCAATACGAGACCAAGTGAAAATGCCAGAAGCAGAACGCCAAGCTTCGAATTCTCCTTAAGCGGAAGCATTTCAACGCCTAGGATCAGAAAGACCAGAAACATCAAACGGGCAACTATCTGAACAAGCACCCGAACTTCGGCCGGCACTATCCTAAGCGAGCGCTCGGAAAAGGGAATGAAGAACCCGACAAACCCCCCCACTCCGAGCACATAGGTCATTTCTTATCTTGAGCCTTCTTACAGCCATATAAGGAACCAGATGATGTTCAAAACCAACCAGATGGTGCACGTAGCCGTGAGCCACCAGTTGTATCCCCACCAATGCAGGGTAAGGCCAATGCCATAGATCGCACAGCTAAACGACACTCCCAGCCAAAGCAGAATCCCCAGCACCACCCACCATACCAAATATCCACTTTCGTCGGTGGCGTTTACCGGATTGTCGCCCGCGTAGGCGTAGCGATTCAGCGACATCGGGCTTGTAATCGATCCAGGTACCGGATCCTGCTGCGTCCATCTGCCGATGTTGGGATCGTAGTACCTGGCCCCGAACTTCACCATGCCAGTCGAGTCCAGAAATCCGCCCCCAAAGCCCCAGGGATTGGCAACGGTTGTTGACGAGTAGGTAGATTTCCCGAATGGGTCGTAGCCGTAGCGATTGGCGACACTGCTTCCCGCGCCGTTGATAAGGGCAACGATCGAACCCAGGGCATCCTTGAGGTAATACCAGTGGTTCCCGTCTGGGGTCTTCTCCCCAAGAAGGCCTCCGGCGCTATCGCGAATGAAGTATGTGGAACTGCCAGACGTTTTGGATATAGATAAGCCGCTAGGACCGGATGCGAAACTGGTAGATCCGGCTGTTGTTCTCTCGGTTTGATCAGCGCAGGCGTACGTTAGTCCTGCCAATGTGGATCCGCCGGCAGTGATCGACGTCGCTTGGCTCTTGGCGTTATAACTCATGCTTTGAGAACCTGGGCCAGCTGTCTCGTTTCCGTTGGCATCAAAACTGTAACCCGTATCAGTGATCTCGTTTGCCGCATTGAACGTATGCGTGCCAGCAGCGTCTGACGTTCGATTCCCAGCCGCGTCGTATCCATAAATCAGGGTACCCCGTAAATCGGAAGCCCTGGTCAAGCGATTGAAGGCATCGTACGTGTACGTCGTTGTCCCATTGAATATGGGGTCAGCCTCGGTCATTGTCTGCACGAGTTGCGTGTCCTGGGTACCGACGTTGTACGTGTACGAGGCACTCGTCAGTACATTCGAGCTCGAGTCCCTTCCAACTGCCGATGTCCGATTGCCCACGGGGTCGTAACCGAAGCTCAGGGAAGCTCCACCGGGAAACGTGGTTTGTGTCCGCCGGCCCTCAGCGTCATAGGCGAAAGTTGTACATAGGCTAACCGACCCCGAACAGCTACCACCGGGTTCCGCCAACCTGACTAGACGGTTTGCGGTGTCGTATGTGAAGCTAGTGGTTCCGCCGGAATCGCAATAGCTGGTTACGCTTCCTACGCCGTCATAGGTAACTGTAATGCCCAGTGGAGATGATCCCGGGCATGCGCTGGAGGTGTCTGGCAGAGATCTGTTTACAAGTCGATTTAGACTGTCATACGTGAAACCTGTTGTTCCGGTGATGTCTACCCTGTTGATCAAATTGCCGTCAACGTCGTACGAATACGTAGTGCATGAAGCGCTACTCGTGCAGGTCGTTGCGCCACCGTAAAGGATCTGAGTGATGCGGTCGAAGCTGTCGTATGAGTAAGTAGTCCGTTGGCCATTGCCATCTGTGACACTTGCGACGCGTGACAGACTGTCTGGCATGATTGTGGTTGAACCCAATGGGCTTGGCTGAGTGACGGTGACCAAGTTGCCGTTCGCATCATAGCTGTACGAAGTCATGTGGCCGTTGCCATCGGTAGTTGAACACAACTCGCCCGTCTTGCCCCCACAATTAGTCCCGCCACCTTGATAGGCGTTGGTCAGAGGCGTGCCGCCGGATAGCCCATCACAGGGATTAGTCTGGCCGTCGTAAACATGAGTGACATTGCCAGCGGCATCGTATGTGAAGGCGCGGCAGTGTCCCTGGGCATCAGTAACAGATGACGGCAAATAGCGCTGATTCGGGGCAGCAAAGCTTGCGTTCAGACTAGCGGCCGATTGGCCTGGGGACGTTGGAGGGGCCATGACCTGGGTTGGGTTATTGCCCGTGTCGTATGAATAAGTGGTCTGATTTCCCAACTGGTCCTTGTCGGTAGCGTGCTTGTTGTCGTTCGTGTACGAGGTGTACGCGGTTCCGGCGGCGTCGCTCGACTGTGTAACGCGATCTCGAGTGTCATAGACATACGTGAACTGGTTGTTGTTTGCGTCGGTGACCACAGTATTGCCTGAGTTGTATGTGAACAGCGTAGTCGGGCCAGTGCCGGCTGGAATATTGGTAACCCGGGTTACTGACGTGACCTTATAAATGCTGTTGTAGGTCAGCTTCGTTTGGTTGCCCAGGGAGTCCGTGATCTTGATGAGGTTGAAGAGCGAGTCGTAGTTGAAGGTAGTGATCTTGTTGTTCGGGTCGGTGAAAGTGCTCATATCACAATTCGTGTCGTAGGTGAAGGAGTACGTCCGGCCGGCGGGGTCAGTGATCCTGCTGACAAAGCCGCTCGTCGTCGGAGGCGCGCACCCCGAGTAGGTTCCAGACACATAAGAAAATGTGGTCACGCGTCCCTGAGTATCAGTGATGGAGGCGAGAGCTCCGTGTATGTCATAGGCGAAACTTATGGCGTTGCCGTTACGGTCGACATCGGACGTCAGGTAGAGACCATCGCTCGTAAAGTTCAGCTTTTCGTTGCTGGCGTGGTAGGTGACGGTCCATGTGGCGTCGGGATTGTGGACGAGGTCGGCATCGATCCCGGGAGGGGTGGCGTAGCTCCCGTCTGGATTCTTAACGTAGTGGAACGCGTAACCGGTTGGCCCGAAGAATGAAGCGCCGTCGCCCATGTTTGGATCCACGTATTGGTCCCAGCCCGTGTTCGTGATCCAAGCTCGGCCGAAGTCCCAGAGATTCGGCGAAAGAATGTTGTAATTGAGGTTGAAGACCTCATTGAGCATCGTTCCTTTGATGTTGATTAGCTGCTGAGTGGCGAGCAGATTGCCGCTCGACAGGTTTTCCTTGAGCTGGAGATGGTCCGTCAGCTGTTCCGATACATTTCGGTACCAACCCAAGTCACCGATTCCCAGCTGGTAGATGACTTTCAAGTACGGCCAGTTCGCTGACTGGCTTCCTTCTGACGAATAGAAGGTGAGCTGGTTGGTCGCGGTCTCGTTGTCGGCCCTCAGGATCAAGCCGTTGTTGGCCAGGTTGCCGGTGACCCATCTCTGGACAACCGATGACAGGTACCAGTGGTACCAGCCCGTGGTCGGGCCAACCGAGCTGTTGGTCCAGGCCGCAGGCGTACTGTAGTCGCCTCCCGCTGTGGTCCATGAGTTGGTTCCGTCACGCTTGTTCCAGCTGGCGGAAGTAGTCCAGGCCGATGTCACGGGATAAAGCGAGACCGAAATGCCAGACGATGACTGGGCGCCGGTGACGTCCATCGCCAGGTCGGCTTCCAGGATGTTCGCGTCCTGCGGGATCGACACGTTGAACTGAAGCAGCGAGCGGTCGATCGCCGAACCCGTGAAGCCTGCGTAGAGGCTCCTTGCGCCGCAAAAGCTGGTACTCGGAGAGCTGCTGACCATATAGCAGTCCTGATTGGCGCCCGTATAGGTCTTGACGATGCTCGAGCCCGAATATGAGATCGTGACCGTCGGGTCGATGACGACCGGAAACTGCCGGCGGGGATCATGCAGCCAGGCGGAGTCGACGGTCAATACCAGGGTCTGGGAGCTCCCTGACCCCTGAAGCTGCATCTGTACCGCCGACGATCTGGCGCCGGCGGCGTCGGTCACGTACGGGGGCGCGAATCCGAAAAGCGTCTTGCCCGATGAATCGACAAAGTCGATGGCACCGAATCCGGCGGGCTTGGCGGTAAGGCCGGGGCTGACGTTCAACGTGTAGGTGAACGAACTTTGATCCACGGTGCTCAGGATGAGCGTCTCCTTCAGCTGATCATTGAGTGCGGCAAAGCTGATCGACACCCCGGGAAGCGCCCTTACATAAGTGGCTGTGTTGCCCGAAACAGCCACCGGGCCTTGCTCGCCGACCAGGCTGAACGCGACCGAGGCTGTGCCGAGCGCGAATTGGATCGGTTGGCTGCCAAGGTCGGTCGGAAAGTACGCCGAGTATGAATTGGCGCGGTTCTGGTACGCATATCCATCCCTGTGGCTCTTGACCAAGGTGTTGTCGATGTCTTGCCACTTGCCGGCCCCGTCCTGGTAATGGATCGAGCCTGGATACGTGATGAACTGATAGCCGCCTCGCGAGATCAGTGTCTTCGAAGTGCGCGTGCGCAGCGCGGTGAGCTCCGTAGCGCCAGCGCTTGTCTTGTCGATGGTGGGACCGCCAGGGTGCCCGACAGACACGCGATTGGCTGCAGGCGGAACGAATGTGTCAGGCCGGTTGGCCCAGGCACCAACCGCTTGCCTTGATGGCCGGACGCTCGCGGCCGCGCTCCAAAACGATGACGGAATGCCAAACAGTGCAACAGCAGTGATGGCAACGGATGAAAGAGTCGCCAGCAGAATGCGACGGCGCGAACTCATCACTCACGGTCCTCCGAATTCATGAGGCCAAAGGGACGATTCCCCCACAGCTCGCCGAAAATCGACTGTCCGTCTTCGTTGGTTGACCATCCAAGCATCACGGCGGACAAGCGTCAGGAACAGGGGACTGCTTGCCTTGACTTGCTGCAAGACCCGTGCTACCGGTGCGGCACCGCGAGCGTTCCGTCATTGGGCACTGCAGACTCTTCCGCGAAACGAAATGGTGTCGGCCCATCGCTCAATCCCCTCGTTGGATCGGATTTCACTTGCGAAGCCGCATCCGTGAACATGCCCGGCCATTCGATAGCGTGAGCGGCAGCGCAGGGCAGAACAAGGGAGGTCTTACCTTGACATTGGCCGAATACCCGTGCTAGGTGATGAGGTGACCACGCCGGCTGCCCGCCGAATAGACGAAGCCTTCTGCGTGGACTCGATTTGCTCCGCTTAGTTAATCAAACGGCGAGCCCGCCGATATCGCGAGTTCGATTAGCACGCTGCCCACTCGTGGCCGATGGGCCTTGCATCGAGGAGATGCAAGGCCCATCAGTCGTAACCCAAAATAGCTAGTTGCAGCTGCCGCCGAAGTCGTAGATGTGCATCCCGCCAGCGGGCGCCACTTGCATGAGAGTTCCAGCCGAGTCGACTCGGATCAGTTTCCCGTCAACGGTGGTCACCCATGTCCCAGTCCCGTCGCTGAGCGCATCCATCGGTCTGCGCAAAGACGCCTGCGCGAATTTGTCCGCGAGGTAGATCGTCCTCACGTGACCGGGCGCTGACACAATGTAGACGCCTGCGCGGGTCGTTGCGGAGAGATCTGCCAAAATCGGGCGCCCAAACGTATCCGCTCCGATGATCGCCGCGCGTGTCAGCCCTGCCGAGTCGGGTTGCAACGTATACCAGGGCGTGACCGCGTTAGAGCGCACGTCGAACTGCACCACCGACAGGTAACCCTTCTGCGCCGGGTCAGCGGCCGGCGCTATTCCCCAAAGAGCGTCGTTCGAGGCGATGTACCAGGTGTCGCCTGCGTATGGAGTGTCTACGAAATCCGCCGCCTGGCCATCTCCTGAGATTTTCAGCAAACGGTCGGGATTCGTAGTTGTGACATAGAGATTGCCGTGAACCCAACCGACAACCGACCGCACCAGGTCGCGAGTGAAAAGTTGCCTTCCCGAGGCATCCCGGAGACTCAGCGTCATCTTTCCGGACTTGGCGGTGTCGAGGAAGGCAGCCTCGCCGTTCGCTGCATCAATGTATCGGGGCTCAGTGCCGAGCCACCGCTTGGCGTGCGCATCGAATGCACGACCAGTCGCCGCATTCAATCCGGATGCCGAAAATGCTCCACTCGGAAAAGTCAGGAGGCCCGGACCTTGATCCGTCCTAACTGGGAGCGTGCAGACGACGCCCGGCAAAGAAGCGACCTCCGGAACACGAGAGGGCGCGGCGGCTGTGATACTGGATGTCGGGGATGTCGAGGCTGTTGTCGCAATGATGCCGAGCCACAACGCGCTCAACATCAAGATCATGGCGCCAACCATCCAACGCCCGGTTCGAGTTAGTCGCAGAAGCAGCTTGCTCATTGCGACACGCAGCCATAGTTGGGCCCGTACACAGTGTTCTGCCAACTCGTGTAAGGAAATCCCCCGCACGCAGTTGTGACGTGAACCGGCGAGTAGATCATCAGCGACCAGATCACCGTCGCTGCCGTTACGTACCCGTTTGTGTTGCTCCATCCGTGGCCATACGCGTCCGTGCCGCTGATGCTGGCGTAAATGGGATCGGCGTAATAATCTGTGTAGGTTCTGCCCCAGTTGGAGGCGCAATTTGTCGCATATCTGTTCTGCGCCTCACCATAGTCGTAATAGACGACGGGAGAGGTGTTGCTTGTGTAGTACACGTTGATGAACGCTGTGTAGTTGGCGGTGCAACCAATAAAGGCGGGATCCTGTCCCGTGCAGTTATCCCAGTTAGCGACACACTTACAATTGGTGGGATCGCATGCAAGCGCGGTCATGGTCGAAAAGGTTGCTGGCAGTTGATGGCTCTCGTCAATTCGAATGCCAGCTGCAAAGAAGACGGCCGAGAGCAGACAGGCCGCTATAAGTATTGGGCCGCTACGCGAAACACCGCCGAGTCTTCGTCGGCACGTCTGCGCGGCAGCACGTTCTTCAGGACTCATTTCCTGTTACCCCCCTTAGATTGATCGTTCCGGAGACTCGCGAGAGTTCTCCGGCGATCCGCGAACTCATCTTCAGGAAGGCGTGCCCCGAATCAAGAGAAGATTTACCTTGACATTTGCGAACAGTCTCTGTTAGCGGTCAACATCCGTTAGAAGCAGCTTCCCGCGAAGGACATTACGTGCAATCCACTCGGAAGGTTGACCCGCTCAAGCATGCCGGGGCCCGACAACCGATACAACTCACCGTCAGTCGTCGCCACCCAGGTCCCGGTACTTCCACTGACTGTGTCCGAGGGCCAAAACAGCGAAGGAGTCATCTCGTCGCCGCTACTCACGTATAGGTGCGTAGCGGTGTCTTTTGACCGGATAGCGTAGACAGCAGACTGTGAATCTGTCTTCAATTGCGGAACGACGGGAAAACCGTCAGAGGTCAGGCCCAGAATCGGCCCGCGTCCGGTGTCGTTGAAGGAATCAGGCAGCATTGCATACCAGTCCGTGACAGTTCCGGTTGCGAGGTCGAGTCTGACCACCATCCGCCCTTGCGGAGGACCGGGGTACGGTAGGGCAACGCCCCAGACGTACTGGCCGGCGGCGAAGCTCCATATAGTAGTCGCGTTCGAGAGCGGGTCGATCCATGCAGGGCGACCTTCTCGGGAGATTCTCAAAAGACGGGCAGGGGTGTCGACAGTCGTCACAAGCAAGCTGCTATCCGACGACCAACCCAGGATCCGCAAGACCAGGTCACGCGCATACAAGAGCTTGCCGCTGGATGTCTCGAGGCGAAGCGTCTGCATGCCACCTTTCTTGTTGTCAAGCAACGCGACCAACTTCCCATCCGGCGAAACTCCCTGGGGTTCGGTAGCCAGCCAGCTATGCGTGGCCGGGTTGTAGGCAGTTGCGGCAGCCGCTGACAAACTCGCCGGACGGAACGCACCGGAGGGATACGTGAGTAGACCCGAACCCTGATCCGTACGCACAGGCAGTTCGCAGGAGGTGGAACCAGCTTTGGCCGATCTGGAAGAAACGGCGGTACCTTCGTTCCGAAAGGACGCTACCGCCAAGAAAACCGCAACTACGCCGATCGTCAGCACGACCGCAATGGCAGCAGCGAAGCGTGGCGCCTTTGAACTGCTGGGTTCTGGATGTAGGGCGGCGATCACAGTTGGAATCACGGCCCTTGGCGGCTTCCGGATGTCATCGATAGCATCGACGACGTCCTGCCTGATCAGTGACTCGCTCATACCGTCACCGGAGCGTGGTTGCGAGGTCGAATCTTCGCAAGAGCCCGATAAAAACGGGTACGGGCGCCAGCCTCCGTCAGTCCTGCGATGACCGCCACCTCTGGCCAAGGCAGCTCGAGGTAGATGTGTAGCACCACGATGAGGCGGTCATGCCTATTCAATCGCTCCAACGCCCGCCTTACTTCAATGCGACGAAGGGCCTCTTCGTCGGGAGACTCCAGGCCCAGATCTACATCGGCCTTCGTGAGCAGCCGGCCCCAGTGTCCCCGTCTGACATCTCGACACTGATTGGCAACGATTCCCAGAAACCACGGGCGAATTGATGCTCCCGATCTCAGGTTGCCAAGCCTGCGCCAAGCTTTCAAGGCTGCCTCCTGTACCACATCTTCTGCAAGGTGCGAGTCGTGAAGTAGGCCACAGGCGAGTTTGTGGGCGGGTTCGACTAGGGATACGAGGAGTCGCTCGTAAGCTATCTCCTCACCCAGCTTTGCCCTCTCAATAAGAACCTGCTCGTCCGGTCTCTCCATGCACCTATTACCTGCTATACGGAGCAATGGATCATGGGTGTTTCACCTTTCTCCACTGCGGCGCCCAAATTTGAGGGTCTTCAAGCAATCTTTTCACCCTAGGTGGGGTCGGCAGGTCTCGCCGACGAGGACGAGACCTAGCACGAAGTGCGACCCGTACCAACCAAAAGCTATTCCCGACGGGTCAAGAGCACCGCTGCTTCCATCAGCGAGCGCGCACCCAGTTTTTCCTTTGCTACGGTCAGAGAATTACTGATCGTTTGGGGCGAACGGTGAAGGATGCGGGCAATCTCGCGTCGACTGAGCCCGGAGGAGCGAAGTTGGAGTATCCGCACTTCAAGGGCAGTTAAGTCGATTGAAGAATGGGCCCGACTGTTAGGGATCCTCATAGTGAGCTCTGTCCGTTTGCTGAGATGCAACGACCCGTCGCGTCAAACGAGCTGGGCCATGGCAGGTTGCACATTTGGCCCCCTGAATGTGTGGATCGGGCGGAAGCGAGGCAGGTGGCGGCATTGCTTGCCGAGGAGTACCCGCGCGGATCGGGTCCCTCTGGTTCGAAGTGGATCGATTTCGCTGTGTGCCCCGCAATTGCGCTCGAAATCTCGATGGTCGCCATCATCTTCAAATAGCAAACGCGACCACTCGCGGGTCCCATGTTCTTGGGGATTGGGACGGTATGGTGTTAAGCGGGTCACTTTGTAAGCTTATGCTGTTAAGTGACGGGGTCAAGAGGTTTGTTATTTCAAAGTAGATGTTGACTGATTCAGCCATTTTTGTGGCGTGAGGCGGGAAAGTCAGTCCGGTTCAAGCTGTCTTGAGGCCAGGGCGAGGAGGGGAAAACAGCGCGACATGCCTTCGGTGCCCCCAGAGCGGGTTCTCGTTGGCCGCGGGCCTCGATGCGCTCCGGAAATCTCGGGGCTCGATCGGGGCCGGGCCAGCCGGAGGCTTGAGCGCCAGCGCCAGTTGAGCAACCAGCCGTGGCGGTGTAAGCGCACGACCATCTCGGGGCGGACCAAGATCAGATGCCGCTTCCAGTCGTAGGTTCTCTTTGATTTTGTCGGCGCAGGCGTAGATGCTTGACCACAAGGTCATTCCATCCGCTGATGTGCGCTGCCAGTGTGGAGAAAACGAGGCTCACGAGTTCGGGTGTCTGACAGGGGTCGCCGATCGCGCCGGATCGAGTTTCCCTCCGGCAGATCAGGCGGTTTCCGTTATGACGGCTTTGACTGAAGTCTCCAGGTCTGGCCGAGAAATCGCCAGCGCTCGTTTCATCTGTTGCAGCGATCCGGCAGTATCCCCTCGGTCCTCGAGCAATTTGGCGTATGCGCTCAAGCATGTTACCAGCCGCTGATTAAGCCCCGCCTGCTCGAGAATGGAGATCGCCATTCGGAACTCCTTATCAGCCCGAGCCTTCTTGCCCAACGCCTCCGCTACCTGGCCGAGCAGCTGATGGGCCGATGCGAGGCTGCCTTGTTCGTCGCTTTTTGCCGCGACTTCGCGCGCTTGTTCTGAGTGCCTTCGGGCACCATCGAGATCGCCCCCGCCCAGCTCCAACTCCGCCAAACTCATAAGAACGTGGCTCTTTCCAAGCTCGATCCCAGACTCTTCGCAAATCCGTAAGGAGCGGTTGAGATGATCGCGAGCTCCGTCCATGTCGCCTTGCCGCATGAGGACCAAACCGAGATTGTTTTCAGCTCGTGCAATAGAAAGGTGGTCGTGTAAGAGCTCGTGAATGTTGATCGCCTTTTGCCCGTGCAATCGAGCCCGCTGGAAGTCGCCTAGATGCTCGTAGGCCCCGCTCAGGTCGCTGTGCATCTTGCCAAGACGGCTCAAATCCTTGAGCTCATCCGCTGCTTCGATCGCGAGTCGGTAGTGTTCGATCGCTTCCGGCCACTCATGTCGAGCCACGTGGATGGAGCCTATTCGCCCGAGGATGCGGGCTTCGAGGATTCGATTGCTTGGTTTCAACCGACGACACGCGGCTAGCGCGCTCTGAGCAACTCCGAGTGCTGACGCATCCTCGAGCAGGTGGAGTGCGGCGCTCTCCCAATCCATGCACTCAACTACCATCCAGTGATCGTCGGCGTCTTGGAACGTTTGCCTGATGCGCTGTAACTCGGCCAAGGCAGGACTCGGATTTGCTAGCCGAATCTGGGCCTGTGCCCAAAAGAAAGCAACCCAACCCTCGTCGAGGTCATCAAGAGGCTCGGACTTCGCCTCATCCGCAGCTGATCGAAGCTCTTCGAAGCGCTCCGCTGCGGCAAGGTCGCGGAGTCTGTCCACTTGCGACGCGCTACCTAGGCCTCCGGTCGGGCGAGCCGAAACCAGAAAGTAATCGATCGGCTTTCCGGTCCGCGCGGCTATCAACTTGAGTGTGCGCATAGTTGGCCGTGTCTTGCCCGCCTCTGTGAGGTGGACCGCGGTCCGGCTGATCTCCCCTGAGGCAACTTGTGCAAGTGTCAATCCAGCCTCGGCCCGTGCCCGCTTGATGGACCCAGGTCGAACGTCGAGGCCGGGTTGCCGCCGCTTGCTGTTTAGTGCTGTCGTCCTCAGGGGCATGTGCATAACAGGCTAGCATCGCGCATAACAGCCTGCCGGCCGGCGAGCCCGAACCTTCTAGTTGCCTGGCTAACAGCAGGAAGGCCAGGTATCGGCGCCGACGGTTGTGATGGTCGCGATGAAGACAGCGGCCGCGCAAACGAGACCAATCAAGAATCTCCGCATGCTCGGTGCCTCCTGGAACGCCGCCCCCGAAAAGGAGCGCAAGGAGTCGAGTGGAGATCCAATTCGGTGGTTTGTCAAGCAATGCTTAACAGCCTAGCGATGTAAAGTTAGTGCTTGACGGCTAGCGGTGACCTACTCCAAACTGCGAAGCGGAAGAAATCCGCCCCCTGCTCGCAGCCAGCCGACTCCTTCAGATTTCTCTACGCCCAGAAGTTAGCCATCGAGTTAAGGACGGGCCAGCCAGGAGGCCAGCGTGAAAGCCTGATGCGAGCTCAACAATGTCAAGCTCGGCGCCCCAATTTCGCTGGTGCCGTTTTTCCTATCCAGCTTGCTGTATTGGTTCAGCGATGGCGGGCTCTGCTAGCAGAGTAATCCGCGATTGTCAAGGTAAGTTCTCTCTGGTTTCAGTTTCGCCCCTCGGCCAGTATCTATCGTCAGGTTGGCTCGAATGGGCCAGGGCCACGGGAGATCGAACTTCAGCGGGGGTGATCGGCGGCGTGGCTGAGCGAAGCGATCTGCGCGCTCGCGAAGTGCGATATGGAGAGCGTAGCGCAGGCCTTTGTGACTGTAAGGGCGGCCATCGTGACTTTCCTGGGCATATCCGCACGATACGAAGGAACTTGAGGAGGATTTGATTCCATGTCTGCTTGGAGAAACGTGAGAGTCATTCTTGTGGCTGCCGTGGTCGCAGCCAGCGGATTGGGGCTGGCTGGATTCGCAACAGCCAAGCCGGTGGCTGCATCCACGTGTTTCAACCACAGCTGCACTGGCATTGACCCAAACGGGACTTCCTGTCTCAGCGACGCCCAGAGGTGGGATATCACCGTCAATGACAGTGATCTGCCGGGATACCCAAGCGGTCCAGATCAGTTGCAGACCTACATGGTTGACATCAGCCCGTCATGTGGAGCCGGCTGGGCCAGGGTAGAGGACAACGTCTCACCATACCCATACCAGTACTTCTACGCCGGTTACTCATTCGAGGGCGTTGACTGCTGTGCTAGTGGGCCTCAAGGACAGATCTACCTGAGGGAGGCGTCGTTTCGGGACACGGAAGCCTCAGTGCATTGGTCGAACATGCATGCTGGAGGTTCGGGTTCACCGGATAGCTGGGTCCGCACATGCGAGTGGACCGACTACTCCGAGTGCACTAACTGGCACTAATGCCTGCGGAGACCAAGGAGCCGCCCCTGGACGGCTTCTTGGGATCCTTAACGTCGATTCGGCGGAATTCTTAAATCGGTATGAGGAAGGTCAAGTCGTGACTAGCACGACCTGGGACATTCGCGAACACTTGGGTCTTGGCCTCGACGGTACCGGGCAAATTCATTGCGGAGGTTTGGGGAACACGATCGGTGCCATTTTGGCGCCGCAATGCATCTACCTAATAGTGTTGGTGGCAGTTGTCCTGACCGCCTGTGATGGCTCGCTACCGACATCACTCGCTTCAGCTGGCCCTTCGATCAGCTCCTCGATCCACGCGACTGCTCCCGAGAGCAATTACACCAATGGCCTAGCAAGAATGCATCCAGAAGGTTTCTTCCCAGGCTGGTTCATCTCCCCAAATGTTGGCTGGCTAATCGCACCAAATAGCAGCTCGGGAATGTCGTTGTTCCGCACCGATGATGGCGGCCACCATTGGACTCAGCGACTGGTTCTATCTGTCAGGAAAGTTATCGCTCGAGACATTTCGTTTGTTGACCAGAGCGTCGGTTTCATTGTTGTTGAAGACGATAGGGCTACACCTTGGCTGGTGGCGACAACAGATGCTGGCGCCCACTGGATTCGCAATCAGCTCATGGGTTTGCCACCTCACGGAATCGACTTCGTCAGCGCCGCCGAGGGATGGGTCCTGTCAATTGCCAAGCCTGAGGAGCGGCCAAACACACTCGGCGCGCCGGCCACTATTCTCTACCACACTACGAACGGCGGTTCGAGTTGGAGGCCTTGCGAGTCGTCCACAGGAGTGGTGATGGCTGGCATCAATCAAGACGATCACCTTGAAGGCGTTCGTTTTGCAGATGCGAATCATGGCTGGATTGGTGGTTGGATGACTGGTACCGGCAATAACGTGGCCTACGAGTATTACTACACGTCAGACGGATGCTCCACCTGGAAGCAGGAGAAACTCGTGCGAACTACACCGTCGCACCCGGGCACGGAGGCACCGCTGTTCATTGGACTTCCCGAACCGATGGGAAATGGGGTTGCGAGCTCCGGCACGCTGTATCGGCACGACACGTCGGCGATTGAAGTAACTTCGTTCTATAGCAGTGACGGCGGCTCAGGTTGGAGAGAGACAACGTTTACAACTTCGACTACGGACCAGCCAGAATGGGTGAGTCTGGCCACGAGTGGGGCAGTCTTTGCTGCCCCTACCGACTCTGGCAATGCTCGGCGTCTGGCCTTGCCGGGACACCTCACTGGTGCGCTGCAGTTCGTCAACAGCGACACGGGTTTCCTGAGCACAGCGAGCCCCGATGGTGTCTTAGTCTTGATGCGCACTGATGACGGAGGCAAGAGTTGGCGAAGCATCGGTCAGTTTGGTCAACCATCGACATAAGAGCGTCAAGACTCTCGGTTTCGACGCGCTTCCGGGCACATCTACTTCGAAGCCGCTCCATTCTCGGGAGTGCTGTGGTTCGAGCTAAGCTCGGGTCTCCTCACCACTGGCCGGCAACATGTCTGACGGTCGGGCTGCCACCCTCGCGGCGATGGGATTCGTAGCAAAGAACAGTGGCCGGGCCAGCGACACGTCGCGCCCCTTCGATGTTGACTGCGGTCGAGCCAACGTTCTGGCCTGACTCCGCGGTACTGCCTCCGTTCCGGGAACGTGTAACCGGATTCTGACCCGGTGAAGGTCCAGATCACCACGACGGAGCGGGCGCCCTCGCCAGGCTTCGCGGCGATTTGGCAATCCGTTGATATTCGCCACGCTGGAGTTGACCCGGTTCTCAGTCCTGATCAACTCTGACCTGAAGGGTCCCGAAGGTCATCGCAATCATCTCAGTCAAGGGTCGAGCGAAACGCCCCGATGGTCTATTCGTGGCTTCCTTGGGGGGACGCGATACGGGGACCTCAGCGCGCCACATCGTAGGGGTCGAACCCCGAAACCCAGGCGGGCGTCGCCGAGATCCGATTGGAGGGGTCTTGGTCGCGACGGCGACACATCGGTTGCAGCTAGACGCCAGTCGCCATGACTGGCTCGAGGGTCGGGGACCCTACCTTAGCCTAGTTGGCGGTGTCGATGATGCGACCGGCAAAGTCCGTTGGGCCTGTTTCCGAGATCAGGAGGATGCCCAGGGCTATGTCATCGTCATCCGCCAGACAGTGGCTCGGTTCGGAATTCCGATGGCGGTCTACGCCGACCGCCACTCGATCTTCTACCAGGGCAAGGAGATGCGGCTGCGCGAACTGTCGCTCGAAGGACAACTGGCTGCGTGTTAGCTGATGGTAACGCGCACTTATCAGCACCAACATGTAACGGACCCCGAAGACTACTTCGATCGTGTTTTGCTAGACGGTTCGGGCGGGGCGCAGGGGGATAGCTTGCCGTCCCAGGGCGAGCTTTGCTGCTTGCTTCCAGTGCCGGCTGGCGCCGCGCCCATCACTTCGCCCGTCGAGTACCTCCGCATACGAGGCGTGTGTCTCGGCGAGTCGGTCTTTTAAGTCTTCCGCGCCGAGCAGTCGTATGGCAAAGCGGAACTCTTTATCGGCGAGTTCGTGTTTGTCAACGCGCTCGTACAGCTGGCCGAGCAGCCTGTGTCCGGTAGCCTGAGCCAAACGTTCATCGAGTCGCTTCGCCAGATCGATCGCCTTCTTCACCGCCTCGATTCCATCGTCATGCCGCCGCATTTTTAGATGTAGTTCACCGAGGCTCAGCAGCACGTGGCTCTTGGTCCTTTCGGTGCCTCCTTCCTCAAGGTGTGCCAAAGCGGCTCGAAAGGCTTCCGCTGCTCGCTCCACCTGGCCCTGTCGCATCAGGAGCAGGCCGAGTTCGTTTTCGCCGTTAGCTTGTAGGGCCGTGTTGTGTTCGAGTGCATAAAGTGCGAGCGCCTTGTGCGTATATTCAATTGCTCTGCCTAGGTCTCCGCGCTCCTGGTATGCAATGCTGAGTCCGTGATATGTCCGGCCCATCCTGGGTAGATCGCGCATGGTCCCGGCGGCCTGAAGCGCTTCTTCGTAGAAGGTGATGGCCTTGTCATACGTATGGTTCTTAACGTGAATGGTCGCTATGTGCTCTAGAATCCGCGCTTCAGTTCCGGGGAGGCGCGGTTCGGTTCCACGACACAATTCGAGTGCCGTCTCGGCAACGGACAATGCCCGACTGTCCTCTTTAAGGTAGAGGGCCGCCGCCTCCCAGTCGGCACACTCAATCGCGAGCCATGGGTCTGGCTCCTCGTCTAGCAGTACTTGGGCTCGGCGTAAGTGCAGCAGACCCTCGTCAGGGCGCATTGAGCGCACCAGGGCTTGGCCTATGTAGTGTCTGACGTTCGCCTCATCTTTAGGCGCCATTGGCAGTCCGAGCATTGAGACGCCTACGGCGATCGCCTTGTCGAATTGGTTCTGTAGGCAGAGCGCTTGGAGTTCGTCTACTCGAGCAGCTGCCACGAGTGAACCATCCCGGGGCGGCTTGTTGCCAGGCACGCTAAGAAAGGATCGGACCGCCTTTCCAGTGCGGCTTGCGATGATCTCGAGCGTTCGCATCGACGGCCGGCTCTTCCCAGCCTCAATCAGAAAGACCGTCTGTCGCGTAAAGTCCGATCCTGCGAGCTGGGACATACTGAGGCCAGCATCAAGTCGCGCCTGCTTAATGAGCGCCGGATCTACCTTGACGCCGGGAAGGCGCCCGCGTGGCTTGGCTTGACGTTTGCTGATATCGGCGTTATAGCACGCCGACGGTTACGGCGCTATATCGAAAGCCACGCGGGGCCGATCGGCTTGACTAGACTCCTGGCCCGATACTGTCTGCCAAGACTGTCACTACAGTGAGCAGCAAACCGGCGGTGGCCAGGACTGATGCGAAAATGAACCTGCGCATGGCTGCGCCTCCTTGGAATGAGCCGGACGGCGCCGGCTGTTGAGCGCCATATAGCAGCGTCGCCCTTCATCGTCAAGCGGCCGCCGTCTGGTGGCTTAACAACATCAAGCGCTGCAATCGACAGCCCCATATCGATGGCTGACGGGCCTCTGCAAACGACGTGCTGAGCTGTGTCAGCAAGGGGCTCTGGGCCGCTGACCCTATTGGGTTGCAGTCGTACAACAACTCCGCCCGACTGAAGTACGGCGCACTACTTACGCGGTAACTTCCCGAACCGGGATCGGCCAATCGAACCCCGGCTAGGTGACTCGACTAAGGCGTCGAGCTCAGTTGGCCTCGATCTTGAAGGCCTACGGTTCGATTTGGTCTATCCATTTTCGTCTACGGCGACGCCTTGACTGGCAAGGTCGATGATCCCGGCCCTGGAGGCGCACAAAGCTCTCAAGCAATGGGCAGTGGTCATGGCATCGCTACCGTGCGAGATCGCGGCCCCCAAGTCACTCATAGAACCTGCGACGCGGCCGATGGGCATCTTGATAAACATCTGCCGGGGCCATCGGCCGTCCGGCTGTTGGTTGGAAACGATTGCCCCAACGCCCTTAATAAAAGCCTCGTGTCCCAACGCTCCAGTAAGACCAATTTCGCTTGCCGTTAGTAAGCCCAGAGCGGTCTCACCGCAGGTGCTCCAGGCGTCACCCCATCCCCCGTCGTGATGCTGAGTTGCCCGCAGAAAGGATCCAACTTTGGCGCAGCTCGGATGGTTAGGCTGCACAGCATTGATCAATCGCGTGCATGCGTAGGTGCCGTACAGCTTGCCCCAATACCAGGACGACGTCCAGTAGCCCTCGGGCGCTTGACCCGCGAGAATGTACTCCATGCCGGCGTGAATGGCCGCTCGGTAGCGCCTTCCATCGTATAAGTGCAACGCATAAAGCACATTGGCCATGACCTCCCTGTCAGGGCTATCCCCCCACTTAGTTCTGATCGCCTCGGCGATTCTTAGCACCTCTGGACTGTCGCTTGTGCGATCCCAAATCCACGTTTCCAAGGAGCCGTCTTCATGGTGGCCTTGATCCAAAAGGAGGGCTATTGAATCGTCGCAAATTTCGCTCAAATGAGCGTACTCAGATCTGACCATGACCTGAATGACTTGCCCTAGGTCGTCCGCATCGGGAGGCAGTTCTGGCAGCGAGGGGAAGTACTTCCAGCCGCCTCGAACATCCGAGGCTTTTAACTTGACAATCCGCTGGATGTCCTCCTGGATCCCGGCCCAGTTCACGTGGAACCCTGCCGTAGCTGCATCGAGAAGAGCCCCACAAATCACCGCAATTTGGAAGACGATCCCATGATGCACTTCCGATTCACCGGTGAAGCCGGCTGACCCTGGAAAGATCATTGTGTGGGTAGACTCCGAATAGCCAGTCAAGCGTTCCCGATCGAGATAGGCTGTGGCCGCGCGGATGGCATCGTCTATTGCCTTTAGGATCGCCGGTTTTAGGCGGGGCCTCACACGTGGCGGCATGTGCTCAGTCTCCAATCCCCTGGGCCGAACGTACACGTTCAATTTGGCGTCCGATTCGGGCAAGAAGTCGATGCTCAGATACTGTTGGTGGTTTTGCAGACTTTCCAGGCGCCGCCCCTCAGTGAGTTCTGCCAGGCAGTCCGCGTACTGAGTCACATCAATTCCGAGAGCCGACGCGAGGCAGCTGATCGCCGTATACGCCTCCTGATCATCGGCCTTGAGGTCTGGCAGAAAGGCGTCGACCTTTACGACAGGGCGCTCGGCAGGCAATTGACCTGCAAACACCAAGCCAATGATTACAGAGCGCAACGAGGCTTCTTGATTGGGCTTGGAGAGAACGAACTGCGAGAAGAGATCCAATGACCCTCGATGCTCGGGGCCCCCCAATCGTTCGACAAGCGGTCGTAGCTGAATCAGATTGAACCGATCCCCGGCGAGGTAGAGTCGGGCATTCCGCTGGCATCCGATTGAGAAGTCGACGCCAAGACCTCGGCAGTAGAGGCGGTCGCCATGATCTCTGTTGAGGTGCTCATACGCGATCATTTGGTCGCGAAAACCGAGTAAGTCAAAGATCGCCAACTGCCGTTCACCGCTGTGCTGGGGGCCGGTTGTATTCAGGTCGTAATAACACTTGACCGCTGGGGTGCTATGGGGAACAGCCTCGATGGCAACGCCGAAGCGAAAATTTCTGAGCCGCCCTGATCGATTCGGCAGGGGATAATAAGCGCACCGAAAGATTGATTCCGCAAGCTCGAGGTCGTATGAAGATTGAAACTCAGTACCAAGCCGCTCGAAGATGTTGCGAATTAGCTGTTGTGCTTGGCGAAGGCCGTGCTGATCGACAGGTCCCCGACTCGTGACTTCTGCCAGCCAGCGCACCTTGGGCAGCCCGAGTGCCGAAAATGATAGCGAGAACTCCGAGGCTCTGAACTGAAATAGCGAGCTAGGTGCTGAATCGACAGGTCCGATGGTGAGCTGGCCCATAAGTCCCATCATCAGCGCCCGTTGATCGCTGAGGCCATTTAGGTGAAGCAACTTTCCCAGCATGTAGGTCGCCTGGTCTCTGCGCTCGTCAGCCAAGAGGTCTGTCGTTTTCCCGAGTGCCTACATAGTGGCGCGATTCATTCGCTGGCTAGCCGAACCTTTCATATTGGCCGATATCGGCTCGCATATCGCCGACCACGGAGAGCGTGCCGTTCTTGTGAATGCGCAGCAAGTCGCAGAAGAACACGCTTGATCCGTTTCCTATCTCAAGAACCGCACCGTCATCAATCGTCACAGTCGAGAACAGGAATATGGCCACAGAGATCGTTTCCGATACAAGGGCGACGTACCGATCGATCAAGCCCCCAAACCTCACGACCGAACGCGAGTTGCCGTAAATGTACTCTCGAGCCAAGGCTTGAAGGGCTACCTGGCCGGAGCCGCTCAGGAGCATCGGAGAGCTGAGCTGCCGTTCGGGGACGGCGGGCGGAGAACCGAATCTCGGCTGGTCGTGGCCGAAGGCTGAGTCCGGGGTGCCCACCCACTTCTTCAGGTCAGCAGCTGACTTGGGGTGGAGGATCGTGAAGCTCGTTTTCGTTGGGAAAGTCCTGAAGTCAAGTACAGTCCTGTGCCGCACGGTCAGGGGTGCGAGGTCCGTACGGTCCGCAAGTCCGTAGACAGCAAGCCGATCGCGTTGGGTTGGGGCTGGTGGTTTGGCTGGAGCCTTGTCCAACCGAAGAACAACTTCTGCCGTCCGCCGCGCCTCGATCATTACGAACGCCCGCCCTACCTTGTAGCCGGTTGAGAACGCTTGAAGCGAGTACGGGCCAGCTGGAAAATCGCCCGCAAGTGGGTCCTTGCCTTCACTATCGATCCGATACTGGTTCGCGAGCGTCGCCTTATTCTCCGCCAGAAATAACACCCGCGGCGCTTGAACAGGTTTGCCTTGCTCGTCATCCAATCGAACTGACAATCGCCCGCGTTGAGAGCCACGGTCGGGATCCTCAGAACTTAGGGTCTGATCGTCATCGTCGTTGGTTCGCATCGCAAATTCACCTTCCTAAAATCGATTCACGACGTGGCACGGCGCGGAGCCGGGGCTCGTGGCACATGATGGCGCTACGGAGATATCCCGATATAGATGTTTAAGTGGCCCGTGGCACCATCGTGAGGTCCATCTGCGCCCTGGACGCCAATCGCACCTTGGGCTCCACTGATTGATCGTTGTCCATTGGCCCGGGCTCCCTGGATTCCACCCAATCCGCCGGGCCCGCCGGCCCCGCCTTCCCCACCGCGACCTCGAAAGCCGCCTCCAAAGAGGACCTGGGTGTTGATTGCGATGGCATCAGCAGCATTCGGGATGTAAAGGTCGAAACTGTTCGCGTCACCACCTGACCCGGCATGGCCACCGGTTCCGCCTTGGCCGCCGCGACCGCCAGCGCCGCCAACGGCGTCGCCTCCCTCATCTCCTCCTTGTCCGCCGTCTTGACCCTCACCTCCCGGACCCCCCGCACCACCCCTACCCCCCTCGCCACCGTTTCCTCCACGAACAGTGACATCAAGTACTCCGATGAACCCGCCGACGACAAAAGTCATATTCTTGGGCGTCGCTCCACCATCGAAATTGTCGCCACCAGTTTCTCCGATGGTCCCTGGGGCTCCATCGTTGCCCGGAACTGCCAGGGCGTCACCACTGGGCCAAGTGTTTTCCTCTTCATCCTTGGCGCGGATGGGGTTCTTGGGAGGGGGATCGGGGACGAAAGTTCGGTCGGGCACCGGATCGGGTGTTGCACCCAGAATCGTGATTGGCATAGTCAACCAGTCTCCAGACTCAAATTGCTGCTAGCAAGACTTTCCGCCTCTACCACAAGGTTTGATTTAACAGGCTCAGCCGTGATACTTTACAGTCGGGAGTTCGGCTGACGTTCGTTCGATGGACAGTTCTTGAGGCACGGGAGATTGGGCCGCCGAACTGGATGTTGACAAGGTGCCTCTGAAAGATGGTTAAGACTTCCCGTGGACTGTCCCGACGACAAGCCGACATCATCCGCTTAGTTGCTACGGGCAGGTCAGACAAGCAAATTGCTGCACAGTTGGGCTTGTCCGAGTCCACTGTGAAGACACACCTCGGTCGGATATACAGGTATCACGGGTTCAGGAATCGCGCGGAGGCGGCCGTGGCTTGGGCGATCGAGAACCAGACCGTTTCCCCCAGCCCGGGGCCCGGTCGTTGAAAACTGTGGGGTGCTCGTCAAAATGAAGTCTGGGTCCTGCTAGTCCAAAACTGCAGCGCAGCGAGCGGGCTCGCGGTGTCGAATGCTGTCTACTGGGGACCTCGGATGAACCGTTCGGCGCGCATGCGTTATAACCTAAACCGTCTACGCGTCCCTCGAGACAAATGGCGGCAATGATGTCGTCGCTGATTTGCGTGTGGGGGTCATTTATTCGTCCCGGCGGGCGATCCAGCCGCCACCATATCCGGTTTCGCAGAGTAGCTACGCAGCAAGCCGCCCAGCCTGGCGTGACAACCTACGACCAGGGCCGGTTCCACCGGATCGGATCGCGCGATCGGAGTCTTCAGCCTAAGGGCCCGGTGGCGGTCGTTCCTCGTTGTGTGGGCGAACCACTCGGCGAGGACCCGTTCGAGGTGTCGGCGATTGGTGATGAGGATCCAATCAAAGTCACCAATTCGCGCTGTCAAGGGGCGTCAAGCGAAAATCCCCGACATCGGTTAACATCTGCCGCGGCGGGGTAAGCCGGAACGCCCCGCGGCTGAAGGTTCGACCGGCCGACGGGAGTAAAGGGGCATGGTTGTCGGCTTCTGGGCAACCTTGGGGCTGGGCCTACTCGGCGGCGTAATTGCCGAGCTCATCCGGATTGCGGGACTCCTGCGACAAGGCCAACGTCCGGGTGCGCTGGAGCTGCTCGGCTCGGTTATCTACGCCGCGCTGGGAGCCGGTGCAGTTCTCTTCGGCTGGACTACGCCACACTCGGCCTTCGAAGTCGCCGTCCTTGGAGCCGCTTTTCCTGCTCTATTCGCCAGTGCCGTTGGTTCAGCGGGCGCAAAGCCGAAACCCCAGCCTCTAGCCTTTGATGCGTGGGCGCGCTTTCGGAGTTGGGTGACTGGATCCTAGTAGAGCGCTGCAGCCAGGACGCTGACGGGGCCCGTCTCAATTCGTTAAAGATCCACTTGGGTAGGGCTCACTCGTCTACCTCCCTCGGTAAGAAGACGTTATGCGAGAGGAACTCGCGCAACGACTGCCTATGGTGTCCTGTCCTAATCGGCGACCCACGATGACTTTCTTCAGATTCCAATTCGGACTGATACTCGCGATCGCTGGCGCCGTTGCCTTTCGGACGGGGGCGCGGGCAGCCGCACTAAATCTATCCCTCCTGGTCCTTGGCGCCGCCATCATCGGGCCACAAACTTGTTGAGCAACCTTGGGACCAGTGCAACAAACCGGCTCAAGATGAAAGCCACCCGGTTCGAGTGCCCGCCGTTGAGGATCGAAACGCCCGACGGCCAGTCACTTGGTATCGGGCCCCACTATCAACTGGAGGCTGAGCGCCACTTTGGCACTGACCCAGCCTAGCTTGGGACAGTCAGGGTTGGCGAAAGGATCCTGGTTCTGAACCCCGATGACGAAAACGAAATTGACAACTGGAAATGCAACCGCATCTTTACGTGCCAGACGCGTCAGTTCGAGCGGTGCTTTCAACCTGGCCCTTGCCACCGCGAAACTGGAGTTTCCGGACTCCCGCACCTATGTAGTCCCCGATCAATCGCACGATGCCGGGCGCCAGTTCCTGCGATGGGATGAGGTGGCGCCACCTCGCTGGCGTGGCGAAGCGCTTCGCGCGTTACAGCTAGCGCGCTTGCTAACGCGCGACGAGGTGCGGGATATCAGGGAGACGCTCGGCGCCAGTTAGACCCCGTGCTCTGGTTGCCAAGACTAGAAGTCTGCTTGCAGCGTCCTAAGTAATCCGTTGGCCAGTCTGCGGATGTGCTCTTCAGGAGCACGATGTCCGCGTTCCGTCAGGCCAACCGTGGATCCGGTTACCCGGAGCTCATGTCCAGTTCGTGCGTTTCGCAGCGTAATCAGGAAAGTCTCATCGGGTTTTGACTCGACCTGGACAAGCTCGTAATGATGCATTTGAAACTTGTACTAGTTCTTGGTGGGTGGGGGCATGGGGTTCGTGACTATTAGCCAGATGAATACGATCGTAACGACAATCTCTATGAAGAGCAATACGAATGATAGTTCGAGGAACTGGTTTGCTCGACGGGTCAGAGTGTCCCAATGTGCCTTCTCTGGTTGGGTAAGGTCGTCGTAAGTCTTACGTTGCGAGCGATATTTCAAGTGCAAAACGAAGGATTGATTCCCGAGATACAAATAGAGAAGGCACAAACCGGCACACCCGAGTCCTGCCAATGTCAAAACTAGAGTGACCAGTACCGTCGGCCAAGACAGTGCAGCGTCCCAAGCCCCGGAACGAACGTTGTTGAAGGCCGTGACAAACCCAATGACAGCCATGCTTGCTGTGATCAGGAAGTACGTGAGTTGCTGTTTTAGTTGAATCAGGACGGATGACTGGGTGTCAACTCCTAGTGTCCATTCGTCCTCTTGCGGGGTAGTAGCCACCTCCTTGGGCTGCTATCCCCTACGGCAGGAGTTCAAGACCTGCTGACACGCCAGCATCATACGCGGTGGATCCGCTTGGTCGTCCCGATGTTCACACGTTGCTCAAGAAGTGGCTGCTAGCTGATCGGCGTCGACCCATTCATGGCGGTATCTATGGGCTCGCCTTATCCTCAGCAAACATCCGTGCCACCGCGACCCGGAGCGCCGGCAGAAACTCCAATCGATTGGATGTCACCACGGGCCTTCAAACGGAATGTCTTAACACCCGGATCAACTATCGGCTTGGCCCGCCAACCCGTTGGAGTGCAGTGCTTTCGCGGTTCTCCACGAGGAACTCAATGACCTCGCTTAAATAGTCGTCGATTGCCAAGATCAACTCCTCTAGGGGTCTGCTTTCAAACTGCTGATCGCCAACGGTGGGATACAAATTACTAAGAATCATGCGAGGACCCTCGCCGGTCCTGTAACCAGTAGCGCGGATTGCCCGCAGCTCCCGCTGGTGAGTGATTTGCTCCGACCGGAAACCGCCAATCTTCTTACCAAGGTCTTTCGCAAGCGTCTGTAGCCGCTCAGAGGGTAGTACGCCCGCCTTGGCCAGTTGTCTTATAAGAAGCGAGTGTCCGCTCTGGTGCAGGCCAAAATAGAAGTGAACCGCGAGTGCAATCTTGTCAAGCAGGATTCGAGCGAACAGATAGAAGCTCTCGATCTCCATGCGCACCACCAACTGAAGCTGTTCGAGCATGGTATCAGGCCCGATCGCTGTGCCAGTTGCGGCGGCCGTCTCGATCCGAAGTCTGAAAGCCTCGGACCTGGCCATGTACTCATAGGCAGCGGCGCGATAGCGGTCTTGAATAAGGCCCAAGAAAGCGCGATAGACCGTCACCTCGCGAAATGCGACGTGGTACAGGTTGTTGTCACGGCCGTCGAAACGCCATCTCTCTGTGTCGATGAAGTCACGCCATCGGTCGAGCACAGCTTGAGTCTACTGCGGCACATTCCCTCCCTCTCGCCGTCGCCATACCGCTTAAGGTCACTGGCCGATGTTCATAGACAGTACTCTGAGTCGCCTGGTTGGCAATTGAACGCCACGCCCGTTTTGAGCGAGGTTCTTCGCAAGGCACGGGAGTCGTACTACGACTGAGGTAGCATCGACCACCGATAACACCGAAGAGGCCTGTGATGCTGCAGAGATCGAAGTCTTATCGATACCAACGCGATTCGCCCACAGGCAAACGCCCTGCTACTTCAAGTCCTTAGACCGCGACTATCTCGATCGGTTCGGTGACGACCCACTCATCCCGGGACGCGGTGTTGATTACCTTAATGGCATAGGCTCCGCGGCCAGGCGTCGCGGCTCGAATTAGGATTGGAACCCGTGCCAGCTCACCCGCCTGGACCTCGACTCGGTCCTTCTCAACGCTGACCTCCCATCCCTGTGGCGCATGATCCCTGGCAAACGCTCCAGCAAAGAACTGACGCAACCTAACCTGGAGGAATTGCTCCGATTCGGGCGCCCGCGGGCTCAAGAAGGTTGGAAGCCAAGGTCCGTACTCATAGCGATCATCGCGGCCGGACCTCAATGCGTCAACAAATGGGTTTCCCAGCCAGCGTTCAACCTCTTGCCAATCTGTCAGAACTTCATGTCAAAGGAGGGGTCCGTCGACGCGCTGATCTTCAGGGTCTGACGCCCAACCTTCCGCCCGGTGTTCAGACCCACCAACTCGCTACTCATCCGACTTAGGGTGGGGTCTGGCATGGGTAGTCCAATTCTCCCGCCTGTCTCGATGGTGTCGTTGATAACCTCGGCGTGGAAGATGACGTTCGAGACTGAGATCCAAGGCGACCAGCAAGCATGATCGTCGTGGAAGTAGTAACTCGACTGATTGAAGCCAGGAGGGGCCGTCGCTCGCCAATTGTCGATGCCCACGGTTCTAGTGCCGCCGGCGTGCGCAGCTCGGATTTGACCCCGGACCTCTCCGACAGGCCCGAATAACGAGCGCAACATGCGAGTGATCCTGCCGTGATAGCTCCTGACGATAAAACTGCGGGGCGAAGAATACGGATCGGGCTGTTCAGCGAGTAGTGTCAACACTTTTCCGCCTCTTACATAGCCCTCTACCCGAGTCCCCGTTGCGGCCTCGACCCACCCCAGACTGCACTGGCCCACGCCGTTGATCTCATTTTCGGTCGCTCCCTCGTCCTCTTCCATCTGGCGACATGATTGCATGTGGCTTGGGTCTGTAAAGGCCTAGGCTCTGCATGCATTCCCGGCGGTCATCGCTACTGCCACTCGTGTCTTACCGTCAGCAAAGGTCCATTCCGGAGTGCGGCGGGGAGCGGCACAGAAGAAGAGCCCGCCGGCTCCAAACGGTAAGCCGAGATTCGAACTGACTACAGGTACGGTTTGGGCGCGCCCTGAAAGGAGATCCTTTTGGAAGGCTAGAAGGGCGCTGCTGACCGTCTCGGATCTTCGGCTATCAGGCTAATGCCCATCTCGGCAAGGAACGGCGATTCGTCTTGCACACGGGGCCCGTACTTCGTTTGTCTGAAACGTGGCCGGCTTAACCGCAGAACGCGGGCTGCTCGTGTGAGCGCCACGTAAGCGATACGCTTCTCGCCAGCCAGATCAGCGCTATTCGCCTTGCTTCGAAAGTCAGGCAGCGAACCGTCGTTCAAGCCTACGACTGCCACTGCCATGAATTCGAGCCCTTTCGCTGCATGAATGGTTGAGACTCGGAAACCGGGTCGGTCGGCTCTTGGCTCATCGACGAGTTGAAGAACGATCCCCGCCCACGTCCGATCCGCTCTCGACACGCGATTCCGATATTCCCGCCATCGATTAGAAAGCAAGGCGCGATCGCCTTCCCACAGTTCGACCAGCTCTTCACTTGCCGTTGGAACTGAGTCCCACGCAACTAGGGATTCCATCAGATGATCGACTTCGCGGCCGCTGTTATCCAGAAGAGCCAGCCAGCCAGGATTTGGCTCAGAGGCAAATTCCGCGAGTTCGTGAAACATCCCGCCGACATCGGCATACGCTAGCCGCTCAGCCTGTTCATCAGTAAGCGTCTTGAGGAGGGGTACATGCCCAAGCAGTCCCCTGCGCATCGCGACGTCTCGTGGGTTTGCCAGCACCTTCAGGGCATACAGAATCGCTCGATAGAGCTCCGAGTCGAACGGACCGACATCCCCAGTAGCGAAGTGGTGCGCAATCCCGTGCTTCTTGAACTCCATAACGACGAATTGGAGTTGCAGCCGGTTTCGCGCCAAGATTGCTACGTCTTCCGCCAACAACGCGCGGCCTTCTCCCGGGAGTAACCACTCCTCTTTCATTCCATCCGCGGTCATTCTGTTTGCCCAGTCAAGCGTGGCGGCGGCCTCGCTGTTCTCGTCAGGGTATGAGTAACCTTCAACATGTCCGGGAGCGGCGGACACCTGGTAAGCATCTGGAAGAACGGACGCCTGACCTTGGCTGCCGTTCGGCAATAGTCGATTGGCGAGGCGCAGCACTGCCTCAGAGCACCTGAAATTGACACCAAGCCGGAACGTCTTAGCACCAAAGTCCTGAACAAACGAGCGAATGTACTGGGCACCTGCGCCGCTGAAGCCATAAATGGACTGCGCGGGGTCTGCGACCATCAGAACATTTCGGTGCTCCCGACCACACAGGATGCGGAGGATCTGGTACTGAGCCGCGCTCGTGTCCTGCGCTTCATCGATGAGAATAAACTTGTATAGCCGCCTGTAATGCTGAGCGACGCGTGGGTTCTCGCTTAGCAATTGATAGGTTCGATACAGAATTCCTTCATAGTCGATGGCCCCATTGCGCATGAGCGCGGACTCATAAGCTTGGTACGCGTCTCGAAGTGAAATCGATCCAACCATCGCGTCGCTCGGTGCAGCATCGGGTGGTACGAGATCGCGTTTCAGGCGGCTAATTGCCGCCAGTGCGGCGAGTAGAACAGATCGCTCTTGGGGAACCACGCCGTTTACATATCCTTCATCGTCGAGTCCTTGGACTAATGCCTGCAGTCGATCATCGTCGCTGTCATAGACGGTGACGTTCGCTTCGATGCCGACTGATTTCCCGTAGTGACGAAGGACATCCAGGCAGAACGAGTGATAGGTTGTGATCGTGGCGCGCCGCGATTCGTCACCGAGCTCCGAATCGACTCGCGAGAGCATCGCTGCCGAAGCCTTCTTGGTGAATGTCAGCGCCAGGACCCTGAAACTGCCGCCGGGGTGTCCACGAAGTAGGCGAATGATTCGTTGGCCAATAACCTCTGTCTTCCCCGACCCAGGCGGAGCCACGACCAAATAGGCTCCATCGCTAGCTGACACGATCTCCTCTTGCTCTGGGGTCAAATGAAGCGAGCTCATTCCTTTAGCCCCAGCTTCTTGCTTACTCGATGCAAAAGCTCGGAAACGGCTCGCGGCCAGCCCGCCGGTCCTTTTTCTCCTGCACCAGAGACTATTGCGGCCGCAACCGCGGCACCGGCCGACCCTTTCATGAACTTTCGGCTAAAGTCACGACAAAGGCGACCCTCCCACCCAGCCGACTGGTAGTCGCGCTTGTCGCCGTCGGCACTGTAGGGATTGCCATGATTCGCGCTGCGATATTGATCGAGCGTGTTCTCGCCGAACACTTGATGTATTGCTCGTATGACCTCAGTCGCGAAACCCTCATCAACCAGATACTGTTCGAAGTCAACGTCCTTCGGCAGCATGACAACCTCGTCCGAGGCACCATCAAGCTGCCGCTTCAACGCCTTACCCGCCCGATCGACTCCTTCGCGGCCCTCCCCATCACCGTCTGCAAAAATCAGCCAAGGGATACCAAGGGCATCGAGCACCTTGACAAAGTGCTGGAAGTTCTGCGCTCCGTCGGCCCGTACGAGGCTTACGCCGTGAGCAGCGCCTTCCATCTTCCAGAAATGCCGAGCGAATACCGGAAGAGCCCCCTCCTCCGTCTCACCTTCGAAAATGACCGCCACCCTGGCGAATAGCACTTCGCCGTTATTGCGTTGCACAAACCTGTGTACTTTGCTCAGGTCGGCCTCCGAGAATGTCGGGGTTCCATCAGTGAATGGCGGTATGCGTCGACATTCAATCGCGTTAGCGGCGCGCCTGAACACCCGAATGTCGTAGATGCGTGCTGTCCGCGATACGTGTGGACTGTGCGTCGAGATTATCTTCTGCCCTGGCAGATCCGAAATCAAATGAAACATCGCGGCATGGGCCTGCGGGTGCAGATGCGCTTCCGGCTCTTCGAACGCCGCTATGCCTAGAGGGCGCACATCCTGCGCCAAGCCCATCCGCATCTGCATGAACGATCTGAATACCATCACCGCGGCAAGGTTTCTTGCGCCCATGCCCTGAAGTCGCATAGGCAGTTCAGCGCTGCCAGGTGCAGCGACCAGTACGTCCATCGCTCGAGAGAGTTCTGCAAGTCGTTCTGGCAACGGCGATATGGCGACTCCGGAGACGGCCGAGCCGAGAGCATTCCGCAGTCCCTCCAGTTCCTTCGACATTGATTGCAGCAGGGGACTCTCCTTGACGATTCGTTGGCCCGTCTCGCGGAGAACTCGCTCCACCTCATCGCTCGCGGGAGAAGCGATACCGAGATCAGCCACTAGTCGGCCCCAATGACTCCCCCTGGTACGCAGTTCGTCAACAAGATCACGTCGAGCGTCTAGCAGGAACACGTTAACCAGCTCGGCTTCTCGCAGGCCAACTCGATCGAGCGAAGCTAACCCTTCTGCTTCGGCTCGGGATTCGGCCCATCCGTTCAGAAATCTCCTGTCGAGCTGCAGCCCACTCCCATCGGGATTGGGCCGGCCAACAGTCCGAATCGCAAAGTAAGCAGGCCCCTTTGCGGGGAACTGAATGGCGGCTCCGATGCGCTCACTAGTAACTTCGTCGAAGTCCTCGCCAGTTCTCGGAGAGATTCTCGCATCGATTACGAAGGCTGTCGTGCGAGTGCCGTCTGCCGCTACAAAGAGATCCTCCTCTAGAGCTCGACGAGAGCCAATGGCAGTATCCAACGCCTGAAGGAATGACGTTTTCCCGACGTTGTTCTCACCAACTAGGACGGTCAGCGTCCCAAGTTCGACGTACAGGTGGGAAATGGCGCGAAAGTCCTGGACGCGAACGGCATCGAGAAGCAGGCGGTCGGCTAGGTCGAGGATTGCCGGAGAGGGTTCCTTTTTAGAGGCAGCTTTGGCGAGGCGTTCACTCAAAATCGAATTTCCTCAGTGTCCTACTTCGGCGGCTTGGCACGCTCCAAGCGATCTCTCGCAGCTTCGCCCTCAAGCTCAAGCTCGGAAAGCGCTTGCACGGCCGACTCCGTATAACGTGCCGCCTCAGCTTCACGCTCGAGTGCCGCGCGGTACAGATTCCCGATCGCTCGCTGACGTTCGGGTGGAAGGAGTGGAATACGTTGCTTGCGAAGGAGATCCCAATCCACGCGATGACGACCAATGCCCGAGGATCCCGAGATCCACTCGGCGATAACAGCTGACGACCGCAGCACCGACCATAGATAAAGAGCATCCGCGTCAACATCCGGACGGATTCGAAGAATTGTGTATTCGTTGGATACAAGCAGGTCATCCATTCCCTTGGGCACGACACAGATAGCACGATTGACTGCGTTGATATTGCTGACAAGAATGTCCCCGACCCGGCCTCGACCGATCCGCGAGTACGAGACCTCTTTTCCGAGCGCTTGCTCGCCTGGCTCAGCACGCCCCCCGTAGCTAATTCGAAAGAACGTGTAGCGCACGTTCGGCTCTATGGTCACCGACTCTTCGACTGGTTCGACCAGGTTTCCAAGGACTTCAGAATGGGCGCCCGCTGACTTCCACCTCGATTCGAGGCTCGCGACAGACCAAGGCCTCAAGTATTTGGCGTCGAGACGACCTGTGAGTCGATCAGGCGGCACGAGCCAGGGGCCCCGCTTGCCTTCAAGGAAGGAGTCAAACGCCGCAGCAATCTCGGTGATTTCCTGATCGGCATTAGTGCGAGCAAGCTCGGCAACGCTCTGGCGTGTCTTGGGAACAACATCGTCCAGGCCGATGTACCTGCTTTCGTAGACGAAGGCGGCCGGCTGACTCGGCGACGCAGTCGGATCTTTCTTGATCAAGGAGAGTATCGAAGTCTTTGCGCGGGCTCCAGAGCGCTGAAAAGCGTCTCCGTGCAAGCTGATAATGCCCTGAATCACGAACTTCTCGCGGATAAAGTCTCGAACGGTTGAGTAGTTCTTGCCGCTCAACACGCTGTCATCGATGACTGTTAGGAGGCGGCCACCTACTCTCAGCAACTGGCTGTAACGCTCGATGAACATGACGGATGAGCGTAGGGAGGTCCGTCGCTTGCCGCCGTACGTCGTGAGTTGATAGGTGTCCAGAATCTCCTTTTCCTCTGGAACCGTCGCAGAGTAACCCATCGAAAATGGGGGGTTCGTCAGGACGACATCGAACTCTGTCCGATCCAATAGCCCGCGCAGTTCCTTGACCTCCGCCTTCACCTCTACCGAATCCGCGTCAGAAGCGATCGGAGGATGGCGCAACCCGTCGGTCATGTAGATCCGACTTCCTCCGTCGCCGTGGAGGTACATGTTGATTCTCGCGATTCGGGCGATGGCAGGGTCCCGACCGGCGTCGATTCCAAAGATCGCTTGATTCGCCACCTCGTCCAGCAGTTGAGCGCGCTCCGACTTAGTCAACGACTGGTTGTCCCAGACTTGGCGACGCATCTCTGTAAGTGCCTCGATGAGGAAGCCTCCGGTACCACAACAGGCATCAAGGACGCGGTCTATGGCACTAGTGGTGCGTCCTGCCCGCAGGTGCCCCAATCTGGTCATGAGCTTCACGATGCTCCGCGGCGTGAAATACTGGCCGAGAGCCTGACCCCGCATGGTAGCCGCAAGGAACGCCTCGAACATGCGGCCATTGAGGTCTTCATCGATTCCGAAGAGGTAATAACCCTCAAGCTGCTTAACCACTCCTTTTGTCGTGCCCGGCGATAGCCGGAGGCGCTCGCCCGGTTCAAAGATGCGTTTGCGCTTGCGTTGTGCAATCTCGTGTTCAAGCGCCTCAACCAATTGCTTGAACAACAGCGCATCAACTGGGTTCGGGTCGTTTGCCTCCTGTTCGGCAATCCAATTTGTTGAGAATCTAACCGCCCCGGGTGGCAGCGGTTCACCTTTGCTTATCAACTCCAGCAATGCGGGGTCATCGCGTAACCGACGATCCTCCCATAGCTTTACGAACAGCAATTTGGCGAATTCAACAAAGGCAGCTTGAGGGCTCATCTTCTCGGTCTGCCAAATGATTTGGTGACAACGGAGAAACGCCTTTTTCACAGCGTCCATCGATGGACGTGTCAATAGGTGACTGCCAGGTATTCGCTTCGCCGCGCCCCAGCCCTTTCGGGCTGCATTAGCCCCGAGCAGCCGAGAGAGCGCTTCGTATTTCGGGTTTCCGTCGACGAAGTCCTCGAAACGAAGGGAAAGGACTGCTTCCTCTTGGTCCCACGCATACACCCGGGAAAGGAGGCCGTTGGTCAACATGTAGTACCGGCAGGGTCGATCGCGGTACTTTCGGTTGATCAGAAGCGCGTATCCAGCGCATTGGTATGTGAAGTCCTCGATTCGCTCCTCGGTGGATTTGGCATCCAAGAGCCATCTCGGCTTGTTCTCGCATTGGAGCAGGAAGTCAGGTTTGTAGAGTTCTTTGTTACGTCCTCTCGGAACCTTGAGCTCTTGGATGGCCTTCTTAGGACGAATCTCTCGATCCTCGTAGCCCAGAGCTGCCAGTAGTCGTAACACGAAAAATGATTCGACGCTCGCCTCGTTTGAGAGGTCCGTTGAGCGGCAGAACTTGTTCACCGAAGCCATGACAAGTACCCCTTGCTGACTCGTGTTGGCCGCGCGATCTGCCGGGGTTCGGCGGGCCCGCAGTTATTGAGAGTCAGAAGCTGCCCATACCAGGCGACGTCGTCGCTGATGCCTGAGACTGTCGGAGACATGGGCCTGATCGTATGCGGTCCAAGAGCGGCGCAGATTAGGAGCGAGGGCCAGGGCACCCCGAGGCCGACATGTGGCATCCGGTGCGCAGCCTAATCTCGACGTTGCGGTCACAGCTGCCATCAACAGAGACCTGATGGGGCTTGTGTCGGTGCCGGGAGTCGTAGCGCGACAATACGAAATTGGGCTGGCGGGCCGGGAGGGAGTCGAACGTCCAAAGCGTTTCGCGGCGGTTTTACAAACCCGCGCCTCGACCCCGCCTGCGATTGGCCTGCCGTGGCGTCGCCGCACAGGTCCTAGAGACATCCGACGGTCGTGGCGCCTAGCCAATGCCATGCCAGACTGCCTCCCAATGCTGGCACGTCTTCCCTGGATGCTCCGCGCACGATGCCATCAAGAGACTATGGTCTCGAACTGCATAGCTACATCCCCCGCATGGGCAACATGCCTTGTCGCCATGAATAATCAGCTTGATTCGGCACAGCGGGCAATGGCCCTCAACAACAAACTGGATAGCCGCCTCGGCTTCTGTTCTCATACTCATCCTGCGGGCGCAGCCCGCCTTATGTTCTTACGCCGAAGGCGTACGTTAGGCCCATCGTTGTGGGCATGTTAGGCCCATTGCAGGTGCACCACTAAGGCCCACAAGTGGAACGTCCTCCGGCGTCCTTTTGACTGGCGAAACGGCTGAGGGCGGAGGCAGGGCCCAGAAGCTGAGCCCCCGCCTCCGCGTGAACGGTTCTAGGAATTCGTCCCTTCGATCGTGACAAGCACCAGGGCCTGACCGTCCCAGAGGAGCAAGGCGTTGTAATTGGCATAAAAGCTCTTGTCGTTCTCGGCGATGCCTAACCAGTCGTATGAAGCCGACATAGCGAAGCTGCCATGAACCGTAAACACCCCGGTTTGCTGGTCGAAGGTTACGGTCGTATTGGCTAGCGGATCACCGCTCAGCGCCCAGCGAACGTTAGTAACGCCGGCCCCAATGATGTTCTGGGGGCAGTCAGGCGGGCTTTGAAGCTGTTGCGTCGCGCACTGTTGTAGCGCTTTGGAGACGAGATCCTTGGCCATCTGGTCGCTGGCACCGGCCGGGCGCTGCAGTGCCGGCAGCCCTTGGGCATCACTGATCGACCCTACTGCTACCCCTCCGGCTGCTAGTAGTAGCTGAGTCGTATAGCCGCCGCTCGAGAGGTCGTGATGTGTCCGAGGGGCGCCATCCTGGTACGCGATCTCCATTTGATAGTGGCCTGTACCGTAGGGGTTGAGGTCCTGGTCAAAGGAGATGGTGAGGTCCTGCAGAGGGTCGCCGACCAACTGCCACTGAGGGGAATTGACGAAGTAGGCGTCATTGCTCTGAGGACATCCCTGAGGCGAAAACGATGTCGCCTTGGTACAAGCGTCAAACGCGCCCTTGATCGCCGCTTTCGCCGCATCGAGGCCCGCGGAGGTGAGCTTGGGTTGGTAGGGCACTGTCTGCTGCTGAGACGAGAAGGCATCAATGCCAACCGTCTGCACTTCCAGCATCTGGGTGCCGTTGAATTGGATCTTGTGGGCGAGGGGCAAGACAGCCACGGTGGACTTCGCTCCCTCCGGAAGCGCGATCGCCTTGCCGTCGATGGTGACTCCAGCGCTCCCCCTGGGGAGCCCGATCTGCAGGACGACTGGTGTGATGACGAGGTGCCAGACCGGATAAAAGCCGAAGCTGGTCGCACCTGAGCGCTGGACGGAAAACGTTCCTTGCCTTGTGCCGTGTGCGGTCTCGTAGCTGAAATTAACGGCCGCCACGCTGGCGACAGGGTTGGCGGTTTGGGTGATGGCGAAGCTCCCGATGTCCGGCTTGGCGGAGGCGAGGGCAGCATTCATGGCCGCGCGGTCGGTCAGGGTGACGTTGACGGGCGCGGTCGGCGCCGAGACTTCAATGAGGCTCCACGCGGCGGTCGCGTCTCCTTTCTGGACCGCGCCCAGATACTGAGTCACCGCGCCGGCTGGCGAGTACTGGTGGGCGAGGAAGTTGTTGGCCACGAAGCCAGCAATAAGGGCGACGGCAACCGCGCCCGCAGCGATCTGGTAGCGGCGCCGGTGCCACAGCGTCGGCTGCCCGGACGACAGCCTTGGGCCTATGGACGGCGTCGCTGCCGGTTCGTGATTCGCAGATTGTTTGGTCTCGACCTCGGTGCTCATCTCATTTCTCCTCGGTGAGATCGAATTCGAGCCGCGCTTCGTCGGCAAGCGCGGTCTGTCCAGTGCGCATGTAGGCGACGACCAAGAGTCGGGCCAGATCCTGTCGTGCAGGGCTCCCGGCCAGAGCCGCGCGGAGATAAGCAATCGACGACTGCGGATGGCCGCTGGCCTCGTAGCACTCAGCCAGTGCCCGCGCAAGCTCTGCGCGCTGCCCGGCGATGGCTGACCGAGCTTCCTCGACGACTTGGCCAGCGCTGCCGCGACCTTCGGTGACCTGGTGCTCAAGCTCAGAGAAGTTGCCCAGGAATTCGCCGCTTAAGGTGTCGTCGAGCACGCCTCGGATCTGATCCGCAATGACGTGGTCGAGAAGGGTGCGGCGACGCGCCACGAGCCGGCTCGCGTCAAGCAGCCGCCCGAAGTCGGTATCGACACCACCGAGCTCGAGTCGCACCTCCGTGCTGTTCACTCGAAGCAACGGTTTGAGCTCACTACCGAGCGCTACCTGCAGCGCGTACAGCTGCTTGCGGAGCCGGTCGCGCTGACTGCCGACGGGGAATCCGGGCGCCACTTCGTCGGCTAGCGCCGATCTGTCGACGCCGCTGTCGTCGCCACGGGCTATACGTGCCAGCAAGAAGGAGAAGAGGAACTCCAGTCTCGGCTGCTCGTTCAAACGTGCGGTGACGTCACGCTCGTCGGCCGATATTCGCAACCGGCCAATGGACTTGATAGCGATCCTCGAACGCTTTGCGCCCGCCAAATCAGGCTCCGTCGATAGTTGTCGAGTCCCGTTGCCGGGGGTCCCAACCTCAGCTTTTCCTGAGGTTCGAGTTGGCGAATCCTCAACTTTTCTTGAGGATTGGAAGCTGTCGACACTGAGTCCGCGCCCGCCGTCCCCGTTTTGGGACGGTGAAATGGATCCTTGAGCCGAGGGTTCCAGCCCGTCGGCCAGATTCCGATTTTCGGCGGGAACCGGCGTGAGGGCGACCGTGGCCAGGGCCAGTCCGATAACGAATTCGACCCAACCACCGGCTCCACCGGCCAGCACGGCCGCGGCCCCGGCGCCGGCGACCAATAGCCAAAGAAACGTGGTCAGGCCGCGGGTCTGGATGAAGAAGTAGCCGACGACGGCAACGGCGAGATAGGCGAAGCCGATGGGATCGCTGGGCGGATTGAGCAGTGCGACGATGCCAAAGGCAGCGCACGCGACGAAGCCGCACAGGAGCACGATCCCGCGCGGATCCCTTGGTACACCGAGGGCCTCGAGCAATTGGACTGATCCTTCCCCGCAAACCAGGCCCTCCTCCTTCGGGCCTGTCTCCGCGTTTGAATGAGTTGTAGTGGGCGCGAAGCGCCGTGTATATCCACGAAATCCACGTTTCGGCCTAATCGATTTCCATGGCCGCGCGTCATGGATTTCCAGCGCTTTGGTGCCTGTGGTGTTCATCGCTCGAGTTCCGTGAGGACCTCGTAGGAGGATTGGTCTCGCTGGCGGCGATCTTCTCGTGCCAGCCATCGAACGACGTACTTGTAGGCGCGGGCGAGGAGCCGATCTTGCAGGTCGAAGCCATCGCGGATCGGGATCCGGGCGGCTGCTCGCAAGAGCTCAAGCACCAGTTGCTGCCGGATCTCGTCCTCGTCGAGGAGCGGGGGTACCGGCCTAAACATCATCAGTAGTTCAAGCAGCGCCGGCGCGAGCAGGTCGAGAATCACCGGACCCCACTGGTGGCGTGGGCCGGCTCGGTAGGCGGTTAGGAGCTCCGCAAGGAGCCGGTCTCGGTTTATCCGCCGCACCTGTAGGTTGTCTCGGGCGCGCGTGAAGAGTTCCCGGGCATTCGCGGGCAATTCCTCACCCAGCTCGTAACTGGCCCGAAGGTCGGCTGCAAAGGTTTTTGCCATCGGCACCTCCTGTGTTTTGGTGCCCGCAGACTCCCAAGAGGCCGTCCTCTGGCCGTCCTCCGAGCGTCCTCTGGCGTCCCCTCAGGACGACTGATTTGAATTCGAGGCCTCGACGTCAGGGACTCGAACGTCCTCTGGTCGTCCTTTCTGTGCAGAAAGGACGCTGGAGGACGCTTTGCGAGGGGTAGTCACTGTCCTTTAGGGGGAGATGTGAGGACTTCTCGCCGCTTTCACCTCAACCTCCCCTCCGAACTGGAGTCCGCCTTGGCCCTATTTGCGACCCAACGAGGGCTGAGGCTCGGACCCGCGATCCGGCTCTTGCTCGGAAACGCAATGCGTTCGCACGCCCCAAACGAGTGGGTCGACTCGCCGGCAGCTCTTGCCGCGCTGACCGCTGCCGAGCTCGCGGTACTCATGGTCGCGTCGGTCTTGCCCGAGGGCCAACGTAGGATGCACGAGCTCGCGACAGAAGCAGCGCTCGCGGCAGAGGAGAGGCTCGCGCTCTTCAGGGAAGCGGGCCAGTGACCGAGCGCTGTTTTGTCAAGGTCGCCTTCGATCCAGCCACGAGCGGAGGCCACGTGCGGCGCGCGGTAGGCGGCTTTCTGCGCTACATCCAGCACCGCGACCTCCACCCCGCTGCCAAGCAGGAGCGATCACGCTCAGACGTTGCCGGCCTCGTCAAGTACGTGGCCTATCGGGATCAGGCCAGCAGCCGCGCCGAGCTGTTCGGCCCCGAGGGCAGCCTCGGTACCAAAGCTCGCAAAGACTTCGTCGCCTTCGTCACACGTTCGATCGAGAACTCAGAGCCCCAACTCTTCCGGACCCGCGCTGGGACCGTGATGGATCGCCGACGGGCAGTCTCGCGCTTTCTCGTCTCGCCGGAGTCCGCTCAGGGCCTGGATCTCCAGCGGCTTGCGCGAGCGGCGGTGAGCCAGTTGCAATCGGAGATGGGTGTCAGCGACCTCCGTTGGATTGCTGCCATCCATCGCAACACCGCCCACCACCACGTGCACCTGGTGTTGGCCGGAATGCGCATGGATCAAACCGGCGCCTATCGACGCGTTGATATCACCAAGCCACGCCTCGCGACGATCAAGGAAGCACTGGGACTGGAGATCGAGCGTCAGCGTACCGAGCGCATCCCATCGCAGAGAACCGCCGAGCTGCCCGCTTCGACGTCCGTAGACGACGACGTTTCACGCGCAATCAAAATGTCGGGCCCGGCCCGGGCGTCGATGGTGCTGCTGCCATCGCGACCGCTCGCGCGAGTCCGCGTGGCATCTGGTTGGACCTTTGCCGCCGCATATAGACGTTCGCCGCATGCGAGTTCGATTCTGGCCTTGCAGGCGGTGGCTCGCCGCTACTCAAGACAGATGCAGCGCGAGGCTGAACGCGAGGCGCTGCGTGGATGGGAGCGCGCAGCTTGAGGCTCCTCGAACAGGCCGCGCGCCTGATCAGCGAGATCGTCGCCTCTGGCGCTCGCCTGCTGCTCCCGCCGTGGGTACTCGGACCATCGGCGCCCCACAGCCACGGAACCAGCCGCTGGGCGCAAGCACGCGAACGCCGCCACCTCGGCCGCCTCGCTTCGCCCGAGCGCATGCACGGGGACGGCATCGTGCTCGGCTGGCACGACCAGCATCTACTGCAATCGCCGGCGGAGGACAACGTCCTCATCTTCGGTGTCCAGCGCTCGGGCAAAACCTCGACCGTGGTTGTCCCGACTCTGCTCGCTTGGAAAGGCGCGGTGGTCGCCACCTCGACCAAGGAGGAGCTCGTTGCTCTCACGTCCAGGTGTCGCGCTTATACAGGTCCGATCTGGGTCTTCGCGCCGCTAGATCGGGATCACAGATGGATGGCGGACCTAGGTCTCCAGCCTGCGACTTGGAACCCGCTCGATGGAGTCGACTCGGTTGGTTCTGCAGCCGAACTCGCGGACCACTTCACCGCCGAGGGCAAGCGCGGGCACTCCGCTCATTGGTATCTGGCCGCCTCCAGCCTGATCACTGGCCTCGCTGTTTGCGAGCGCGAGCGCGGGGGTGACATAAGCACGGTCCTGGCCAGGCTCAATCGCACCGCTCATTCGGAGTTCGTCGGCTTGTCGGAGGTGGTCGAGGACAAGGGCGCCTCTGATCTCATTCGCGCCTTTTCACTCACACCCGACAGAGAGGCCGGTTCGATCGCGTCCACCGCACGCTCGTCGCTTTCGCTCTGGACAGACGAACGAGTAGCTGCAGCGACCCGGACCAGTCAGGATGCACTCGACTTCGATCGCCTCCTGAGTTCTGCGGGCACTCTCTACCTCGTCGCCCCAGCGGAGGAAGCGGAGCGCTGCCGCCCACTCTTTTCGGCCCTCCTCCTCTCCCTCCTGCGGCGCGCGACATCAAAAGCGCGCGCCCAGGGCGGGATTCTCTCGCCGCGTTTGCTGCTGGCGCTCGATGAGGCAGCGAACTTCGCACGTATACCCCGGCTCGCCGGATACGCGTCCAGCGGTCCTGGTCAGGGAATCCAACTCCTGCTCTGCTACCACGACCTGGCTCAGGTCGAGGCTGGTTACGGCGAAGCTGCCGCGCGAACGATCTGGAACAACTGCCGCGCCCGCCTACTCCTGCCAGGTCAAGGCGACATCAAAACCCTGGAGCTCTTCAGCCGCGCCATCGGAGATGAGACGCGCACCTACCGCACCAGCCATCGCGACCGCTGGAACTCCAGCTCCGGCGAGCAACGAGTTGGCCGTCCACTGGCATCTGTCGACGAGCTGCGTCGCCTGCGATCGGCGGTCTTGCTCTACGCCAACGCCCCACCCGCACTGCTCGAGCTTCGGCGCTGGGACCAGGTCAAGGCCTGGCGCCAGCAAGTCCCAATCCGTCCACGGTTATTGCCGGTGTCGCCGGCGAAGGAGTTGCAGGTTGACCGACATCAGCGTTAGGCCGGACTTCAGCGGGTTGCCACCAAGCGTCCTTCACGGCCTCATCCATCTCACCAACAACGCCGCCGCACTGCTCACGCTCGTCTCCGGGCTTGGCATCGTCGTTTCTCTGATCGCGCTCGTCCTTGCCTCCTTCACGGCCAGCCCGCAGCTGGCCGAGCGCGCTAAGGGTGGCATCGCGGTCTCCGTCGGCGCGCTGGCGCTCTTGTACATCGGCGTGGCGGCTGCCAACTACGCCGGCCACCTCTTCGGGCAATAGCGGTGGGCGACTACGGCGCACAGGCGAATCAGATCGTCAACCAGATCGTGATTGCGGTTGCCAACTGGTCGACTGCGATTGCGGTCGCCAGCATGCAGTGGCTGCTGTCGGCCCTTGGCCAGTCGACTGAGCCCGACCTGAGCGTGATCGTGCCCGTCTATGACCGAATGCTCGCGATCGCGCTCTTGCTCGTGGGCGGGATCATTGCGCTGGCCCTGATCGAGCGCATCGCCTGGGGATCCCTGGGCACCGGAATAGCGCTAATTCCTCGCGTCGTCGCCGCCACCTTCTTCGCCTACTCAGGCCTCGGCGTCCTCAAGTACCTGGCTGGCTACTCGGCTCTTCTTGCGACCGTCTGGACCCCCGACTTCACCGCCCTGGGTCAGCTTCTGATGCGAGGCGTCGCGGTCAGCGACGCGGTGGTCGCGAACGGCTCATCTGGGCCGCATGTGAGCACGTTCGGCCTGATCCTGACGGCGCTGACCATGAGCTCGCTCACGGTGATCCTGCATCTGGAGCTGGTCGTGCGCTCAGCGCTGATCCTCAGCGTGACCGCGTTCGTGCCTCTGGTCTCCGTCCTCTCGATATGGCCACGTGCAATCGGCGCCGCCACCGCTCTGGCCGAGTTCCTGGTCGGGTTGCTGTTGTCGAAGTTCGTGCTCGCTACGGTCGTCTACGTCGGCTTTCGGCTGGTCGTGGTGGCCTTGATCTCGCCGACAGACACCGATGCGACAGAGAACTGGATGGCGAGCGGGGTGGCCGTGCTCCTGATCGCCGCCTTCTCCCCGGTCGTCATCTTCTCTGCCCTGCGCTTTGCTCACGGCTCGGCTGGGTCGATCGCTCGTGGCTGGGCGGGAACCGCGGTAGCTATGGCACCGGCAGGCCGCCTGCTGGGCAGCGCCCGCAATGCTGTTCGTCCGCTAACCCGACCCATCGGTCAGCACATCAGCTCCAAGATCGCAGCTCGTCTTCCTCATCGGCCTCGGCCATGACCCGTCCGCGTCTGCCGATCGATCCAGCTCTTGTGTCCCCAGGTCGACGCGGAGGGGGCTCGGGGGAACCGGCGTCGGAACCGGTTCCCCCGACACCCAGCCAGATCGCTCCGAGCCTTGAGGACGACCCGCTATCGCGCCGCCGATTCGGCGGCTATCCGAGCGTACTGTCGAAGGTCGACCACTATGGCTCGTTTCGGCTCAGCGCGGGTGGGCTGGTGGTTGTCGTTGTTGCTGACCAGCTAAAGGGCGCATGCGCTCGCAGAGGCTGGAGTTTGACTTATCTTGCAACGAGGGCGGGGATCTCCTATCCCACTCTGAAATCCATCCTGCGCGGCAAGGCAATTCGTCCCCGCACCGCATGGAAGTTGGCGAGAGCTCTAGGCGAACAACCTGCCGCACCCGAGTTGGATCATCTACTGGCCGCACCGTGACGGCCGAAGCGCGGGCCGAAGGAGCCAAGGAACTCGTCCTGGCAATTTTCCGACTCGCTGTAGCCGACTATCTGGGCCACAGCTACAGCCATGACAATGATGCTGCGGTGCGGCGGATAACGACGCGATTCGCGTCCGACGCCGCCGTCTTCTTCGACAGCAAATGGGCCGGCTATCTTGCCGGTAGAGTCGGCCTCGCCGCCACAGCCATCAGGCGAGAGGCAGTTCGTATCGCGGCGTCAGAAAAAGTTGGAGCACGGCCACTAACGCTGGACGCCTGTTCTCAGCGGCCTCACAAGCACGAATATTGAGCGCATGGATATCTATGAAAAGTTGGAGTCCTTGCTGTCAAACGCAAGAAAAGCGCTCGCAGCGCTTAGCAGCCACGATCGTACTGTCCAGGGTGTTGTCGACCGAGTATCTGAACTTCGCTACGCGGAGGGAAGCCTCGTTGGCTTCCTCGATGCTTTACTCATCGCAGATCCGTTCGCCGCTCAAGTGGTAGCGCCGAGGATCGAGGAGTTCGTCAGTGAAGCGATCGCTGCTCGAATCCTCTTGGAGTAAGCATTCGTTTCCACAGCAAGGCTGGAGGTAATGGCAACGGTTGCCGAAACCGTTGCGATGTGACAGGGTTTCGCCACGGCCAGGGATCTTACTTAGGTCAAATGAAATTCGACTACTACCGGTTGCTTCTAGTCCTTGACAGGCTTCGCCGAGCAGGCGGGGTCGTGTTGTTTGGGTATTCCTTCTTGCCATCGGACTTGTCCTTGTAGCGACATTTGGCGGTGGCATTCCGTGGGCGATTAGCGAGAACTCAGTAGAACGTAGGCTAGAGGCCGCGGCGTTCGTCGTCGGCGGAGCAACTCTCGTCGTCGCAACGTTTGCGGGCACGATGGCACTGATCGCTTATTTCCAGTCAGTCAGAAGTCCGAAACTACGCCTTGAGACCAAAGTTGGCGATGGAGCCAATGGTAAGGTCGTGTCGACCGTACCTGACAAGAGCGGGAAATTCATGGAAGTCGCTAACGATCCGGGCTCGACACTCCATTTCACACTGATTTGCGATAACGACGCTTTCGCTCGCAATCCGGCCGTCAAAGTCACTATCGTGCGCGGATTGAGTGGGCTCCAAGCAGCCTCAGGCTGGTCTTTGGGCGAATACGGCCCTGACGGATACAAATCGGCGCAATGGGATGGCGGTGCCGATTATCCGATTCACGGCGGTTGGCGCCGAAGCCTTCCACCGTTCCCATTAGGTGGATTGAGGCTGACCAAAAATGAGGCCACGAATGCGCTCATTCTGCTTCGATGGGTAGCCGAAGGCATTCGGCGGCAATCAACTCCGCTGATTATTACGCTGCGATAGGCACATGATCGTTGTGCGGCCAGGGGTTGCTTAGGCGACGCGAGCAATACCTGTTGAAGGCAATGCCAGCCTTGGCCAAGGCAAACCGTGGCGAGAAGGGATAGGGCTGGATTATCTTCGGCAAGAGTGAAGAGATTCGATGTGCGTGTCAGCCCTATCGCCGAGATCGGGCTAGCCCGATGCAGAGTCACGGCTCCTACCCGTCACGGCAGCTGAGTTTGGACGACGCGCCTAACTGGAAAACACGTCAGGAGCGCTCCTATCGCCGCAACAATAGTGGGGGTCACGAACCAATCGTGTTGGAGCTCAGGCGGGTGTAGGCTGTTTGGCCACAAGCCCAATCCATGCGTCATCCCAACGACACCGCAAGGCACGCTGACGAACGACGGATTGTCGAAGATCACCGGCAGACCGCCCACAAGCTGGCGCTATACCGCCTGTATGTTGGAGCCTGGGGCAACATTCTGGCCCAAGCCAAGCTGCCAGACGGACCCCCGAAGCATCTCTTCCTACTCGACACCCACTGCGGGGCCGGACTTCATGGCAGCCGCGAGCATCCCGACGGAGCAGTAATCGGTAGTCCCCTCATCGCCGCCAACGAAGCACGGCGCCTCCAGCGGCGCTACCCGGGCCTGACGGTTCATGTGAGGGCGGCCGACAACGACCCTCGCTGGATTGCCCATCTGCGCCAGCGAATCGTTCACTTTCAAACATGCCTGGACCCTCGTGACCGCATCGACGTCGGGACTTACCCAAAGCCATTCGAGAAGATGCTTCCCGAGTTCCTGCGCGAGGTGAAGACCTACAACGCACCAAGCCTTTGGTTCATCGACCCCAATGGCATCAAGATTCCGTACGACGCCGTCCGCTTGTTGGAAGGGCCAGTATTTGGTCCAGAGGTCATCATCAACCTCGACATGCTCGGAATGTGGCGCGTGGACGCCGCGGCCCGAGACCGAGAAGATGAGCGATTCGAAATGACCATCCTCGGCGATACGTACGCCCAGAACTGCCTCAACGAGCTGTTCGGCGGACGCGAGCACTGGGACCCTCCTGTTAGCGGTGACCGAGAGCCGATCGTGGACCGAACGCAGACGCTTCGCGACAATGTGCCTCGCTTGGCCGCCGCGTACGTGGAGCGCTTTCAGCGCTTTCAGTTCCGCAGCCACTACCCGCTGCTGGCCACCCGCGGGCAAATGCGCGAAATCGTCCACCTCGCGCACTCGCAAGTTGCCAAGGATAAGTTCTATGCCGCATACATCCAGTCACAGAACTTCGGGCTCCTCTCGGCGCAGCTTGACCACGTGACGCGAGCTCACGCGGCTCGTCGCTTCTGGCAGAGCTATCGCGGTGAGGAAACGTCAGTCGATCATCTCTACCAGGAAGGCACGCAGCCCTTCGACCGAGGCCAAATCCGGGCAATCTGCAACACCGCCGACGAGGAACGTTACGGCCGGTACAACGAACGGGCCGCTTCAGTTCGGTGGTTCGACGAACGCGGTGAGGATCCCGCCGACCTGGCCTACCAGGCCGACCTGTTCTGAAGTCGTCCGGCGACCGGCTCGGGCATCTCCGACCAAAACTGTCCGTCGAGCTCGCGCCCGCCCGCCTTTGATGTGCGCCCGCCCCACTGCTTGAAGAAGAACGGGACATCCGCGGCCAAACACTTGTCACGGAGCTCCTGAATCCATACCTGCTTGACCGGGCGCCGTCGCGCGCCCGACTCGCCGCCGGCGATCAGCCAATCGATGCCGGTGATGTCGAGGTTAGTCAGCGGTCCGAGGAGGGGTTCAGCCGACACGAAGCGGACCGCACTCGGCACGCTTCGCAACAGGTCGGCTCGGTGGACGAACCGCCGATTTTCAATCGAGACGCCGACCCAGATGTGGCTTGCCCATGCCAGCTCGGGGGCGAGTGCGGCGAGCCGCTCCGCCCGCTTTGTGAGCACCTGGTAGATGTGCATGTCGGCGGTGACCATCACCTTGAATACCTGGTGTATGTAGGACGTCGGCACGCCTTCGTGGAATAGGTCGCTCATTGAGTTAACGAAGATTCGGCGAGGGCGCTTCCACTGAAGTGGCAGCGTCAGGCGCTCGGGCCACAGCTTCAGATCGAAGCCTTGCTCGTAGGGATGACCAGACACGCCGCGGAACCTCTCGGCGAACGTCTCGGCATAGCAATGGGCGCAACCAGGACTAACCTTTGAGCAGCCTGTCACGGGGTTCCACGTGGCGTCGGTCCATTCGATCGCGGACTGCGAGCTCACCGCCCGAGAGTCTAACGATCGGTCCGTAGCCGTCGTGGCGTGACGCGCCCAAATCGATCGCCTGAGAAGCCGCGACTTGGTTCTACTGTGGCACTCGGATCTCGAAGACAATCTGGCTGGCAATCGTCGTGTCTGGACGACATGCCCTCCCCCAACTGCGAGTAGAAGCCCCCGAGCAGCCCGTTCTACGTAAAGGCGGACGGCGTTCTGTTAAGAATCGTGTCGCAGGACGCTCGTCGATCGGCTGGGACTCGCGGCGGCCTGCCTAATTCGTATCGATGACGTCCTCGCGAACGGTTTGGCAAACCGTCGAAGTAGCGCTCGGCACGAATTCCGAAGCCCTGAGTCTCAGCCAAGGCTCGATGGGCCCACCGCGAGGAATTCAAGGGAAACGAATGAACGAGGTGCGTGGAGGGCCGGCATTGAGCAGGCAGGCCTGCGATTGTCCGGTCGAGAGCTCGAGTGTGGAAACTCCCTACGCCTTCAGAGCGCGGATGACTTTCGGTGTCGCCCAGGCCACGAACAACGCAATTCCGATCGGGGCAGCCACCGACATAGCAGCCGACAGCTGAGGGTGTTCATGCTGCAATCGATGTTCAAACTTGCCTGCCTCAACACCCAGCACTTTGCTAAAGGCAGTTTCTGCAATCCACAGACCACACGAGGCACAGAAGAACATGCACTCATTCTAGCCAGCAACCTGGGCCTAGTCACACGATCTTCGTAAATCGTGAGATCCAATTGCGGCACGCGATCGTAATCTAATGGCTGTGCCGAATCGTGTCCGGTTCCAGATGACAATGTCCCATAACAAGAACCACTACCCGGTCGACTACACGGCACAGAATGCTCGTGAGTTCAATGCCCTGAGAGGAATCGAACTGATTGAAGCGCGGGTAAACCAAGAAGGCGAGCTCGTCGCGATCTTTGAAGTCTCGGCATCGATGAAAGCGACGGCTGAACAGCACCTCCGATCGTTTGCCGACGCACTCCTTCAGGCCGATGATGAACCCGAGACGGTCCAGTTCGACCAGCTTTCACCATCAGACTCGAACGTAGTCCAGCTACCCGGCCTCCCGGACGGTTAACGGAATCAAAGCGATCACAGTGGCCCATTGGCAAGCTCGGGTGATTCGAAGCTATCCAGCCTAGTCAGATAGCTTCAGGCGCTCGCGGGGCGGCTGTGCGTTTCAGCCGCGATTTCTCGTCTCCACCAAGCAACCTCTTCTGCGACAACCTCAGCCAATTCGCACCCACAGCGCTCAAGCAAGTGCGGCGCTGATGGTGGCCGAAGGTCGATCTGTCCAACAGACCGCAACCGCCCTCTGTGCCAAACGCCTTTGATGTCCCGCGGGCTTACCCACCAAGCCTTGAGCTGTCCCGGTAAGGCTGCTGAGTGAATCTCGACAATCCAGGCTTGTCGACGGTACGCAGGAAGATCTTCGATAGAGTCATATCCAAACACACAACACGAGTCTCCCCCTGTCCAGCATGACGGTATTAATCCCCACCTCAAAACACTTGCGAGGCTGTGCCGCCACGTGGCGTGAAACCAGGACACGCGTTCCGGCCACGGCGGACATAAGCGCTGACGGACCTGATCAGGAGTCTGATCCAGGTAGCTGACTGGCCCGCTTAGGGGGAACGCCCCGGCTGGCCTTCGCTGGCCTGACATCATCCGCCGCTGGCCCCTTTTGGGCTTCAACTGGCTTAAACAGAACTATGTCGCCGGGGCGCAATTGCCACCGAACATCCAATCGAAAATGGCGTCGACTGCCATCGCGCTCATCGATCAGGAAGCCAAAGTGCCGATCGGGTCTGACGATTTGCACACGGCCGCTACTTTGATCCTTATCGTCCTCGGTTTGCTCGATAAGTGGGCTCGGTAGAGGCCGTGCCTGGATGCTAGCCGCAGGCGATGGAACGATGCTCTGTGCCTGATCAAGGAGCTTCTGCAGGTTTGGGCTGGAGCGCGTGGCTGGATCACGCTGAGCCACCTTTAGTAAGCGTAAAGATAGCGATGGTGCCTCGGCCTCCAATGCAAGTCTGCCTGCCTTGAAGGCGAATCCGCCGTGCAGCCTCCGTTCAAGTCGGCTAATTGTCGCCAAGGCCCCTTCCGTGTCACCGCTCTTGACTAGAATCGATGCGTATTCAAGTTCAATGCTTGGATCGCCCGGCTTCAAATTCCGAGCTTTTCGGATCACCGTTAGAGCGTCGGTGCGTCGACCCAAGCGTATAAGTGCCTGTGCCAACCGATATCGGTGATAGGGATCGTCGGGCTCGAGATCAACCGCCTGATTTAGGAGTGCCACTGCATCTTCCGAGTACTGCCAAATTTGTGGAACAGCCAACATGTGCGAAGCGCGGGCGGCGCACTTCGCAAGACGTTCCCTTTCGTCGTCCTGCAATGTGTGCCAGATCTGCAGCACTCGAGCCGCAAGAGGAGCAGCATGCGCCTCGCGACCTAGCTTATGGAGCGCGTAGGCCAAGCGCCAGTTGCTTTGGAGATGATCGGGCTTCCGTTTCAGGCTCTCTTCAAACAAGGCGATTGAGTCTGAGTAATGCTGCTGCTCGTAGTACTGAGAGGCGGTCATATACCAGTGACGAAAATTGCCAGGCTCGCGCTGGCGGAGTACATCAAGGATCTCTAGGGCTTCGGCATACCGTTTTGCTCGCGACAGGTACCAGACACGTTTGTCTAAAACGAAGCTGGACGACCCTGCCTGTGCCAATAAGTTGGCGGCCTTTTCCCATTCAAGCTCCTTGGCAGCGGCCGCGGCTTCGCCTACTAGCCGGCCGGAGTTATCGTCGACCATCACGGCGAGAGCACTTTCTCAGTTGTTCGGAAACTGATTTTTGCGAAGTCGCGGAGGGCGTCTGCGCCAAGCCGTGCAACGAGTTGCCTAGCGGCATCAATCACTTGCTGGGAAGCGCCCTTCGGCAACTTGAGGCCTAGTTGCTGTGACTGTCGGTCCATCCAATCAAGAAAAGCGTCCCGTGCAAGGATGGATGCGGCTGCAACAGCAATATCGGACTCGGCCTTAGGAAACTGGAGGATCGATATGCCTGAGTCCCGAGTGTCCTGAAGTAGCCTGCGCTCAATGTATCTGGCGTCAGCGAACTGGTCGACGATCGCAAAGTTCGGTTTCAGGCCAAGTCGAATCAAATCCTCGATAGATCGAGTGTGTCCCCAGGCCAGGAGTGTATTGAGATTCTTACCCTCACTCTTCATCTGGGCGTAGAGATCGTTGAAGCGCTTGGGCGGGATTGGAGTGACTTTGCTGTTGGCTCCAGTGACACGACGGATTTGCTCCGCCAGGCTGCGCACAGCCTTATCGCTAAGTAACTTGCTGTCCTTGACTCCGAGCGCTCGGAGCGCACTGGCGGTGCGCGCGTCAACGAACACCGCCGCGCTAACGAGCGGCCCGAAGAAGTCACCTTTACCCGCCTCGTCCGTACCAATATGCGGCTCAGATTCGTCGACGGACGACCTTGCCCGAGTCGCTTGCTTCGGAGGATCTGCTGGATCGGGCGCGATTTCCTCTAAGCCTCCCAGTCCAGACATGGCCTTCGTGATGCAGGTCCATAGAACGTCGTACGCAGGCGCCTGACCGGCCGGCAATGTGCAGCGATGTGAGGAATAGAGAATGATCTGTGCTCGACTGTTTCCCCGTTGAAGGTGATAACGCCAGACCTCGTACTGGTTGGTTTGCTTCGACTCCTCCGCACCAGAATCAATGATGAGTTGGCGCAGCTGCTCCCTACGATCCTCAGACGGCACTGACACCGTCCTAGCCGGCCGACCGACAGGTTTAACCGGCAAAACCAAATCCCGTACGCGCTCCGCAGCTGCTCGGACGCTTCCAGTACCCCCAACAACGATGCTGCCATTCGGGTAGATATCAATTGGCACGATGCCGGAGGCGTTACCAGCTTTGAAGCGGTAGTGATCTTTCTCTGGTTTCTCGTCGTCGACCTGGAGGTGCTCGACGGTCAGAAGGTTTCGAACGGCTCGAATGTACCCGTCATATCCCATCACGATCGGAGCCACAGAGTTCAGAAGCCGAGTTCTAACCTCAGCTAAGCGATCGACAAAGACTAAGTCGAGGCGTTGCGCAACCTCTAGCCCTTGCGTGTCAGATCGATTCTCCTCGGGCAGGAGGATGCGGCGTATTCCGGAGGCCCGTGCTGCTACAAGTTTCTCGGGTATTCCAGTTACCCCGCAAAGCCGCCCGGCGATATCGATCTTGCCTGTTGCGGCCAATAGTGGATCCGGCGGAAGATCGCCTCTGGCTACTGAGCCCGCGACGAAAAGGCCGAGCCCAACCGACTCACCCTCGAAAGCGACCGGCCACTCCACCTCCCATCGAGCACCGTCGGCAAAGACTCCATGTAGGGCCAGCTCCGCCTGAGAGCGCATCGCGGCGGTTGCTTCGGCGAAACTCTCGATCCGGTCCGATTGATTTCGTGCAACCTTGAGACCGAGCACGAATCCCTGGCCGTTGTGGACGAACAGCGCATTCGCCTGATAGTGCTGCGCTCGATAACCGAGCTCTTCGGCGGCACGTTGCAATTCTGCGACAACTGTCGCTTCAAGCCGGTTCGTACCAAAGGCCTCCAGTAGCCGCCAGGCAGCCTTTGCTCGAGTCGCCTGGCCTAGTCGTGCTTTGTGTAGAGCCTGCACATCAAAGCTCTCGACTGGGATGTGTTCGGCAGCGTCGCCCAATACATCAAAGATCAGTTGGACAGGACTGGCCAGGTCCCCGAGCTTGTCCAACTGCTCTTGACGAACAGCGATGTGGGTCAGATCTTCTTTTAGTCGTTCTACGCGGGTAGTGACGGTGGGTGGGAGCAAGGATCTGATCGCATCAACGACCGCTAAGGCTCTGGCGCCGACGAATAGACCTCGCGGCGCTGTTGACAGCGCAAGCTCAGCGACATCTTGTGCTGTGCTCTTATCGCCGTCCCTCCAGTACTCCATAGCCAGGTAGTCGATCTGCCGGGTGAGCGGATCCATTAGTCCACCAAAACGCTTACGCCTTCTACGTCGTTTAGGAAGAGGTCACGGCCCTCCGTTAGAACCACATCAGCGCCTGGAGTTGCGACAATCGCATTGGTCACGAATTCACCGCGCTTAGATTGCACGGCGATTCGTATGGCGTGGACAAAGCCTCGCGCTTCCTCAATCCGAAGGATCAACTTGTCGCCACCGAGTAGATCGTGGCGGAGACGACCTGCAAGAAAGATGTCATCGATGTCTAGGCGGACCTCCTTCCCGGGCGAATGAGGTGGCCCTACGCTAGCGGCAAATGCCCAAGATCGCTCACTGCTCCACGCACTTGGTTCGTGAAAGATCATGGGAAGCGCTAGGCGCTTTGGCTGTGCGACCACGTCGGGCATTCGATTCTCACGAAAGTACCAATAGAAGCTCTGCACCTTACGGATGGCTGATACCAACCAACTAGGCTCCCAGAAAAGATAGTCGACACCTGGCAAAGCGACCCCGAGTCGAGCCTCGTCAATAACACCAGCCATCACTGCCGCAACAGTGCTCTCGCCAGCGGGAGTAAGGGTGCCAACGTAAGACTCGAGTTGCCGTTGCGCGACCAAACCTTGCAGGTCGAAAAGCAGGCTCATTCTTGCCCCTAAGTCGGTCTCATGTTCGGCCAACCGCACCATCGCGGAGGACCTACTCACATCGTCAATCCAAGCCGGGACGACATCGAGCCACCGGCCATCGCTTCTATGACTTTCGTTGAGAATCAGCACCGGGATCCGTGGCTGATTTTCATAACTAAAAGACGCCTCCGCAAATGAACCAGCGGTCAGCCAGATTTGCCCAGTCTTAGCGCTTGCGCGCCTTTCTTCCTTCCAGGCACCCATAGCTATGCTGTCCAGATCTCTCAACCAGTCAGTCCGCGCGGCGGGCATCGGTTGGTCTTTCTGGAGGTTTTGGACAACCTGCTGGCACGACAAGCAGTCCGCCAGATGCTCAGCTGTGGCTGGACTCTCAACTCCGTCGAGATAGTCGAGCCAATCCACCGGAAGAGGGCAAACTTCTTCCATATTCATATACCTAGAACAGCGATTCGATGATTCGCTCGTAAACGGACTGAGCTTCATCGAACGAATCACTAATTTCAGCGACTAAGGCCATAACTTCCTCAATCAGTTGAACTGCTTCGGCCTTGGGTATGCCAAGCGCTTCAGCAGTGGCCAACATGCTTCCGTCGCTCCGGTGAAACTCTCGCAGAGCCTGGACGCGTTTCCGGCCCATGCGAGCAATTACGCTCTGCGAAAGGTCATCCAGCTCCACAGTAACGGCGATCGGATGCTCTCTGCTGATCGCTGTGTTGTCGAGCACCTGAGGCTCCACTTCAGCCAAGTTAAAGCGACTGCTGAGAACGTCAGCGATCTGCGCATGACTTAACGCACCCTTGGCTGCGCCCAGTAGATGGCACACGAATTCGCCAAGTGGCGCATCTCGGAGAATCGGTGAGGACTTCAGCGCGTGCGGACCGTAACGCACAACATGCAAAGCCTCGTCGGTGAGGTCCTGGGTCGTGGCTACAAGCCCACGAAGACTGGCCTGGCTCGGATCGTCCCAGCCACCTTCGGTCAACGTCCAGAGTTGGCTTGACGACTTCGTAACAGGAGGGACGCGACGAAACCGAGGGTCAGCAGCGAGCATCACTTGAAGACGCTTGAATAAGTTGGTGGCGCTGCTGCGGTGACGTTGGTTGATGATGAACTGGCTCAGCGAGCGCGTAAGCATGCTGCGGAAGACCTTTGTATCCGAAGCAACCGCCAGCATTGCTGCTAGATCTCCTCGACGAAGGAGCCGAGCCTCAACCCAGTCATGCTTGAGGTCAGCAAAAGAGTCCTTATCCCAGACTTGAGTCTTTGAATAGAGAGCCGCCGGGTACTGGCGCGCGGTAGATGTAACGACCCTATCGAGAAGATCCATTAGCTCGCGCCCGATTCCTTGGGTCTTGCTTTCTGTTCGAAGCGTCTCCAACGAGGTGCTCATTTCTGCAGAACCCGCTTGACGGCGACTAGGGTGCTGGCGAGAACAGCTTCCCGCATCTCCAGCGTTCGCTTCTGGTCCAGTCGGTCCAAGTAGCGGCCGACTTCGCGCAATAGAGCCAAGTCGATTGAGGATGCCATCCGAAAGCTGAAAAAGGTATCTTCGGGCAATCCGCCCTCTCCGCAGAGGGCCATGATCTCCGGCACGGAGTCGTCCCACTCCGGCGAAGTCGAGCCGACAACCAGATGTCCGATTGTGGGAGCTGGGCTCCCAGCAGGCGTTTCAAGAGCAACCAGCACGCAGAACCGGCCCGCCTTGCCACTGTGATAATTCAAGTGCTGTTCTGGTACCCAAAATACATCCCCCTCGCACAAGCCGAGGTGAGGCTGGCTCAGCGCGGCCAACGCTTCGAGGGGTAGGTTGCCAGGTCGCCTCGGTCGGCTTATCGGCGTCCGCTCCTGGGCGCCTGGTTGGGGTGGTTCACCTCCGCTATTGCGCGCCACGCCCGTGGACCAGATAGGTATCTCGCATCAAAGGTTACAGAACCGTGATTCGCTTTTGCCTTGACGCCGTGGCTTCAAGTCATTGCGGTGCGATACTCAACGCCGCCGCCGAAGCCGCAGTCAGAATGGCGATCGCAAGTCGAAGTCCTTGCCGAGGTCGCCCTTGTCCAGGTGCAGGTAGCGCATCACCATCACGTAGCTTGAGTGGCCGAGGATTCGACGCAGGCGCTCGATGTCACCACCGTTGCGCAGGTACTCGGTAGCGAAGGTGTGGCGGAACTTGTGCGCGTGCACCTTGAAGCCGACCCGCTCCTGGATCCGCATCAGTAAGTACTCGACGGTCATCATGCGCACCGGCTGGCCGTTGCCTTTCATCAACAACCGGTTCGTCTCGACGTCCTGCCGAAACCGATTCAGGTAGCGGTCGATCTCACGACGGAGCCGGCTGGAGAGCGGAACCCGGCGGAACTTGGCGCCCTTGCCCTTGCGGACTTTCAGAAAGCCGACGTCGCCATCGCTCTCGTAGTCCTCCAGCGTGAGCTCAGCCAGCTCACCAACCCGCATGCCGGTCCCGAGCAAGATCTGCACCGCAAGGCGCGGCCAGCCCGGCGCTGCGGCGGCAACCATGGTCTCCTGCTGGGTTTCGGTGTAGGTCTCGAGCTCGGTGACCGGCACCTTCGGCGGACGCATCCGGATCACGGCTGGGTCGACGGCAAAGCCCTCGCGCAGCGCCCAGTTGGCGAAGGCCCGCACGACCTCGAAGAAGCCGTGAACGGTGTTCGGCGCCAGCCCGCGGTCGATCAGGACCCCAAGCAGCCGCTTGACCTCGGCTGACGTCAGGCCGTCCAGGGTCGCCGGGCCGCCCTCGTGCTCGAGGTACCAATCCATCTTCTGCTGGTACCACTTGATGGTCTGCTCGCTGCGGCCCATGACCTTGACCTCGGCCAGCCACTCGCGGACGAGGCCAGCCATGCGCTGACTCCCAGCCGGCCGCCCTGGGGCGGCTCTAAAGGCGAAGGCGGGCGCCGAATCGTCGCCGCCGCCGTCGGCATCGGACCGGAAAAAGCGGGCGCCTGGACGGCTCGTTTCGACCCTGCGTACTGCCTTGCGCCGGTGGTCCGAAACCGGCGCCGAGGCCAGAAATTTTGTACCGACGGTTTTCGAAAAACCCAACGGTTTTGACGGTTTTTTCAGCCTCTTTTCCACAGCTTTGCAGCCTCCTTGGAGCCTGGCATCCAGGGCTCTGAAAACACGAAAACCCGGTCCGTTGGACCAGGTTTCGAATACAGATTACCCTTCGGAGGCCTCTCCAAAAAGAGGGGTGTGGTGGGCCGGGGCAGACTCGAACTGCCACATCCTTTCGGAGGCGATTTTACAGACCGTTAGGCTCACCAATGCCCAGCCGACCCACGATGCCCGCGCCGCGAACACCGGCGGAAACCGTAGGGCTAAATGGTAGCCCAACGCCATAATTCATCCCGTGACGCGAGGCTATGCCCGCTACGTCCTCGCGGTCATGGTCGCGATCAACTTCCTCAACTACCTGGATCGCTACGTGGGCGCCGCGATCGTGACGCCGATCAAGACCGAGTTCCAGCTGAGCGACGCGCAGGTCGGGCTCCTGGCCACCGCCTTCCTCCTTGTCTACGCCATCGCCGCCCTGCCGTTCGGCTACTGGGGGGACCGCGCCGTGCGCAAGACGGTGATCGGGATCGGCGTCACGATCTGGAGCCTCGCCACGCTCTTCTCCGGCGTTGCCGCGAATTACGTCCAGCTGTTTCTCGGCCGCGCAGCGGTTGGCGTCGGCGAGGCCAGCTACTACCCCGCAGGCACATCCCTGGTCTCCGACTTCTTTCCCAAGGAACAGCGCGGGCGCGTCATGTCGATCTGGGGCGCCGGCAGCGTGTTCGGCATCGCCGCCGCTTACGCCGGCGGCGGCTTCGTGGCCGACCATTACGGCTGGCGCAGCGCCTTCTTCATCGCCGCACTGCCGGGGCTGATCCTTGCGGTCCTCGCCTTCACGATGCGCGAGCCACTCCGGGGAAGCATGGAGAAGGCCGGCGTTGCGGTCAGCCGTACAACTGACGCCACCGCCCGAGCCTTCGTCAACCTCATGCGCATCCCGACGCTGCGGGCCGCGGTCCTTTCGCAGACCGTGCTTTATTTCGTGCTCGCGTCCAATGCTTTCTGGCTGCCGACAGTGCTCCATCGGCGATTCGACATGACCATTACAGGCGCGGGCCTGCTTTCCGGCGGCGTACTCGTGGCCGGTGGGCTGATCGGCACGCTCGCCGGCGGCTTGATCGCGGACCGCCTTGCAAAAACGCGGCCGGCCGCGCACCTCGAGGTTGGAATCGCCGGTTTCCTGATCGGCGCCGTCTTCATCACCATCGCCTTGATCGCGCCCCTCAACATCGGGCCGGTCCCGATCTTCGTGCCCGCGTTCCTCATCACCGTGATCGCGCTTTACCTGCAGGCCGGCCCGTTCACGGCGGTCTCGCAGAACGTGGTCTCGCCGGCGCTTCGCGCCAGCAGCGTCACTCTTCTTCTGTTCGTCTCACACGTGTTCGGCGACTCGCATTCGACGTTTGACGTGGGCTGGCTCTCCGACCAGTTGCACAACCTTCAGCTGGCCCTGCTGATCACCTCGCCGACGCTGCTGGTCGTGGCCGCGATCGTGGCTGCGACAGGCCTGAAGACAGTGAAGCCGGACACCGAAACGATGGAGGCCGCCTGGGCGACGAGGACCCAGACCGAACCCGCGCCCGCTCTTTAGTAGATGAACCCCACGAGGCGGGCGCCCAGCTGACCAGGCTTGATCGTGCGCTGGTCGATCACGTCGAACGCCACCCAGTTCATCTCCGTCACCACCCACGACCCGTCCGGATTCACCGCCTCGACGTAGGCGACGTGACCGGCCCAGCTCTCCCAGGTGACCATGATCGAGCCGACCTTCGGAGTCGGCCCCACGGCGTAGCCCTGCGCGGCCGCGTTCTGGTACCAGTAGCCCGCGTCACCGCGCCACGTCACGTTGCGCTTGGTCGCGACGTAGTACGTGCACCATCCGACCGGGAACCCGTTGGCCGTGTATGGACCGAGGCAGCATCCGAGCACCTTGACCGGGAAGCCGCCGCCCGTGCCCGACCGAATGAGCAGCTGGTACAGGGCCGGCGGGGGCGGGAATGCGCCACCAACACCGTTCGGGATGACCAGGGTCGTTCCGGCCGCCAGCTCGGTGCTGCGAAGCCGGTTGAAGTCGTAGATGGTCTGGGCGTCGACCTGGTACTTGGTGGCGAGTGCGTCGAGCGTGTCACTCGCCTTGACGGTGACCACGACGCCCGGTATCGGCGGGATCACGATCTGATCGCCCGTGGCGACCGCGTCGTTCGAGAAGAGGTTGGTGTTCGACCATCGGATCTGGCTGACCGTGACATGGAACTTGCCCGCGATCGATGCGAGGTTCTCGCCCGCCAGCACCGTGTAACTGAAGGGCTTGTGGCTCATCGGTGCCGCGGCCGGGATCGCGACCGGTTTGATGATCGTGCTGTAGCGGCCCAGCGAGACGTCGCCGGCCGTGCCGCCCTCGGTCGCTACCACCGCCTGGGCGTCCACCGTTCCCAGCCTGGAGGTCAAATAAGCGGGAACGTGGCGGTCCATCGACGCATACGACGAAATACCCACAGCTATCGCAAGCACGACAGCATGTGTCAGATATCGATGGACTCGCAAATGTCTACCCCTAAACGTTGCGATCGTTGTGAACCAACCCGCGGGCGCGGCCGGGTCCCCAGAGAACGGCGGTCACCGTAACAGACCCCCACCGAGTCCGTCAACCCGGTTGTACTCGACCCGCGATCGAGCGAACGCCAGTTCGCCCGGCGCAGCCGATCTCAGCTCCAGTTTGAGATTGGCGCGGTTATTGGCGTTTGGACGTACGAAAGCACGTACGGCCAGAACCGACCGGCGCCGCTTCGAGAGCAAGGTGAGACGCAGCTTCACGGCCGGTACAACGCTCGACAGCCGCCCAACCTTGCCTAAGTTCGATCTACGGCCTTACGGCCCTCCGCGCACGTAAATCGTCTGCCCCGAGACAAATCCGGACTCATCGCTGCACAGGAACGCGATCACGCTCGCGATGTCCTCCGGCTGGCCGATTCGACGCAGCGGTATCTGCGAGGCCGCACCGAGCTTGAACGTCTCGAAATCGATGCCCATGCGCTCCGCGGTGGCGCGCGTCATCCGCGTCTCCACGAAGCCCGGCGCGACGGTGTTGACGTTGACGTTGTAGGGCCCCAGCTCGATCGCGAGCGTGCGCGCCATGCCCTGGAGGCCCGCCTTGGCTGCGGAGTAGTTGGCTTGTCCGCGGTTGCCGAGTGCGGACGTCGAGGAGAGGAAAACCATCTTTCCGTACTTCTTCTCGACCATGTGCTTCTGCGCCGCGCGCGCGCACAGGAACGTGCCCTTGAGGTGCGTATCGATGACTGCATCCCAATCTTCGTCGGTCATCTTGAAAAGCAGGTTGTCGCGGATGATCCCCGCGCACGTGACGAGGATGTCGAGCCTCCCGAGCTCCTTGACCGTGAGATCGACCATCGCATCCACCTCGGCGCGCACGCTGACGTCGCATCCGACGGCGAGGGCGCCGATCGGATCGGCCACCTCGCGAGCAGGCGCCTGGTCGAGGTCGGAGACGGCGACTTTCGCGCCTTCGGCGGCCAGCAGCCGCGCCGTGGCGGCGCCGATCCCGCGGCCTGCGCCGGTGACGAGTGCGACGCGGCCGTCGAACCTCATTCCGTCTCCGTGTCCAGCGCAGTGCCCCCATCCTTGCGCGGGTCGGATGCGCCGTGGAGGAAGCCGTCCTTCTCCCTCACGATCACCTGGGGCCGTGAGAAGTACGAGTCGTAGTTGAGAGTCCGCCTGCTCACCGCGTACCCGCGTTGCTCCAACCCGCGGCTCACCGCCACTGGGATCCGGCCCTCCAGACGCACCTCGTCACCCTGGAAGTCGATCCGCGGCGCGCTCACCGCCTCGACCGGCGTCATGGCATGGTCAAGGATGTTGACCAGGACCTGAAGGATTCCAGTCACGATCTTGGTTCCGCCAGGCGCGCCGATGCAGACGCGCAAACGATCGCCGTCGAAGATCAGAGTCGGCGTCATGCTCGTCGCCCTCGTCTTGCCCGGCCGTACGGAGTTCGGGTGCCCCGGGCGCGGGTCGAAGCAGTTCATGTAGTCGTTGTAGCCAAAGCCGAGGCCCGGCGTGACGACACCGCTCGCCGAGCCGAGTGTGTGCGTCAGCGATACCGCGTTTCCTGAGTCGTCGACCACGCAGACGTGGGTCGTGTCGGGGCGGTCGTGGACGGCAACTCCCAGGCCGGCAGCGACCCCTGCCACTTCACGCGCCTTGGCCGCGTAGCCCTTGTCGGCGAGCGCGCCGGTGGGCACGTCGATGAAGCGCGGATCCGCGACGTGAAGGTCGCGGTCCGCCACCGCCCACGCCATCGCCTCGACGAGCAGGCGAGCCGCCTCGGTGCTCGGCCATCCATGTGTGCTGATGTCGAAGCCCTCGAGGAAGTTCAGCATCTGCAGCAGCGTGATTCCCGTCGCCGGCGGTCCCGCCGCCATGACGGAGAGTCCGCGGTAAGTCCCTCGCAGCGGCTCGGTCACGTTGACTCGATAGCCGGCCAGGTCCTCCTTCGTGATGAACCCGCCGTTGGCGTCGAAATCGCGAGCGATCTGATCGGCGATCTCGCCCTTGTAGAAGGCGTCCGGCCCCTCATTCGCCAGCCTCTCGAGCGTGCGGGCGAGGTCCGCCTGCACAAATAGTTCGCCAATATCGAATAGTTCACCATTTCGCATATAAATCGCGCTGGCGGCGGGCGTGGCCTGGATCCGCAGCCGGTTGGGCACGACGTCGGGTCCGTAATCGGTAGTCCAGTAGCCGTGCATGAAGCCCGTCACCGGGAAGCCATCTCGGGCGAGCGGGATGGCGGGCTCGATTGCCTGCGCCCACGTGATCGTCCCGTACCTGGTCAGCGCCTCTGCCAGCCCCGCCACCGTCCCCGGAACGCCCACCGACTGATAGCCGACGTCATTCACCCACCCCTCGAGCACGTAGCCGTACCGATCCGCGGCCTGGCGGATGAACAGGTGCTCCCACTGGTCCTCGCGAGCGCGCGAGCCGGCTGTCGCATAGAACTCGAGCAGCGCATCGCCGAACTTCGTGCCGTGCACGAGCATCACGCCGCACCCGCCGATTCCGCACATCTGGGGGTCGAGCACGCCCTGCACGAACGCGCACGTGACGGCGGCGTCGACCGCGTTGCCCCCGCGCCGCATGACCTCGAGACCGATCTCGGCCGCGGCCGGTTGTGGGCAAACGATGATCGCCACGGGAACTAAAGATTAAGACTGGCTCGGCCACGAGGCCGGGTCGTGGCCGAGGTCAGGCACGCTTCCGGTCCGCCAGTAGATCGCGCGCCGCCGCTGCATCAGCTCCTCATCGACGAGTAAGCGCCGCAGCGCGGCGAAGTCAGGATGACGGCGGCCGATGATTCGGTTCACCTCCGCCTCGGGATAGCGCCGGCCCGGCTGAAAGTCCTCGGCGAGCCAGCGCAGCACGACGAGCCGCTTCTTCCGCTGGGCTGGAATGCCGAGGAGGCGACCGCCGGCATCGACGAAATTCGCAAGAACGCGATCGTCATAGGGCGTTTCCTTAATACCCACTCTCGATGAAGGTTAAGACGACACACCGGTTGCAAGACACCCCCACCAAGCCCGTTTTAAGTCTCAAGTGAACGGGCTCCGGATCGCAGGGGCTCGGCACACGAGAGGGGGTTATTCGCATGCAATCGTGCGCTTGGCTGGCGCGGCGGCGGATGCGGGGGCAATCGCTGGTGGAGACAGCGATCACCCTGCCGGTCGTGCTGCTGCTCGCGTTGGGTGTGACCGACATCGGACGAGCCTTCTACTACCGTGAAGCCGTCACCAACTCGACCCGTCAAGCGCTGCGTGTGGCGGTATCACCAAGCCAGCAAGCGACCGCCGATGCCATCTGCTCGGGCACCGGCAGCGGCCCATTGGCCGTCACGGTGACGTCGCCGATACCGCCCTCCGGTGGCTCGATCTCAACGATCGCCAACGAGGCCGCGCTGGAGAGCTCGAACAACGGCACACCGGCGGGCTCGGTGATCGCGGGCGCGACGCTGACCGTCACATTCCACTGCCTCAACGGCGCCGCGGTCACCAACGCGAACGCCAACGGCGGCGGGCCTCAGAGTCCAGGTGCCGATGCGATCACTGCGACCATCACCGACACGATGCGGGTGATCACGCCACTTCTGTGGCCGGTCATCGGCACGCAGATCTCGATCACGGTGAGCTCGTTCCAGCGGAGCGAGTACTGATGTCAAAACAAAGGGGCCAGGCGCTGGTCGAGTTCGCGCTGATGTTCCCCATTCTCTTCTTCCTGCTGGCTCTCACCATCGACCTGTTTCGCGTCGACTGGGTGACGACGACCGTGGCCGAGGCCGCGCGCCAGGGTGCACGGCAGGCCGTGGCCAACGCCGACCCCTATGACAACCCGTTCGGGGCCGCGGCAGGCGCGTGCTCGGGAACGACCCAGGTCAACGCGGCCAACGGCAGCGGCTGCCTGACGAGCGCGCGGGTTTACCAGACGGTGACCAACGTGCTGGGAGGGTTCAGCTCCGGCGCCAACCTAACCGAGGCTTCCCCGGCGAGCTGCCCGAATCCGTCTGTCGGCCGCGCCTCGGTCTGCATCTATCCCGCCGAGCAGGGCGCCGCCGGCAGCTACGTCAGCTGCGCTGCCGCACGCAGCGCGCTCGGCCGCGACCCGGCACCCGGCGACCTCGGAGCGCGCGCACCCGAGTACACCAGTCCTCAGTACAAGGGCTGCTTCCAGATCGTCGTGACGGTCATCTTCCGCTACAACACGCTCGTTCCGTTCCTCGGCAGCGCGACTCCGAACTTCCTGAGGATCGCCTCATCGACTGCGATGGTTGCGGAGTACTGAGGCGATGGACGACCGACGTCGCGAGAGGCAGAGCGGCCAGGCGATCGTGATCGTCGGGGCGATGATCATCGCGCTGACCATTCTCGGGACGATGGTGTTCGACGTCGGCCTCGCGATGTCCGATCGTCGCAACCTCCAGGCGTACGCGGACGCCGCCGCGCTCGCGGGGTCGCGATCGTTCGGGCCTGCCGGTCCGGCGAAGGCAAACTACGTGGCGCTTCAGTACCTCGCGCCATCGCTCGGTTTCACGGTGCCCGTCGGCGCCTGCGGGGGGCCGGCCATCTGCCCGGCGGGCACCTACTACGTGGCCGGCTACACGATCCAGCTCGCTGACAGATATCGCGTCAACGGGATCCTCAACTATCCGAGCGTTCTCGACGTGCTCCTCCAGCATCAGCAGCCCAGCATCTTCGCGCGCATGGTCGGGTATTCGGTGGTCAACACCGGCGCCTCAGCACGAGCGACCAAGCCAGGCCCGGAGTTCAACAGCGCCGACTATGCGGTCGCCGCGTTGAGCGGGGACGCCTTGATAAATGGTGGAGGCGCCGCCTTCCAGACGGTGACGGGTCCGGTCTATGCCTATGGCAGCTTCGGCGCCAACAACGGTCCGCACTCGACGGGCGTGCCTTCGCAGCAAACCAACTACAACGGCAGCCTCTGCCCGGGTCCCATCACCAACCAGGTCGACAACGGCGGCGGCGCCAACGGGCTCAACTACCACACCACCGATGGCAACCCGGTGCAGACCAACACCGGGGTGGCGCCTCCTTACAACTACGACAACGCTTCGCCTCAGGTCGCCCCACCAGGCCCGCGCTACTACACCGCCGCCGCCGCCCAGGACGCCTCCGGCAACTGGAAGCCCGGCATCTATGACGGGTTCGCGCCCAGCGGCGGATTCATGAACGGCGGCGTGTACAAGATCGTCAATTCGCCGAGCCTGGCGCTGGGCTCGATCACCAACACCGTCCACACGCCGTCAGGCACATCCAACGGGGCCGACGCGGTCGCAATCGTGCTCGATTCCTCCGACGCCGGAGCGCTCGACCTCAGCCAGGCCGTCCTCAACGGCCTCGACGACCTGTACGCGCCGAACTACACGGGGGCACGCGACCCGGCGGGCACGCACAACTTCGTGGTCTTCGGCGGCAACGGACCCACGGGCTACACGGGCGGCGTGACGATCGGCCCCGGCGCCGGCACCGACATGAGCGGCATCATCTACCTGCCGCAGAGCGCCTACGTGAGCGACGGCAACTCCAGCCCGCAGTTCACAGGCTCGCTGATCGTGGCGAGCATGACCGTTCAGGGTGGCGGCAACGGCGCGCAGGTGTTCCGGTGGGTGTGCGGCCTGAATGCGGTCAACGGCCAGCCGTGGGCCGGAGGTTTGCTCCGCTAGATCCCCACCCGGCCGCGCGCCCCCACCCGGCCGCGCGCCCCGACCCGGCCGCGCGCCCCCACCCGGCCGCGCGCTACGCGCGGGGCCGACCTCCCCACTCGGTGGGGAGGCCAGGCAGTTCGATCGTGAAGGTGCTGCCCGAACCGGGCTTGGTCTGCACCCGGATCGTGCCGCCGTGCCGCTCGACCACGCGACGCGCGATCGCCAGCCCCAGGCCGCTGCCCGAATCGCTGCGCTGAAATCGATCGAACAGATTCTTCAACCGCTCATCGTCGATGCCCGGGCCGTGGTCGATGACGTCGATGGACGGCCTGCCGGCGC
>Ga0207646_10000131_pt1 | contig 101819 bp, 84 predicted proteins | sample KBSK5502metaG_FD_184343 | JGI IMG/M metagenome (GOLD analysis project Ga0207646, IMG submission 184343) | Corn, switchgrass and miscanthus rhizosphere microbial communities from Kellogg Biological Station, Michigan, USA - KBS K5-50-2 metaG... | ecosystem: Host-associated > Plants > Roots >... | reverse complement strand
TCGGTCAGCAACGGACCCGACCGCGCCATCGGCCCTCCTTCGGCGCTGCTGACCTCGCTTATGCCTCATCGGAGAAAACCCAACCACCGTCAATTCAGGAGCTTGTACTGGGTTATGCAACAGCTTCGAGGATGTTCGAGTCGTTCGGCCGCAGCGCGAGGGCCTTCTGCACTTCGCGGATCGCGGCGTCCTGCTTGCCGAAGTGCGCGTAGTTGGTGGCGAGCAGGATGCGTGCGCGGGCATCTTCGGGAACCATTTCGAGCTGGCGTTCCAGCGCGAGCGTGCGGCCTTCGCGGAGGCGATGCGCCTCATCGTTGCGTCCCACCCGCTCGAGCGCCATGATGTACGGTACGAAGACGTTGTAATCGTCGCCGCCCACTTCGATGGCGCGGGTGGCGAGGTCGCCGGCTTCCTCGGGCCGGTCGGCGCGGAACAGCGCGCGCCCAAGTGCAAAGTAGGCGGTGCCATAGTTCGGATTCAGCTCCAGCGCCCGCCGCGCCGAACGGATCGCCTCGCCGAACTGCTTGCCTGCCTCCAGCACCATCGCATGCGCGGCATAGGCCTCACCGAGCTGCGGATCGAGCGCGAGCGCGCGCTCGCACGCATGCCGGCCGCGCTCCAACCATTGCGCTTCCGAGCTGTGGAAGTAGAAGATCTCCGCGCAGGCGATGGCCAGCTCGGCATAAGCCAGCGCGAAGCCCGTGTCCAGTGCGATCGCACGCTCGTACATCTGCAGCGCGAATTCCAGGTCGGTACGTGTCAGCCGCCGGGCGTAGCCGCGCCCGCGCAGGAAGTAGTCGTAGGCTTCGGCGTTTTCCGTGGGTTTACGCGCGATGGCGCGCTCTTCCTGCGGCGAAAGGGTGATGCGCAGCGCCTGTGCGATGCTGCGGGCGATTTCGTCCTGCACCTCGAAAACGTCTTCCAGTGTGCGGTCGAACCGCTCGGCCCACACGCCGTGGCCCGAGCGCGCCTCGATGAGCTGCGCGGTGACGCGCAGGCGGTTGCCCGCACGGCGCAGCGTGCCACTCAGCACGTACGTCGCGCCCAGTTCCTGCCCCACCTGCGGCCCGGTCGCGGGCTTGTCGCGGAAACCCAGCACCGCCGCCCGCGGGAACACCTTCAGGCCTTTCACCTTGAGCAACTCAGTGATGATGTCCTCGGTCATCCCATCGCGAAAGTATTCGTCTTCCTTCTGCGCGCTCAGGTTCTCGAAGTAAAGGACGGCGAGCGATTTCTCCACCGATGCTGTGCCGCCCGCCGTTGCGCGCCCGGAATCCAGATCGCGCTTCAGCCGCTGCAAGTCCCCGCGCAGCTTCCCCGCGCTCGGATAGCGCATCGCGCGATCCTTCTCAAGTAGTCGCCCGATGAGCTGGTCCAGCTCCGCCGGCATCGAAGGGTTCAGCCGCGCCGCCGGCATTGGCGCACGGTTCAGAATGGCGTCGAAGATCACTGCCGTCGTGTTCCCCGCAAACGCCTGCCGACCCGTCACCATCTCGTAGAGCACCACGCCCAGCGAGAACAGGTCCGTCCGCGCGTCGACGTCCTCCCCGCGCGCCTGCTCCGGCGACATATAGGCCACCGTGCCGATGGCCGCGCCGGAGCTGGTCAGATGCTCGGCGAGGGTCGCCACGGTGCCGGAACCCGAAACGCCTACCGCTTCACCCACCCGCTGCCTTTGCGGTGCCAGCTTGGCCAGGCCGAAGTCGAGGATCTTGGCCTGTCCACGCTTGGTGATGAACAAATTGGCCGGCTTGACGTCCCGGTGCACGATTCCCCGCGCGTGGGCGGCGTCGAGCGCGTCGGCAATCTGAATCCCAAACTCCAGGATCTGCGCGGTGTCCAGAGGCTTGCCATTGATCACCTGCTTCAGCGTCTGCCCCTCGAGCAACTCCATGGCGAGGAACGGCCGACCTTCGTGTTCGTCAATGTCGTGGATGGTGCAGATGTTGGGGTGATTGAGCGCCGAGGCGGCGCGGGCTTCGCGCTGGAAGCGTTCGAGTGCGGCACGGTCCCTGGTTAATTCTTCGGGGAGGAATTTCAGGGCGACCGAGCGGCCGAGACGGGTGTCTTCGGCGCGATAGACCACGCCCATGCCGCCACCGCCAAGCTTTTCCAGGACGCGGTAATGAGTTACGGTCAGACCGACCATGGGAAGCGAACCTCAGCGCGTGCATCTTAGGCCGCTGCCGCAGACAAGTCAACGCACGCAGCCGCTCGGAGCCATGATCCTGTCTCTTTCTGGGCATGCTCGAAAGTCGTAAGAGCTAGTTCTTCAGAGAATTAGCTGAGTTCGTTTTGCAAAATCGCTCTTCCGGGCGCGCGGCGCGCCTTACTTTGTGCCGTTGGCTGCTGGCAGACGACCGAGACAAGCTACGCCTCCAGCGAGGAGAGGACCCACGCGGGGCCGACCTCCTGACTCTTTCTGTAGGGGCAATTCGTAGCCCGGCTCTCCAGCCGGCGGTACGCCTCTATCTTCAAATCGACAGCTCACGCGGTGCGAAGATGACGAGCGGTGTCAAAACGTGTCAATCCGCCGTACTCGTCCATTAGATTGGTGACACTTCACTCCTTTCGTTGCGATTGCCAGCGCAGCAGAAACTGCTGCGGGGTCAGCTGGCCCAAGGCTTGGTGCGGGCGCACGGTGTTGTAGATCTGTTCCCACTGGCGCAGCTCGCGGATAAGCGCGGGCAGGTGCCAGGAGCAGTCACCAATCATGTGGACGAGTACACACATTTGACAGTGTTTCTGGCGCAGCGCTACCATGCCTCGCTCAGGTAGTCCCGAGGGGAATCGGCTCAGTTAAATACGCCGGCAAGATGTCGGCGGTACAGCTGTACTTCAGGAGGTACCCCGCCAATGTTGAGACTCAGCGACAGGATCAGCTCGGTTTTGAAACGCAAGGGCAGTGATATCTGGTCAATGACCCCCGAACAGACGGTCTACGAGGCCATCGAAAGGATGGCCGAGACGGGGGTCGGGGCGTTGCTGGTCATCTCCGAGGGCAAACTGGTGGGCATCATCTCGGAGCGGGACTACGCGCGCAAGGTCATCCTCAAGGGAAGATCCTCGAAGGAGACCCAAGTCAAGGAGATCATGACGAGTCCGGTGATTTTCGTGACGCTAAAGCACACCGTGGACGAGTGCATGACGATCATGACGAACCACCGCATACGGCATCTTCCGGTCATGGAAGACGAAAACGTGGTGGGGGTCGTCTCGATCGGCGACCTCGTGAAGTGGATCATCTCGGAGCAGGAGGGGACCATCCAGCAGCTGGAGAACTATATCACCGGAAAATACCCAGCCTGAAGGATCTTCCCGCCACCTGCCTGGACGTTGGGCCTGCGAAGCGCGATGTCGCCCTTCCTTAGGATTTCAGAGCAGCGAACAACTTGTTGAGGCTTTCCTTAGCATCCCCGAAAAGCATCATGCACTTGGGGTCGTAGTAGAGCTCGTTGTCCACTCCGGCGAAGCCCGGGCGGAGGCTGCGCTTGAGGACGATGATTGACTTAGCACGGTCGACCTCCAGAATCGGCATCCCGTAAAGCGGACTGTTCTTGTTGTTTCTGGCTGCTGGGTTCGTCACGTCGTTGGCGCCGACGACCAGGGCGATGTCGGCCTCTGGGAAGTAGGGATTGATCTGCTCCATCGGATACAACTGGTCGTAGGGGATGTTGGCCTCGGCGAGCAGGACGTTCATGTGCCCGGGCATGCGACCGGCCACCGGGTGAATGGCGTATTTCACTTCGATGCCGCGCTTCATCAGCAGCTTGGCCAGCTCGCTGACGCCGTGCTGCGCCTGCGCGACCGCCATCCCGTACCCCGGGACGATGATGACAGACCGGGCGCTGTCGAAGAGAACAGCCACCTCCTCGGGGGCAATGCTACGCACGTTCCCCTTCGCCTCCGCCGCCAGGCCGCCCTCCTCCTTCTTGATCTTGCCGAAGGCACCAAACAGGACGTTGATTGCCGAACGGTTCATGGCCCTGCACATCAACAGAGAAAGCAGGAAACCTGAAGTCCCGTCCAGGGAGCCTGTGATAATCTGGATTTTGTTCATGAGCATAAAACCCATGGACGCATCGGCGAGGCCACCGTACGAATTGAGCAGTGCGATGACCACCGGCATGTCCGCCGCCCCGATGGGAATGACCAACAAAAGCCCGAAAACAAACGCCAGGCCGACCGTGAGGTAGAACAGCGTCCCTGCCGTCGGCACGACGACCAAGTAGATGAGACTTCCTGCGATAACAGCCAGCAAACTGAGATTGAATACGTTTTGTCCCTTGTAGGTGATGGGGTGTCCCGGCAACAGTCCTTGGAGCTTTGCGGCCGCCATCAAGCTTCCCGTAAACGTTAGGCCGCCAATGACCACCTCGAACCCGAGCGCTGTCATCACCACCTTGCTGAGTTCACCGTGGTGGCGGAAGTATTCGGAAATTCCTACTAAGCAGGCGGCCAGCGCCCCGAGCGAATGGGAAAGAGCTGTCCGTTGGGGCACGGCTGTCATTGGTATTCGCAGCCCCATCGTGCCTCCAACGACGGCGCCAATGACGAAGCCTATGATGATCCATTGGTAGGTCACGATCTCGTGGTGGAACAGGGTGCCGACAACGGCCATCAGCATGCCGAACTCGGCCAGGAACATGCCCTTGCGGGCGTACTTGGGAGAGCTCAGCCCTTTCAGTCCCAGGATGAAAAAAGCGGCCGACAGAATGTAGAAATACCTCAACGCCTGCGTGGGTAGAACATCACGGAAGAAATGAACCGCGTCTTTACTGAGCCCCTCATACGAATAGATAAGTACCAGCAAGCTGATGACGAGCACGGGCAAAGCCAGCAGCATTTTGGGATCGAATTGAAACCGTCGCCGCTGAGCAGTTTGCTCATCTGTTTTCTTAAACATTCTTAGCATCCGATCCGTGATCAGAAAGCCACCAACCACGTTCGTAGAGGAACACGTCACCGCGATGAATCCCAGAACTGTGCTGAGGGGGCCGTAATCGGCTCCTGCGACGATCAGCGAACCGACCAGCGAAATGCCCGCAATCGCGTTGGTGGCGGACATCAGCGGTGTGTGGAGCAGGGGCGGCACGCGTGAAATCACGTGATAGCCGAGAAAGCCGGCGAGCATGAAGATGTAGAGCCCAATCTCGAGTTCAGTCGTCATGCAGTTGGGTCTCCCACTTACGGATCAGAGCCTGGCCTTGACCGCTTCGTGTAAGACCTCTCCCTGGTGCGTCACGAGCGGGCCGCGCGTCAGCTCGTCATCCAGGTCGAGATGGAGCCTCCCTTCCTTGAGAAGATGCCCGAGATAATTGGTGACCGTCCTGGAGTACATCTCACTGGCATGGAACGGAACCGTGCTCGGGAGGTTGATGGGCCCGAGGATGACCACGCCGTACCTCACAACCTCCCGGCCGGGTTCAGTGAGGGCGCAGTTCCCGCCCTGCTCGGCAGCAAGATCGACGATGATAGAGCCTGGCCGCATGCCCCGGACCATCTCCTCGGTAATGAGGACAGGGGCGCGCTGACCGGGGACGAGCGCTGTCGGGATGACAACGTCCGCCGCCGTCACGTACTTCGACATCAGCTCCTGCTGCTTCCTGTAGAACTCCTCCGACTGGGCCTTGGCGTAACCGCCCTTGTCCTCAGCGTCCTTCGTCTCGAGGGTGAGCTCCGCGAACCTCGCGCCGAGGCTCTCCACCTGCTCCTTCACGGCGGGACGCGTATCGTACGCCTCCACTACGGCACCGAGCCGCTTCGCGGTGCCGATCGCCTGCAGCCCCGCCACACCCGCCCCAATAACGAAAACCCTCGCAGGGGTCACCGTGCCCGCGGCTGTCATGAGAAGGGGGAAGAACTTCGGCAGCTGACTCGCCGCGATCAGGACGGCCTTGTAGCCGGCGATCGTGCTCATGGCGCTCAGGGCATCCATCGGCTGGGCCCGCGTGATGCGCGGCATGAGTTCCATGGAGAAGGCCGTGACCTTGCGCGCGGCCAGGGCCCCGATCACCTCGGCGTTGACGTAGGGTTGGAGGAAGCTGATGAGGATAGAGCCAGGGTTGATCCTGCCGATCTCGTCGATCGTCGGGGGCTGGACCTTGAGGAGGACGTCGACCTTGTCAAACACCTCCGCTTCTAGGCGTGCGCCCCTCTCCGCGTAGGCCGCATCTAGGAATCCGGCTGCCGTGCCTGCGCCGCACTGGACGACGACGTCCAGGCTCGCCTTCGTTAGCTTCGGAACGAGTTCTGGAACGAGCGCCACGCGTCGCTCGCCCGGAACCGTCTCCTTCGGAACCCCGACGATCATATGTATCAGCGAATCCAGGGGTGGAATCGTCCAGCCGCCCGTATTCTATTATCATTCGGTGGGCTACCGTTCCCCCTTCTTCATTTGAAAGGACCTCTACGGGAGTTGACAAAAACGTCTTTGTTGAATCGTCGAGCACTCCACTCATCGTGGCCACAACCGATCCCCGCCTTGTACAAAACACCCCGGTCGCCAGCGCCGATTTCCGTCACGATCTCCCGCCACGAGCGCCCTTGTGCGCGAAGAATGGCAATCCTGGTCTAGTGGTGGCGACACTGTGAGTTAACCGAGGGGCACCGGACGGGCATTGGAACCCAGAAGAGTGACTTTCTCGCAGCAGACCCTACCTGATGTGTTCGCCCAGGCTCTGAGCGGTGCTAGGCTCAAACATCTTCCCGGGGGGCAATGCGGTGGCTGACTTCGCGTCTAGCAAAGCACCCAACCTGGTGCCGGTTGGCAATGCGCGGCGCAGCACGCGCATCTTCCGGGCCGTACCCCTGAAGGTCTCCGGCCAGACCAGGGTGGGGAACTCGTTTTTAGAGTTGACCTATGCGGTTGCCGTGAACTGCCATGGCTGCCTCTGCCGCTCACGGCATGAGTACCGCGCGGGCTCGTGGGTGACCCTCGAGGTCCTGGATCAGCAGATCAACGGCAAACCGCGCCCTGTGCGCGCGCGAGTCAGGTTTATTTGCCTGCCCCGGAGTCCCAAGGAGCTCTACCAAGTGGGAGTAGAACTGGAGACACCAGCCAACGTTTGGGGAATCGAGTCACCCCCCGAGGACTGGCTTCGGTTTCCCGGTTCGGTCAGTGCTGCGGCAGGCACCCCCCGAGCGGTTGCCCCTCCGCCCGAGACCCAAGTGCCTGCCACGGCTGAACAAAGGATTCACCTTCTGCCAGATTCCACCGAGGTCGTGATCTCCGGACCAGTCTCGTCCGGGACTGCTGAACCCACGCCGCAGGTATCTACCGCCCCGCCCGGTTCGGGCAAGCCGGTGCGGGTAGTAGTCTCGCCCGACCAACTGCTGCGTGGCTTGGAGAAAGCTGCCGAGAAAGCTGTGGCATCGGCCGTGGCTTCCCATCTCAGCACAGCCGTCAAGCAAGCTGTGACGACCATCGAGAACTTCAGCCAAGCAAGCGTCCGCCAGGTCAAGGAGCACTGCGTGCAGTACCGCGAGAAGCTAGTGACTTCCGCGCGCGAAGAGCTTCTCGGTCGGCTCCAATCAGATCTTGCACACGTCGACGAGCACTTGCGGAAACAGTTCGAGGTCTTCTTGGCCCAGGCTCAGCAGACTGCGCAGCGTCTCGAGGATAGCGCGACTCAGGTTCAACCAGTCCTGGCCGAGGGCCAGGGCTTTCTACAAGAGACAGCGCGCGAGTTGCAGAACCAGTTTTCCGAGCACTTGCGCGAGACTGCGGATCGGGCGGCGGCCGAATTCGATGACGAGACGGGCCGGGTCTCGGACCGACGACTCGCACGCCTGGCTGAGCAGGCGCAGGCCACCACCGACGAAGCCTCCACACGCCTGGACGCAGGGGCGGCCGAAGCGCGTTCGCAGCTCGGAACCGCAGCCGACGCTGCGCTGGCCGAGTTTCACGTGATGGCGAAGAGCGCAACCGACCTGGCCATCAGCGAGGCCCGCCAGCGCGTGGATTCCTCGTTGGCCTCATTCGCCGCAGAGACCCGCGCGGACTGGGAGGCCCGCAAGCGCGCCTGCCAGGACGAACTGGCGCGCTCAAGCGAGCAAGAGGTCGAGCAATTTCGCCAGCGGCTGGAGACCATTTTGAACTCCTCGATGGTTGCTGTGATATCAGCCATCAACGAGCACTCGAAGGCCTGGCTCGATTCGCTGGCCAGGGAAGGGGGACAACGATCGCGGAAAGCCAGTCGCAGGGCCGCAGCGCGCTGACAGCAGACGACGGTACCTAGTTGCAGTTTCGCCGGCTTCCTGGCGATCAGAAAGGCAATCTCGCACTATCGCATTTGGGGAAAGCCGGCGGTGGGCCATTCGTCTCTCTTGTGCCGCACAGAAGAAAAGGAGCCCGGAGCGTTTAACACACCGGGCCCCCCTACGGGCAGTATCCTTACTTTACAGGAGCAGCAAGCTCGATGCTGTCGATTCGGCCTTTTCTCCCGCGCGGCTGATCGCAAAGAGTTTGTCGAGTGCTGGGTCGACCTAGAACGACAGCGTTGAGCCTCTCAGGTGTGACGAAATCATTGGTTTTCGCGCAGGCAGGCTTACCGTGGGAGATCGTAGCGGGCCGCAGTACGTCTAGTTGCCTTTCAGCCGTTGGTGCAGCGCCTCGACTAGGATATAAAGGTGTAGTTCCATCCCCAGCACCGAGAGCGAGAGCAAGAAAATGATTTGGGCATTGACTGTCTTTGCGTTTCTTGCCACGGCATTCATTGCAGTGGTCATCTTCTATGTCTTTTACCAAAGACGCGAAATCTGGGAGGCGCTGAGAAAGGCCCACCAGGAGGGAGCCAAAGTTTCTGGAGGGCGGCGTCCGCAGGGGCCAGACCGTCGGCGCAGCGAGCGCATGGTGCTCCACGTGCCGGTGCTCGTTTTCGGGGAGGCGACTAACGAAGAGCCCTTCTTCGAAGAAACAACGACGCTGGAGGTGAGCGCACATGGCGGGCTACTAAGCTTGACGACGAGCGTGAAGACCGGGCAAAGACTCTCGCTCACGAACAAACATAGCCGTAAAGAACAGAAATGCTATGTGGTCCGTGTAGGACCGCAGCACCCGATAAAGACTGACGTTGCTGTCGAGTTCGCGCAGCCCGTGCATGATTTCTGGCAAAGGCAGTCTTAGCGTTCCCAGCGGGGTGCGTGGGCTGTCAGCGCCGCGTGCGAGAATTTCAAGAGGTTCATCGAACACGTTTCCGTTGCCTTTCCGTCTTAACCTGATCCACCTGTCGGTCTATCTCCTTGGCGAGTCTCCCAGACTCAGTTGCACCGAAAGGGAACGTTTTCGAAACTCTTTGATTTCAGGTTATCAGCGTGTTCGCCAGATCTTAAGTTTCGACAAATCTGCTGCTCATGCCACTCGACAGCTGGGTGTAAGTATTGGCACTTGAATCCTATTCGGTGATTCTCGGTCCGATCGGGTGCTTTCGGATCAGGTCAAGAGCATGGGCAATGTTATATCCGATTACGATGCCAGTATTAGTTGCGACCATTTGATCGGTATCCTCGAACCTCACCCGGTGTCCGTCTTTGAGCCTGATCCGCCATGCCTCCACCTGTGACAGGGAAGGCCTGCGCCGTAACGGCTAAGCACGCAAGTCTCTGTCTCTTCCTCCCAAGTGTGGCTGCGACCTTCGCGGCGCAGCCACACTGGGATTGAGACCGCTTAGCTGAGCGGTGGCGGAGAACAAGAAAAACGCCACGGCAAGCACGGGGGTCGCCCGATGCCAATCCTTCGTTTCATGGCCTGCGGTTCATAACTTGGCCTGGGAGAGAATCGCGACAAGGTTCTGCGTGAACTTCGAGCGCGGCATCATCTGCTGGCATCCTGCCGCCCGAGCTCGCTCGGCCAGTTCTACCTGTACGTGAGAAAGGAAGGCAATCACCGGGCGTTGGTTGCCTGCGGCATAGAGCCGCTCGAGCGCCTCGATGGCTCCCTGGCGCGTTCAGGTCCACGATCAGCAGCGAGGGCGAAGTTTGCGTGTTGTTCTCGTGCACCGCAGCCAGCAGTGCGTCACCTGTGGTGACCGTCTTCAGCTCCACGCCTACCTGCCGCGCCGTCTCCAACATCTTGGCCTGAAAGAACAGGTCGTCCACCAGTGCCACGACGTCAGCCATGAAGCTTCACCCCCTCTCGAGTTGTTCTCCTGCATGTGCCACGCGCCGCCTGTCGCACACAAGTCTGCCTGAGGCTCTGCCGAATCGGCTTGCCCACCGCCGGAGCTGGACCTACTGGGATGGACCAGCAAGAAGCTTCCGCTCGTCTGGGGCGTTTCGACATCCGGAAGTCCGCCATCACGTTGTCGAGCACCAGCGCCAGGAGCATGAAGTCCATCGCGTCGAGTATCCAGCCGAGTCCGCCGGCCACGAGTGAGTGGCGCTCGGCGAGCGTAACCTGCCCGGGCCAAGGTAGGCCGAGACGCTTGCGTGTCGGACGAGCGGCGATGATGGGTTCGCTACCCAAGGAAGGCTCCCGGCTCGGAGCGGCGGGTCTAGAGTTATTCTCGTAAGGGGCGTTCGAGAAACCCGCGGAGCTTGTGCGAGCGCGAAGGGTGGCGCAGCTTGCGGAGCGCCTTGACTTCGATCTGGCGGATGCGCTCGCGGGTGACGTCGAACGTCTGCCCCACTTCCTCGAGCGTGTGCTCGGAGCCGTCGTCCAGCCCAAAGCGCATCTTGATGATCTTTTCCTCGCGCGGAGTGAGCGTCTTCAATACTGATGCTGTCTGCTCCTTCAGGTTCAGGTTGATGACCGCGTCCGAGGGCGAGACCACAGCTTTGTCCTCGATGAAGTCGCCCAGGTGGGAATCCTCCTCTTCCCCGATGGGCGTTTCGAGCGACATGGGCTGCTGCGCGATCTTCTTGGTCCTGCGCACCTTCTCGACGGGGATATCCATGCGCTTGGCGATCTCTTCCGAGGTGGGCTCGCGGCCCAGCTCCTGCACCAGCTGCCGGCTGGTGCGGAACAGCTTATTGATCGTCTCGATCATATGCACCGGGATGCGGATGGTGCGGGCCTGGTCGGCAATGGCGCGGGTGACGGCCTGGCGGATCCACCAGGTGGCGTAGGTGGAGAACTTGTAGCCGCGGCGCCATTCAAACTTGTCCGCCCCCTTCATCAGGCCGATGTTGCCTTCCTGGATCAGGTCGAGGAACTGCAGGCCATGGTTGGTGTACTTTTTGGCGATGGAGACGACCAGGCGCAGGTTGGCCTCGGTCAGCTCCTTCTTGGCCTGTTCGGCTTCCGCCTCGCCGCGCAGGATCAACTGAAGCGTGCGCTTCAGGTCGGTCAGCCCGACCTCGCTCGATTCTTCGATCTCCTTCAGCTCCGAGCGGCGCGAGCGCAGCTCCTTGCGCGCCCCCGCAGCGGTTTCGCCCTTGGCGACGTCGGCGCGACGCTCAAGCCGCCCGGCCTCGCCCTCGAGCGAGTGCAGCCGCTCGACGGTATGACGCATTTTGTCAATCAGGCGCTTCTTCTCAAGCGGGTTGAAGTCGATCGAGCGCACCAACTGCGACATCTGGATGCGCGTCCGCGCGAGATGGTAGCGGGCCCGCAGGTAGGCCTGCTTCTTCGATTTCGGCGTGCTCTCAAGCTTGGCAGCCTGCTTGAGCGCCACCTGGTAGAGTTTCTCGATCTTGTCGATGATCCGGAGGGTCTGCCGGGTCTTGTTCTCCCTCTTCTCTTCAGTCAGCTCCTCGTCATCGAACTGGACGATCTCCTTGATCGAGCGGGTGCCCTTGCGCAGCTCCTCGCCGACCGCCAGGAGCTCCTTCAGCACAATCGGCGAGCGCAAGATCGTCTTCAGCACCAGCATCTGCCCGCGTTCGATGCGTTTGGCGATAGCCACCTCGCCTTCGCGCGTCAGCAGCGGCACCGTGCCCATCTCGCGCAGGTAGATGCGCACGGGATCATTCATCTTATCAGGCGTTCCCGGCGTCAGGTCGAGTTCGAGCTCCTCGGGGACGACGTCTTCTTTAGGCTCGGTCTCGGCGGCTTCCGCGGCAGCGCGGGCGGACTCGGCGCTCGAGACATCTTCATATACGTCGATGCCGTAGCGCTCAAAGGTGGAGAGCAGGTCGTCGATCTCCTCCGACGAGTGCACCTCGGCCGGGAGGATGTCGTTCACCTCATCGTAGAGCAGGTAGCCGCGCTCCTTGCCCAAGTTGATGAGCTTGCGGACCTCGTCATACTTTTCTTCAATCACCAGTGCCAAAGGTTTCTCCATTTGTCAGGCCACTGCCAGAGTTGGCCAGGCCTGCCCCAAGGCGATGCCATGGCCGAAAGAGGGACACGCGCACGCCCCTACTGGATGAGAACAAAGAAAATGGTGAAATTCCACCTGTGAGGTGACTGTCTGCCGCGCTGCGCTTCGTGCGTCCTTCACTAAAATTATACACCACCAGCGGTCCTTCTCGCCTCAACCTCAGATCAAGCGGCGGCGGTTGGGTGGTAGCACGTGCCGGGAAGGGCGTTTCTCAGGCGCGATCCTGATGGGTGCTGCGAAGCGCTGTTCTAGACAGCTATCTTTAGGGTAGAGAAACGTTGTCGCCGGGTCAGCCGGGACGCTATTCAGGTGCCACCGTGCTGGTTCTCGTCCACATGTCAGATCCGGCGCTGGCGCGGATCTGCTGCCAGCGGCGCGGCCGGCGTTTCGCATCGAGGACCTTTTTGCGAAGGCGAATGGATTTCGGTGTGACCTCAACATATTCGTCATCGGCGATGAACTCGCTCGCCGATTCCAAAGTCAGCACTCGGTGCGGCACGAGACGAATGGCTTCGTCAGCTGTGGAAGCCCGCATGTTGGTCTGCTTTTTTTCCTTGGTGACGTTGACGTCCATATCGGCCTCGCGCGCATTTTCCCCTACAATCATGCCCTCATAGACCTCGGTGCCCGGGCCGACAAACAGCTCACCGCGCTCCTGCAGGTTCCACAACGCGAAAGCGGTCGTTTGCCCGGCACGGTCAGCCACCAGTGCGCCGGCGGTGCGCGAAGCGAGCTCGCCCGCATACTCCGTCCAGCCGTCAAACAAAGAATGCAGCAGCGCCGTGCCGCGGGTATCGGTCATGAGCTGGCCGCGCAAGCCAATCAAACCGCGCGAGGGGATGCGGAACTCCAGGCGCACGCGTCCGGAGCCGTGATTCACCATTTTCCCGAGCTCGCCGCGGCGGCTGCCCAGCGTTTCCATGACGATGCCGATAAACGACTCGGGGCAATCCACAATGAGCTGCTCCACCGGCTCGAGCTGGCGGCCATTTTCGGTACGCACAACGATTTCCGGCTTGCCGACCATCACTTCGTAGCCTTCTCGACGCATCGTTTCAATCAGGATCGCGAGCTGGAGCTCGCCGCGCCCGAGCACGCGAAATGTGTCGGTCGTGTCCAAGTCTTCCACGCGGATCGAAACGTTGGTCAGCAGCTCTTTTTGCAGGCGTTCGCGAATGTCGCGCGACGTCACCCGATTCCCTTCGCGGCCGGCAAGCGGGGACGTGTTCACGGTGAAGATCATTGCCAGCGTAGGCTCATCGATGGTCAACGGCTCGCACGACGTGGGATTGTCGAGGTTTGTGATGGTTTCGCCGATTTGAATGCCTTCGACGCCGGCAATCGCCACGATATCGCCGCAGGTCACCTCATCGGCCTCATCGCGCTGCAGTCCGCGGAACGTAAACAGCTTTGTTATGACCGTGGGGACGAACTGGCCGGAGGGCTTGGCAATCCCTACCTGTGCACCGCGACGAAGCGTGCCGTTGAAGACGCGACCAATCGCGATGCGTCCGAGAAAATCGCTGTAGTCGAGGTTGGTCACCTGAATCTGCAAAGGATTCGCAGCGTCACCGGACGGGGCTGGAATCGCTGCAACGATCGTCTCAAAGAGTGGCTGGAGATTCGTCGAAGCGTCGTTCAATGCGCGATGGGCCACGCCGGTTTTCGCATTCGCGTAGAGGACGGGAAAATCGAGCTGATCTTCCGTGGCGTCGAGGTCGATAAAAAGGTCGTAGATTTCGTCGAGAACCGCATTCGTGCGAGCATCGGCTCGGTCGATCTTATTGAGTAGCACGATGGGGGGCAGATGGGCCTGCAATGCCTTTTGCAGCACATAGCGCGTCTGCGGAAGCGGGCCTTCGCTGGCGTCAACGAGAAGGAGCACCCCGTCGACCATGCGTAGCGCGCGTTCGACCTCGCCGCCGAAGTCGCTGTGGCCCGGCGTATCGACAATATTGATTTTCGTGCCGTGGTAGAACAACGCCGTGTTTTTCGCCAGAATGGTGATCCCACGCTCACGCTCGAGGTCGTTCGAGTCCATCACCCGCTCGACGACGGCCTGATTCTCGCGGAAAATGCCGCTCTGGCGCAGCATGGCGTCCACGAGTGTCGTCTTGCCGTGGTCCACGTGAGCGATAATCGCGATATTGCGGATGGGCTGCGTCATGGGCTTCGTCATTCTCCTTCGTGCGCCGGATTCGCTCGTTCGGGCTCGGAGCGGCCGCGAGAGGCGGCGGTGGGCTTCCCTGAGTTCACTCTGATATCGCCAAAGGGGGCCGGCCGTTCCGCCACAGAGCGAGGTCCCCGCAAACGGAAGGGGCTGCAAGCGCGACCTTGCAGCCCCTCTGCAAAAGTCATTGATCGACCTGCTTTACAAGAGCAATAAACGCACTGATATTCTATCACCTCGCCCGGCAACTAACTATCTCTCGCGTAACAGCGCTCAAGACAAATTGGGAACGGAAAGTCCCCTCTTCGTCGATTGCGCCGGCGCAGGGGATTGGAGACGAGTGCGGCGTTTATCGTGCAGTGGGACCTGCCATTAGGAGCGTCGCACGGTTGCTCACCTTTGCCGCGCTTGCGCCACCATATCTATCAGAACGTTTCTGGCTTCGGCCGGACTGCTCACTTCCCGCAAGAATGCGATGCGTGCACCACGCGTGCCATCTTGGGTTTTCAAGCGTACGTGAAAGCCGCCACGGTCGACCGAAGTCATCGCCACTTCCTGAGACTCAATCCCAGCAAATGCCCGGGCAAGCAGGATGAGCGCATCCCCGTGATCGGTATTCATGTGCTGGATGATGTCGGTTGCAGCGTCAGCCAGCGGGTCGGGTTGTCCGCGGTAATATTCCGAGGCGGAGACCCAGCCCATCACCCCGAAGCCGCCCACGTAGTAAACGTCCACCACGTCCATGCGGTAAAAGGAAAAGTCTTCGAAGTCCACCCAGTATTTGCTGTTGGCGTAACGCGCCAAGTAGAGCGTACGTGCTTCCGCCGCACCTGCCTCAGGCACCGGCAGAACATTTCCAAGCAACGTAACTCTGGACGCCCCCAGGGGATCGCCGCTGGCGTCAGGCTGGGCCACGAGCAGGCTGGCGTGCGGGTTCGCCTGCAAGTTTTGGGTATGCATGGCCATCGTGCTGATGAGGAAGAGGGGATGCCCGCGGTCGTCCAGCCCGTAGGGCACGGCGATGCGCATCTGCCCTTAAGTCGACAGCTCGGCCTTCATCGGCGGCGGCACAGGCCGGCCCAGGCGCATGCGCTGCAAGCGTTCGAGCTGGTTTAGATTTACTTTCCGGCGAAGCTCTCGGCAAGATCACCCGCGATGGGCACTTTGAACCGCTCGCCCTGGTAGGCCTTCACCATGAGCACAATCCAGAGGATCAGGGCCACCAGACTGATCAGCGAGAATAACAGCCACCCAAACGAAAAGTCGGTCAACCCGATTCCTCCGCCGACCCACCAGCTCACTCCGAACACCATGGCAAGCACGATGCGCAGGATGTGTAGCCCGCCGAAGATCACGAGCGACTGCGCGGCATGGAAGCGCACATAGGGCCGCTTATCAATCAGGAAGAAGACCAGCCCTGTGATCCAGCCCAACACGTAGCACAAGAGCCCTGCGACGTTTTCGGCCAGGCCGGACTGTGTTGAAGCCATCGCGCACCTCCTCGAAACGCACCCGAGCGCGTTGCGCAGCGCAAGGCTAACAAATGCCCGAATGCGCCGCAAGTGCACAGAGCACGGTTTCTAGTTTTTCAGAGAATTAGCTGAGTTCGTTTTGCAGGATCCCCTTCCGGGGGCGCACCACGTAATGCCGCCGTGCCCTTGGGTGTAGGCTGGCGGCTAAGACAAACGACCCCTCCGGCGAGGACAGGACCCACGCGGGGCCGATCTCCTCACTCTTTCGGTAGGTGGTCGTCGGCAGCCTTTTCTCATCCACGAGGACGAACTTCCTGAGCTCGTGAAAAAGAATCCGATCCAGAAACACTGCCCTACGTGCGGGACGGTAACAGAGTGGGTTTTTGCTTTTCTCGAACGCCGCTCGGGCCGGGACCGCAGAAGCGGCACAGATTGCCGGGCAACAGAAAAGAGCTGAGGATTCAAACGCACCCCGCTTGAGGCGCGGCCTGGAAGGTTGTCTCCGTCAAGTCCGAGACCTAACCTACTGAAATCGAGACACGAGGCCAGCCCCTTCTCTTTCTCCTAGTCTGGCTGCTGTGAAAACTGGCCCGGGCGGAGTTATGCTTCGCCGCACCTCCAGGGAGGAAACCCCATGCCAAGAAAAATCATCGACTGTAGGAACTTCCCGAGCGAGAAGAACTGTACGCTAGCGATTTCGGGCAAGGAAGAAGAAGTGCTCGAGATCGCTGTGCACCACGCAGTAACCGTTCATGGCCATCCCAACACCCCTGAGCTCCGCGAGTAGATCCGGTCTATGCTCAAGGACGAGCCTGAGGCAAAAGCCGCTACTGCCTGAGGCAAAGTAGGTGACCGTCTAAGCGGACAGTTGCCTTCGGAGGCCCGAGGTCGCTTTGGCCCCGGGCCCTCTCATTTCCGCAGCCGCCCTCCGCACGCTCTAACCCATCTCGCAGCCGCCCCCCACGGCCTCTTTTTCTTTTCTGCTATGAGAAACTATGGCATGGCCCCCGTGGGGTGCCGCCATGCACATCGAAATCGCTCCCAACTTCTCCTGCGATGACTGGGACCGATTGAAGGCAAAACTCGACCCCCGCGGCGTCTGGGGTGACCTGCGCCCTCGTGACCGTACCTCTTGGCGATCCAGTGTCGCCCCCACATATGTCACTCGGAAGTTCTGTACAGTTTGCTCGGAAGCTCCAACACGGCGCGCTCCGGCGATTTCTTCTCGGGCTCGTTCACGAGCACCGCGCGGTGAGCGAATATGGTCTCGCACAATCACTGGGGGTTGAAATGCTGGCGGGAGAGCTTACTTGTCTCGATATAGATCGGGAAGCCGCTGGCGCAGATGAGAGACCTTGGGAAGATCATTGATCGCGATGTAAGGGTTGTCTGGGTGATGGGCGGCGTAGCCCTGGTGGTATGCCTCAGCCGGGTAAAAGCCCTTTAGGGCAACCACCTGAGTCACGATGGGCCGGGGAAAGACTTTAGCCTGATTGAGCTGATCAATGTAGGCTTGCGCGATGTGCTGCTGCCCTTCGTTCGAGTAGAAGATAGACGAGCGATATTGAGTGCCAGTGTCCGGTCCCTGGCGATTAAGCTGGGTGGGGTCATGCGCCACCGAGAAATAGACCTTGAGTAGCTGCCCATAAGTGATCTGCGATGGGTCGTAGACGATCTTCACCGATTCAGCATGTCCAGTTGCACCCGTGCTGACAGTCTCATAGTCGGCCGTGTTTGCGGAGCCTCCCGAATATCCCGCCGTGACGCTAATGACACCCTTGACGTGCTCGAATACCACCTGCATGCCCCAAAAGCAGCCTCCGGCAAGGACGGCTGTTTGCTGGCCTTTTGTCGAGGCTACGGGATCGTCTAAGACAGGATTCGGAATCGTGACGGTCGCACTGACAGCGTTACAAGCCACCGTAGTGGCTAGCGGAAGTACTATTGAAATGAGGGAAAAGGCGCGCGTAAGAAAGCCAGACATGACTTTTCTCCTTATCGCAAACGGCGAACTTTCAAAAGAGTTCATCTCTCATACCATTAGAGTCAGGTGAGACTGAAAGGTTCCAAAATCTGATAGTTTATCCAAGGTACGCAGCCTCCCTGACCGACACTGAGTCAGCACGGATTTCAGCTTTTTACGAATCTCAAGGCGACGGAGTTCATGCAATAGCGGAGGCCAGTTGGTTTGGGGCCATCGTCGAAGACGTGCCCAAGGTGAGCATCGCAACGGCGGCAGGAAACGGCTGTCCGCATCATTCCAACGCTGCTGTCTGCGAGTTCCACGATATTTTCCTTTGCAATGGGTGCCCAGAAGCTGGGCCAACCCGTGCCGGAATCAAACTTTGTCTCCGAACGAAAGAGAGCTGTGTCACAGCAGATGCAACGGTAGATTCCCTTCTCATGCAGATTCCAGTATTCGCCCGTATACGCGATCTCCGTACCGACCCGCCGTGTAATCTCAAAGGCAGTGGGCCTGAGCTGCTTGCGCCATTCTGCGTAGGCCCGGGGAGAATAACGAGGAAACCTACAGCTTTGCGAGGAGGGCTTGGATGCGGGGATGGCTACGAACCGACTGAAGATCAGCGTCGTGTTCGATCCAAGCTTTCTGGGCGAACCCGTTCCTTACTGCTTTTTCCAGACAATCGACGGAGCCTTCTAGTTGCCCCTGGAGCGCATACACGCAAGCGATGTTGTACAGAACGCCGGGGTCCTCGGGATCCACCCCCAACGCTCGCTTGGCCCAGTCCAGGCTGCGCCCCCGCTCGCCCAGCTGACACAGACAGCTGGCCCCAAGATACAGTGCCCGCGCGTCGTCTGGATGAAGCTCCAAATGTTTCTCGACGATTCGCAGGCCGCGACGGTAGGCGGCTTCGGCTTCGGCGATCCAGCCCATGCCGGTGTAAACGCCTCCCACAAGGGCTGGGGCCTGATAGTCCTCCGGGTTCACCTTCGATGCCTGCTCAAAAAGTTGAGCGGCTTCCTGCAGCTTCCCCTCGGCGAAGCAAGCCCGCGCGAAAAAGTAGTATGCCTCGAAAAGTTTGGAGTTCAATCGGATGGCCGTCTCGAATTCCTTGCGTGCCTCGTCGTACCGCTTGCTCAGCGAGACGGCAACTCCACGCGCCACGTGCGCCTCGGCCTGCTCTGGGTCCAGCTCCAGCGCCTTTCGGCTCGCCGCGTCTGCCGCCTTCAGGTTGGCCTCGCTGCTGGTCCACCAAAAATACAGATGAGAGTGACAGTCCGCGAGTCCCGCGTACGCACGCGCATACTGCGGATCAATCTCAATGGCGCGGGCGAACATTTGCTGGGCAAACTCAATCGTTTTTCGTCGGAACTGGTGGAAAAACTGGCGTCCGCGCAGGTAGTACTCGTAAGCGCGCACATCGGTGGTCGGCGCCTTGGCAATTGCTCGCTTTTCTTTCTCGGAGAGCATGACCTCCAGGGCCTTGGCGATGTTCTGCACGATCTCGTCTTGGATGGCGAAAACATCCTCCAGTTGTCGGTCATAGCGCTCTGCCCAGACACCCCGGCCGGTGCGCGTCTCCACTAGTTGTGCATTGATGCGCAGACGACTCCCGGCGCGGCGGATGGTGCCTTCCAGCACATAGGCAGCATTTAGCAGCCTACCAACCTCCGCAGCGCTCATGGACTTGTCACGGTAGCCAACTACGGCCGAACGTGAGTACACCTGCAGCTCTCCGATCTTGAGCAGCTCAGTGATGAGGTCCTCCGTCATGCCGTCGCGGAAGTACTCGTCTTCCTTTGCGGGGCTGAGGTTCTCGAAGTAGAGCACAGCGATTGACTTCTCTACCGACACCGCTGGCGCCGCGGCGCGGCCCGAACCCGAGTCCTGTTTCAACCGCTGCAGGTCGGCGCGCAGGCTAGCCGCGGTCTGGTAGCGCCCCTGCGGGTTCTTCTCCAGCGCCTTGTTGATGATCTGCTCCAGCTCCGCCGGGAGCTTTGGGTTCAGTCGCACCGGAGAGGTGGGGGCGCGGTTCAGAATCGCGTCGAATATCACCGCCGAGGTGTTGCCGGAAAACGCCTGCCTCCCCGTAGCCATCTCGTACAGCACCACGCCAAACGAGAACAGATCCGTGCGCGCGTCCACGTCTTCCCCGCGCGCCTGCTCCGGCGACATGTAGGCCACGGTGCCCAGCGCCGTGCCCGGACTGGTCAGATGCTCGGCGGCGGTGGTGCCCGCCGTAGGTGAAGCGGAAACCCCCACCGTTTCTCCTACCCGCTTTCTCTGCGGCGCCAGCTTGGCTAGCCCGAAATCCAAGATCTTTGCCTGGCCCCGCTGAGTCACGAAAATGTTCGCGGGCTTGATGTCTCGGTGGACGATCCCTCTCGCGTGCGCCGCGTCGAGCGCGTCAGCGATTTCAATCCCCAGATCCAGTACCTGTTCAGTGTCCAGTTGCTTGTCGGCGATCAAATGCTTCAGCGTGCGACCTTCCAGGAATTCCATGGCGATGAAGGGCCGGCCTTCGTGCTCATCAATGTCGTAGATTGTGCAGATGTGCGGATGGTTCAGGGCCGAGGCGGCACGGGCTTCGCGCTGGAAGCGCTCGACCGCCTGCTGGTCTTTGGCAAACTCTTCGGGCAGGAACTTCAGGGCCACGCTGCGGCCCAAACGGGTGTCTTCGGCGCGATAGACGACGCCCATGCCACCGCCACCCACTCTTTCCCGGACGCGATAATGAGAAACTGTCTGGCCAAGCATTGGCGGAGAGAAGCGTGCATCCTATGCTGTATGCGCAGGCGTGTCAACACGAGTCGACCTCATGCTTGGCCCCTGGTGCGTGGCGCGTGGGGTTGCAGTGGCTGGCTATTGTGCTGGGCCGGCGGGATGTTGATCTGCAGGCCCTCGAGCCGGACTGTGCGGAGGCGGTATGGCTTCTTCAGGATGCCCAGTAAACCTGCATGGATGGTGATCTTTCCGATGTGGATCAGCGGAGGCACGTCGGTACGGCCCTTGTCGCGCAGCATGAGCTCCGTGCCGACAAGCTGGATATCCGGATAGAGCGAGACATTCACGCGCTGCAGCTCAACGTCGCTCGCGTAGTGCTCCCGCAGCACTTGGATGAATTGGTGGCGCAAGTACGACCGCAGCCGCGTGCTCAGGAGGAACCCCGAGGCGGCTGCCGTCGCAAGGGTTGCGGCGGCAATGACCAACACTGTGCATATCCGTCGGCGATTCAGTGGGGGAGCCGCAGCCATAGCATTAAGGTATACGCCCTGGCGCGCACCTTCCGCATCTAGCGGGCCGCGTCGGCGGGGCGAAGCAAGACCCGCTGGTTCAGCCGCCCGGACCAAAAAGTGGGACCAGCTCGGATCCCGAGTGAAACCAATTCTCCCGAGCCCGCCTCTAATAGGCATAGGAGCGGGTCCGAAATGCGCGTGTGCTTCGGCTCACCACAAGCTCACGCGTTGATGACGGGCGCGTCAACTTCATGGGGGAGACGATAATGAACAAGCGTGCGATCGTATATCTGGGCGTTGTTGTAACTGTGGCTGCCTTGGCCTTGCCTTCAGTTGCTCAGTATAGCGGTGGAGGGCAGGTCGGCCATCCTGAGGGCCGACACGGCCGAATGGGCAAGGAGAAAAGCGTTGACGATCGGGTGAAGCACCTTACGAAAGAGCTGAACCTTACCGAAGACCAACAGACAAAAATCAAATCGATCCTCGAAGACGAGCACAAACAGCTCTCTTCTCTGAAGCAGGACTCCTCACTATCTCAAGAGGATCGCCACACCAAGTTCGAAGAGACCAAGAAGAACACTTCCAAGCAGATCCGAGCAATCCTCAATGAGGATCAGCAAAAGAAATACGATGAACTTCAGAGCAAGCGTGGAAGCCGGAAGGAACACAAGAAGGGTTCGACGCCACCTTCAGACAAGTAACGCAATCGGTTGAACAAGGCCGTTCGTTGTAGCCCCAATCGCTTGGCAAGCAGTGTAGGTTTGGACCCGGCACGCGGGGTTGATGTGCCGCCGTCAGAGTTCACAGAGTCCCCCAAGTTCACTGGCTACCTTTTGTCGCCCCGCCATCGGCGCCGGTTGCGAACACTCATCTCTGGTCCACTCCACATTATAACTTTAGATCGTATGCATCTCGCCGACGCTCGCCGCGGTCTTTTGCGAGACAAGTCCTGACAAGCCAGTCCACCGCAGCGGGCGTCATGGGTTGCAGGCTGGCTATCGACAGTGGCTCGGAAGAAAGAATCGCCGCTATGAGACTCGCTTTGCTCTTGCCGTCGAACGCAGGCTTTCCGGTGAGCATTTCATACAGGACAGCCCCAAACGCAAAGATGTCTGCACGCGTATACAACTACCTCAGAGGACGAAAGTGGAGTCATCGTCCTTGCTTCGAGCGCCGTTCTTATATCATGCTCCGAGGATCGTGAGGCGAAAAGGAAGCCTTCTGTCACACCCCCGATTCCTTCATCCTCGGTCTGCGATGCCACCGGCCGGTAGTGACTCATTTTGAAGAGAGCTAGGAGATCAGCATTGCCCTCCCTAAACATTTCCTTGCGCCTGAAAGCGTTGCGCAGGAAACGATCAAGGCAGTCAGCTATTTCTCAGCCGCCCGAGCTTGCTGAAACTGTCTCTCGGAGGCGCGCTTGAGGCGCTGCAGGGACTCCTCCACGCTGGAGGCGATGGTTTTCGCGCCGAATTTTTCCAGGAACCGGCCCCACCAGCCTGGTGGGAAGATGAAGTCTCAGTGGTATTGGACGCGGCAGCTTGTCGCGTCAATGGGCGTGCAGACGATGCGTGGTTTCTCTTGCAGTCCCAAGGGGAAGAAAACATGCACGTCGAGCTGGTGTCTGGCGGTATCGACCGCTTCGACCTTGAAAGTGAAGCCCAAGCCCATGCCAGTGAAGTGGACGGTCTGGCCGGCGGCAGCAGGCCCTTCCGGTTCCACCCGCTTAACCCGGACATCGGCCCACTCGCGATAGCGTTCCCATTCTGTGAGGTTCGCCCAGACGACCTCCACCGGGGCGGCGACAATGGCGAAGGGACAAACGCTCAGACCCATAAGGTATCTCCTCTCGATTTTGTTGTGGACAACCAGTTGTGTCGTGCCATAATAGATGCATGAGGCGCTCAAGCAAGTTACCACAGGATGTAAACCAAAGAGCCGCTGAGATCGTGCGCCTGTCCACAGAGGGGATAGAAACCACTCCTCAGCGTTCACCTATTTCTGAGTATCTCGCCAAAATCGGTAGCGAGGGCGGCAAGAAAGGCGGCCCAGCCAGAGCCAAAAGACTTTCAGCCAAGAGGAGACGCCAGATCGCAAAGAACGCTGCAAGATCGCGCTGGAAAGGAAAACCTACTGCTTAAGTTCTTTTGGTTTTTTAGCTGCAAGCCGGGCGGCAGGTACCTTTTTGGCAGGTCGCTCATCTATCGCAAAGAGCGGTTGCCGCCTCAACGAGGCAAGAACGGACCGGGATCTCCCATCATCTCTAGCAGCTGCTTTTTGGCAAGTTCAAGAGCGGGCAGGGATTTCTTGATTCCCACTGAGACTCCCAACGCCTGCGCCAATGGGTCGAGAAGAACCTTAAACTCGTCATCTCTCACACGGATCTCGCGGGGCAGTGCACGCGCGCTCTCGACTGCTTGCAGAACCACGCGGGTGAGTACGTCGCCCGTGGAAGATGCCGGCAAACTAACCTCCGGCGGGTAAGCGAGCCCACTCTTGGCGTCAATGGCCAGCCCCACGCGGAAACAAGCCTTGCGCTGATTTGCTTCGCCGACCATCCCTGCCCCATAGAAGTGATCGACCTCAAGCACCCCCTGCGATGGATACCTGCAGCCCAGGATGCGTTGGATGCGAGCCTCATCTAGAGTGGGGAGATTGGGCATCGGCACAGGGAAGCCGGGTGCTTCTATTAGGCTTATCCGGTATCCTTGCTCATCCTCTTCATCGCCCTCGCGCGACAGCATCGGATAAACGTTTTCCTTGTCCCAGTAGTGAAGATCCGGATTCGCTTGGAGATGGTCGCAGATCTTGATCAAGGCCCGTTGGCATTGGGCCAAGATCCCGGCCTCACCCTCTGTCACATACCAGGGGTGGTATCCAGGTCGGATAGCACGGAAGATCGGCGCGAGTGTGCCCCGTTTCAACGGATGGCCCATGGCTTCAAGGAACTTCCGGTCCGACCCCGTTAACTCACCGAGGCGGACTATTTCAACGGAAACGCTGCGCTGAGTGGCGAAGAATTCTCCGACCGTGATCGCCTGGCCTGATTGGAGCTTCCTTAGGAAATGATAGCCCTCGGGGCCAAGATACACTTGCAGGGCCCTTACTTGGCCGAGCGCACCCATGACCGAGCAGAAGCAGAGCTCTTTCGAGGCTGCCTCCTCAACCAGCACAAGCTCATCTTCGGCTATCAGATTCCAGGGACGACGCGCGAACAGATCCGTGGCCAAATGGTAGAGCGTCTGCATCGTCGCGAAGGATGGTGGCTCCTCGCCCACGAGTTCCTTTTGAAAGAAATGTTCCGGTCTCTCCACCGAATGTTTCTGAGTCTCCTTGCGGTCGGCCATCGCGGTTGTTCTCCAGGGTTGCCCCTCATCAAACTTATGGCCGCAGCTTATTTCATTCGCAATTGCCAGGTCAGCAGCCCAACAGGACTCCAGCACTACGATGTCATTGGATGAGTTGGACGCCCTTCGCTCGTTCCAAATACTATAAAAGTGAAAAGGACTCCAGGCAAATAAGAGGCTTGCCGAAAGGGTATTCTCGATGCAGCCTGCATGTGCTGATTTTGCTTATACTGTTTCGCCGAATTTGCTTGTGCAAGAAGCACGTGATTTCGTCACACCTGAGAGACTCAACGCTGTCGTTCTAGGTCGACCCAGCATTCGACAAACTCTTTGCGATGAGCCGCGCGGGAGAAAAGGCCGAACGAGCGAAACAGGACTGGTGGTGGGCTCCACGGATCGTTCTTGTCGCGTCTTGACTAGAAGGCAACACGCCCAACCTCTTACCATTGCCGCAGCTTCTCTTTCCATACGATAGTTATTCACCCTCTCATGAGCTCAGCGGCATGAGCGACGCTCGCTCAAATCAACGAGCGACCCCGGAGCGGACCCTGCATGTCTTATTCCTCGAATACCGCCCAGACGATGCGGAGTTCTGCCTGCAGCAACTGAAAAAGGGGGGATTTGATGTCCGCGCCGATCTGGTCCAGAACCTCGAAGAGTTTTTTGAGCGGGCGCGCTCGGAATCCTATGACATTGTGCTGGCCGACTACCCATCGTCCAATGGGACAAGGATAGACGCGCTTCAGCTTCTAAACAAGCAAGGGAAAGACATTCCCATTATCCTAGTGGCCAGTACGCTAGGAGAAGAATCCGCTGTGGAGTGGGTCAAGAAAGGGGTATCGGATTACGTTCTCAAAGACCAGCTGGTCCGTTTGCCCGTTGCAGTTCGACGCGCCCTGGAAGAAAAATCCCTGCGCGAAACGTGCCAGCGCGCGGAAAAAGCACTTTGCGAGAGCGAGGAACGGTATGCGCTTGTTGCGAGCGGCGCTCACGACGGGTTGTGGAACTGGAATCTGAAAACCAACGAAGTCTATTTTTCTTCCCGTTGGAAATCGATGCTCGGCCTTGAGGAAAGCGAGGTCGGAAATAACCCCGAAGAATGGTTTCACCGGGTGCATCCTGAGGACATCCCTGGTGTAAGGGCGGAGATCGCTGCACATCTTGAAGGGCGTACCCCCCACTTTGAAGCTGAACATCGGATGTGGCACAAGGACGGGACCTACCGTTGGGTGCTGAGTCGAGGGATTGCCATTCGGGATGCGGGCGGTACGGCCTATCGCATGGCCGGGTCCCAGACAGATATCACCGATCATAAGCTGGTCGAAGAACAACTGCTCCACGATGCGTTTCATGATGAGCTAACAGGTCTCCCCAACCGAACCTTGTTCTTCGACCGTTTGGAGTTTGCAATCGGACGCACAAAACGCCCGGGAGATTATTTCTACGCGGTTCTCTTCCTGGACCTGGATCGCTTCAAGATCGTCAACGACAGCCTCGGACACTTGATTGGGGATGAACTTCTCATCGCCGTAGCTCAAAGGCTGAAGGAGTGCCTGCGTCCCGGAGACACAGTCGCTCGTTTTGGGGGAGATGAGTTCGGGATTCTCCTGGACGATGTCCATGACGTCAACGACGCAACACGCCTGGCCGACCGGATCCAAAAGAACCTGACCGTGCCGTTCACCCTGCACGAGCACGAGGTATTCGCCTCGGCGAGCATTGGAATCGCCATGGGAGCGGTGGGGTATGAGCACGCACAGGACATCCTGCGCGATGCAGACATGGCGATGTATCGTGCCAAGTCGCGGGGCCGGGCGGGTTGGAAAAGGTTTGACAGGGACATGCGTGCCGACGCTGTGGCCCTCTTGCAGTTGGAGGCCGACCTGTGGCGGGCCGTTGAGCGCCAGGAGTTCCGAGTTCACTTCCAGCCGATCGCGTCGCTTGAGGATGGCATGATCATCGGTGCAGAAGCTCTCGTGCGCTGGCAGCACCCACAACGTGACCTTCTCTTGCCGGCAGAATTCATCTCCGTGGCCGAAGAAACCCGACTTATAGTAGCCATCGGCGAGTGGGTCCTGCGAACGGCCTGTGCCCAAGCCCAGGCTTGGCGCGCTTCGGGGCATTCGCAGCTGCGGGTGACGGTAAATTTTTCCGCACAACAGTTTGAGCACCCCGATCTTGTGGGACTGATCAGAACAGTGCTCAAGGAGACGGGTCTGCCTGCCTCCGCTCTCGAACTGGAGATTACCGAGAGCGTTGCCATGAAAGACATCGAGGTAAGCAGTGGGATCTTGAACGAACTCAGTGCGCATGGCATCCACATTTCGATTGATGACTTTGGGACCGGTTCCTCCTCGCTGAGCCGCTTGAAGCGATTTCCAATCAATAGTTTAAAAATCGATCAGACTTTTATGAGAAATCTTGCCGGCGATGTTAGGGACGCGGCGATCACCACGGCGATGATTACGATGGGTCATAGCCTTAGATTGAAGGTGATTGCCGAGGGGGTGGAAACGGAGGAGCAACTGGCATTCCTGCGTTCCCGACGGTGCGACGAGATGCAAGGCTACCTGTTGAGCCGTCCTGTGCCAGCAGAGGCGTTTACGAAGCTATTGCAGAAAGCGCGGAGTCTCTCTCCCACCCACTGATTCCGCGCGGTGGACCCTGTGTTCTCCCCTCTGCCAGAACCGCTTGTACTCAATTCGGTTGGAGACTGGCCGCCAGGTTCGTGATGATATCGACCGTTCGTACTCTGGCTTGCCCAGCCCCCGCTCACCATCCCTTTCCGGCGAACCGCAACGGTAGCCCGTTCCGTCGTTTTAAACCACGAAAGATTACACTTGACAAGGGAAGCGAATTAACCTAAATTGGTTATCTTACTGAGAGAGGCTGCAGGTGACCTGAGCTAGTCATGGTTAACTGAGGTCGCCCTCTTGGCCACAACGAAGGAGCTTGACATGTTTGCTCGCAAAGTTTCTATGCACTTGAAACCCTGTACCGCTGAGGAGTTTACCCGGACGAACAGGAAGGAAATCATTCCAATCCTTCGAAGACAGAAAGGGTTCCGGGACGAACTCACCTGCGTCGCCCCAGACGGAAGGGATGCGTTCGGAATCAGTTTCTGGGACGAGAAAGCGAGCGCGGACGCTTACGGCCACGACAGTTATCCGGAAGTGGTGAAGGCCCTGGCGAGAGTCACTGACGGCGTTCTTCAAGTTCAAGGCTATGAGGTTGCCAACTCGACCTTCCACCAGATTGAGGTGTAGCAGCCTGAAGCCGACGGGTCTTTTAGTTCGGTAAGGAGCCAAGCCCGGCCACTCCATAAACCTCATCACTCGAAGAAGCCAAGGGAATATCATCAGAGGAGGCCGGTTCTCGCTTAACTTTGAGTTTGTGCCTGGCTACTTTGGACCTTGATGAGTAGCTGGATCTTAAGGCAGCTAAATATAGCGCGTTCGAGGCAATTCCCTACCACCATCCACGCAAGTCGGCGCCGAGTGTCCAAGTCTCCTCTCACGATTGCGATGTGAACTTGAGCTGGCCGCCGTTGCGGAGGAGATCCGCAGCTTGCGCCGCCATCGATTTCACGATGGATTCAGCAGTCGGACGGTCCTTGAGCAGGCCCACAGCCTCTCCGCAGGCGACTGCGACCGTGTCGAGGTCGTTCTGCGCGCGCGCCTGCGCGTATTTCTCGGACAGTGAGCCGAATGCGCGGAACGCCTCGATTTCCCGGTCGGCCCATTCTTCGGTCAGCTTGTTCTTCAGGAAGCGGAATGAGTATTCTCTCGGCCAGGGAACGCCGCGCAGCGCATCGAGCACTTTCGTCCGAATGGTCGAAACGCCGGTCACGTCCATGGCCTTGTCCGTGTGAGCCTTTGAAGTGAGCGCTTCGGCCGACGCCCAAAGACGCGTCCCTACCAACACCCCATCTGCACCCAGCATCAGAGCTGGGGCCAATCCCCTTCCGTCGGCTATGCCACCGGCAGCAAGCAGCAAAGTTTCGGGCGAGCATCTTTGGCGCACGTTCCAGAGCCCAGGTGGTGAATCCAACGCCGAATTTGGCTGGTTTCGCGCGAGCAAGCTCAGCTTCCAGATCGGGTTCGCCACCCAACGTCCCGGCATAGCCTCCGCCAACGATTCCCAGTCCACCCGCGCGAGACACGGCCGCCGCGAGCGCCCCGCCGGCAACGAGCGCCATTGGCGCGCAGAGGACGATTAGCACACGTCTCACGGAGCGCTTTCGCATCAAGCACCGGGTGAGGGTTGAAGGCACTGGGCGAAGTTTCCCGGGGTTATAATCACAGCCACTTATGCACCTCGCCCCAGACACCAAGCTTGGCCCCTATGAAATCACAGCTCCGCTCGGCGCGGGCGGGATGGGCGAGGTCTACCGGGCGAGAGACACGCGCCTGGAGCGCAACGTGGCGCTGAAAGTTTTGCCGGAAGCGTTTGCGCGCGACGCGGAGCGCATGGCCCGATTCGAGCGCGAGGCTAAAGTTCTGGCCTCACTCAATCATCCGAATATCGCCTCGATTTACGGCCTGGAAGAATCCGGCAGCGTTCGCGCGCTGGTGACGGAGCTGGTCGAAGGGCCGGCGCTCTCTGAACGGACCAAGGCCAGCGCAGTTCCGGTTGACGAAGCGCTGCCCATCGCGAAGCAAATGGCCGAAGCGCTCGAATATGCGCACGAGCGCGGCATCATCCATCGCCGAGGGAGGAGAGTCGCAGCAGTGTCTGAGGAATTGGTTACGCGGCAGCAAGCGGGGCTCGTCAGACGCGCAAAAACGAGCTGCCGGAACCCCGCGACCTCGCTGGGGCCTGCTCTGGTGGCAAATTCGTTGTGTCCAGGGCAGGAGAAGCGTAGGATGCGCGAGTCAGAGGTCCAAATCGGACATTCCGGATTAATTGCCAAACCCTGGGTTATAGTCGACGACGTTCTGAAGGCAAACGCTGGAGGAAAAAGTATGTTTCACTTAATCTGGTATATTCTTATTGGGCTAATCTCGGGGGTTATCGCGAAATCGGTGATGCACGTGCATATAACGATCTTCTGGACGATCGTGCTCGGCATCATCGGATCGATCATCGGCGGCGCCCTTACCCACATGTTTTCGCGCCCGACAAACGAACGATATCATCCCGCCGGCCTCATTTTTTCCACATTGGGCGCGATCCTGGTTCTCTTCATTTGCTATAAGCTGAAGATTCATTTCCCCCAAGTCAACCCGTTCTAGCTCATCGACGACTAACCTCGTATTCCGATAGGACGGTCACATCTCGGGCTCATGGAGCCACTGGCCTGCCTTTTTCACGCGCTTGCCCCCCAAAACAATTTCCCTGCGGGGGATCCACAAGGGGGCACTGGCCCCTCTTGTGCGCCGGGGCGACAACCCCTTGAACCTCAATCCGCAAAACCCTTGGCCCGCCTCATCTTTTCCCCTGCGCATCTCGCGTATCCGCGACCACCCCGGCCCCGTCCGCCTCCTTGCGAATCCGCGACCACGTCGCGCCCACGCCTTCTTGCAGATTCGTGACTCTTCCAAACGCTCCTGCTATAAGCCCGCATGTCCAAGCGCCCTGCACGATCCCCACCGTCATCTCCCATCAAGCCCCCGGAGCGCTGCCCGTATTGCTACAGCCCGAACATCCGCGCGAAAGGCCGCCGTCTCAAGAAACTGGAGACCGTCCGCCTCTACCTCTGCGGGGCCTGCCATCGCCGCTTTACACCAGGCCCGCGCGCCGTCCGCAACAAGACGTATCCGCTGGGCGAAATCCTCGATGCCCTCACGTCTTACACGGGCAGTGGGACCTGCCATTAGGAGCGTCGCACGGTTGCTCACCTTTGCCGCGCTTGCGCCACCATATCTATCAGAACGTTTCTGGCTTCGGCCGGACTGCTCACTTCCCGTAAGAATGCGATGCGTGCACCACGCGTGCCATCTTGGGTTTTCAAGCGTACGTGAAAGCCGCCACGGTCGACCGAAGTCATCGCCACTTCCTGAGACTCAATCCCAGCAAATGCCCGGGCAAGCAGGATGAGCGCATCCCCGTGATCGGTATTCATGTGCTGGATGATGTCGGTTGCAGCGTCAGCCAGCGGGTCGGGTTGTCCGCGGTAATATTCCGAGGCGGAGACCCAGCCCATCACCCCGAAGCCGCCCACGTAGTAAACGTCCACCACGTCCATGCGGTAAAAGGAAAAGTCTTCGAAGTCCACCCAGTATTTGCTGTTGGCGTAACGCGCCAAGTAGAGCGTACGTGCTTCCGCCGCACCTGCCTCAGGCACCGGCAGAACATTTCCAAGCAACGTAACTCTGGACGCCCCCAGGGGATCGCCGCTGGCGTCAGGCTGGGCCACGAGCAGGCTGGCGTGCGGGTTCGCCTGCAAGTTTTGGGTATGCATGGCCATCGTGCTGATGAGGAAGAGGGGATGCCCGCGGTCGTCCAGCCCGTAGGGCATCACTGATCCGAAGGGGAAACCCGGCTGCTTGCGTGAAAGGGTCGAGAGGCTGCCGATGCGGCCCAAGTACACCAAAGTGCGTGCTCGCTCGGCAAAGGAAGGCTCGGCGACCGTAGGTTGGTCACTCGCCGCGCCAGGGCCCGTGTGTTTTCCTGTGGATAAAGAAGACATCGCTGCTCTCCCGCAAGAGTTTGAACAATTATCCGGGATTTCCCTCGTGCCCCGGGTCCTTGAACAAGCTAACACGTCGAGGCTTGAGCTGACTGTTTAAAAAGGGGACGCATCAAGTATGCCATCTTCCGAAAAGGGCGTTTCACAGGATCTGGCATGACGAAATCGGAGTTCACTTCCCCGCTTGAGACTTAAGGACAGGAATCCGTCAATCCTATACCCTCCTATTTCCCTTTGGACTGCTTTCTTCCTAGGAGCTACAATCCATCTCCACATTCGTCTTGCGGCTCTCTTGGGGAGCACTACAGAGATGATGAACGCCGACCAGCCCTCAGAAGCCATTCCCTTGCTTCCCTTTGAAGAAGAGAAGTTCCACGCCAAATACAAGAAGTTCTATAGCGGCAAAAGACAAAATTCATCACAGCCTTGAAGGAGTTTTCCGGCCTATGGGATTGCTTTCAGCTCTTGGATGAAATCTGGACGCACGGATTTTCAGACTTGGAGCACTTGCGCGAAGCGAAGCAAATGTTGCCCAAGCTCCTCTTTATATTTGGGCAATGCCTTCATCCGGGTCACCGTGCCGATGTGCTGCCAGCCACTTGTAGAATCGGAGGCATGAACCACTGGGGCGGCTAGCAACGCTCCCAAAAGCCAATAGCTGCAGTCCCGCGGAAGCAAAGGCGCTCAATGGTTCAGCTTAGGTGGAGCTCAGGAGAAGCGGCGCTCCGAGCTTGGAGCCATAGTGGGGACGGTAGCGCTCGGTGTTGTACATGGCGGCTACGTCCACGCGGCGCGGCCCCAGCGCGGGATCTGGCAAGGGCACGTGCGTGTAGCGCCCGTTCTGGACCGCCACCATCCTGCCGGAGATGCCGTCAAGGATCAAATCGAGCGCGATATTGGCGAAGGTGGTGGCTACAAGTTGGTCCACAGAGTCGGGATCACCGCTGCGCAGATCGTAGGTGAGGTCGCTCGACATCGTGTCTTCGCCCGTCCGCTTCTTTACTTCTTCCTCTAGGGCAGGGCCGATATCCACCTTCTTGCGATGTCCGTAGGCATCTGCCTCACCGAACTCGCCTACCTGCTGTCCCTGCCACACGACTCCTTCTGACACCACGACCAGCGAGTAGTTGCTGGGGTTGTTTCGTTTGTCTTCCAGCAGCAACCGGCAGAGATGATCAAGATCGAAGGGATATTCAGGGATTAGGCACCGGGCCGATGTGACGTAAGCCGTGTAGAGCGCCGTGAAACCGGAATCGCGACCAAAGATACGGAAGATACCGATTCGTTCGTGCGAGCCCAGGGTCGTGCGCTGCCGTGTGATGAGCTCTTTGGCCCGTGTGATCGCGGTGGAAAAGCCGATGCAGTACTCCGTGCCCGGCACGTCGTTGTCCATCGTCTTGGGGATGGCGATGAGTGGCACCCCAGCGCGGTCGAGCGTGGCGGCAAAGCTGAGCGTATCGTCGCCGCCAATGACGATCAGGCAGCCGATGTCCAGGCGCTCCAAGTTGCGCAGCACGATCGAGGTGAAATCATAGTAGCTGCCGTCAAATGGCAGCTTTTCCAGTTCCGAGCGCGGAATGCGCACAGGCACTTCAGATTGGGGGATGCGTTTCGGATTGTTGCGCGAGGTGTGCAAGACAGTTCCCCCACTGCGATCGATGGTGCGCGTATTCTCACGCGTGAGCCAGCGGATATAGGCCTGGTCAATTCCCTCCGCGGGATTCATGTGCGTCAGGCCTTCCCACCCTTTGCGGATGCCGATCACGCGCCGACCCGTCTCGCTAGCGCGATACACCACGGACTTAATCACCGGGTTCAGCCCGGGCACGTCGCCGCCCCCGGTCAAAATACCAACATTGGTCCCCGCAACCATGGCTCTTTTCTTTCTGCGCGCTAGGATGCGTGAGCCAGAAGTTGGAGTCAACCGCGGATTCTCATGAGTAGCTTGTGGGCGCTGATCGGTTCACAAGCTTTCCAGCCGTGTTCGGTGCACTCCTGCCAAGTGTGGTGAGGCGTTCGAACCGGAAGGTCGTGAGTTCTGACAAACTACCCCTCCGCCGAGGATAGGACCCACGCGGTGCCGATCTCCTCACTCTTTCGGTAGGTGCAATTCGTAGCCCGGCGCTCCAGCTGGCGATGCGCTTCTGCCCTTAAGTCGACAGCTCGGCCTTCATCGGCGGCGGCACAGGCCGGCCCAGGCGCATGCGCTGCCGAACCGCATTTCCCATGACTGAAAATACATGGTGAGCAGCGCTCTCATAGGATAATGCGGCAGCTACGGGAGCGGCTGCGGATGGGAAGACAAACAATGCGTTTCGAGGGCTTCTGGGATCGGCCGCTGCAGGAACTGTTCCAACTACTACAGGCAACTCCGGCAGGGCTGACGACCGAAGAGGCCAGCCGGCGATTGCGTCTTTATGGCCCAAACAGCTTGGTCCGGGAGTCTCGCTTCGCTCCGCTGCTCAGTTTTTTCGGTTTTTTCGCTAATCCCCTCGTCATCATCCTTGTCGTTGCCAGCGGCGTATCTCTTGCTCTCGGAGAGCACGTCGGCGGGCTGATCATCATCGCTATCGTACTGTTCAGCGTGCTCCTGAATTTCTTGATGGAATTCCAGGCTCGACACGCGGTGGAGGAGATTCGGAAGCAGATTGCCATAAGAGCTGCCGTGATGCGGGATGGACGAGAACAGGAATTGCCGATAGCCGAGCTGGTCCCGGGAGATATCGTCCGGCTCAAGGCAGGAGACCTTGTGCCGGCAGATGCCCGTCTACTGGAGGTAAAGGACCTGCACGTGCGCGAATCAGTGCTCACTGGGGAGTCTTTGCCGGTCGAGAAGACAGTGACTGACCTTTCAAAGGAGAAGCACGGCGTGACGGACGCGAGCAACAGCGTTTTCCTGGGCACTGCTGTTCAGACTGGGATCGGTACCGCGGTCATCGTCTGCACGGGGAAAGATACCGCCTGCGGTGAGATTGCGCATCGTCTGGCTATGCGGCCACCGGAGACGGAGTTCGGCCGAGGCGTACGCCACTTCGGAATGATGCTCACATGGGTGACCATGTTGCTCGTCCTTTTCGTCCTGCTGGTGAACATCATTTTCCATCGTCCGGTGCTGGAGTCTTTCCTTTTCTCGGTCGCACTTGCCGTCGGGATGACACCTGAAATGATGCCCATGATCATCACAGTGACACTGGCCCAAGGCGCGAAGCGGATGACCAGGAAGAAGGTTCTGGTAAAACAACTTGCGGCAATCGAGGATTTCGGCAGCGTGGATATTCTCTGTACCGACAAAACGGGCACACTCACCGAAGGGGAGATAGTGCTCGACCGGCACGTGGATTTCCAAGGTAAGGATAACGAGAACGTCCTGCAGCTCATTTACCTGAACAGCCACTTTGAGGCGGGCATCAAAAGCCCCCTTGACGATGCAATCTTGAAGCACGAGCCCCCTTCCATTGTGGGGTATGACAAGGTGGACGAGATCCCTTTCGACTTCAACCGCAAGCGCCTTTCAGTGGTGGTCCGACACGCTGACGACTACCTTCTCATCACCAAGGGCGAGGCTGAGAGTGTCTTTGCCAGCTGCGAGACGGTGACCATCGATGGCGTTCCTCAGCCGTTCGACGATAGCCGACGGGCAGAGGCAGAAGACACCCTCAAGAAGCTGGGTGCGGACGGGTACCGCGCTCTTGGGGTGGCAGTGCTGAAGGTGGAAAAACAGGATGTGTACACCGTGGCGGCCGAACACGCTATGACGCTGGTCGGGTTCGCGGCATTCCTTGATCCGCCGAAGGAGGGGGTTCTTTCCGTCCTGGAGGCACTGAAACAGAATGGCATTTCTGTGGTCGTCCTGACGGGCGACAACCAGTACGTGACACAGAAAATAGCCCACGACGTAGGGCTGGGCGCAGACCGCATTCTCATCGGGAACCAGGTCGATATGATGGACGATGCCGCGGTGGCCTACCAAGCGGAGGGCGGCGCCATCTTCGCCCGCGTATCCCCCGAACAGAAAAATCGGGTGATCCTCGCTCTTAAGGCACGCGGGCACGTCGTTGGCTACATGGGTGATGGAATCAACGATGCTCCGTCGCTGCACACTGCGGATGTTGGGATTTCAGTCATGAATGGAGTGAACGTGGCCAAGGACGCTGCCAAGATCATCCTGCTGGAAAAGGATCTTGCGGTTGTGAACGATGGGGTACTCGAGGGGCGGCGTTCCTTTGCCAACATCATGAAGTACATCATCATGGGCACGAGCTCGAATTTCGGCAATATGTTCAGCATGGCCGCGGCATCACTCTTCCTGCCATTCCTGCCGATGCTCCCGAGCCAAATACTGCTGAACAACTTTCTCTATGATGTTTCGCAGGTCAGCATCCCCAGCGACAATGTTGATCCCGCCATGAAGCAACGGCCCAAGCGATGGCAGATTGGATTCATCCGGCAGTTCATGACGATCATCGGTCCGATCAGCTCAATTTATGATTTCCTCACTTTCGGGGTGCTGCTCTGGGTGTTCCATGCTTCCACAAACGAGTCGCTTTTCCACACCGGATGGTTCGTGGAGTCCCTGGCGACACAGACGCTCGTGGTATTTGTGATCCGGACGGCAGCTAACCCTCTCAAGAGCCGGCCCAGTCGGCCGTTGTTGATAAGCGTGTTGGCCGTCGTTGCTGTCGCGACTGTGCTGCCGTACACGGCACTCGGGAGCTTGCTGCGGTTTACTCCGCCGCCCGTATCACTGTTGGGCGCGATTGCGTTTCTTGCGGTGACCTATCTCTTTCTCGTGCAGGCTGTTAAGTCCTGGTTTTATCGCAGACATGCGTTAATTTGATGGCACTGGTTGCCCACCACCGCGGGAAATGGCTACTGGCCACCCCAAAGAGGCCAGGGCGACTTGCGGTGGACACGACGGGGCAGGAGGGCTAGGCTTTCGGGCAAAGGGGAAGCTCAAAACGGAAATTCCGGGGGAAGCCTTTGTGAGCGCTTTTCCAACAGGGATTCGTTGACAGGCCTCTAGTGCGGGCGTAAGATCCGCGCGCTTTACGAACAATCACGCAAATTCATCCGGCAAAATGTGCAACGCCTGGCCGGCAGCCCCGGCAGAAGGAGAAAAGCATGCACCGTACATTTCCGCGCGTGTGGGTCCTGATGTGTCTGATCGTTTTGGCTGGAATGGTTGTGCACTCGCAGGCCCCGCCGCAAAAGCATGAACCCGGACGCTATCGCATCGCCATTTACAACGTCTCTGCCGGCAAGCACCTGGAGTTCCTGAAGTGGGAGGCCCAGCAGGAAGCGGTCGCGAAGGAAGCCGGCGCGCCGCCGACTACGTGGTTCCGCCATATGGATGGTGCGAGCTGGGATTACATCGCCATCGACGCCGTGGGCACCGGGGCACAGGAAGATGAACTCGGCAAGAAGACTGATGCCATCGCCAAGGCCAAGGGTCTCCCAACTGGCGCGGCGGGACAATTGGTGTTCCGTGGATTCATCAGCTCGCACACGGACACCTACGCCATGGGTCCGATGACCGCCGAGGAACTCGTTCGGGAAGCAGAGAAAAAGAACTAGCGGGCATCTGTTCCCACGGGCGAACCCGACACAACACCAGTCATCTCGCGCCGAAGGGGTCGGAGCTTTCGCTCCGGTCCCCTGCCGGCGCCGACAGTCTGGGACGAGCGGACGCAAGATGCGCCCGCTCTCCTACCCCGAACCAAGATTGATCAGGGCTTAGTCTAAATTAGCGGGGAGCACTACAACTGTCTTCCAAACGATCTTGCAGTCCTTCGGATCAAGCAACACGACGAATCGCATTTTGAAAGCCTACCGAGAAAGTTGACGGAGACGCAGCCGCCATATCTAAGGCAGGCTGGCCCGACGGCCGCAACAAAACTGAGCGATTGGGGTTCAATGGGCCGACTGGTACAATCGGGGCGCTTTGAATCCCCGACAAACTGAGGAGGATTTGTCATGCACAAGCGACTGATGATGGCGTTGGTGGCGATGGCACTGGTCGTCGCCCTGGCGATTCCCTTGGCGACGCTTGCGGTACCGCAGGGAGGCGGAGGGACCCAGACGCCCGCCAAAGCGGGCAAGGCAGGGGGCGGCGAGAGGCACCCTGTGATTCGTCAAGCCATCCGGCAACTCGAACACAGCAAGATGGAATTGAATAAGGAGGCTGCGCGCGACTTTGAAGGCCATCGCGCCAAGGCCGTCGAGCACATCGAGCAGGCATTGGCGGAGCTGCGGCTGGCGCTGAAGGCTGACGTGAAGTAAGGCCTTGCCAGGTCGGATGTGCCAGACGATCTGGCCTGTCTCATCTGCGCGGCAGAAGCGTAGTCCAAAACACTGCGGCACGCATTTGCGAGGAAGAGGGTAGGGGCGCATGGCCAAGCGCCCCTAACCCTGCGCAGACCCAGGGATCCAAGCCTACGAAATAGATCTCCCCTGTAGAGACGGGCTAGGAATAAAGACGGGCGACGTATTCGCCGTAGCCGTTGTAGAGCAACGTGGGAATGCGCCTTAACATCTCCCTCGTTCCGCCGCACTGCGTTTGGAGCCGCGATTTTGGCCTCTTCCGCATATACTCAAACTCATAAGGAATTCTCTTTTCAGGACTTACGCGAGTTCGTTTCGCAAAATTACTGTTCCGCTGGGTTGTGCCGCGCCTTGCTTCGCCCTTTGGCTTTGCGTAGGCTGGCGAGACAAACCACCCCTCCAGCGAGGACAGGACCCACGCGGGGCCAACGAACCGCCAAGCGCCAGCCCTGGCGGTGCCGAACTCGCGACCACACGCCAACTATAGGGCGGTGTGCCCCCTGTCGCAGCCAGCGTGGCGCTGTAGGGTACTTGCACTGTTCCACTCGGCAGGGTAGTGGTGCTCACAGCGAAAACCTTGACATTTCGGCCCCGCGGTCTATAATCAACGTTGATTAAAGTTAATCGTCTCAGCACACCAATATTGAGGGATCCAAGACGATGAAAACCGTTGTGCACCGCATACCGATTACCAGGGCGCGGATCAACCTCGGCCAGGTGGTCCGACGAGCGCATTTGAATCGGGAGTACTTCATCCTGGAAAAGGACGGGATTCCCGTGGCCGGCATCATGAACGTGGACGAATTGGAAGATTACCTGGATCTGCAGGACCCCGGGCTCAAGAGACAGATCCGGAAGAGTCACGAGGAGTATCGTCGCGGAAAGGCGCGGGATGCTGGTAAATTCCTCGCTGGACTGCGGGGCGCGGCCGCCAAATCCAAGAAGTAAAGCACGCGAATGGCTGGCAAGTTTCGAGTTGTCGCCGGCGTTTGAACGAGAGTTTCGAAAAGCCTCAAAAGGAAGCGCAGCCCTTCTGGATGCCGTGGAAGAATTGCTGACGATCCTCGAGAAGATCCTCACAATCGCACTGGGCAACACAAAATCAAGAAGCTTGCCGGGCTCAAGCCCGGCGATGGACAGTGGCGTATCCGCTGGCGAGAATACCGCTTGAGGTACGATATTTTTGGCGAGGAGGTAGTCCTGCACTCGTTTCGCCACCGCAGAGAAGCCTATTAGACCTGCCTCCTGCAGGCTGGACCCCCAGAGCGGAAGATTGCCTATGTGGCAGGCTAGAGTGAGGATTCGCGCCTATTCAGAGAGATCTTCCTTCTTCTGGCGGGAGAAGAAGCGCTGGAGGTATTTGGGACCTTCCTTTTTGTAACCCTCGCGACCTCCGGCGGCTAGTTCTTCGGGTTGGTCGCTGCAGCGGCTCGAAGTCCAAACGATCTGCCAATTTTGAACGAGCACAGACTGCACGACCCAAGAGGGGCAGGATTTTGTTGGGGGGAACTATAACGGCAGCATGCAGGCCGGCGATGGCTGACGCAGAGATCATTCTTGCGGTTGAGGAATCGCTCGAGCTCCTTTGGTCAGATTCTGTGGATCAATCTTGAGTTGTTTTACGAACGCAGTTCTAGGCGCGGCGAAGCAGCGACAGCAGCCTCAGCCGCAAAGGGCCGGACCTCTCGTTCAATCGTGGCCTGCTCTTTATCCCGTGCAACTTCTAACTCGTAGTGGGCCTGAAGGTTCAGCCAAAACTCCGCCGTAGTACGAAAGAAGCGGGCCAGCCGCAGCGCCGTATCAGGCGTGATATCCCGCTGCTCGCGAATGATCTGGTAAATGCGCGGCGCAGGCACATGCAGCTTCATTGCCAGCCTGTGCGGGTTGAGGCGCAGCGGCTTCATAAACTCCTCGCGCAGAATCTCGCCGGGATGGACAGGCTTCAGCTTAGACATGTCTCGCCTCCTGCTTATGAGTGATAGTCGGTTATCTCCACATCATAGGCGTCGCCGTCCCGCCAGATGAAGCAGATGCGCCACTGGTCATTGATGCGGATGCTGTACTGTCCCTTTCGGTCGCCACGCAGCTTCTCAAGCCGGTTACCTGGTGGTACGGAAAGATCGCGCACCCCTTTGGCCGCGTGCAGCATCCCGAGCTTCCGTAAGGCTGCTCTCTCAATAGCTTTGAATCGCTTGACTCGCTGCCGGTTGAATAACTGCTCCGTCCCCTTCGACCGGAACGATTTAATCACACACCATCATATATCGCGCCGCGTTATACGTCAAGAGGAAAACACTAGCAGAAGCTCGTACGTGGTTCCGGCTTTGGGAGTACACACCAGCGACTAATCACCGCGTATAGGCTTTCGTCTAAGGGGAGCCCTGTGGTGCTCAACCTGAGCTGCTCGCACACTCTGGTCGCCTTTGCGTACCCGATACGACGTGCCGAAAGGTATTTGCGGCCAGTCAGCGGAAGTCCTTTATTCTCCGTGTGTACTCTAGGCACTTTGTCCGGTGTCAGAACCACAGGGTTTCGGGAGGCCGTGCGTGAACCGATCCCGGCAGCCGATACGCTTTCTTATCGTTCCATAAGGGATTGAAAGCGGGGACTGCTGCGCAGGGAGTCCAAGTCGGAGTCGTGCTGTGCCCATCTTTTATACCAGTAGGCATGTGTCATCGCTTTTTCCAGACAATCGATCGCCTCTTCAGTTTTTCCTTGCAGGGCATAGACGCAAGCGATGTTGTACAGGATTCCGCAGTCTTCCGGATCGATGGCCAGAGCGCGCCGGGCCCAGTCCAGGCTTCGTGCCCGCTCGCCTAACTGGCAGAGCGAGTTGGCGCCCAGGTAGAGTGCCCGCGCGTCGTCGGGGTGTAGTTCCAGATGTTTCTCAGCCCGCTGCCAGGCACGCCGGTACGTCGCCTCGGCGTCCGCCTTGCGGCCCAGCCCGCTGTAAACCATGCCGAGCAGCTGCGGAGCTTGATAGTCATCTGGCTTCACCTCCGCAGCCTTCTCAAACAAGCGTGACGCATCCTCCAGCTTTCCCTGTTGCACGCAGGCCCGCGCATAGAAGTAGTGGGCCTCGAACTGTTTCGGGTCCAGCCGGATGGCAGTTCGAAATTCGATCTCCGCCTCGTCGTACCGCTTGCTCAGCGAAATGGCCAGTCCCCGGGACACATGCGCCTCCGCCAGCTCCGGGTCCAGCAGCAAGGCTTTGCGGCTGGCGTCATCCGCGGCCTGCAAGTTGGCCTCGCTGGCCTCCCAATACATATACAGATACGAATAGCAATCGGCCACCCCAGCGTAGGCGCGCGCATACCCGGGATCGATTTCAATGGCCCGGGTGAACAACTGCCGGGCAAAGTCATAGCCTCGGCGCCGAAACTGATAGAAGAATTGCCGCCCGCGCAAGTAGTAGTCGTAGGCCTTCACATCCGCCGTGGGCGCCTTTTCGATGGCCTGTTTTTCGCTCTCTGTCAGCATGACCTTCAAAGCCGCAGCGATGCTTTGCGCAATTTCGTCCTGAATGGCGAAAACGTCTTCCATCTGGCGGTCGTAGCGTTCCGCCCAAACCGAGTGCCGCGTGCGCGTCTCCACCAGTTGCGCGGTGATGCGCAGGCGGTTTCCGGCCCGGCGCAGGCTGCCGCTGAGCACGTAAGCAGCGTTGAGTTCCTGTCCCACTTGCGGTGCGGTGACCGGCTTGTCGCGATATGCCAGCATCTCCGCGCGGGGGAACAGCTGCAGCTGGCTAATCTTGGACAACTCCGTGATGATGTCTTCGGTCATCCCATCGCGGAAGTATTCGTCGTCCTTTGCCCCGCTCAGATTCTCGAAGTAGAGCACGGCGACCGATTTTTCCGCTGCGGCTCCCGCTCCGGGCGCGGGGGCCCGCCCGGAGCCGGTATCGCGCTTCAGTTGTTGCAAATCACCGCCCAGCTTGGCGGCGCTTGGGTAGCGCGCCGCGGGGTCTTTTTCCAGCAGCCGATTGATAATTCTTTCCAGCTCCCCGGGCATCCTGGGGTTCAGCCGGATGGGCGAGACGGGCGCGCGGTTCAGAATCGCATCGAAGATCACGGCCGAGGTGCTGCCCGAAAAAGCCAGGCGTCCGGTGGCCATCTCGTAAAGCACGGCGCCGAAAGAGAACAGATCGCTTCGCGCGTCCACCGGTTCTCCACGCGCCTGCTCCGGCGACATATACGCCACTGTGCCCAGGGCGAGGCCCGGGCTGGTCAGATGATTGGGTAACGGGGCCGCGGTCGCCTCGGTCAAGACCCCCACAGTTTCGCCCACGCGCTGGCGTTTGGGCGTCATCTTGGCCAGTCCAAAATCGAGGATCTTGGTGGCGCCGTTCTGCGTGGTGAAAATGTTTGCCGGCTTGATGTCGCGATGGATGATGCCTTTCGCGTGTGCGGCGGCCAGCGCGTCAGCCACCTGGATGCTCACGTCTAGGATCTCTTCTGCTTCCATCGGCCGGCCCTCGATACGATGCTTCAGTGTGCGGCCCTCCAAAAGCTCCATCACGATGAACGGACGACCTTCGTGCTCATCAATGTCGTAGATCGTGCAGATATGGGGATGGTTCAGCGCCGAAGCCGCGCGCGCTTCCCGCTGGAACCGCTCCAGCGCCTGCACATCCTTGGGCGCGTCTTCCGGCAGGAACTTGAGCGCCACGCTGCGGCCCAGCCGCATGTCCTCGGCTCGGTACACCACGCCCATACCGCCACCGCCAAGCTTTTCCAGGACGCGGTAATGAGTGACCGTCTGGCCGATCATGAGAGGTGAACCTGAGCGCGTGCATCTTAGGCCGCTGCCTCAGGCAAGTCAACGCACGCAACACGCTTGCAGCTCGCCAGGGTCACGGAGGACACAACACTAAGGCAGCTTTCCCTGAGGACTGCGCCGCTGAAGGTTACTGCGAAGAACCACCAGAAAGCGTTCTGCGATTTGCAAGGCTTGGTCGGCTTCCTGCTTTGAGATGAGGCCGGTCACCTCGTACAAGGCCTGGTTGCGTTTGCGCCGCATCCGGTCAAACGCCACGACCAAGCTGTGATGTTCTTTGTCCAAGTGAGATTCGCCGAACTCAATGATCGCGACGTGGTGCCCAGGCTGGCTCCGCGGTCGGACACCGTGGCTGAGCATGAAGCCTAGCGACGCCTTCAGCATCGCGTCGTAGGCCTGCTGATAGCAAGCTTCCTCGTCGATAGGGAGAATCTTCTTCGCCGTGGCGAGCTTCTTTGAAGCAGCAGCCAAGTAGCGGCTGATCTGGTGCCAGTCCACGCGCTGTGGCTTCAGCTTTTTCATGCAGCTGTCACCAGGTCAATTTTCTTATTGCGCCAGATGTCGGCCAGGAATGAATCGCTCCTTTTCCGTCTCGCGGCAAATTCCGCAGGACTGATGACGACGTAGTTGATCTCCCTGCCCATCTGGCGCTCCAGCTTGCGCATGAGTTCGGCAAGCTTCTCAGCCGGAGGCTGGCCGACAATCAGAATGTCGATGTCGCTCACCGCGTCCTCCTGGTTACGGGCAAACGACCCGTATAGGCAGGCCTGCTTGATGCCCCCGATTCCCGCGAGCGCTTCTTTCAGCCTGGGGACCACGCCGACCGTCTTCGCCACAATCCGCTTTACTTCTTCGTAGAGCGGATACCTAGGGTTGAGCCGGTAGAACCTCTCTTTGCCTCGCCGCTCAGATTGAAAAAGCCCCTGGCTTTCGAGACGCGCCAGCTCTCGCGACAGATTGGCAGGATCAACGCCAAGCATCTGCGCGAGTTCCCGCAAATAGTGGTTGGCCTTGGGGTTCGTGAAGTAGTACCCGAGAAGCCGGCGCCGCAGCTGCGAACGAAGGTCGATCATGTTGTAGTCCGCTACAACAAATATAGTATAAGTATACAACAAACGGGTGCCGAGGCTAGGCCGTCCGCAAAACTACCCCGTGCCGTTGGCTCATGGCAGGCGGTCGAGACAAGCTACCCTTCGGGCGAGCACACGACCCACGCGGGGCCGACCTCCTCACGCTTTCGGTAGGTGCAATTCGTAGCCCGGCGCTCTAGCCGGGGGTGTCCTTCGGCCCTTACGAGAGCTCGACCTTCACCGGCGGCGGCACGGGCTGGCCCAGACGCATCCGCTGCAGGCGTTCGAGCTGGATCAGAATCCTATCGAAGTGTCGCTCGAGGCTGGTCTCGTACCGGAGCAGCAGCTCGGGCGTGACTTGGACGATCGCCTCCTTCTTATTCACCAACTCCAATATGTCGAAGGAAGGGTCCTCCGTTAAGCTTTTCCTGATTAGTTCGAAGAGAAGCGGGGCGATTTTCGCATCGGCCTTGTAGACGCCGATCATCCGCAGAGCTAGGAACGCCAGCTTCTCGACCAAAAATTCCTCGAAACCGCCGACGGGTTGACGAGCTTTCCGAAAAGAAGCGACCAGCTCCTTGTAATCGCCGTCGGATTCTCCAAAGGCCCCTCCTTTTAGCACCATGGCGGCGAAGCCGTGCTTGGTGGCGTTGTACTTCGTTCTCTGTTTCCCCTGGGGTGTGCGCGGTCCAGGGCGCGCGAGTCGTTGAGAGCCAGGTCCGCCTTCCGTGTTGACGTCATCTGCGCTTCTTGTGGTCACCCTTCTTCTCCTAGAAACAAAAAACCCACGGAACGCAGCCACCCTTCGTGCTGGTGACTGGCCCGTGGGCAAGTTCAAGCTAGCCCGCGTAGTCAAGAAAAATTCTAGCGGGAAAACATCCAAAGTGCAAGGGAGAATTTAACGGTTTTTGGTGGCCTCCTGAACGACGCGGAATGCGGCCTGATTGAAGTTCTCCCTTGCTGGGCGCTTTCCGGGCCTACGCTTGGTGCAATCCAGTTGCACAGACTGATTGGCCGCCGCATCATTCGCCTTTCTTCGCTACGCTACCAAAGGGGGACTCGAAGTCGAGAAGAACTTCGTCCTTTTTGTCGACCTGCTTTTCCGTTGCTGGATCTTCTCCTGAGGCCACGCCCAAGACGCCAACCGGGTCTAGGGAGTGGCCCTAATCGGAGAGGTCTTCCCTTTTCTGGCGGGAGAGAAAGCGCTGGAGGTATTTGGACCCTTCTTTCTCGTAGCCCTCCACGCCAAGCCTCAGCAATATTTCGCAAATCTGCGAAAGACTCCTCGCTTCCCCCCTAGCCACTTCCTGCAGTCTCTTCTTTAGATCAGTAGGGATACGAAACGCCAGAGGTGCATCTTTTCTCATGTCGAAGAGATTGTAAGAGAAAGCCTGCTTTCTTCCAACAATTCTCTTGACAAGCCAGAGGAGCTTCTGTATGCTAATGTAAGAGAAAATAAGAGGAGCGCGATGTGAAGCAAGTAAGCCCCAAGGGTAGACAGCAGTTCAGACGTAACCTGCGGTTGGCGAGGCAGCTTTGGTCCGATCAAATCCACAAGGTCCAAGCTGAAGGCCTGGAAACCCTCTCTGCCCGTTACCTTTTGTCTGTGGCAGCTGGTGATCTTCAGTGTTTGGACGGTCGTTGGTATGTCACCCACGCTGGCCTCCTGCGCCTGGCCTATCGCAATCGCTGTTCTGCCATCCGGGTCCAGCCGGTGCATGAGTTCTGCGACCGAGCTGCGGCACAGTGGGTTTTCAAGGCGACCGTTTACAAGTCTCCCCGTTCTCGCGGCTTCGTCGGCTACGGGGACGCCGATCCCTCGAACGTGTCTTCGTTGGTCCACGGTGCCGAGATGCGCGTGGCCGAAACTCGAGCGGTCAACCGGGCCCTTCGCAAGGCCTACGGCATTGGCCTCTGCTCGGTCGAAGAGCTCGGTTGGGTCTCAGGCCCCCTCGATTCCACGCGTGAGAATCGGGGACATTCCGCATCGACCAAGCACACCGGCTCGAACAATGGCCAATTTCGATTGCGCGACCGCCTCTGGCTTCTGATCCGCCAGCACCAGCTTGATCCCACCCTGGTCAAACGCTACGCCGCTGACTTCTGTGGTACTGAGGTCCTTCGGGATGCCAGCCGAGACTTGGTCGAGTCCTTTATTGACAGGCTAGCTGAATGGGCCGCCAAGGACCGCGAAGGGCTTCTCTGCAAGCTCAATAGCTATGCCCAACCCCAGGAGGTGAAACCATGAAGCGCCACATCCCTGGGCTTCACGGTGAAGCCCAGAATCATGAAGACAACGCCCTGGAAGGGATCTTCCTGGTCCGGGTCGAACGAGCGTTCTATCGTTGGCACCCGCAGAAGCCCTTCTTCGCCCTGCGCCTGGCTGTCCTCGAGCCCAAAGAGTTTGCGGGCAAAACGATCTCCGGCCGACTCTACTGCTCCCCGAAGGCGCTGTGGAAACTGAGCTGGTTCCTCCGGGACTTTGGCTACGATACCGAGCTGCTCGGCCGGGATGAAGTCGATGAGAAGGCTCTTCTCGGACTGCGGGGAGTCGCCCGGGTTTCGCACACGACGCTGAATGGTCATTCCTTCCTCAACCTCGAAGGGTTTGCACCGGCCGGGGAGTGGGAGGAGCTCTCGGTAGCAACCGTAGGAAGCGGCGACGGTCCGGAGACAAGCGATGACCTATAGCTACACCCAGCTTAGCCAATACCTCCGCTGCCCCAGAAGCTACAGGCACCGGTATCTGGATGGCTGGCGGGAGAAGGAAACCCGAGCGGCCATGCTCTTCGGCCGGTGCTTTGAGCAGGCCCTGGGGGCCTTCTTCCGTCGGGAGGACAGTGCTGCTGCCCTGTTCAAAGAATGGGGAGCCCACCGAGAGGCTGCGCTGGAATACAGCAACAGCGACAACTGGGAACGGCTGGCCCACCAGGGTGTCCAGCTGCTCGAGAAGCTCACGCGGGACGATCGCATCCGCATCCGCCAGCCCCGCCGCAACCTGCAGGTCAAGATGGTTCGTTCGCTCCCCAATGGCAACGACTTCGTGGCCTACATTGATGCCATGGGAACCCTCGATGGCACCAGCTGCCTGCTCGAGTGGAAGACCACGACCAGCCGCTACCCCGAAGAACCCGCAGGGCTGCTGGCTCTGGACCCACAGCTGATCTGCTACTCCTGGATCAGCGGCATCTCCGAGGTGGCCCTGGTCGTGTTCGTGCGCAAACGCCTGCCCGAGATTCAGTACCTGCGCACCTCGATCACTGAAGAGCAGCGCAGGGAGTTTGGCCAGCTGGTTGAAGCCACAGCCAGGCAGATCGAAGCTGGCCAGTTCCTCCCTCACAGCGGCATTCGCTTCCCGCAGAATGGCTGTGTCAGCTGCCCCTATCTGGGCCTCTGCCTGGGAAACCCACAGCTTGTCGAGGCCAAACTCATTCGCCGCCCAGGAGCCAGCGACCTTGATTGGCTTGACCAGCTTGACGACTAACGGGAGGCCCCTGCTGCCCCCGAAGCTGAACCGCCGCCGGGCCCTCTTTGTGCTGGCCAAGATCGAGGAGATCTTGGCCTGGGAGCAGAACACCGAGCGAGAGCGGGAGACCCGCTTTGTGGAGTTGGGCCGCTATCTGTGCGAGGTCCGGGCCGGGCAGTACTGGCGGCTGGACAATCTTGGTTCCTTCGATGAGTTTCTGGAGAGGCGTTTCCCTGGCTCCCGCCGCAAGGCCTACTACTTGATGGCCATCCACGAGCACCTGCCGCGGATCCCCAAACCCGAGCTCAAGCTGGTGGGCTGGACCAAGGCGACAGAATTGGTGAAGGTGGCGCGGAGGGACGGGCAGCGGTTCGATAGTGCAACCTGGTTGCACAAGGCCCGAGAGCTGCCCAAGGAAGAGTTCAAGCGGGAAGTCGAGCGCCACCTGACCGGCAAAGATACCGAGCCGTGGGAGATCATCTACTTCAAGCTGTATAAGAGCCAGTTACCAGTGGTCGAGCAGGCGCTAGAGACGGCTGCGCTGATGCTGGGCACGGACAAATCCCGCGGCTACTGCCTGGAGATGATCTGTGCGGACTTTTTGGCGGGGGCCAACTTGGAGAATGGGAATCCGGACGTCTTACTTACCTCGCTCGGTCGGCTCTTCAAATTCCTTCCGCGTCCCAAGCAAAAGGAGTTCTTGGAGCAGGTGCGAAAGGCTTCGTGACCCCACCTCGCCCAAAACGCCCGCGACTACGGCTCGACCCAGAACCCTATCGAAGGCTGTGGAGGCAGGTGCTGGAGCGCGACGGGTGGCGCTGCCAGCGCTGTGGTCGTATGAATGAGCTCCAAGTTCACCACATCTGCCCGCGGAGTCAGCTCGGAGACCACGTCGAAGAGAATCTCATCACGCTGTGCGCCACCTGTCACGAAGCTCTCCATTCCCGGAAGCAAAGATACAAACACTTTAGATGACCATCGATACTTACTCTCACTACGGACAAGCGGTAGCGGACCTTTCGTGCTCTCGGTGTCAGTCCTCTAAATACCCTCTCGATGGCTTCCGCACTCGAGGCCGGTTGCAATAGGCTTTGGTGCCAAGGCCGTAAAATAGGCCTCCCCCATATGGTCCCGCAGCGTCTGTGAGGAGCCACACCATAGGCACCCTACGTTACTGGAACGAACAATACGCCTTCTTTTGCGCTTGCCGCCATTTGCCGCATCAACCTACAGTTTTACGCAATCGAGTCTGTGTCTCGATGGGAACAAGGGGTACCTAATGTGGAGAAACAAGCAGTCACAGGTGGATAAGCCAAGCCCACCTCCGGCACCTGGTTTGGCGCCTCCGATCACGTCAATGACCCCGGCCGACGCAATCCGCCTGGCCAGTGCAACCGGGCAGACCACGGCGCGGCTAGGATCAGACCTTGAGGTAACAGGCAAAATTTCAGGCAACGAAGACTTGCGCATCGATGGCACGGTCGAAGAGCCTGTCTCACTCAAGTGCTGCAGATTGACCGTGGGAAGCAAGGCCAAAGTGACAGCAGAAGTGATGGCGCGCGAAGTCGTCGTCTACGGCAAGGTTTACGGGAATCTACGGGCGCATGACCGAATCGAGATCAAGAAGGACGGATCGGTGATCGGCGACCTTACTACCGCACGGGTCCTCATCGAAGACGGGGCCTATTTCAAAGGGAACATCGAAATCGAGAGGAGGAAAACTCCACGGGGTCTGCCACAAAAGAGGATTTAGAGTCCCTCTTCCTTTCCAATCTAGCGGCCTGTCAATTGTATTCTTTGGCTTGCCGGTCGGGGTGCCCTTAGCCCTCAGCGTCTTGCGTAGCCGGGGTATGCTGCTGGAATACAACCTACCATTTTCCACCACGGTTCACCCAGATCGAAGTATGGTGAGTGGGATTTGATGCAAGCCGCTGTTCGCTGGAGGAGCTTGCTGGCACAGCCTTGAAAGTCACAACAGCGGCAGCTTTGTTGAGCTTCGTCACTTTGAAATCATCGAGCGAGCAATCGGTCCCACTTATATCCAAAAGGTGCTGAAGATCCGTCGATCTCGTCTGCACTCCCCCACAAGCAACAGGAGCTCCTGGAGCAGGCGCGAAAGGCTTCGTGATGCCGCTTCGCCCAAAACGCCCGCGACTGCGGCTCGAGCCAGAACCCTATCGAAGGCTGTGCGGACAAGTGCTAGAGCGCGATAGGTGGCGCTGCCAACTTTGCGGGCGCCGGCGTGAACTCCAGGTACACCATGTCAACCGACGGAGCCGATTGGGAGGCGACACCGAGGAGAATCTCATCACCCTCTGCGTCCATTGCCACCAACTTGTCCACTCTGCATAAGAAAACCAGGAACTCTTGCGAGGATTTTGACACGCGCTCCCCGTAGCAGGAAACAAGCCTCAACAGTGGACTGAGATTTACGCCGAATGGAAGAGTGGCCCGAGGGAAGAGGGAAAATGGAGGGGGAAGTCGGGGCAGACTTTGTGGGCTGAGCAGTTCGGTCAGCCAGGAAGGAGTTTCTTAACTGTGGTCAGCTACTCTTTGGAGAGCTGCCGTTGTTGTAGGCGCGGCGCTGCCTTTTGGCCGATGATCCGACTGGTACGAATATTCCGGTACGATTTCTTTTATCTTGTCGCGGATGGGCCCAGCGCCGTTCAAGTTCATGGAAGCTCTCAGCTCATCAAGATGGCGCTGCAGTGCAGACCAGCCATTGACTGTGCTGCGGGTTCGCTTGATCTTCTCGAAGGACGTCGGATGCACTTCTTCGGTCGCGTAGAAGAGCTCTTCAATCAGCTTTTCGCCCTCTCGCAATCCGGTAAATTTGATGCTCACCTCGCGCTCAGATTTGCCTGACAGCCGGATGAGCGTCCGCGCCAGATCCAAGATACGCACAGGTTCGCCCATATCAAGCACTAGGGTGTCCCCACGGTTTCCAATAGCGAATGCTTGCAAGACCAAGGAAATGGCCTCGTTTGCGGTCATAAAAAAGCGTTTAATCTCCGAATGAGTGATGGTCAGCGGTTCGTTATTTCGAAGTTGTTTCTGGAGGACAGGGACGACACTCCCGCTCGAGCCGAGAACATTTCCAAAGCGAACGGATACGCACCGCATACCGTTGCTTGGCCGGGAAGAGATGATCAGCTCACCAACCCTTTTCGTGGCACCCATGACGCTTGTGGGGTTCACTGCTTTGTCCGATGAGATCAAGACGAAACTTTGGCAGCTGCTTTCCTCCGCTACCTCAAGCAGACTAAGAAGTGCAAAGACGTTATTCTTCACCGCTTCGTGGACATTTCGCTCCATGACAGGGACATGCTTGTAAGCCGCTGCATGAAAAACAACCTCGGGATTATGTTCCGCGAAGAGCTTGCGCATGCGTTCGTAGTCTCCGACGTCTGCGACATAAAAAGCCAGTTGAGCCTCGGCCTTTAGCTTGGAAAGTTCGCGCTGCACATAAAATGTCCCGGTCTCGCTCTGATCCAGGCAAAGCAACCTGGCGGGATTGCACTCTAGAATCTGTCTACAAAGCTCCGATCCGATCGAGCCTGCCGCGCCGGTCACCAGCACCACGCGCCCCTCAATCTGCTTCCTCACAGACCTCAGATCAATCTCTACTGGGTCACGGCCGAGAAGATCATCCAAGTGCACGTCGCGGAACTCACTGATGCTCACCTGCCCACTGATGATGTCCCGGAGCGCCGGCACGGTTCTGAACCTCACGCCGGTCCGTTCGCAGATCTGCACGAATCTCTGCATCTGTCTTCCTGTGGCCGAAGGAACAGCGATTAACACCTCATCCACGGGATGCGTGGTGAGCAGGGCCGGGAGCTGATCGACGCTGCCAATCACAGCCACGCCGTGGATCTTGATTCCCAACTTAGATCGCTCATCGTCCACACAACCAACGGCCTCATACCTATTCCTCAATCGCTTGATTTCCCTGATGACCATCTGTGCAGCGATGCCCGCGCCAATGAGCATGACCTTCTTGCGGGAGATCACATCTTCTCGAACGGATTCAGCAAGAACGCGCACAAACAATCGAACCCCAGCCAGCAGGGCCATGCTCAACACGGCTTCAAGGATGTAAATTGAACGGGGGAAAGAAGTGACGCCAAGAACAAATCTCATGAAAAACAGGAAGACCGCGGAGCCCAGTGAAATCGCCTTCAGGATGTCCAGCGCATCGCTCACGCCCGTATAGCGCCACCAACCATGGAGAAGCCCGAACCGCCCGATCGCTGCGACTCGGATAACAATCAAGACTGCCGCTGCCGAAAACAGCAGAAAACGATCGGGCAGCGAAAAGTCGAAACGGAGCAGCCATGCCAAGATAAGTGAAACCAGAACAAGCAGCGCTTGGAACAGGGCAATGAACCAAGAACGGCGCTTCAAGACGAGATGTGGCAATAGAGAACTACGTACTTTAATCACGGGAAATGTAACGGCGAACTCGCAGGTAGCGCGCGCTAGGATGAACCTACTATTCGTTAAAATCCTTGATTGGAGGCTGAACACGCGACACCGGGGCACCCTTGAAGTGCTGCGAATCCCGAGGGACCCCAAAGATGCCGATTATGGTTCGGAAAAGGATGCCTAGATCCGAAGGAAAAGACCTCTGCCGCGCATATTCCAAAGATAATTCCAACTTGCAAGGCAAAAGCTTCGCGACGTATTGCTCCTCCACGCGCTCGGCTTCTAACAGTTGTTCTTCATTACGATAGGCCAATGTGGCGGGGTCCGTTATCCCCGGCCGATCTTGAAGAAGCAAGGCGAATTGGGAGCGGAACATTGCCACGTAACACTCCAATTCGGGTCGAACGCCCACTAGTTGCATGTCGCCCTTCAGGACATTGATTAGCTGCGGCAGCTCATCCAGCTTGTATTTCCGCAGGAAACGGCCAACCCGCGTTCCCCGCGGATCGCCGGACGCAGTCAGCGGAGCGAGGCCATCAGCGCCAGGAATCATGCTGCGAAACTTGAGGAAACGGAACTTGCGGAAGTCCTTCCCCAGGCGCAACTGGGAATACAAGACGGGCCCTCCATCTTCGATCTTGATTGCCAGCGCGATCAGAGCGAGGAGCGGAGCCAACAAAACGAGGCCGGCCGCTGCGCTGAGGACGTCAAACGCGCGCCGCATGGCAAATCACCCTCTTCTGGTGCTTCTCTGCAATGTCCAGGACGGCCTCAATCACGTCGTCCACGTCCCCATCGTCCATCCTCGGAGAGAGTGGAAGGGACACGATCCGCTGGTATTCGCGGTGGGCGATGGGAAAGTCCTCGGGGTCGTATCCGTATTTTTCCTTATAGTAGCGGTGCAGGTGGATGGGGATGAAATGGACGGAGCTCGCAATATTGCGGGCTTTGAGCTCCTCAATAAACTGATCCCGGGTGATATCGAACTCGTCCGTATTCAGGCGCAGCACATATAAATGCCAGGCGTGTTCGACGTCGCGCCGCTCCACGGGCACCTCGAATTGCTCAAACTGGGAGAAGGCGGCATTGTACCGTCGAACGATCTCGAGCCGTCGGGTGTGGAGACGAGACAACTTGCGCAACTGGTGCAAGCCGATGGCGGCCTGAATGTCCGTCATGTTGTACTTGAAACCGGGTCGGTCGACTTCGTAATACCAGGAGCGCTCGGAACTATAACGTTTCCACCCTTCGCGACTCATCCCGTGCAGGCTCCAGACGCGGGCTTCTTCGAGCAGGTCCGGCGGGCCGGTCAGCATACCGCCTTCGGCTGTGGTCAAATTCTTTGTGGCATAGAAGGAGAAACACGTCAGAATGGGAATTGCCGAGGAAGCCGCCAGCGAGCCGATCGTGCGACTCTTGTACTTCGCCGGCAGGGCATGGGCGGCATCTTCGATTACAGCGAGCTTGTGCTCTCTGGCGATCTCCAGCAGTTTGTCCATTTCGCAGGGGTGGCCATAGACGTGGACAGGCAGGATGGCCTTGGCGGAACCACTGGCCCCTTGCCCTCGATTAAGCTCTTCCACGCTCTCCCTTACCTTAACCGGATCAATGTTGAGAGTATCCGGCTCCACATCTACCAGAATGGGCCGCGCCTCGACCTGTTCGATGACGTGAACGCCGGAGCAGAAAGTCATCGGCGTAGTGATGACGGCATCGCCGGGCCCAATCCCCAGCGTTGCCAGTGCCACGTGGAGTGCTGCTGTGCATGAGCCGAGGGCGAGCGCTGCCGGCGCGCCCACCGTCGCGGCAAACTCCTGCTCGAAGCGTTTCACTTTGGGCCCGGTCGTGATCCAGCCGGAGCGTAAGGTGTCCACAACTTCGGCAATCTCTTCCTCGCCGATGCAGGGTGGCGAAAGCGGCAGGAATTTATTGCGCATCTCGCAGGGGGACTTCAGGAGGCAGTTTCTTTACCAACCATCGGCCAATGACTCGAAGGCCACCAACTACCAAGGGGCGCCAGCAACGCTAGCCTATTCCGCAGCTGCACTCATGACCTTCTCAACGGCTTGACAAGTATCCAGCATGTCTTTTTCAGACAGGGTAGGATGGACAAGAAACATGAGGCTCGTTTCGCCCAAGTCTCGCGCGACCCTCATGCGCTCCCGCGGTCGCAATTCTTCCGTGAAGGCCTTTTCCAGATAAATTTCGCTACAACTCCCGGTAAAGCAGGGGATGCCTTCGGCGTTTATCGCGGCCATAATTCGCTCCCGATCCCACCCTTTCCTTAGGCGCCACGGGCGGAGGAAGACATAGTACTTATCATAGGAATGGCCGATTTCCCTCGGCGGCACAGTGACTCGGAGCGCGGGGATCTGGCAAAACTTTTTCGTCAGGGTGGTGGCATGCCAACGCCGCATTTCCACCGAGCGTAGGAGTTTTTGTAACAGGACGCGACCGATAGCGGATTGCATCTCCGTGAGTCGCCAGTTCGTTCCGAAGGACTCATGGAGCCAGCGATATCCAGGAGAGTGTTGGTGATTGTAGACGGCGTCGTAGCTCTTGCCGTGGTCTTTGAAACTCCAAGCGCGCTCCCATATCGCTTGGTCGTTCGTGGTGAGCATCCCTCCTTCGCCACCGGTAGTCATAATCTTGTCTTGGCAGAATGAAAATGCAGCCACATCACCCAACGAGCCCACGGGGCGGCCCTTGTAGGTTGCACCGTGTGCCTGTGCACAATCTTCCACAACTCTGACTCGACGCTGTCGGGCTAGCGCAAGGATGGGGTCCATATCACAGGGCCAGCCAGCCAAATGCACCGTGATGATGGCTTTTGTGCGCGGTGAGAGGAGCGGCCGAATTGTATCAGCAGTTATGTTCTGGCTCGAGACATCCACATCTGCGATGACCGGAGTGGCTCCGCGCATAACCGCGCAACTGGCAGAGGCAATAAAGGTTCGACTGGGTACGATGACCTCGTCGCCGGGCCCAATTCCCAAACCGTATAAAGCGAGCTCTAGCGCGACAGTGCCATTGGCTACCGCAACGCCGTATTTGCAACCTGCAAACGCTGCAAATTCCCTTTCGAAAAGGCGACCTTCCTCACCAGTCCAATAATTGATCTTGCCGGATCGCAGCACGGAGACGGCAGCTTCGATATCGTCCGGCTCAAAAGAGGGCCACGTAGCAAAGGGACACTTGCGAATTGGCTGTCCGCCTTCGACCGCTAACTCGTTGGCGGTTATAACGGGGATCATAGTTTCACTTTGTGGAGACTGACATGTCTTTCGCCGACCTTTCCTCCTCGATGCGACGATGTATCCGTGCAGGGACTCCAATCGCAACTACCTGATCAGGGAGGTCCCTCACAACCACCGCACCCGCGCCGACAATTGTGAAGCAACCGATGGAGAGGCTCTGCAGTACAACTGCGCCTAGACCCAAGTCAGAAAAATCCCCTAGGCGAGAGGCTCCCCCCATGGCTGCATTGGGCGCAACATGGGCGTAATCACCGATCACGACATCGTGCTCGACAACCGCGCCGGTGTTCACGATGACGCCCTGACCGATTCTCGCGTCCGGATTGATCGCCGCGCCGGCCATGACCACGGTTCCGCGACCCAGTTGCGCGGTCCGGGAAACCACCGCCGTGCGATGAATCAGAGTGAGGAGCTCAATGCTCCAACCTGAGCAGCGCTCTGCTAGGAGATGGCGTGCGTGGCTATTTCCTACTCCAAGAGCTACGGCGACGTAAGATTTTGCCGCTTCCTGGCGCAGCCACTCCCCGTTGCCGAAAACCGGCAGGCCGAGGACTCTGGTGCCGCTCAGCTCCTCTCGGTCGTCCACAAACCCCGCCAGATTTGCGTTCTCGTTGGAAAGCATGATGTCGGCCACAACCTTTCCGTGGCCGCTGGCGCCATAGACGAAAACTCGTCTTGTGCTCATGGCCTGTTCTGCTCGCTGCCCCAAAATTCCGGCATCGTTGCATGGCCTCGTTGGGAAACCCCTTTACTCACGACTTGCCGGAATGTCCGCAGAAGAATTCGAGCATCGAGCGTCAGACTCCAATTGTCCACATACCAGAGATCCAGCGCGAATTTCTCCGGCCACGTCAACGCATTCCTCCCATTGACCTGGGCCCAACCCGTGATCCCAGGCTTGACTTCGTGGCGGCGGGCTTGCTCCGGGGTATACCGACCAAGATACTGCATAAGCAGAGGACGAGGACCGACTAGGCTCATGTCGCCTTTCAATACATTCCAGAGTTGCGGGAGCTCGTCCAAGCTTAGTCGCCGCAACAGTCTCCCCAGCGTTGTCAATCTTTCGGCATCCGGGAGGAGATGCCCCTGCGCATCGCGGGCGTCATTCATCGTCCTGAACTTGTGCAGGATGAATGGCTTTGCTTTGCAACCGGGACGAACGTTCCGGAACAACACTGGGCTGCTCATCGTCAGCCAGATGGCCAAGGCAATAACGGCCATCAGGGGGGCGAGAATTAACAGGGCAATTCCCGCAGCGAAAACATCTGCAAAGCGTTTCGCAATGAGGCTCATGACGGAACGACGGCAGTGCTTGCCCTAGCAGCCGACCCTACACTTGTGGCAGCCATTTTCGGGAGCGGTAACCCCGTAGCGCGAAGCAGCTGCAAGTACTCCTGCAAGAGGGCGTCCCATACTCTCTCTTGCCTGAACTCGCGTAGCACGCGCTCGCGCCCGGCACTGCCCATAGCCTTAGCTAGTGCCACGTCTTTCAACAACAGCGCCAAGCCCTCGGCAAGTGCCTCAGCGTTTCCGACGGGAACCAGGATGCCAGTCACACCGTCCGTCATCGCATCCATGACGCCGGTGGACCGGGCAGCAACAACTGCCTTACCCGCGGCTTGGGCTTCCAGTACCACATTTGGCAAACCCTCTCGACGCGTCGGTAAGGCCAATACGTCCATAACATGATAGTACGGGGCCGTATCCGGCACGAATCCCAGCCGGATGATGTGTGGGTCGTTCTCAATGGAGTGGCGTACTTCTGGAGGTGGGGCGTCTTCTTTTTCAAAGTCTCCTACAAGCAACAACCTTAGCTGTGGATGACTGCCACGCAATAGGGAATATGCTTTGACGAGCTCGGGTATTCCCTTATCGCGAGTAAAGCGTCCCACGAAGCCCACCACCGGCACCTCCAGAGGGATGCCTAGATGGCGACGCAGGTGCACGGCATACCGCGAGCGTTCACCCCTGGGGGCAAAATGGGATTCCTCCACTCCATTGCTGCTACCCGAAGCGAGAACGACCATCTGTTCCGGTTTCGCCACGCCCTCAGCCACTGCTTTCTGCCGCAAGCTCTGGCTGACACAAATCACCCGGTGCGCACATCGGCAAGCAATGCGTTCACAGAGCAGTAGCCCCAGGCGTTTGAAACCGGTCGTGGTTTCATACCGCAGGCCTCGCAGCGTGTAGATACGGCACGGGACGCAACCCAGCCATGCGGCCAGCCCACCCAGCAGCCCCGCCTTGGGAGTGCTGACGTTTGTGATCGAAGGTCGGAACCGGCGCATGATCCTCCAGAGACGCCAGAGGACCAGCAGGTCCTGCCACGGAGACATCTCGCGCGCCATAGACATCGAAATCGTCTGCACGCCTTCGAGCATATACGCGCTGGCGAGCTCCTCACCCGGGGAAGAGATAACCGTAACTTCAAAGCCGGCTCTCCGAAGATGGCCAAGTTGCCCCCGCACCAGACGCACGCTTAACGAAGACGTACTGACGTAGAGGACTCGTACGCGGTTCGGCTCCGGCGAAGCCTTTGGACCACCCATTGTCTTCGAAGTGGGAAATGCCGCAGCCAAGAACTAAGAGCTTCAAGAATCTATGAAGCTGCAACCACCGAGGTCGACATTTCCGTTTGCGATTGCTGTTGCGTGGAACACCAAGCCTGAAACATCAGCACACCCCACAATTGATCTTGCCAGGTGGCTGCCCCGGAGAGGTGCTCCGCCCACTTTTTGCGGATCGGTTCAGGATTAAAGAATCCGTCGCTTCTTATCCGTCTCTCGTCCAATAGCGATTCGGCCCAGTCGCGAAGAGGGCCACGCAACCAGATGTCCAGGGGGACGCCGAAGCCGGACTTCGGTCGATTGATCAACCGCGATGGGACGTAACGATATAAAAGCTGGCGCAAGATCCACTTTCCCTGTCCGTTGCGTACCTTCATGGAGATCGGGATGCGCCAAGCAAACTCCACGACACGATGATCCAACATCGGAACTCTTGCCTCCAGGCTGTTGGCCATGCTGGCACGGTCAACCTTCGTGAGAATGTCGTCAGGCAAATAGGTGAGCGTATCCAAGAACATCATCTGCTCGGTTAACGCCGACAAATTTGCACACGCACCAGCAGTAGTAAGTAGGGTGCCCGGTTCTTGGGCACCGATCACGATGGATCCCGGATTGGCCCAATGTGAGACCGATTCGAGGTAAGTGGATTTGAAATCAGTCAAGCGCAAAATCGCTGCTAGTTTGTGCAATTTGTAGCCGGGTGTCCTGTGCTTAGCTTGTTCCGGCAGGAAGGGTTCAAAGATTTCGAAGAAAGAATCCCAGCTCTGCGGGCTTATTCTGTTAATCATCGAAGCCGCAGCCCACCTAGCTTTCTTGGGCAACCAGCCGAGCGCTCTCCAAATCCGGGCGCTCCAGACGTGGCGGTTGTATCCTCCGAAGACCTCATCGCCACCATCTCCGGAGAGACTGACGGTGACGTGCCGGCGTGCCAACTGCGAGACCAAGAAGGTTGGGATTTGCGAGGAATCCGCAAACGGTTCGTCAAACATCACTGGCAAGCGCTGGATGACGGCCAAAGCCTCTTTGGGGGTCACGTAAAGCTCAGTGTGTTCCGTGCCAAGGTGCTCTGCGACCGCCCTTGCATCATTGGCTTCGTTGTAAGCAGTTTCGCAAAGGCCGATGGTGAAGGTCTTGACGGGCCGGGGGCTTTGGCATTGCATAAGCGCCACGACGGTCGAGGAATCGATCCCACCTGAGAGAAAAGTGCCTAAGGGGACATCGGCCACCATGCGGATCTTGACTGCGTCCCGCAATAGCGCCTCAAGTTGTTCCAGTACTTCCACCACCGAACCTCGAAATGGCTCAACAATCCCAGCCTCGACAGCTTTTCGGACAGACCAATAGGAAATGGGAACTGTGTCTGGCGGGGTCTCGCTGTTCACGGCCAAAAGCGTCCCTGGGGGAAGCTTGTAAACGCCCCGATAGATGGAATGGGGAGTGGGGATGCAGTTGTACCGCAGATAAAGCGCGACCGCGTCGCGATTGATTTCCGCCCGAAAGTCTGGATGGGCCCGCAGGGCTTTCAGTTCAGACCCAAACAGAAATATCTTGCCACTCGAGCCGTAATACACAGGTTTCTCGCCCAGACGGTCGCGCCCGAGATACAGGATGCGGTCCTGCCGATCCCAGAGAGCAAATGCGAACATACCGTTCAATCGGGGAAGAGTCGGTTCTATCCCCCAACAGTCAAAGCAGGCCAGCAGCACCTCGGTATCGGAATGTCCGCGGAAGCGCGGCGGCGTGCTGTTTGACTTTTCGAGTTCCTCCCGTAGCTCCTGAAAGTTGTAAATCTCGCCGTTGTAGACGATCACGAATCGCCCGCTCCCTGAGAGCATCGGCTGCTGGCCAGCGGGCGAGACGTCAAGAATGGAGAGCCGCCGATGCGCCAGGGCAATCCCTGCATAGGCATCTACCCAGGTGCCCACATCGTCAGGACCGCGATGCCGAAGGGTGTCCCCCATCCGCTTCACCGTCGTTCGGAGGAGCTCACTTGGATTTTGGCGAGTGAAGTCAAGGAAGCCGGCAATGCCACACATTTATCTCTCGCAGTCCTTTCATCGGGCCCGGCCGCAAACGGAAGAACGCACGCGCTGAAGAAAACGCGTGAGAATCGGTATCGCGGCGAGGCTGGTGTTTATTAAAGATTTTTTATTTCTGCGAGGAGCAAATCCCGATGATTGTAATGCCGAGCAAAATAATCGGGATAAGCGCCGCTGCGGACGCTTTCGAGCCATGCTTCATTCTCCTGATACCATTGGATTGTTCGGGCAAGCCCTTCGGCGAAATCCCACGACGGCTTCCATCCCAGCGCGGTTTTAAGTTTTTCGCAGTTAAGCCTGTAGCGGCGGTCGTGTCCGGGCCGGTCCGCAACGAAGCGCACCAAACTCATCGGCTTTCCAAGAAGCCGCAAAATCCGGCGCGCCACTTCGAAGTTGGTCAGCTCGCATTCGCCGCCGATGTTGTAAATCTCGCCTTCGTGGCCGTTGTGCAGAATCAGGTCGAGCGCCCGGCAATGGTCCCAAACGTGAATCCAATCGCGCACGTTCTGCCCGTCGCCATAGACCGGCAGCGGCTGGTCGGAGAGCGCTTGCGAGATCATCAAAGGAATGAATTTTTCCGGAAACTGGTAGGGGCCGTAGTTGTTCGAGCAGCGAGTAATGATGGCGGGAAATCCGTAGGTCCGGATGCTTGCTCGAATCAGCAGATCCGCGGATGCTTTGGTGGCCGCATAGGGGCTGTTCGGTGCGAGTGGAGAGGACTCGCAAAACTCCTCGTCTGGTCCTGCGCTCCCGTAAACCTCGTCGGTGCTCACCTGAAGGAATCGCCCCACACGCGCCCGGCGGCACGACTCGACCATCCGCCAGGTTCCTTCGACGTTAGTGCGAATAAAGGTGGCGGCGTTCTCAATGCTTCGATCCACATGGCTTTCAGCGGCGAAGTGAACCACCACGCCGCATCCTTTGACGACCTCCGCCACGGCCGGATCACACACGTCCATCCGATTCCCTGAGCGACGAAGGATGCCCCGCTCGCTCGCGAATGTAGTCCTGGAGAGCCTCCTGCCAGGACCTCATGAAGATGCCGAGCTGCCTTAGGCTGCGCAGGGAAAGGGCGGAGTACTTTGGCCTCGGCGCAGGCCGCGCTAAGTCTTCTGTGCGAATCGACTTGATGGATACCCCGAACAAGCCAGCAGCCCGCAGGAGCTCTTGCGCGAACTCAAACCAGGAACATTCGCCAGCGTTGGCGACGTGGATCGTGCCTTGCGTTTCCGCACGAACCAGCTTCACGATGGCACATGCTAGGTCGCGATTGAACGTCGGGCAGCCGCGTTGGTCGTCCACGACGGATAGTTGCGTTTGCTCTTCGGCTAGTTTCAGAATTGTGTTGGGGAAGCACCTCCCCTCCACGCCAAACAGCCAGGAAGTGCGAGCGATGCATGCGTCGGGAAGTATCTGCCGCAGGATAGTTTCGGCTGCGGCTTTCGACCTGCCGTAAACGTTCAACGGAGCGATGGGGTCGTCCACTTCGTATGGGCCCGGCTTCGAGCCGTCGAAGACGTAATCGCTGCTGATGAGCATCAGCCGCGAGCCGAATTCCCGCGCCGCCTGCGCCATGTTCACCGCCCCGACGCAGTTCACCTGATGCGCCCACTCGGGGTTTTTCTCGCAGCCGTCCACGTCGGTGTATGCGGCCGACAGAATGGTCCAGTCGGGCCTGAACCGGTCGAAAAGCGCGCGGACCTGCGATTCGTGACGGACATCGGCGTCGCGCGAGCCCACGCCCAGAACCTCCTCGACATCCCACTCCTTCACCAGGGCCTTGCCCAGCAAGCCCGTTGCCCCAAGGATCAAGACGCGCATGTTGTTTGGTTATTTGTGTTGGGTTTCCCAGTCGTAGGCGATGGCCGAGTGGTCGTAGGCCAGGCGGCCTTCGTCGTTCGGGTTGTAGAAGCGGTTCGTGATGTAAACCAGCAGCGCAGAATCTCGGCCGAGCACCTTGTAGCCGTGGGCGACCCCGGGCGGAATCAGAATCGCCCATGGCCGATAAGTTCCCACGTATAGTGTATTGATGCGGCCGAACGTCGGCGAATCTTGGCGCATGTCATAGAGGAACACTTGGAGCATGCCGGAAACGGGCAGCCAGAGGTCGGTCTGTTCGAAATGGTAGTGGATGGCCTTGATCGTACCGGGATAGCTCATCGTCGCGGAAATCTGTATTCGCTCGTCTTTGCCGGGCAGCATCGCCTGGGCGATTCCGGGGTTGCCCAGCCGCGCCAGTTCTGTGAAGAACCCGCGGTCGTCCGCAAACGGCCGCAGTGGCTGGAGCCACACGCCCTCGATCCGGTCCTGCGCATCCGGGGCCAGGATCAAATCGCCCAGCGTTTTCTGCTCCCGCGGCAGGATGGCCAGTTCCACCCCGTTGCGCTCGCCAATCGCGACCACGCTGTCAATCGCACGTGAAGTTGCTGGATGAGCGGCCATTGGACCTAATTCCTTTCAGAGCTGACTAGCTAAAGCGCCTCTAGGCCTGACTCCCGAGCGGTGCTAGGGTCGTAGCTTCTCTCCAAGATTTGTTTCCATTTCGCGAAGCCGCGTTCGAGCGTGTACTGAGAAGCGACCTTGGCTCGGCCGGCCTCGCCCATGCGCTTGCGCAACTCAGGGTTTGCGATCAGCGCCTCGAGTTTTTCTAACCATTCTTTTTCGGTTGCGGCCAGAAATCCGTTTTGGTTTTCCTGCACTACTTCGCGGTTCACGCCCACCGGGGAAGCGACCACGGGGAGGCCGCAGGCCATGTACTGCACCAGTTTCAACGCGCATTTCGCTCGCGCAAACTCCGAATCAAGGAGCGGCATAATACCGATATCCGATTCCGCCAACAGTTGCGTTTCTGTTCGCTCAGACCATGCGAGGCTCTCAAACCGAAGACCATCTAGCGAAACACGATTTCCTGCACCGATGAACCGGAGGACCATGTTTGGGTGACCCCTTTGCAGCTCGCCAAACACAGGAAGCAACGAACGCAGCAGGCTCGCCGTAACCGGTGTGCCAATCCATGCCACGCGCACCGTGGCAGACGGCAGCGCACTCTGCCGGTTCGGATAGCGCGACAAATCAACCACAGTGGGAATCACGAATACATGGGGATTGAATCGGCGAGCATATTCAGCCAAATAGCCGTTGCCGACGACCACCGCTTCCGCCGCAGCCATCACGCGGGGGATCTTGTGCCGCAGGATAGGCCAGCGGCCGTACTTCACGTAGGCAGCGTCGTCGTAATCCACGATGAACCGTGGATTCAGCCACCGAACGAATTCCTCCACAACCGCCGACAAGAAGGGCAAGACTTCCTGCTCGCAGACCACGGCGTCAAAATTGCTCACACTTGGAATTGCAACTAGCCGCCGGGCGTAAGCATGCATTAGGTGAGAGAAACGCCGACGGCCCTTTTGGTAAAGATCTTTCAGATAGGCGTCGTCCACAAGAGGTTGCACCTGAGTGCTGTGGCCGGCGCGCTCCAACAGCGGCATGTATTGAAGGAAGCGGTAACGGCTGCTGGCCGCTTGCCAGTTGTAACGTGTTAAGAAAAGGATTCTCATTACTGCGCGCCCGTCGCCTTGGTTGGGAGCAAAGAGGGGACTGAGCGCCACAGGGCCCAATAAGCGTGCAGTGTATGACGCATCTCCCCGGGCGAACGACATAGAGCGGCTCGCACTAATCGAGAGAATGGTTCGAACACAAATGTGGCGACTAGCACAGCCATCGCTGCAGGGCGTCTGAAGTGCTTAAAACTATAGAGGATCCGGCTCCGAAGCGAGTAGAACAGTCGCGCCGACCCAGCTCGCTCAGAGCAGGCGTTTCCTTTGTGCCTGGCTTTGCTTTTGGCAAGAAAGTAGGACCGCCAACCTGACTCGAAGGCGCGGTATGAGAAATCCAAATCCTCGAAATACACGAAGAATCTTTCGTCGAAGCCGCCGAGCGACTCGAAAACAGTACGCCGAGTGAGAAAAAACGCCCCCATGACATGGTCCACATACCCACTCTGTTCATGGCGCTCCAGTGGGATGAACGCGCCGGGAAATCCATTCGGAAACATTAGGTCCAATCCGAAAACCTTCGAAAAGAAGTCACTCGGAGTGGGGAAGAACGAACAAGTCGGCGCAATTTGGCCTGAGTCGCTGAGGAGCTGGATTCCGCAGATTCCAACCGGAGCACTGTCAGGACGCTCCATGAAGCCGATCGGGACCGCCAGAGATTCTTGAAGGAGGATCACGTCTGGATTTAGAAATAGAAGATATTTGGCAGCGCTTTCGCTTGCCCCCTGGTTACATGCCGCCGCGAAGCCGCGATTCAAGGGATTGCAGATCTGAAGGCATGGCAATCCGAGGTCGTCGAGCCCGTCGGCAGAACTGTCCGATGACGCATTGTCCACCACCACGACGCGGTTCAGATGGAAGCCGTCGCGAGAGGCTGCCTGGATGGATTCCAGGCAGCGTCGGAGATGGGCTCCTGAATTCCAGTTGACGATGACGATGTCAAGCGAGGGTTGTGCCACAGTCCGGTTCCACCGCCTCGGCACCGGCGATCGTTGTCCAACCATGGTGCGCTACTGTCTTCCGCCGCCGGCACAACTCCGAGATCACAAACATCATCAGCAGGTAGTACCAAAGCATTATAGTCGAGGTGAGAGTAACGAAGACGCTGAAGACATTTACGACCATGAACGCAGCCATTGCCCCGAGGGCAAAAATACTCGGTCTTGTCTTAAGTGTGAGGTAAAGGCGTGTCTCCAACCACCCCAGGGCGAAAGGGCAGAGAATCATCCCCGGAATTCCAAAATCTTGGTAGAAGGTGAAGAGGTAGGTGTAGGTGTTGAAGGGAATGGGCACCGAGTAGAATTCGAAGCGCGTCCAGTCAGGAAGTTTTTCAAGCAATCCTGCCCCATAGAAAACCCGGGCCACCGGGTAGAAGGTATGCTCGCCCCAGTCGAAGTGATGGACATCGCCTATAGCCTCTTGCAGTGCGGGAAACGACCCTGTGGCGTACAGGTAAGGATTCAGGAGCAGAAGGGCGATAGTCGAAGAAGGGTTAATGTTGGTCTGCCTCAGTAGAGGGTCTTCGACCGCAATCAGTTTCGCGTACAGGTGTCCCACCGAAATGAAGTAAGCGAGGACGAGGCCCATGACGAGAAGAGCGATCACGATGACCTTGCGGTTGACCGTATGCCAGCCCTTTACGTAGATCCCGACGAACGTAATGGTGAGGAGGAAAACTGTCAGCGTGCCCCGGTCGGTGAAAAGATAGGTTTGCGCACAAGCCCACAGCAAGCCCAGCGCCGAAAACCAGTGGAAGCGCTTTTTCATCAGCACATGGATGAAGCTCGCCGCGAGCAGGGGATAGTGGAGCAGAACCAAAGAGCCCAGCAGCCCCATGTGCGTCCAATTACCCGCGTCGCGGCGGATTTCGGCGGGGTAGCTGAAGTAAGTGGTGAGACCGTATTGGCTGTGCATCTCCCAGGCGAACAGAATCACCCCGATGAGATTTAGGAGCAGCAGGACCTTGATGGTTGTTTCCAGGCGTCCCCGTTCGAGCGGCAGCAGTAAACGAGTGCGAGTCGAGTTTTTTCGGTCGTGTGCGACGACGCACCCCACCACAAAGGCCAGCATGCTCCCGCCGATCAGCAAGTACGTCCTGGTTTCCAATTCGTAGTAGTTGACTAGGCTCAGGCGATAAAGAAGCAGGCACGCGCACCAGACGGTAACGTAGACGCACAGGGGTGTAAAAATGTCGCGATAGAGCTTCCGCGAAACGTGGATGGAAGCGATCCATACCGCGATTAGAAGGGAATTAATCGCCATACCGCGGAACCTCGTAGAGCCGGAGGCGATGACGTATGGTTGCTCGTTCCTCCGGCGTCAGGACCACAAACCATGCTGCCACGGCAAAGCCGGCGAGCGCCACCAGCAGGAACGCTATCCTCGAAGAAAGGGCAGCCGGGAAGGCAGCTAGGCCCAGTACGGCCAGCGCCGCCCCAACCGTGACGGCGGTTCTTCGCATCACCTTGGCGCTTTCCCGCAGGAGCCGCCAGGAGAAAACGAACAAGAGCGCCATGTCTACGCCCACGCGCGCGGCCCAGGCGATGGCCGCGCCGGCGATGCCGTAGGCGGAGATCAGCCGCCACAGGGCGAACAAATAAAGTGGCAGCTCGGCCAGATGCAGCTTGGCCATCAAATCCGGCCGCCCGGCGGCCTGCACCTGCGCGAAAGGAATCTGTGCCAGGGCATTGAGCAACACTCCCAGAGCAAGCAGCTGCAGGACAGGCGCACTTTGTCTCGCGAATTCAGACCCCAGCCAGATGCCGAGGCCTTCGTGCGCCAGAGTGACCACGATCAGGATGATAGGGAAAAGAGCAAGGAAGACGTATTTGGTGCCCCGGTCGAGCAGCGCCACGATCCGGTTGCGGTCTTGCACAAAACCGGTGGAGAAAGCGGGGAACAAAACGCCGGCCACCGCCCCAGGGATGACTAGCAAACGTCCGACGACCTCGTATGGAGTGGCGTAGTACGCCACTGCGGCAACTGAGATCATCGCCCCGATTACGAAGCGATCGAGATAGACCATCAGCGGGCTGGCAACATTTGAGATGGTCATCCACATGCCGAACCGGACGAGTTGGGCGATGGCTGGTCGGGTAATTGCCGGCACACTCCTCAAGTGTGGTGCCATCCGGAGGCAGAATAGAAGGTAAGCAATCCACACACCCGCCCGCCCAACAACCAGCACCGCAGCCATCGAAGCCAAGCTTCTCGTAAACGGCAGTACGACCAGAGGGCCCGCAAAGGTAAACACGCCGAAGGGAATCCGCGCAGCATTGACCAGGCCGAATTTCTGGTGCGCTTCGAGGAAACCACGCAGGCCTGCCGTGCTGGTCACCAGCGGTATCGAGGCGCTCAGCCAGTAGAACGAGCAGAGGGCTTCGGCTCGGAGCGATTCCGGGATTTTCAGCACCGAGTAAACCAGCCAAGGAGAAACCAAGATCAGCAAGATGGAACCGACCGCTCCCAGAATCGTCATCAAGAAAAGAGAAGTCCAAACCAGCGACGGAATCTCTTCGTCCTGGCCTGCTCCGAGGTTTTCTGCCACCAATTTCGTCAACGCCCGGCCCAGCCCAAAGTCGAATAGGCCGAAGTAGCCGATCAGCACCCAGACCAGGGTCAGAATACCGAAGCGATCGGTACCCATGCCCTTAATGAGCAGTGGCACTGCGAAAACGGCCACCAGCAAGGGCGCACATGAACCCAGCAGGTTCCAGCTCACGTTGGAGGCGAGCAGGTGCCCGCTGGTCAGATTGCTATTTCGGGTCGTCACTGGTTTGGAGTTTCAGCGCGAGAAGTCGAGAGGGTCCTAGCCAACGACCTCCAGTTCGAGAAGGTCAATTTCCACGGCGATGGAGCGCATGATCAGATGGACCGAGAGATGAACTTCGATTTGCCCTTTTTTCGCAGAAGAATTCCCTCCAGGCCGGCCAGCGGGCCGCTCCTAATACGCACGTGACGCCCAACCTTCAGGTAAGGGTGAGGCTCGGCGCGCAACCGGCGAGTCAGGCCATTGCGCAGGGCTTCCATCTCGTACCAGCCTCACCACGCTGGGAATCTCCAAAACGCGCAAACGGTCTTGCAGGGCGACGCGCACGAACACGTAGCCAGGGAACAGCGGCAACTGCACCCGCGCGCGCCCGTTCTTCCAACGATGCACGGTTTCATAGAGTGGGAGAAACGACTCTACGGACCTGCGCTCAAGCTGCTCAGCAACGCGTTTCTCGTGGCGCGCGCAGGTGTAGGCAGCATACCACCGCGGCTCGAAGTATTCGCCCGGCAAGACCAGGCCGATTCGCGAGTTCAAGCTGGCCATCGCGATGGAGGCCATTTCCATCTGCGACCTTGCTCAGTGCAGGGCATTTCAAAGCTTCGCCGAATTACAGCCAGCCGAACGTCACTCCCGTCCTCTTCTCACTGGCGCAACCAGCGAGTCGACCGGCCTCGAACTTTGCTCGCCAAGAGAACCATCAGCTTTGGTCTCCACATCACCCTGGACTTTTCGGCACTGCTTCCCTAACTGCATCTCCCTTGGAGAGGTCCCGTAGGCCAGCCCCAGGACCACAGCGAATAGCAGGGCATTGGCGGGGATCTGGAGATTGAAGTCTGCCAGGCTGTGCAGCAAGATTGCGACTAGAGCCCCGAAACATCCGAGCGCTACTGCTCTTTCGAACCGGGGCTCGCTGATGCGGAAACGCCGAATGCTTTGCAGTAACAGATAGAAGACCGCACTCAAAACCAAGAGTCCCATGGGAAGCCCGAGTTCGGAAGCCAACTCCAGATAGTCACTGTGAGCATGATTGACGAACATGCTCAGAAATGTGGTTTGGACTGCGGGGAAGGCGAGCCCGAAGGTGCCGAATCCGCTTCCCAGCCAGGGGTGCTGGCGGATCAGATGCAGAGTGTCTTGCCAGATGCCCCAACGGCTCTGGCTTGCTCCGAGAGCTTCGAAGCGGCCAATGATGGGCTCGGGGCCAATCCAGATCACCATTAAAATCGCGGCAGGAAGAAATACGGCGGCGAGCAAAGCGGCGTTTATTCTTCGCAAGCCGGATGTGGCCATTAGAGTGAAAACCAGAAGCGTGGACGCCACTGCCGAAATAATGCCCATGCGGGACTGCGAAAATACGAGGCCCACAAACAAGACGATGGCCAAAAACAGACAGAGAAGAGACTTCTGAAATTCTTCATGACTGAAAAAGCTTTGCATGCGGCCCTGCGGCTTTGGGATCTTCCCAAACTGATAGAACGCGAGAGCCAGGGCGAAGGGTAGAACCATTTCCAATAAGCCCGCATAGTGATTGCGGTTGATGTAAGTCCCAGTGGCCAAGCCCAGGTCGTACTTCTTCACGTAAGTGAAGATTTGCCGCCATCCTGTCAAATACTGCACTAATCCATAGCACGCTTCAAAAGTCCCAAGAGCCAACAGGGCGAAGATCAGATGCCTGCTGCCATTCGGGCGCTGGCAAACAAGGATGGTCAGATAGAAGGCCGCCAGATAGGTCAGCAAGAGGACTAAATAAGACAGGGTTTCGCAAGGGGCGATACTAACGCTGGCAAAGGAAGTGCGGTTGAGCTGATTGTCCGTGTTGTGGAACAGTCTGATGACTGAAGCAGGGAGTGGGGCAATTTGCAAGAGAATCAGAACGACCAAGAAGAGAGGGATAGCAACGGGGAGCCTGGGCTTGCCTACGCGGCGAGTGCCGTAGGTCGCAAGGAGCAGAATACCGAGCCCCAGGAGCACGACTTGCACCACAGAAAAAGCCAGAGGCTCGGTCCCACCAAAAGCGAGGACGGCCAGTACCACCGCGCTGATGAGGCCGATCTCAACAATTCGCACCATGGGTTCTAAAATTACCGTGGATTCAGCGACAAGGCTAACCACCACCCCCACGCCGACCTCGAGCTCCACTAGGCTTTATCGGGCGTCTCATCTTGAGGGGTGTAGTAATCGTAGCGGTAGTACCGGTAATACGAATAATCCTCGCGGCGCGCATCAAGGTTGTTGAGGACCACACCGATGACATTTGCGCCCGCGTCGCGGGCGTGAAACTCCGCGCGCTGAACCAACTCGCGGGGAGTGACGCTGCCCTTAACGACGAGCATCACGCCCTCGACGAGACTAGCCAGAATGCGACTATCGGCTACGTTCAGCAGAGGGGCTGAGTCCAGCACAACAAACTTGTACTCAGCCATCGCCTCGTGAACCAGTGTCCGCATGCGCTCGGACGAAAGAAGCTCGGCTGGATTGGGCGGCACTGGCCCGCAGAACACCACGTCCAAGCCACCAAGGCCCGTGGGATGGACTACGGCTCGCCAGTCGTGATGGCCGGTCAGGTAACTGACCAATCCCGAATTGTCTCGAATCCCGAATAACTTGTGGATGTCAGGGCGGCGCATATCTGCGTCAATGAGCAACACCCGCTGCCCCAGTTGCGCCAACGAAATTGCCAGGTTGGTGGAGACTGTGGTCTTTCCTTCGCCGGGCTGCGCGCTGGTGATCAGCACTGAACTCGGCGGATGGTCGGCCGTGGAAAGCAGGACCGACGTCCGCAGGTTGCGAAAAGCCTCTGACAGAGCTGAATGCTGCTGACCGTCCAGATCGATTCGGTGCCATCCCGTTGCCAGGGCAGTAGCTGGCCGCTCCTTGCCGCTGGTTGGGGTCTTGCTACGCCCCAAGAGTCCATAGACACCACGACGGTGGCCGTTCAATGACTCGACTGAAGGGATGAAAGCCAATGCGGGCACACCCAAAAAGCGTTCCACGTCTTCCACATTCTTAACCGTGTTGTCCAGACGTTCTTGCAAGAATGCTGTTCCTACACCGAGGCCCAGTCCCGAAAGCATAGCCAATGCCAGGTTGAGCAAAATGATTGGCTTAACCGGTTTCTTCGGTGGTTCGGCTGGATCTGCGATGCGAATATTGCTTGCCTTTAGGCCCGCCGAGACGCCAGCCTCTTTCAGCCGTTGTAGCAACCCCTGGTAAAGCTGCTTGTTGGTTTCCGCCTCGCGCTTCAGGATGTTGTACTGCACCGATTTTTCAGCAATGGTGTTCGCTTGCTTTTGCTGCTCACTTGAAGCTTGCCGGACCAGGTCTTCCCGTCGGACGGCTGCAAGATAGTCGTTCGTGATTCGCTGGGCAGCGCGTTTGCGTTCGTGCTCCAGCACGGCCTCGACCTCATTGATCTGGTTCTGAATCTGCTTGACCTTGGGGTAGTCGGGGTTGAACGTGGTCGCTAGCTGAGCATACTCTCGCTTGAGCTCTGCCAACCGGACGGTAAGGTCCTGCATGAGCTTATTCTCAAACACGCCAGGTAACGACCCATAATCGCCCGCTTGAACTAGACGATAGAGCGATTCTTTCTCGTACCGTGCGGCCTGTGCTTTGGTCAGCTCTTCTTGAAGTTGCCGTAACCTTTCGTTGACGATGTTTTCGGCGTTCCCCTTCTCAGTTTCGAGGAATAGCAAGCCGTTCGCGCGCGCGTATCTCTGTAGCTCGTCTTCCGATTTTTCCAGCTTCGCCTTCAGATCCAGCAATTGCTGCGACAACCACTCAGAGGCCTTCTGCGTGGCTTCCCAGCGATTTTCCAGGTTCTGCTCGATGTAGTTGTCAGCAAGGGTGGTTACGACACGGGCCGCCAGCTCTGGATCCTGTGAGTCGAAGCTTACCTCAACCAATCGGCTCCGCCGAACCGGCGTAACGTCCAGCCGATCCTGGAAGCGCTCCAGCGCGTTCTGATATGCGTCAGGGTTTCGCTCTGGAGAACCGCCGACAGTAAATGTTTGCTGCCGGGGGCTCGTCTTCTCCTTGCTCCAAGACCACCACGGCTTTGGAGAAGTAAATTCGTCAAGTCGGTCCAAGCGAAGCTGGTCGATCACGCGTCGAGCCAAGGCGTCGCTTTTCAAGACTTTGTATTGGGTTTCCAAATAGGTGTCGGAAACCGTCTCGAGCTGAAAGAGCTCTTGCGCAGTAAGGATGTTGGGGTTTTCCTTCTGGATTTCGAGCAACGCTTTACCACGGTAAATGGGCTTCTGCTTAAGGGTCCAGATCAGGACAACCGCGAACAAGACAGAGAAGATCGTCAGGATGGTCCAACGGCGTTTGCGAATGATCCGCCAGTAAGCAAGGAGGTCCGGCGTCTCTTCCATCTCCACTGTTTCAGATGGAGCCAGTACCGCGGGGCGGCGTCGTTCGAGGGCACCCGTGGCGGGTTCATAGACTTTGATCTTATTCTCGTCGTCCATGTTATCTCCGATAGATGGCCACACCACTCAGAATCGAGACGGCAGCCTCGGCACTGCGGTATAACGCACTTCGGCCCGCGCTGTTGGGAATGAAAACGATGTCTTTAGGTTGAAGGACAACGTCCGGGGCCTTCCCTTCCAGGATCTTCTGCAGGTTGAGGGGAATTTCGCTCCGCTGACCGGTCTTTTCGTCCGCCCGGATGATCCGCGCCTGGCTTTTTGCTGACGTTCGAGTCAACCCCTCGGCTAGAGCCAGAGCCTGCAAAACGGAGATATTCTCGTTGCTCTTCAGCACGAACCCACCTGACCTCTTGACTTCACCCACCACGTAAACGATTCCGGCGCGGGCTACCTTCACGATGTCCCCGGGATAGATGGGAACGTTGTAGCGGGGATTGTCCGACTCCAGTAAATTCTTGAGATTGATTTCAACAGTGCCCTCGACTGCGGATTCTCTAGGGGACGAAGAAGCGGCAGCCGCCCCAGTAGCCTGCTCTACTGGCGAAGAACTCTGTGTGCCCACGTCTTGTTTGTTGTCGTCCTGGCTCGGGACTCCTCGCAAGCCTGCGGCACGCATTACCAAGATGGTGTCGCCCGCATCGTCGGCAAGCCCCTCGGCCATCGAAAGCACCTCGAGCAGGCTCTTCGTGCCTCGAATCTGAAAGACTCCCGGCTTTTTCACCGCCCCGACGACCGACACAGGATGGCTTTGCAACTCGCGGACGAAGACGCCGACATGGGGTTCTTTCATGTAGGTCCGGCGCAGCAATTCTTGCAGCACAAATTCGAGCTCCCGCGGTGTCAGCCCCACTGCCTTCACTGCACCTAACAACGGCAGAGAAAACTCGCCGGTTGCCGAGATGCGAACGGAACGATTCAATTCCGGCGCCTCGAAAACGGTGATCTCCAACAGGTCCTCGGGCCCGATCCGGTATTCATTCGCACTGGCTTCCGGCTCTTTCTCCGCAAGCGCCTTGCGCAACTGCTCCAGGCGCTGGTTGTAGTCCTGCGTCGTCTCTCCCTGGAACTTCGGAGGAGGCTGGCCCGTCGGCTCGTTTTGCGCAGGAAGCCGCACGGCGGGTACGCCGAGCCAGATACCGAGAAGCACCAACACCCAATAGGGAACCCCAAGCCCCTTGGCCGACTTAGTCATGCCCTTAGCCTCCCTTAGATACACTCATGTGCGGGAACATTCGCTGGCAGCCACTGCGCTGCGGCCGCTACAGGTGGGGCGGCCACTCGCTCAACCATGTGCACGTCGACTTCTACAGCCGCGGACCTCCCCAACAATTCCACGGAAAGTACCAACCGAAGCAGGTTCTTTTTGCGGACTAGAATGCCTTCGAGGCCTTGCAGAGGCCCGGACCGGACTCTCACCCAGTCACCGCATTTTAGGAAAGGATGAGGTTCAACCCGGAGCGAGCTCTCGACCACAAGGCGAATAGCATCGATCTCTGCTTGGGGAATAACTGCGGGGCGACCCGCCCATCCCACGATCGTGTGTACTCCTGGCGTGGTTAGGATTTGGAGTCTGTGTTCAAGCTCGCCCCGAAGAAGCACATAACAAGGAAATAGTGGCAGGGAGAGCCGCTTGGTCCGATCTTGCCACCGATGGGCGACGGTGTAGAGCGGAAGGAAGATTTCGAACCCTTTGTTCGAGAGAATCTGAGCGACAGCCTTCTCGTGCTGGTGGCGCGTATGCAGAGCGTACCAGGGACAAGAAACACCGCTGCCATTGCTCGCTGGGCCATTTTCGACCAGATTCATATAGCTCCGCCCTCTGGCTTACACGTCTTCCTGAAAGTCTCTCTCCTCAATCAGCAACGCTACGCAAGCGGGCCGCAATTTACGCAATTCTTCCGTCTCGCTCCGGAAGCTTGCGGGCACCAAAACTCAGCTTTCCGATGTGAGCTGCCCGGTTGTCGCTCGCCCAGTTCCAGCCAGCGCCTTTGGTCCTTTTTGCGGCCCCTGTGGCCTTCCCCTGATCAATCTTCTTCTTCTCCACCAAGAGCTTCCTCAGCGCCATCCGAACTTTTCTTTCTCGCCCGTGCTCTCATCACCGGGGTCCACTCATCGATTACCTGGTTGCTCCGCAAGATAAGTACCTTCTGGTTTCTAACCGCAAAGCCCGACGTTTCCTCGCCTTGACCTGTCAGCTCTACCCGAAGGACGCGCGCCTCCGCTTTGATCTCCAAGGTCGGCGCCTGCGGATCCATCGAGACGATTATGTTCAGACCCACGGCCGCTCCTGCCGGCGGACAGGAAACCGCAAGAACAAATGTTCCACCCGGGCTGATGTCACGAGTTCGGCCTTTACCCTCTTGGCGAACGCCGCCCTCATCCTCCCACGAAAACGTAACGGGCAAGTGCAGGGCATAGCGGACGCTTTCTCTGAGATCCGCCTGAGCACGGTCGGTCGGGTTCGCTGGATGGTTGTTCGTTCCCATCTTAGGAGGGCCAGCCTCGGGGGCCTCAACCCGGCGGACGCTATACCTCCCATGCAAAACCTCGCAAGAAGCGAAATGTCACTCTTCGCACTGCTTTCGCGGTGGACCTTACACACGTAGGAAAAACGTAACAAGAAGCGGAAAGTCATGCCTCACAAGGAGTCGCATGTCTTTCCCGCCGTAGCTGTGTCAAGCCAACCGGCAGCAGAGCCTTTGGTACCAGGCGGTCGCGGTGTCGCCCCCAATACCACTAGAGACGAAACGCCTCTGGCGCAGGGGAAATTAACGTCTGCGGCCAGGGGGTACGAGTAGCCCCTTCCCAAAGGCTGCCTACCACCCTAGTATCGTCCAACGAAGACGGCCATAAATGCGACGGCCATAAATGCGTTTCAGGAGAAAAGAAAAGCCCTTCAAGACAACGAGCGGCAACACCGGGAGTGGAAGAAACGTGCTAAAAGAAGGAGTTGCTCTTGGCCATCGACATCTAAGATTTCCACAGGGTGCCGAGCTACGTCTCAAATTTCTTATTGCATTTGAAAGCGGGAGTTCATAAAGTCGCGGCCCACTTCTTTAAAACTGACTCACTAGGGGCTCGGAGTGCTGAGGGCGTCGAAACACAGGGGGCTCACCATCAGTGTCCTCGTTGCGGACGCAAATCAAATGTATTGTCAATTGATGGCGACTGCGTTCAAGCGCTCGAGGTATCACTTCTCGGTAGCCGCCTGCGCAATTGACTCGGTCGGGGTTCGCAGAGCGCTGGACGAGCGTCAACCCCACGTCGCCACAATTAGCGCGAACCTGCAAGACGGACCTTTGGCAGGCTTCGAGGCCCTACGCGGACTACGCGTTTCTCACCCCAAGACACATGCGATTATGCTTCTCGATTCGTCCGAGCGTGATCTGGTCATCGATGCCTTTCGGGGTGGGGCCCGCGGAGTATTTTGTCGAGACGAACCATTCGAAAGCCTCTGCAAGTGCATTTACTCCGTGCATCAAGGGCAAATTTGGGCTAAGAGTCAGGAACTGCGTTACGCCCTTGAGGCTTTAGCCGAGACAGCTCCGCTGCGCCTGGTCAATGCCAGGGGTGCCAAATTACTGACCAGGAGGCAGGAGGACGTGGTCCGCTTGGTGGCTGAAGGCTTGACCAATCGCGAGGTTTCGCGCCAGCTCAACCTGAGCGAGCACACCGTCAGGAATTACCTGTTTCGGATCTTCGAAAAGCTGGGAATTTCAAGTCGCGTAGAACTCGTTCTCTATGCGCTCAATCAAAAAGAATTAGCAAAAACTAAAGCGGCCCCGGCCTAGGAACCTGGCCCAGAGGAGAATTTCTCCTTGGATGTGAGGCGAGTTCGGGTGGATAAGCGCTGGGTCAATCCCACGGTTCGGATTGTGCTTTCGCTCGGATTGCTCTATTCCATCTACCTGGTCAGCACCCGGGCTGTCGCCCTCTCGTATTTTCGCCAGGGTTCGCCCAAAGGAGTCACAAAGGCTATTCAGTGGGATCCCCGCAATTCTGAATACTATGTTAGGCGCGCTCGTCTCATGCAGTACGGCCTGGAAGAGGGGAATACAGGAGAAGCCATCCGACTTTACGAGAAAGCAGTGCAGCTAAGCCCGCACAACGCGGACTATTGGGCTGAACTGGCTAAGGCATACGAGTGGGTGGGCCGACTCGGTGATGCGCAGAAGGCCTACGAGCGCGCCAAGCTCCTGTTCCCGAATTCACCGGACATCAACTGGGAGGCAGGCAACTTTGATCTGCGCACCGGAAAAACAGAGCAAGCCTTTTGGTCATTCCAGAAAGCCATGCTGGGAGAACTAAGCATGCGGCGCGGTGCGTTTGATCTCGCCTGGCGCGCCACGGGTGACGGCAAGGCGATCTTGACAGAGATGATTCCTGCCCGAGAGGACATTCTCATTGAGTATCTCGACTATCTGACGGAGACCAAACGAATGGAGGAAGCCGCACAGGTCTGGGACAGGCTGCTCGACTTGGGATTCCGCTTTGAACCCAAAGCAGCGTTTCCCTATCTTGACGGTCTCATCCAGCACCGACGGGTCGGTCAGTTGACGGCAGCTTGGGAGAAGGTTCTAGAGCTGAACACCGCTGAGATTCGAAGAAGATCTTCGAGTCAAAACCTCGTCACCAACAGCGACTTTCAAGACGAGATTCTCAATGGCGGGTTAGACTGGCGAGTTACCCCGACCGAAGGTGTGGTCGTTAGTGTGGACGCTGTGGCCCCCGTTCCCGGCGCCCATGCGCTTCGAGTTCAATTTGACGGGAAGAAAAACATCGACTACCACCAGCTTTACCAATACGTTCCCGTCAAACCCAATACCGCGTACTACTTTGCCGGTTACATGCGCGCCCAAGGCGTTACAACCGACAGCGGACCCCGATTTCAACTGCTTGATGCCTACGATCAAGCCAAACTGTTTCTTGAAACCGACAATCTAGTGGGTACTGCCGATTGGGTGCCGCAGCAACTTCAATTTAAGACGGGCCCGGAGACGCAGCTGCTGGTGATTCGCGTGGCTCGGCCACTGAGCCGCAAGTTCGACAATCGTATCGGCGGAATAGCCTGGGTGGGCCACTGCGCTTTGCATGCAGTCGAATAGGGGCTTTCTTCTTGTGCTGAAGATTCGTTGGAGGGAGGGTAATTGGTTAGGAGGGAGTCTTGCCCCACTCCCTTCGAAGCCAGTGAATGATTTCTTCTTGAGCCTTTTCACTTTTGGTGATCGCATGCGCGGCCACGGAGCGTCCTGTTTCTCCGTGGTTCGCAACAAGGAGCTATGACCATGAGAATCAGCCTGAGGCGTTCTAGAAAAAGCTTCGCGGAGGGCGTCCGACCCCTTTGGATGACTTTAGTCGCGCGCCTGCTGATCATTCTAGTCAGCCTGCAAGTCCTGTGGGCTGATCCGAGTCTCGCCTCCCAGACTACTAGTCAGCAGCCCCTGGGCTCCCTGTCTGCGATCGGTGAGGTCTATGTGAATGAGGCGCACGTCAGCGGAGAGGTGACGATCTTTGTGGGCGATTCGCTGCGCACTGGCGCCGACGGCGCCGCCAGCCTCACCGTTTCCGGCCGAGGGATGCTGATTGTGGCCAGTCGAACCGAGGTTTCCTTCGCGCCGAGCCCGCGATACTTTGCCGAACTGCGCCACGGGGTCGCTGAATTCCGTACCCTCATCGGGGCTACGAACTTTGAGCTGCGCACCGGCAACTTCATCGTCGTGCCCGCTTCGGAACCTGAAGCCGCCGCCGACATCGAACGCGCGCCAGACGGCACAACGAAGATGACCTGCACGAAAGGCTCGATAGGCGTGATTTCCCTCGAGGGGCCCGAATCAATCTTCCTGCGCCCGGGCGAAGGCGCTACGATTTCCCCCGACGGCAGGCTTTCTACGACCGCGCCTCAAGCCCCAGCGCCGCAACCTGGCCGCGCGCCTAGCGAAACTCCTCCGCCACCGCCACCTTTACAAAAAAAGAAACATACCGGGCTGATCATTCTTGGCTTGGTCGGCGGGGGCGTTGCGGGAGCAGCCGCCGCCCTAGCCAGCCGCGGTGGCAAGCCAGCGGTCAGCAGTTCCACCCCGTAAGGAACAGCCGGTTTCAGAGGATTGAGAACCGCAAGAGCCCCTCTTAGGCGTCTTAATTCTTGTTCGTGGTTTCTTCTCAGCGGTGGGGGGGAAGTCCCAACAAACGAGCCGCCGGGGAGGTTTGGTACTCGCACTTACACTACCTCGCTTCCTCCGCGAGGTCCGAGGGGGTGGTGAAACTGAAGCATGTCGAGCTAGATGTTCATTGTCTGCCGAAACTGAGAAGCATTTCTGTCACCTTTTGGCCGCGGGCCAAGCAACCCACGATGATTGCGCAAGGACTCTGACAAACCTGACTCGAAACTCTTGACCACGGGCCATGCAAATGAAGGTCGCTCGAACCAGACTTAACAGGCGGGTCGCGATCCGCCAATGGTGCAAGCGTACTCTTGCGATTGCGCGTCAGGACACAAACCGTACTACATAGGCCGCAGCGTCGCGCGCCCGCTCACGTGACGAAGATGAAAAGCAAACAGCAGGGCAGGACGCAAAACGGCGGCCGAGTGAAGAACGGGGTTTAGAGATGGGCCTTCAAGAACACAAGAATTTCTTTTTCCAGGCCGACGCCAGCCCCGAAGATTCGTGTCCCGTGACCGGCGCGGGAATAAATCTTGAGAACTTTGGGCCCGGGGGCGAGCTGGTTCAGCCGACGGACGCTCTCGGCGCTGTACTGGTCGTCCTCGCTCGCGACGAGCAGCACCGGCCGCACCATTTTCGAGATGGCCGGCACGGTCGAAACGCCACGGAAGTCCAGGCCAGGTGAGAGCAGCACTGCGCAACGCACGCGCGGCTCCTCGACTGCGAACAGCAGCGCGCCATTGGCGCCAATGGAGGCTCCCACGACGCTGATCCGCGAAGCGTCCACCTCCGGCTGGTGCGCAAGATAATCGAAGGCCGCGCGGGCGTCGCCGACGAGCTTTCCCTCACCGGCGTTGCCGCCGCCGCGCAGGTCCACCGCAATCGCCGCGTAGCCCGAGCGCTCCAGTAGGTCGCCGAAGCCGCGCCAGTCTTCCTTCGACCGTCCCAGCATGTGCAGCAGGATGACGCCGCGAACTTTTGCTTTGCCGTTCGACGCCGGCAGCCAGTAGAGCGCAGCTACTGGCTGGCCCTCGACGGTCAGTGTGACGGATCTCGCCGCCGCGGCGCACGGCGATGCCAACGCCGCGAACAGCGCGGCAAAAACGCACACGACTCCCGCCAGTTTTCCCACGTGCACTCGCTCTCGAAGACCGCCGATCATCTGTCGCAGTTTTCCTCTCCTGCTCCGGCCGCCGACTACTTCTTGCTTCTCGGCTTCATCTTCATCGGGATGCCTACGCCCATCGCCTGAAGCTGCTCGAGGCCCTCTTTGCACTGCTTGCCGTACGAGCCGTTCGAGTCCACCTCGATACATTTCTGGTAGGCCTCGATGGTGCCGGGCTGCAGGATGGGGATTATTCTATCGCCTTCCTGCTTCGTGCCCATCGCACCCACCAGCGCTGCGCCCAGTAGATACCAACCTTGTGGATTCTTCGGGTCGAGTTCGGTGGCCTTGCGCAGCGGTTCCACTGCCTCTTTCGGCTTGCCCGCGTTGTACAGCACGATCCCGGCGTTGCGCCAGGCGCTCGCGGCGTTGGCCGGGTCGAGCGAGGCGCTCTTCTGATAGGCGGCCATGGCTTCCTCCATCTTCCCCACCCTGGCCAGGGCGTTGCCCAGATTGTTGTAGTAGCCGGCCACGTCGGGTTTCAGACCGACCGCTTTCTGATAAGCGCCAGCAGCGTCCTGGAAGCGCCCGGCCGCCTCGTAGGCCTCGCCGAGTTTGGCGAGGACGATATGCCGGTTGGGATCATTCTCCGCGGCCGCCTTCTCCGCTGCCTCCAATTCATTGATGGCTGTGCCGTTAAGGTCGCTCAGCTTCTGCTGCATCGGCGCGCGCTGGTCGGGCGGCTTGCTCTGCATCTCGCCGCGAACCACTTTGGCCTGGTCCAGCGCCGCGACGCCACTATCGAAGTGCCCTTTCAGGTTCTCAAACTTTTTCTTTTCTTCTTCCAGTTTCTTCTGCGCTTCCAGGGCCGCGGGGCCCTGTTTTTCCTTGAGCTCCTTGAAGTTGATGGTTACGCTGTTTTCTTCGCCTGTTCTCACCAGCGTTTCGGTCTCGTACACCACCTGGTCTTTGACTTTCACGCTCAGGATATAGACTCCGCCGCGCAAGCCTGCTTGAAGAAACTTGCCGCTCTTGTCGGTCTTGACCTCGAACGTCTGGCCCATCTCCTTGTTCTTGATGATGAGGGTGATGCCGCCAAACGGCTTGCCTTCCAGGTCACGCACCTCTCCAAGGAGCGTGCCGGTATTTTGCGCCGCGGCACCCGGACCAAGCCAAGCCACGAGCGGTCCCAGCGCCAGCGCAACTGCAACGGCCATCCAGATTGTCTTCGTGCGGTTCATGATGACACCATCCTCCTGGAAGCGGACTGGGCCGGCGATATTATCACGCAACCGGGGCCCGGTAGGGGATACGGTCGGCGTGCCCCGCTTCGGCGAAGGCCCGCAGCCGCAGCCGACAACTGTCGCAGGCGCCGCAGGCGGCGTCTTCGAACTGATAGCACGACCAGGTTAGATGCAGCGGCGCGCCGAGTTCGATGCCCCGTCGGACAATCTCGCTCTTCCGCATCTCGATCACCGGCGTGACGATTTCAATTCGCGTCTCAGGACGCGTCCCGGCGCGCACCAGCTCCGCAAACACCCGGTAGTATTCGGGCCGGCAGTCAGGATAGCCCGAGCTGTCTTCGGCCACCGCGCCGATGAAGATGCTACTCGCGCCGATCACTTCCGCCCAGCTCACGGCGACGGAAAGAAAGTGAGCGTTCCGGAAGGGCACGTAGGTCACCGGGATGGAACTGCCGCGCCGCTCGCCGGCGGCAGGGAGCTCGCGCTCCGGCACAGGGATGCGCGGGTCGGTGAGCGCCGAGCCTCCGATTTGCGCGAAATGCGTCAGGCGCACGACCAGCCGCTCCCGGACGCCGTAAAAATCAGCGACCTCTTCAAACGCTCGGCGCTCGCGCCGCTCGGTGCGCTGGCCGTAGCTTGCGTGTACCAGCGCAAGGCGATGCGTTTGCTCCGCAATCGCTGTCGTGACGCACGAGTCCATCCCGCCGCTCAGCAGGACCACCGCTTTGGGTTTCTCCGCCATGCCTGTTCTCGAGTGCGGGTTTCCCTTCTAAACGCCTCGCGTCGCCGGGTCCCAGATGAATTTGTGCAATTGCATCCCCAGCCTTATTGGAAGGCCGTCGGCCAGGATCCACTCCGCCAGTTCGCGTGCGTTCATCCCCGGCCAGGAGCCCTCCGGGTCGGCAACGACCGGCGAAAAAATCACCTCGTGAACGCGCTCGAGCAAGAGATGCTGCGCGGTGAACTCACGAGCAAACTCGTAATCGCGGCGGCTGGAGATGACGAACTTGACCTCGTCTTTGCGGTCGAGAGTGTCCAGGTTCTCCATGTTGAACGTGTCTGCCTCGCCCGAATCGGGGCACTTGACGTCCACAATCTTCACCACCTCGCGCGGAAGCTTTCCGATGTAGCGCTCACCGCTGGTTTCGATCAGCACGGTGTAACCTGCCGTGAGGAGCTTTTCGGCCAGCGGATGGACGTCCGGCTGGAGCAGCGGCTCGCCTCCGGTCAGCTCGACGAGTTGGGTCTTCGGCTTCCCCGCGGCGGACGAGTCCCGCAATCCTCCGTCGCCATGGGGTTGTCCCGCACCCGCCTGCGGAGCCACGGAGAGCACCGCCACGCGGTCGAAGACTTCCTCTACCGTCATCTTCTTGCCGCCGTAAAAGGCGTAGGCCGTGTCGCACCACACGCACCGCAGGTTGCACCCGGTCAAGCGCACAAACACGCACGGCAGCCCGGCATAGGTGCTTTCGCCCTGGATGGATTTGAAGATTTCGGTGACGACCATGGCCTAGCTGTCCCGGGCCCGCGTTTTACGGCGCCGATAGAGGTAGACGATGACCACAGCCGTGAGGAATCCGCCGCCCGCCACAAACAGGCGAGTCAGCTTCAGGGGCATGCCGAGGTGCGACGTAACAGCCAGGTAAAACGCGGCCACCAGCACCGTCGGCACGAGGATGATCAGGAAGGCCCGGTTCATTCTTTCGCCTGCTGCGGAGAAGCGCGCCTTTTACGGCCAGTAGGTAGCTGCGGTGGCATCGGTTTCCCAAACAGTGATGCTGGCGATGCGCGCGCCGTTCGGCGCCTGGCGCATTTGCTTCGACGCCTCGTCATAGAAATATTTGGCGATGTTTTCCGCCGAAGGATTCGCCACCTGAAAGGGTTCGAGGTCGTTCAAAAACTTGTGGTCGAGCGCCTGAATGACGCCGTGGATGATCTGTTTCAGGCGCATGAAATCGTAGAGCAGCCCCACCGAATCGAGTGCCGGCCCTTCCAGGGTCACGCGCACCTTGTAGTTGTGCCCGTGCGGGTTCTCGCACTTGCCCTTGTAGCCTCGCAGGGCGTGCCCGGCGGAAAAACTCTCCTCCACGCTGACCTGATACATGACCGTCCTTTAAAAGGTTTCGCCCCCACAGGAGAGGCCGCCGCCGTTGCCTGTGGCCTTGCTCCCCTACTTTGGGTTTTGCATAAATCGTGCGACCTCGGCGAGGTCTTGCGTGACGCTGTACTCCGGCAACGATTCCAGAAAAATTCTACCATATTGCATCCGCAGGATGCGGTTGTCGAGGATGCCCAGCACGCCGCGGTCGCTGCGCGAGCGGATCAGGCGGCCGAAGCCCTGCTTGAGCGCCAGCACCGCTTCCGGCACCTGATACTCGGCGAAAGCGTTGCGGCCGTCTTCCTGGAGCGCTCGCACGCGCGCGGCCACCACCGGGTCGGTGGGCACGGCGAAGGGCAGCCGGTCAATGATCACGCAGGAAAGCTGCTCCCCGGGGACGTCCACGCCCTGCCAGAAGCTGGCTGTTGCAAACATCACCGCGCCGGGGGTTGTGCGGAACCGCTCGAGCAGCAGCGAGCGCGGCGCAGTGCCCTGCACCAGCAGCGGGAAGCGGACCTGTGCGCGGACGCGCTCGAATACGTCGTTCATCTGGCTGTAGCTGGTGAACAGGCAGAAGGCGCGGCCGCGGGTGAGCTCGAGCAGCCGCACGATCTCTTCTGCGGCCTGCGGCGCAAACCGGGCATCGCGCACATCGGGCATGGTCGTCGGGATGTAGAGCAGCGCCTGGCGGCGGAAATCGAACTCGTGCGACAGAACGCGCTCGCGCGCGGCCGCGATCCCCAGCCGCTGCCTCAGGAAATCGAACCGCCCGCCTACGGCCAGCGTGGCCGAGGTCAGCACGACGGTGTCGAAGGCGTCAAAGAGCCGCTCGCGGAGGATGCCGCTGACGTCAATCGGCGTGGCCACCAGAAAGACACCCTTGCCGCGCCGCTCGAACCAGTAAACGTAGTTCCGTTCGTTGCTCTCGAGCAGAAAGGCCAGCTCGCCACGCAGCTCGAAGGCGCGCCGCGCAATGGCCATCACCTCGTCGGGCTTGGTCGGAAGCGCGGCGATTTCGGCCTCAAGAGCTTTTGCGACGCCGAGCAGGCCGTCATAGGCTTCGCGGTTCTGTTCGAGAAAACTTGCGCGCTGCGCGCTTTCCATCCCGAACCGCCCCTCGCGCTCAGGAAACGTATCGAAAAAGCTCCGCGAGCGCTCTCGCAGCCGCACCACGCGCTTCATGACGGCAGGCGCGGCCACGCCCTTCAGCCGGAGGGCGTGCTCGGCATCGCGCGCCAGCTCCTCGAACCGGTAGTTCGACACCTGCCGGCCGAAGTATTCGCTGGCGACGTCCTCGATCTCATGCGCCTCGTCGAAGACCACCGCCGAGTATTCCGGAAGGATGCTGCCGAAATCGTCCTTGCGCAGGGCCAAGTCGGCGAAGAAGAGATGATGGTTGACGATGATGATGTCGGCCTCGTGGGCGCGCTGATGCATCCAAGTGAGGAAGCAGCGGTTGAACTCGGGACACTTCTGTCCGGTGCACGTCTCGCGCCGGGCGTCGAGCCGCTGCCACAGTTCCGCGTCGTCGGGCAGGAAGTCGAGCTCCGCGCGGTCGCCGGTCTGCGTCACCTTCTCCCAGTCGCGGATCTGCGCGAACCAGTCCACTTCGTCCATCCCCTTCAACAGCGGCTGGCCTTCCATCAGGTGAACCTTCTGCCGGCACAGGAAGTTGCTGCGGCCCTTCATCACCGCGACCTTCAGATCCGGCGCAAAATGCTTTTGTAGGAACGGCACATCTTTGGTGAAGAGCTGCTCCTGGAGCGATTTGGTCGCTGTCGAGACCACCACGCGCCGCCCGCTGCGGAGGGCCGGAATCAGATAGGCCAGTGTCTTGCCCGTGCCCGTACCCGCCTCGACGATGGCGTGGTGCTTCGACCGGAAGGCGTCTTCGACGATCTCGCCCATCTCGAGCTGCGACCGGCGCAGCTCGTAGCCCCCGGGCATGCACTTCTCGAGCAGCCCGCCCGAGCCGAAAATCTCGGCGATGGTGGGAATGGCCGGGCGCACCGCAGCGGCGGCTTGCTCGGCGGTCTGGTTTATCGCGCGCTTGGTCACAGAGTAGCGTCCTGTGCCCTTCGAAGCGCAGGACGCAAGCGGTTAAGATAGCACAGCGCTCGAAGCCGCGCGGTGCGGGAATGTTTGCTAGCGAGGTCGCAGTGGTCAACCTCGCCGCCTAACATTTTGCGGATCCGGAGGTCTATAGGATCAACAGGACGAGGACATGAGCAAACTGTTCTGTATCTTTCTCGCTTTCGGGATCGCCATTTCGATCCTTTCTGTACTTCAGGACGTGGCGCGGCCACAATACGGGCATCGCCAAACGGAGACAAAGTAAGTTGTCGCGGACGGATCCCGCATTTCGGCCAAATAAGGTTCGACTGCATGCCCACAGCAGACCCGAATCGAGCGTGGGTCGACGCGTATCACCTCACTCAAGGCTTTTTGTGCGATTCTGAAGCCGGCGGCAAGAGGTGGCCTCGCTTCTTGAGCGTCCTGCATTGCAGACCCTCCCCGAGAGAAACATTCAAGGTTGCGGGGGTTCATGGATGACTTCCCGAGTCTCCACCGAGAACAGCAGGAAGTCGCTGAAGCCGTGCCGGTGATGATAGCGGTGGCGGCGAAAGTCCATGTACAGGTCCGCGCTCTCCGGCAGCCACAGCTGCAAATTGCGCCTGGCAAACTCGACCGGGCGATACTCGATATCCAAGTGCTCGACCTGGAGGCGAATCTTCGGGATCGCCTCCATCAGATCGAGCTCCAGGCGCACGACTTGATAGGCGTCGGCAGAGATCCACGCGCGGCCCTTGAGCTTCACCGGATACAGGTTCCCGCCGATGCGGAAGCTGTGCATGCGCGCCGGCCTGTCCGGGCGCTGCTGGAAATGCACCTGCCAGGCCGGCTGGCCGTGCCACTCGCCCAGCCCTTCGCAGGCCATCTCGAAATCGCCGACGAAGTAGGGATGGAAGACTAGGGCGAACGCTGCTAGGCCCGTTGTCGCCAGCTTTGTCGGAAAATTGTCGAGCGCAGAGTTGCCGTCCCGGGCTTCCTCCAAGTTCAGCATGCCCGGCCGAATTTCGGAGATGGACACCAGGTAGTGGAACGAGCGCGCCAGCGGCGCTCGCCAGTTCCCCTTCCTGTCGAGCTCGGAGTGCCCGATGCGCTCGGTGGCAGTGAACTGCTCGAGGTTGGTCACCAGCTCCTTGACGCGCTGGCCGGCGCCCTGCAACACCTCGGGCAGCGAACACACCGCGCCTGTTGTCACCGGGGGAACAGCATCGTCTATGTCCGGCGGCGCCCACGGCCGAGACGCACGAGGAATGGAGCTGTCCGCAAACCTCGCGTCCCTGGCAGCCCTTGTAACGGTCGGATGGGCGGGGATGCTCGAATTCTCTTGTGCATACGCAAGCCTCGCGAGTGGCAGTGAGATGAGCAGACTCAGGAGGAGAGCCCACGTTGTGCCCGGCCTGCGAAATTCCGTTTTCATGTGCCCTCCTAAGTTCACGGCGTGGAGTAGGGCGAGTTACGCGCCTCCGCGAAAGAGATAGTGATACAGCGTTCTCGTTCTGGTACGGCACAAGCGGAACGAAAGGTGTATGCCGTAGCTCGTGGCGGGGCGCAGTCTCAGACTTGCCGGAGCAGCCCACCACGAGTCGCTGGATTGTGGGAGACCACGGAACATGCTGTTAGCCGAGAGCTCAAGATAAAAGCCGTCCATCTGCAACCGCCCACCCCAGACATCGGCGATCGGCATCCATACCCGTGTTGAAAATGCCGTGTCTTCCCCGAAAAGTTCAGGTAAGCCATGCGACATCCGCGAGTGGCGCACTGGTGCGAGCTGCATGTCGGGCCCGATTCTCGGGGTCGGCCACTCCTCGAGCCGCACCGTAACGATGGATCTAGCCTCCTCGATGCAAAGCTCAGCGCTCTGCTTTCGGGGAAGCGTACCTTCTGCCGGAAGCGTTCGCCATCGAAGCGCCGAGGGGATATTGGGCGTTGAACCGGTGAGGGAAAAAAAGTTAACGGAAGTGGCCACTTGCGAAGACTGCTGCGCAATTGCAGGCGATGGCCACAGGATCGGGGTCCACAGGCTCACAAACAGACCAACAGCCGCAGTGCACCTAAAGAGGCTCGTCTTCTTCGCGGCGCTGCCCGATGGGTCTTCCATATGTCCCCCTTCCCCGGCCTGACGCGTGCTGAGCCTAGCGTTTGCGCACCCCTTCTGCCAGAAGCACAGGGGCACCCGAGCTCTTTAGCAGGAAGCCGCTGCACGAGACGGTGTCGCCTGCGTTTAAACCGCTTAGGCCGCCGACATTCGTGAAACCCGTGTTCGAGCTCGTGCTCACCTGAATCTCAGTGCTCGGGAAATTACCCGGCAGACTGTTCACAACAAAGTCGGTGGCGCTTAGTATCGACTTCACCCGCGCGGTGAACGCGCCGCTGTTCAGGCGGACGCGATCCGTTGTGACGGCGAGCGGCGTGCCGGAAGGCGCAGATTGCAGTCGAACGGTGACCGCCTGCCCCACCAGCAAATCCGAGGGTGCGGAAAACAGCAGGCCGCTGCCCGCGAGGCTGGTGTCCACGACCTCGACGGTGGCTCCGGAGAGAAGGTTGACCCGAACGAGATTGCCCATGTCGACTCCAGCGACGTCCGGCAGTTCGAGGAGCACGACGATATCGAATTGGGTGGGATTGTCGATCGCCACAACCAAGCCTTCTAACTCCTGCTCGTTGCTAGGCTTCAGTCTGATCGTCTGCGTCTCCAGAAGCCCGTCTGAGAACAGAACGAGATCCACATTCCAGAACTGCCCGACGCGGAGGCAAGAAAAGTCGATGTTCTGGTCCTGGCAGCCGACAGCTCCGAAGCCCTCGAACTGCACGTCGTCCAACTCGAAAGTGATGATTACTGGCCCCAGGTCCGTTTGTAAGGTTGCTACATTGGAGACTTCGCCGCTCGTGAGCGGACCGATGCCGGCGCCCTGGCTGAGGGATTTAACTTCGCCCAAAACGCCCTTGAAATGCTCCCGCGCTCCGCTCTGCTGAACCGTGAGCGTAAGGGCAGGGTTAATTGTGGCCAGGCCGTTGGGAATTGAGCCGTTCAAGTCAAAATCGAGCACCAGGTTGAGTGCCGAGTTTGCACTGGCGGCCAGAGGGAACGGCGGCCCCGACAAGTTCACCGAAGAAACAACCAGTGCGGGCTTCAGCTCGCAGATTGCCCCATTGGCACAGGTGCCGAGGACTGCTCCCGTGTTATTCAGAATCGTCAGCTCAGGACTCGAGAACGTCACCGTCAGGCTGGTGTATGTGCTGGGCGCGACAAAGGTCCTCGCCAGCAGCGCCGTGTCAACCTGCAGGCGGCTGAGCTCCACCCGAATCGGGCTGGAGACCAAAGGGACGTTGCCGGGTTGCAAAACTGCGCCAGTGACGGTGGCTCCGAACGAGAGCACTGTTACCCCAGTCGGGGGCGTCTCGCCGATGAGCAGCGTGACAGTAGAAGGGCCCGAACTGGGTGGCGAAGCTGGGGGTGGGTTATTGACAGTCGGCGGGATGCCTCCTCCACATCCGGCAAGAAAAACAAGCCCCACGATCCCCAGGATCAGAAGCCTTCTCATCAACGCTGCTTTTGTGTTCATGACGTCCTCCCCGCGAACTGCGCTCGCAAATCACGCCTAAGTGCCGAGCGGGAGAGGGCCCCCCGTGAACGCGGCCCCGATCTCCCCGCAGGGCATTCCCTGTCTGTTATTTCTCTTTCTCCACAACGGCGGTGACAATTCGCCCGGGCTGCGTGCTCATCTCTAGAAGCTTCCTGCCTCTTTGCACCACCACAAAATCATCGCCTTTGGAGCCATCGGAGCCGGTGAAGGATCCGGTGCAATCCGAATTCACCACGTAGTTGCCAGTGCTGGAACCGCCCTCGGTTATGACGCCGTTCCGGCTCGTAACCACTTTGTTCTCAGTGGCGTTTCCACGGCCATCAAAGGTGACCTGACCGAGACTTGCGATGGGGCCAGGAAGAGCGTTGTTCTGCCCGGTGCGAAGAAAGCCGTAGCGGCCGTGTAGGGTCTCGTTGCTGCAGGCTTCGCTCTCATCGTCCGGAGCCAGAGCGGGATGGACGATCTCACGCTTTGGCGAGACGCCTGCCAAGGAGACAATGCCGAGAGCGAGGCTTGCGAAAAGGGACATGCTCAACAGAGTTTTCATGAATCGTTCTCCTTTCCTGAGGGGCTGCGTAGTGTTCGGTGAGTACACGAGCCTGCCTTCACTCCATAAAGCGAGAACGAGAGGCAGTTTGGCTCACACATTTTGGAAATTCCTGGGTTGAGGTTTAGGAACGGTAGTTAGGGCTCTTCCGAAGCGCCAAGGCTGCCATTCAGGCTATTCGGGGAGATTGACTTGATCCGCCTTGGGCCTTATCTTCTCGGACAGATCCTAGTAGGTTACCCAGGTGGGAGCGAGAAGTTCTGCCAGCTTGGTCCGGACGGTCAGCCAGCTACTCGTCAACTGGGGTCATGGGGATCAGGAAGCACGGGAAGCTCTGATTCCCCTGGTTTACGAGGAGTTGCGCCGCTTGGCGCGCCGCTATCTCTGGCGCGAGCGCCCCGATCACACCCTGCAGAGCGCGGCGCTAGTTCATGAGGCTTACTTGCGTTTGGTCCACCAGGAACCTCCGCAGTGGCAAAACCGGGCTCACTTTTTTGGCGTTGCTGCGCAACTGATGCGGCACATTCTGGTGGATCACGCCCGAAACCGTCTTGCTGCCAAGCGCGGGGCGGGGGCTCCCCGGTTAACCCTGGATCCAAAGATCGCTCTGCCGCAAAATCGCGAAGTAGACCTTGTGGCACTGGATGATGCCTTGAAGAGGCTCGCCAGCTTAGATCCGCAGCAGAGCCGAATCATTGAGCTGCGATTCTTTGGCGGGCTCTCCATTCAGGATACGTCGGTAGTCCTCGGCATTTCACCGGCCACGGTGAAACGCGAATGGACCACGGCCAGAGCTTGGCTTCAACGGGAAATGAAGAAGGACTCACGCCAGTGACACCGGAACAATGGCAACAGGTCAAGAAAGTCCTCGCCGCCGCTCTCGAACGGGCATCGGAGGAACGGCAGGCCTATCTGGATGGGGTCTCGGCCGAGCCATCGCTTCGGCGGGAGGTGGAGTCACTGATTGCCGCGCACGAACAGGGGGACAGCAGTTTTCTGGAGCGTCCTGCCGTGGAGGGCGGGATGCTGAAGAGCGGCACGAAGCTGGGGCCGTGCGAAATCCTTGCGCTCCTAGGTGCGGGCGGGATGGGTGAGGTCTATCGCGCGCGCGATACCCGGCTGGAGCGTGACGTCGCGGTGAAAGTCCTTCCTCCCGGCTTGCTGGCTGATGAAGCCGCACGGCGGCGCTTCCGCAACGAAGCCCTGGCGCTGGCCAAGTTGAACCATGCCAACATCGGAGGAGTCTATGAGTTTGACAGGCAGGGCGATTTGGACTTCCTGGTGATGGAGTACGTTCCCGGGGCCACGTTGGCGGAACGCCTGACCCAGGGAGCGCTGCCGGAAAAAGAAGTGGCCACGCTGGGGACGCAGATTGCCGCTGCGTTAGAGGAGGCACACGAGCACGGCCTGGTGCATCGCGACCTGAAGCCGGGAAACATCATGGTCACTCCGAAAGGGCAAGTCAAGGTGCTCGACTTCGGCCTGGCCCGACTGCTCAGGCCGATGAGCCAGGCCGCTGCCAAAGCTGAGACACTCAGCGAAACACAAGGCCTCTCGGGAACGCTCCCTTACATGGCGCCGGAACAATTACGCGGCGAGCCGGCCGACGCGCGCACGGATATTCATGCGGCAGGTGCAGTCTTGTACGAGATGGCCACTGGCCAGCGCCCTTTTTCGCAGGCGCATGGGCCGCAATTGATTGCCGCCATTCTCAACGAGCTGCCGCGCCCGCCCCGCAGCTTGAACCCGCGGGTGTCTCTAGGGCTGGAGAGCGCGATTCTGAAGGCGCTCGATAAGGAGCCGGAGAATCGCTATCAATCGGCGAAGGAGTTGGGGGTGGACCTGCGCCGGTTGGCCGCGCCCACTCTCCTCGTGGTCAGGCCCGCAGCTCGCCCCCGCAGAGTTCGGCGAGCTGCGCTCGTCACGGCGCTTGCGGCCGCATTCCTGCTGGCCATACTGGTGGGACTGAACCTAGGCGGATGGCGGCAGCGACTTCTGGGCAAAGCCGCAGGGCCGCGGATTCAATCCATCGCTGTGCTGCCACTCGAAAACCTCACCGGTGACTCTGCACAGGAGTACTTCGCCGACGGCATGACCGACGCCCTGATCACCGATCTTGCCAGGATCAGCTCCCTGCGGGTGATCTCGCGAACGTCAGCGATGCGTTACAAGGGCGCGCGAAAGACGCTCGCGGAGATTGCGCAGGAATTGAACGTGGATGCATTCGTGGAAGGCTCCGTGGTGCGGTCCGCCAACCGCGTGCGCATCAACGCCCAGTTGATCCAGGCGGCGCCGGAACGCCACCTGTGGGCCAACGCGTATGAGCGCGACTTGACCGACGTGGTGGCTCTGCAGGGCGATGTGGCGCGCGCCGTGGCTACGGAAATCCAGATCAAGCTGACACCTCAGGAGCAGGCGCGGCTGGCTGGCCCGCGGCAGGTCAACCCGGAAGCCTACGAGGCCTATCTCAAGGGTCGTTATTACTGGGAAAAGCGAAATGAAGCAGCGATCAACACTGCTATCGAGTACTTTGAGCAAGCCATCAAGGTAGACCCCAACTTCGCCCTCGCCTACGCCGGCTTGGCTGACGCCTACAATATTGCTGGCTTCGGAGTGGTCGCCTCGATGCCTCGGGCGGAGGCCGCCGCGAGGTGCAAAGCGGCGGCAGTGAAAGCCCTCGAACTCGACAACTCGCTCGCCGAAGCCCATACCGCCCTGGCGCTCCTCAAGCAAGTGGCCGATCGGGACTGGGCGGGCGCAGAGGTCGAGTTTCGGCGCGCCCTCGAACTCAATCCCGGCTATGCCAACGCCTACCTCTGGTACAGTCAATTCCTCCGCAAGATGGGGCGACGGGACGAGGATCTTGCGATGACCCGTCGGGCCCTGCAACTCGATCCTATTTCGCCCATCATGCTGCGGAACATGGGTTTGGCCCTTTGGCGGTGGGGAGACATTGACCAGGCCATCGAGCAATTCCGCAAAGCGTTGGAGATCGACCCCAACCGCTTCAACGTGCTCCTCGCCCTGGGCTGGGCACACACGGAAAAGGGAATGTACGCGGAGGCGACCGCGGAGCTTCAGAAAGCACTCACTCTTTCGCCGGGAAACACCCTGGCGCAAGGGGCGTTGGCGTACGTTTATGCCGTCACGGGCCGGCGAGCGGAGGCGGGGAAAATCCTGAACGAGCTGAAGAGACTGCCGAAAGAGCGCGGGGCCTCCTATCAGATCGCCCTAATCTACGTGGGACTCGGGCGCAACGAAGAAGCCCTCGGGTGGGTGGAAAAGGCGGTTGAGGATCGCTCAATTGTCTTCTGGCAATTCGCGAAGAACTGGGAACTGGACCCGCTGCGCAAGGACCCACGGTTTCAGGAATTAATGCGGCGTGCTGAGATGGCCGAGAACCGAATTCGCAAATAGTGGAATTTGGAATCAGAACGGTTTGGCGGCGAGAATGAGCAGGAGCATTGGCGAAGCTGCGGCGCTCGGCCTCTGTCTCTTTCTCCTCGCGCCCATCCTGCTGCTGCACGCGCAATCGGGCAATCAGGGCTCGATCGAAGGGATCGTGTCCGACCCGTCGGGCGCGGTGGTCGCCGGCGTGGCTGTGAAGGCGCGCAACATCCAGACCTCCGTCACGTTCACGGCAACGACCAACGAGGACGGGCTGTTCCAGTTTCCAGTCCTTCCTCTGGGAACCTACGAGCTCACCACGGAACGCACCGGATTCGCCACGCTCATCCTGAAGGATGTGGTCGTCACCGTGGGCGCCAGAATCAATCTGGCGCTGGTGCTCAGCCTGGCCAGCAGAGCGGAATCGGTGACGGTCAGCGGAGCAACACCGATCGTGGAGACCACGCGCACCCAGGTGAGCACCACGGTGGACAGCCTCTCCATTGCGGGCCTGCCCGTCAATGGCCGCGACTTCACCAATTTCGTGCTGCTCACTCCCGGCGTGACTTCCGACGTCCGCGGCGGCCTCAGCTTTGCCGGCCAGCGCGCCATGAACGGGTTTCTCGTGGACGGCGTTGACGCAAACGACTCCTTCTTTGACCAGCCGCTCGGCGGCGAGGGTTTTTCCAGCGAAGGCGTCACCAATTACCACTTCAGCCAAGAGGCCGTGGAAGAGTTTCAGGTAAACTCAAACTCCTATTCGGCCGAGTTCGGCCGCGCCAGCGGCGGCGTGACCAACGCAGTCACCAAATCCGGAACTAACCAGTTCCACGGTACCGCCTTCTGGTTCTACCGCGACCGCTCGATGAACGCCAACAGCCCCGTGAACAAGCTCACCGGCCTGCCCAAGGATCCATTTCACTTCAACCAATTCGGCGGCACTCTCGGCGGTCCACTCGTCAGGAGCAAGCTGTTCTTCCTTTTCAACTATGAAGGGCTGCGCAGCAACAAGCCAAACGCGGTCTTCCTCAACTTGCCCGGCACTTTCAGCCTCTCTCCAGACCCGGTCGTCGCCGGCTTCCAGCAGGCCGCACTCGACTACCTTGCGCCGCGAGCAGCTTCCTGGGTCCTGCCAATCACGCAAGACGTTTACCTCGCAAAATTCGACTGGCACATAGCTTCGGCCCACTTGCTCACCGCGCGTTGGAGTCGCCAGCGGCTGACCGGAACGTTGTCCGAGGGCACGCGGGTCTCCTTCGAGAACAGCAGCGCGGCCACTCTCGACAATGATGTATTGGCGGTTTCTCTCACCTCCACGCTCTCGCCTGCGCTGGTGAATGTGGCCCGCTTCGCCTACGCCCGCGGCACCAATGCCTTCCTGCCTAGCAGCAACAACCCGCTCGCAAACATCCTCGATGGCGGTCAACTCGTCCTTACCATCGGCAGAGCCGGCAACACGCCACAGGAGAATCGGTTCAATCGCGGCCAGTGGTCTAACACGCTTTCCTTTCTCCTCGGTCGGCACAGTTTCAAATTTGGCGCCGATGTCTTATCCGATCGGAACCGATACTTTAATGCCCAGAACTTCGCAGGCAACTACCTCTTCCTCAGCCTGGAAAGCTTTGGCCGAAGCCTGGCAGGCGTGCCTGCACCCCTCCCCGGCGAACGCTACTTGCAGGCCTTTTCCGGCGGGGGCACGCCGGGAGCGATCGTGCATCCGAACGTGTTGGACCTTGCTGGCTTCGTCCAAGACGAATGGCGCGTGCGGTCCAGACTTACGTTAAATCTCGGACTACGTTATGACCTGCAGGTCAGCGGGAAGCCCCCTGTGAAGAACCCCGCTCCCGCCTTAACCGCGGCCGGCATTGAAACCAGCGTGCTGCCTACGGATACAAACAACTTTGCGCCGCGCCTGGGCCTGGCCTGGGCGCCGCTTCACAGCAACCGCCTGGTGGTGCGCGCGGGGTACGGAATCTTCTATTCGCCGACGGTTGCGCTGCTCATTGCGCGAGCCCATTTCGAGAATGGGATTACTGTCCAGCTGCGCACGTTTTCTGGCGGAACGCCGGCCGCAGCGCTGATCCCTGCTTATCCAAACAACTTCTGCGGCCCGCCGGACCCCTCGAGCGTGGCGCCAAGTTGCGCTCCGCCCGCCATTGGCACCGCCAACCAGATCATTACGCCGTTCTCCCCCGCTCACACAGAACCTTACGTTCAGCAGGGCAGCCTGGGATTCGAGCTTCAATTGGAGAAGCATTTGGCCGTATCGGTTAGCTACTTGGCAGCGAAAGGGAGTGAGCTGGCACGAACGCGCGACGTCAACCTCGGCACGCCCACAACCCCAACCAACATCGGCATCGCCGGCACGAGCACCGTTCTGACCTATCAGAAGTTCACGCTGCCGCGGCCGATTGCCGGCTTCGACCGCATCCTGCAGTTCGAGAGCAATGCCAACTCGATTTATCACGGCCTCGCGGTCCAGGCGAACAAGCGCTTCTCGCACAACTTTCAGTTTTTGGCTGCTTACACGTTCGGCAAGGTGATTGACGACAACCCCAACCAGTACGTCGCGAGTCCCAATGCAGACGCTGCGATGGTTGCTGATCCCTCAAACCCGCGCGCCGATCGCGGCGCGGGCAGCAACGACCAGCGGCACCGCTTCGTTCTGAGCGGCGTCTGGGACCTAAATTATGCAAACCACCTTCCTGCCCCAGCGAGGGCCATCGTCCGGGGATGGCAGTTTAGCGAGATCCTGACGGCGCAGTCGGGTCAGCCGTACTCAGGCCTGGTCAGCTTCGACCTGAACAACGATGGGAACAGCAGCAATGACAGGACTCCAAGACTAGGTCGTAATACTTTCTACCTGCCCAGCACGGTTTCGTTCGATCCGCGAGTGACCCGCAATGTGCAGCTCACCGAACGCGCCAAGCTTCAATTCATCTGGGAAGCGTTCAACGTCTTCAACCGTGGCAACATTACGGGCGTACGCACGACGCAGTTCTCACGCTCCACCTCGCCAACGATCTGTGGCATTGCTGGCGTGCCGTGTCTAGTGCCGCAGAACAAGGGCCTCTCTGCGTTCGGTGTCCCGACAGCCACCTCCGGGCCGCGCATCATGCAACTCTCCGCCAAGCTCGTTTTTTAGTACCCCCTAGAGCTGCCCCCCGTAGAGGCTGAACGCAGCGGGCGGCAGAGTAAACACGCGCCAGATGCGGCTGGCCGCGCTCTGACTCAACCCACCGCGCCGGGCCGCGTTTGTCGGTGCCAACCTGTTACAGTCCGGCTTCACCAACTGGTGCCCGATGACGACCTTCCTCCGGAAGTTCGGCGTTGGCCAGCAACACAGTACGTGAGGAATAGGGCAAGCGAAAGAGTTGCCTAGGCCCTAGCGGCCCCGCACGGCCCTTGAGCGTCGCGAGAGCCTCGCGTGCCATCTTTGCTATACTCCGGCGGATGCCTTCCGCGCCCGAAAAAAAAATCTTCCTCATTGACGCTATGGGGTTCATCTTCCGCGCCTACCACGCGCCGATGGAGCGCCTGCGCAGCCCGCAGGGCCTGCCCACCAAGGTGCCCTACGTCTTCGCCAGCATGGTGCGAAAGCTGGTGAAAGACTGGCAGCCCGACTATCTGGCCGTGGCCTTCGACCTGGCTGCGCCCACCTTCCGCGACAAACTCTTCGGCGCGTACAAAGCCCAGCGCCCGCCCATGCCGGAAGACCTCTCGATCCAGTTGCCCTACGTCCGGCGGCTGTGCGAAGCCATGCGCCTGCCCATCCTCGAATACGAAGGCTACGAGGCCGACGACGTCATCGGCGCGCTGGCGCGCCAGGCCGCCAAGAAGAGCCTGGACGTGTTCATCGTCACCAGCGACAAAGACATGCTGCAACTGGTGGGCGGCAAAATCCGCGTCCTGATCCCCACGAAGAACGACCTGCTGGTGGACGAATCGAAAGTCGAAGAGCTGCTGGGCGTGCCGCCCGAGAAAGTGCCCGACGTGATGGCGCTGATGGGCGATTCGATTGATAACATCCCCGGCGCGCGGGGCATCGGCGAAAAGGGCGCGCGGGAACTGATCCGGCGGTTCGGCTCGTCCGAAGCAGCACTCGAACATGCCGCGGAAGTCGAAAGCAAGCGCTACCGCGAGGCGCTCGAGGCGTCGCGCGAGCAGGTGCTGATGTCGAAGCAGCTTGCCACAATCGCCACCGACGTGCCCGTGCCGCTCGAGCTCGACGCCCTGCGCCGGCGCGAGCCCGATGTGGAAGCGCTGCGCGGCCTCTACACCGAGCTGGGTTTCACATCGTTATTGCGCGAGCTGGGGCCTTCGGCTCCGGCAGGCCCCGAGAAAACGGACTACGCGCGACTCGATTCGCCGGCAGCGGTGCGCGAATTTCTCGCTGCGGCGCCGCGCGAGCAGGAAATTGCGCTCTGGCTCGACCTCGCTCCCGGAGAAAGAGAAGTGGAAGGCTACGGGAGTCGCGCCGCCGCGATCGAACTATCACCCCAGGCAGGCGTCGCGCGCACGGCCTGGCTCGACGAGAAGGGCCAAACCCTCGCCACGCTGCGCCCCTGGCTCACCGACGCCGCACGCCCGAAGATTGTCCACGACCCCAAACTCATCGAGTTGTTGGCATTTCCTTCAGGCGACGCCCGTGTGGCGGGCATCCGCCATGCAACCATGCTCTATTCCTATCTCCTCCGGCCCACCACGGCCAATCACGAGCTCGCCGAAGTGATCCTGCGCCACCTGAGCGTGAACCTCGCGGGCGTTGCGGGCGAGCGTGCCGATTATCTTCAGCGCCTTGCGCCGGCGGTGCGGCGCGAGGTGGAGTCCCGCGGGCTCGCGCAGGTGTACGAAACGATGGACCTGCCGCTCGCGCCTGTGCTGGCCGCGATGGAACGCCACGGCGTGCGTGTGAACCCAGAGGCGCTCGCAGCCATGTCCGCGACGATGGAAGGCGAAGTGCGTGCGCTCGAGCAACAGATCTGGGAGCTGGCCGGCGGCGAGTTCAACATCCACTCGCCGCAGCAGCTCGCCGAGGTCCTCTTCGACCGATTCAACCTTCAGCCGCAGGCGCGTCACGGCCGCGGCAAGCCACGCTCAACGGCCGCCGAAATCCTCGAAGAGCTGGCGGTCACGCACGAGCTGCCGCGCAGGGTGCTGGAATACCGCGAGGTGGCCAAGCTCAAGTCCACCTACGTGGACGCGCTGCCGAAGCTCATCCACCCGCACACCGACCGCCTGCACACCAGCTTCAGCCAGACCGGCACGGCGACGGGCCGGCTGAGCTCGTCGGATCCCAACCTGCAGAATATTCCTGTGCGCACGGAGCTCGGCCGCCAGATCCGCGCCGCGTTTGTCGCCGAGCCCGGCTGGACGCTGCTCTCGGCCGACTACTCGCAAATCGAGCTACGCATCCTGGCGCACTTCTCCGACGACCCGCTGCTGGTGGAGGCGTTCCGCAGGGGGGAGGACATTCACTCGCGCACGGCGCAGGAAGTGTTCGGCGTGGGGCCGCTCGCGCAGACCGCGGAGCACCGCCGCATCGCCAAGGTCATCAACTTCGGCATTATTTACGGGCTTTCCGCGTTCGGCTTGGCGCGGCATCTCGGGATTGACCAAAAGGAGGCCGCGAATTTTATCGCCGCCTATTTCGAGCGCTACCGCGGCGTGAAGGAGTATCTGGAGCGCTCGCTCAGCGAAGTGCGCAAAGCCGGGTTCACCCGGACGCTCTTCGGGCGCATCCGGCCGATTCCGGAGATCAACGCATCGCAAGTCAACCTGCGCAACTTCGCCGAGCGCACCGCGCTGAATACGCCGCTACAGGGCACCGCCGCAGACCTGATCAAACTGGCCATGATCGAGATCGCCCGGCGGCTCGAGGCCGAAGGCCTGCACGCGAAAATGACCCTCCAGGTGCACGACGAGCTGCTGTTTGAGGTGCCGCACGGCGAACTCGAGCGCGTCCGCGCGCTGGTCAAACCCGCCATGGAGCAGGTGTACCCGCTCAAAGTGCCGCTGGTGGTGGACCTGAAGGCCGGCCCGAACTGGCGCGATATGCGATAATGCGGAACCGCGGTTGCCCCGCCGAGAGCGTCCCTCGATGGCTCCGCGCGTCTGAGGTGGCCATGCGCAGATTCGTCGCCGTTGGTGCCTTGCTGGTGTGCGTCGGTCTGGCGGGTTTTCCTCAGGAAAAGAGAGAAGCTCCGAAGGAGCCGGCCGAATTCAAGGTCCCGCCGGAAGAAGCCCAGCGTCAGAATCCGGTAAAACCGACTCCGAACTCGATTGGGCAGGGCAAGCGGATCTATGCCTTCGACTGCGCCATGTGCCACGGGAAGGAAGGCGACGGCAAGGGCGATCTGGCCGCTGACATGGAGCTCAAGCTGCGCGATTACCGCGACCCTGCGGCGCTCAAGGATTTCACTGACGGCGAGCTTTTCTACATTCTCGCCAAGGGCAAAGGGAAAATGCCCGGCGACCAAGGCCGGATGAAAGCCGAGCAGCGCTGGTATCTGATCAACTTCATCCGTTCGCTGGCGAAGAAAGCTCCCGCGCCCCAGCACAAACAATAAGCCTTATCCTGAAACTCTTCGACTCTTTGACTTCCGACTCTTCGACTCTTAAACTCCTCAGCGACCCCCTCGGGGAGGCCTGATCATGAAACATGCACCCGGATTCCTGAAACTGGTGGATGACGCCAAAACGCGCGTCCGCGAAACCAACGTGCACGAAGTAAAAAAACGGCTCGACGCCAGCGAAGAATTCCTTCTGGTGGACGTGCGCGAGGAAAGCGAATGGGCGCGCGGGCATCTGCCCGGCGCCACTCACCTCGGCAAGGGCATCATCGAGCGCGATATCGAGCAACGCGTCCCGGACAAGAGCGCACCGCTGGTGCTCTATTGCGGCGGCGGCTTCCGCTCGGCGCTGGCCGCCGACAACCTGCAAAAGATGGGCTACACCAACGTTGTTTCAATGGACGGCGGATGGCGTGGCTGGACCGAATCCGGCTACCCCATCGCGAAGGACTAACCCGCCTCGAGGAAAGCTGTGGCTGGGGCGGGAGGATTCGAACCTCCACCGTCTGCATTAACAGTGCAGCGTCCTACCAATTGGACCACGCCCCAACATTCGCCCATATTATCATGCGCTGAAAGGGCTTACTGTACATAGGCGGATTCGGGGTTGATTGGCTCAGTCGCGCCGGTGCTAGTTTTGGTGCCAGTTGGGGCCTCTGTATTGGCCCCCGCCAGACGCTCCACGGCGGCCAGGGTGTGCTTCGGCCTAAGGTGGGAATACCGCACGGTCATGGCGATGCTCTTGTGGCCCAAAAGCTCCTGGACTGTGCGAATGTCCACGCCGGCCATGACAAGGCGACTGGCGAAGGTGTGCCGGAGACAATGCCACGAGAAATCCCGAATTTTGGCCCTGCGGATGGCGGGCTCGAACCAGTGTCGCGGTCCGGCCAGTGGCTCACCCTGAAGGTTGCGGATCACGGCTCCGGTGCCGTCGCTGCGCTTGTGCAGCTCGCTGAGAGCGGCCAGGGCGACGCTGTTTAGCGGGACGTGGCGCGTTTCGCCGTTCTTTGAGCGCGGAATGGTCAGAACGCGCCGGGCGAGATTCACGTTCTCCCACGCGAGGCCGTACAATTCGCCGAGCCGGAGCCCCGTATTCAGCGCCAAGTCCAGTTCCGGCGCGTGCTCGGGACAGTCGGCCTCAATGACCGTGCGCAGGCAGGCTTCTTCCTCGGGAGCGAGCCATCGCGTGCGCGTGTTGTTGGCCAGCCGGTGCTTTACCAGCCGCGCGGGATTTTCCTTTACCTTGCCGTTTTCGATTCCCAGCCGAAAGATGAGCGAGATCAGGGCGCGATATCGGTTGACCGTGGCCGGCGCCCAATTGCTTTCCTCCGAGGCTTGCTCCAAGTGGCGTTCGAGGTCGTGCGGCGTAATGGTTGCGGCGTCGCGTTCGCGGAAGGCGGCGAGCAGCCTCGGCATTCTGAAAACATCGCTTTCGTAGCTGCGCCTATCGTGGACAGCGGGACGGGGAGACGAAAGCGTCCCAGTGTCCCACTCTGTAGGAGGGGACTGTGGGACATGCAAGCCAAGGTAGCCTTAAGACGCTTGCGCTCAGTGTGTTGGCACAACGCCGCCCTGTCCCGGTTAGCGTGCCGGTGGGCGCGAGTCTTGGGGGCGAGCCTCGCCGGGCCACGGGGGAAGTGGTTTCGGAGCGTTTGGCGCAGCAAGTCTGCTGGCACTGTGGCGGATCGGGCGAGTGCGGTTGCTCGACATGCGGTGTGATGAGGCCCTCGAGCACCTGGACAGCTGGAGAATGCGTGGCTTGTAGGGCAAGAAAGGCTCGGATTCAGTAGAGGCTGGCAACTTCGCTAAAATCAGCCCACGGGCGCGCCCCGCAAAATAGTGAGAAACTCAGACCAAGTGAGGCCGTATGCCCTCGCGTGAAGCATCGCTCAGGAACCTCGAATTGGCGAAAGCGCGCTGGCGTCCGCCCCGGCCCTGGAGAAGCGCCTGTGAGACGCGGGTAATCAAGCGCCTTGTCTGGCAGTGGTTCAATTACTATGGGCCTGGGAAGTGGTCTGGCCGCGCCGTGGCGCGCAGGTTCGGAGTCTCTCACACCTATGTCCAAAAACTTGTGCGGGAATTTGGGACGAATCCTCGCAAAATGCGGTCAGTCGAAGCTGCCTACGGTGAAGCAACGCTCGGGCAACTCGCTCGGGCTCAGGAGATCACGCAATCGGAGAAGGCACGCGGACTGTTGCGCGAACCGCGCCGGTGCAAGTGGGCTGAATTCAAGATTGGCGATCAGACAATACGAGCCGTCGTGCCAACTGGGAAATTTTCCTCGTAGCCCTGTCGCCGGAGAAAAGTCCCGTAGGCTGTGCTGACGCGCGTTACTTCATCCTGTCGGGTACCGATATTGTGTGAGGCTTGGACGCTCGCCCGGATCGCGGGTCATAGCAACATCGCCATGTCAGCCCCCTATGTCCATCCATCGGAAGATGCCGTGTCAGCCGCCGTCGAGAGATTGGGTGGGCACATGCGCTCCAGGGAAGCACTGGGAGCCGGCGAAAAGAACTTGCTGAGCGGTAGTGTCTCCTGATTCGATTACGGCGGGAGGCCGATGCGGCGCAGCAGATCCTGGAAGCGCGGGTCAGCGTGCAGTTCATCGTACTCTGGGCTGACATTCATCTCGGTCACCCACTCATCGCGCTCGGCGACAGCGCGTTCGAGCCATTCCAGCGTCTTTTCCTTATTGCCCAAACGGGCATATAGCCCCGCCAAAATGGAGGCCGGCACATAGTTCCGTTTTCGGTTTTCGAGTAGGAACTCTGCCCTTTTCTGCAAAAACCCTTTCCAGCCTGAGGACGCGTAAGCCTTGCGCAGCTCGGCCAATTGTTGCTCGGTCATCGCAACGTAACCCGTTCGCGAACCCTGCAAGAGCTCGTCCACGGCCTCGGCGTACCTGCCCTTTAGCTCCAGTACCTGCCCCATGCGCGCGTGCGTAGCTCCGAAGTGTGGGTCGAGCGCGAGGGTCTTGCGCAATTGCTCGATGGCAGCGTCATACTGGCGCGCATAGATAAGCGTCCACCCAATATTTGCATTGATGATGGCCGAGAGCGGGTCGAGCTCCTGCGCGCGTTTCATCTCGCGCAGAGCCTGGTCGAGACGCCCGAGCGGAATCAGGCAAGTGAAGCCATAGAAGTAATGGGCATTGGCATAGTTGGGGTTCAGCTCGAGGGCACGCTGGAACTCTTTTTCGGCGCCGACCCAGTCCCAATCGTAGTGCGAGCGGACCATGCCCAGGGCCGTGTGCCCTTCGGCCAGCGTATCGTCCAGTTCCAGGGCCTTCATCGCAGCCATGCGCGCCTTGGGGAAGGTCTCTTGCGGGGACAGGCGCAAATAAGTATCCATAACGTTGTAGACATCGGCCAGCCCGGCGTAGGCCTGCGCGTAACCCGGGTCGCGTTCGATGGCTCGCTCGAAGTAGGCAATGCTGTCTTTCAGGCTTTCGGCGGTGCGCTTGTTCCACTCATAGCGGCCCTTCAAGTAGAGCTGGTAGGCCTCGGGATTCACCGCGTGGGCGCCGGCCAGGCGCGATTTCTCTTCGCCAGACAGCCGCAATCGCAGCTTGTCGGAAATTTCCCGGGAGATTTCGTCCTGGACGGCGAGCAAGTCCGCAAGCTTGCGGTTGTACTGCTCGCCCCAGAGCTGCGCGCCGGAGGCCACATCCACTAGCTCGGTCTGAACCGTCAGCAAATCGCCGCGCGGTTGGAGCCGGCCGACCAGCACCGCACCGACGCCGAGGTCGCGGCCGATCTTCTGCGGGTCGTCTTCGCGGCCCTTGTAGCGGAAGACGGTGGTGCGCGCCATGACGCGAAGCTGTGGCAAGCGCGAGAGGCTGTTGATCACGCCCTCGGTGATGCCGTCGCTTAGATATTCCGTGTTGGGGTCGTTGCCCTGGTTGGCGAAAGGGAGCACAGCGACCGAGTTGATGGCCTTGCCGCGCGCGGGAGTGAGCGCGAGCCACGCTCCCAGTGCGAGCACAGCGATGGCAGCAACGCCTCCGCCGGCTGCAGCCGTCTTGCTGCGCCACCACGGCCGCGCAGAGACGGCTGGCTGCGCCGCTGGAACGGACGCAACGGGCGTCACTGTGCTTGTCGCGGCTACGCGCGCGGAGTCCGTCTCGCGCTTCAAGCGCCTGAGGTCAGCACGCAATTCGGCAGCACTCTGGCAACGCAGCTCGCGATCCTTCTCCAGCGCCTTGTTGATGATGCGTTCTAACTCCGCCGGCAGCTCGGGATTCAAACGCACCGGCGCAGTCGGGGCACGGTTGAGAATTTCATTGA